>ENA-OQHY01000266-OQHY01000266.1-human-gut-metagenome-genome-assembly--contig:-NODE-266-length-30874-cov-7.691222_pt1 | contig 30874 bp, 36 predicted proteins | sample MGYA00242570_ERZ504733 | MGnify/ENA primary metagenome ERZ504733 (study PRJEB26092, sample SAMD00036219) | human gut metagenome | host: Homo sapiens | study: EMG produced TPA metagenomics assembly of... | reverse complement strand
TACGGATGATATACAGATGATAAATCTTGTGGTAAAGTTGTTAATAGTAGATATATTTCTTGAACTTGGAAGGGTAACAAACCTTGTATATGGGCAGGCGTTAAAAACGAGCGGAGACGCATTTTTTCCGGTTATATTAGGTGCGATATTTATGTATTTGTTTGCAGTTGGCGGAACCTATTTTCTCGGAATACACATGGGACTTCTGGCTGTAGGAGCATATATTGCTATGGCAGGTGACGAATGTGCGAGAGCAGTGGGAATGGTACTTAGATGGAAGAGTGGAAAATGGAAGAGTAAAGGTCTTGTAGAAGTATAGGAGAGAGTATGTACTTTGAATTAAAGGAAAATAAACCACATGGTACAAAGGATGATCCGTTTAGTATATATCATATAAAAAATGAAGAACGATCATTTCAGATACCGGTTCATTGGCATGATGAACTGGAAATTATATATGTAAAAAGCGGTTTTTTGACTGTTAGTATATCAGGAGAAAATTATATTGGAACCCCCGGGGATGCTTTTGTAGTGTCGCCGGGTAATCTGCATTTTATGGGTTCACAGACGGATACAGTGGATTATTTTACTTTCCTTTTTCCGTTAAAATACATATCTTTTTGCATAAATGACATGTTGGATGATAAATTATTGGAGCCGTTAAAAAATGGTCATCTGATGATAAGTCCAAGAGTAAAAGATACAGCAAAAGAACTATGTGAGCAGTTGGTTGAAATATATGTGGCAAAAAATAAGAAAACTGAGTCCATAATAACTGCTCAGATAAAGACAAAAATAATTCTTTTACAGTTTATTCTTGAAATGTGGGAGAAGGGCTTTGTAATTGAAAATGATAAAAGCGGGAGAAATACGATAGAAAAAGAAATGATTTCATATATACAGCAGAATTTTATGGAAAAGATATCATTAAAAGAATTTAGTGAGCAGTTTCATCTTTCGGAAAAATATATATCGCGATATTTTAAGGAACATTTTCATATTACCCTTTCGCAATATATAACACATTTAAGGTTAGAGCATGCAAAACAGCTGTTACAAGATACGGATATTCCTGTTACAGAGATTGCAATGCAGAGTGGATATCAGAATGTAAGCTATTTTATCAGAAGCTTCAAAAAAACATATGGAGTTTCTCCGTTAAAATATAGAAAAAAATAAGCCAGGTATATGGTTAGAAAGGAGAGGATATGCGTATCTTACCAGTATTATGGATCTATATTTAAGAAAAATCATTTCCTGGGTACTAAATGAGACGTTGGAGGCATCTCATGTAGTAAAATGTTCGGTTTTCACAACAGTCTGTTTCGTGTGTAATTCAATTTTAGGTGTAACTACCCAAGGCAAATTGTAGCAAAGACGATAGGAAAGTGTGGGGGATTTCGCCTGTGTCATGACACAGGCAGTGCTTGCTATTCTTGATTAGTTAAAGGTTTTTAACTTTCCTGCTATTTTGCTTCAATCATTTCCGGTTCATCAGCCCAAATCTTTTCATATATTTTAAAAGCTTTTTTAAAATGTGTTTTGGCTTGTGAAAGCTTGGCGGTTATCAGATAAATGGTTCCAAGGGTTTCTTGTACTTTGGCATAATCCAAACAGTCATCGAAATGGTATTCCTTGATGATGCCGGATAATTTTTTCCATGTGTTCTCTTGCAAGATTGGGATGACCGTTCATGAAAATCTTCAAATAATTCGTATAAAAAAGCAGGCTGACTCATTTGATTACTTTCGTTGAAAACAGAATAAAGAAGAAAAAGAAGCGGCAGTTTCCTGAAATACAAAATGTAAATCAGACTGTCGCTTTTTGAGAAATTATTCGGCTGTGTTATCTTTTGCTTCTGCAAGCATATAAGGATCGCATTTACTTTTACGCTTAAATATAATCTAAGCATAAAAGTAAATATCAAGGATAAGGAGGACAATTATGGCAACATCAGATATTTTGGAATCGCTAATTGAAAAAGACAATGGATATTTGATTACATCGAAGGCCGTTGAATCAGGTGTATCAAAGCCATCTGTCTCAAAATACGTCAGAGAGCATGACATGGAAAAAGTGGCACATGGCATTTATATTTTAGATGATGTGTGGCCAGATGAGTTGTTTGTACTTCAGTAACGAAATAAGAATATTATTTATTCGGGCGAGACCGCTCTTTATTTGCATGGTCTTATCGACAGAGAATACAGTCATATTTGTTTCACTGTTCCTACCGGGTATAATGCAACACATATCAAAAAGAAAAACAAAGAAGTTCGTTATGCAAACCCAGAGATTCTCGATATGGGGATCTGTGAAATCCCGTCAAGCAGCGGTAATTTGGTTAAAGTATATGACAAGGAAAGATGTATTTGTGATTTGATTAAAGATCGAAAGAAATATGAAATTCAGTTATATCAGACAGCAATCAAGGAATATATGTCCTCAAAGGAAAAGAATCTTTCAAGATTGATTGAGTATGCGGTTAAACTTGGAGTAAGGGATGAAGTGATGATGTATGTGGAGGTAATGGTATGATTCATACAGCGAAACAACTTAAAGACAAAGTAAAAAAACATGTCCGGCGGGAATAGTGAAGTTGCGTAAGATTAAAGATGATTCTGGACTCGAAGAAATGTGAAATCGTTTTAAGCGTGTAAACTATTTTGTAGATGATCTTTCGTGGGGAGAAGTATCGGAAACAATAGTAGATAAAAGATATGTGGAATATCTTTGCTTCTGCAACTGCCAGTTGACAGATTTACAGCCTTGCATGGTGGAATGCAACTGGTAAAACTGTTATATTTAGTTTGTTAACTCAATCGAACGAGGAGGGCGAAAACATGATTTTGGCTGATAAGATTACTGAAGAAAGAAAAAGAATGGTTGGTCGCAGGAAGAACTGGCAAATCAGTTAGGAGTATCCAGACAGGCAGTATCAAAATGGGAAAGTGCAGGCGCGATTCCGGATTTGCAAAGGATTCTTCAGATGTCAGAACTTTTTGGCGTCAGCACGGATTATCTGTTAAAAGACGAGTTAGATGAAGAAAGGATAATCAGTAATGAATGCTTGGGAGTGAGCAGTGAGCCATTGAAAAAAGTAACCATAGAGGAAGCAAATATATTTCTAGATATGAAAAGAAAAAATTCCAAAGTGGTAGCAAATGCAACAAGTATGTGTATCTTAAGTCCCGTACTTTTAATTATTCTGGGAACAATGACAGAAGATCATAGGTTTCATATTTCAGAGTCTTTATCAGCAAGTCTTGGATGTATTTTTTTGTTTGGAATGATTGCTGCGGCAGTTTTTATGTTTATTACATATGGAATGCGTGAAGCACATATGGAAGATCTGGAAAAAGATAGCTTTGAAACAGAGTATGGAGTATCTGGAATGGTACGTGAAAAAAGAGATACATATGAACCAACTTTTATCAGAAATATAGCTATAGGAGTAGTGCTCTGTATTCTTTCCGTTATTCCACTCATCATTGTCGGAGTTATGGAAGCACCGGACTATATCTGCGGAATTTCTGTAGGTATGTTGCTTATAATAATTGCTGTCGGAGTGAATCTGCTCATTCGTACAGGAATGATAAAAGGCAGTTATGACACCCTTCTTCAGGAAGGAGAGTTTACCAAAGAACAGAAGCAGCTGAAGAAAAAAACAGATACATTTTCTGGTGTATATTGGTGTTTGACTACAGCAATTTATCTTGGATGGAGCTTTTGGAGCAGAGAGTGGGATTTTACCTGGATCATATGGCCGGTTGCTGGTGTTTTATTTGCGGCACTGCTTGGAATTGTGAAAATGATTATTGGAAAAAAGGAATGAAATGCTTTGGGATGTGCTTTTATAGAATGCTTCTGAGCGGATATGGCTAAGAATGTTTTGGCATATTGACTTATGGAAAAAGATTTACTACGTTTTCAGTAAAGAAAGTTTTGTCCTCCACCAGCATGGGTGGGGGATTTTTTCTGCGACTCTCAAATCTTTCAGTCGTTTTGGTATGGTAAACCTTGTGTGCATAGTACAATCCTCGTTTCAAAGATATAGATAGATTACCATGATATTGGTGCAGAATAAAGTGAATTCTAATTCATGTCTTGTCAAGAATATTGTAAAAAAATGGTATAAAGCGCATTATGACAAAATGAAGAAAAAAGAGGAATAGACCATTTTACTGATGTCAGTAAAATGGTTCAATGTGGGAGGAGTTCTATGGCAGAAGATAAAAAGAAAGGTGAAATTGCAGTAATTGAGATCAATGAAGAATTTATGAAACAAAAATTATATGAATTTCGAGGATGTAAAGTATTATTAGATGCAGATCTGGCTGAAGTATATGGATATGAACTTAAGGCTTTTAATCAGCAGGTAAAAAGAAATATAGAAAGATTTCAGAATGATATGATGTTTCAATTATCTGATAATGAAGTTGAATATTTGCGTCACAATTTGTGACCGCAAATATAAGCAGCAAATCCCGCAGCAATCCTTACGTTTTTACAGAACAAGGTGTATACATGTTAATGACTGTACTAAAAGGAGAACTTGCGGTAAGACAAAGCATTGCATTGGTGAGAACCTTCAAAAGAATGAAAGATTATATTTTAGAAAATCGAGATCTTATTGGTCAGCGGGAAATACTTCAGTTAAGCATGGAGATGGCTAACAACAGAATTGAAATTCACAAAATCAACTCAGATATGATATCGCTGGAAAAGCAGATTTCAGATGTTGCAGAAGGCTTGAAGGATGTTGTGACAAAATCTGAGTTGGCTGATATGATGAATAGCCTTGTTTCAGATGATGATGAAAAGTGGCTCATGTTTAATGCAAAATTTAGTAGTGCAGATGAAGTCTATGAGTCTATTTATAAACAAGCAAAGTCGTCAATATATGTTGTTGATAATTATATTGGATTAAGAACGTTGGTGCACCTTAAGAATTCTCCGACCGGAGTAGATATTATTTTATTCAGTGATAATGTTGGGAATAATAAACTTCATAACATAGAATTTACAGATTTCTGCAAGGAGTATCCAACAGTAAATTTGTCAATGAAAAAGACAGGCGGTATATTTCACGATCGTTTTATCGTGTTAGATTATGGAACTGCTGATGAAAGGGTTTTCTTATGTGGTGCTTCATCAAAAGATGCAGGTGCTAGAATAACCAGCATTGTTGAAGATTATGGAATATCTAAATATGCCTCGGTTATTGCCGCACTGTTAAAAAATCCGACTTTGATTTTACCACAATAGAGGGAAAAGAATGTATTGACAGGAAATTTAAAATCAGGGAGATGTGAAGTATGTGGGTATTTTATGCAATAGGTTCCTCCTTTTTTGCAGGAATCACAGCGGTTTTGGCAAAATGTGGAATTAAGAAAACAGATTCGGATGTGGCAACAGCAATCCGGACAGTGGTGGTACTGTTGTTTTCATGCCCTTCAGAAAGGTGATATCAATAAGGTTGTACCCATTGATAAATCCAGTACCGTGCTTTCCATTCTTTTGGCACTTATATTCCTTCGTGAAGGGATTACAGGGACAAAATAGTATCCGTATTGTTGATTGGAATCGAAGGGATTGATTCCAATCTCGGTACGGCAATCCGTACCACGGTAGTGCTGCTTATGGCGTGGCTCATGGTGTTTGTTACCGGAAAACAGAAAGAGATAAAGGCAGCGGCAGGTGTTTTGTTGATTACAGCAGGAACGGTTCTACTGGCGATTATTTAAAATGAGCAAAAATGAGCAAAACTCATGTTGCCGTATGGTTGAGGATTTCGCCCTTTTATGATATGCTTTTACATATTAGTAACTGTTCAGAGCCAACCTCCAAAATGCTACGCATTTCGGAGGTGTGGCGTATCCGCCAAATAAAATTTCAAAAACAGTCTAAAAAATGCAAGCATTTTATACTTTTTTTGAAATTTGCTTGGCTCTGAACAGTTACACACATTATAGGTAAAAGCGAGGTGAGGGGTGTGCTGCACATAGGTATATGTGATGACAACCAAAAAGATATCAGTCGAGTTCAGGAACTGGCTGTCAGATTTTCAGAACAACACCCAGAAATGCCTGTACAGATACAGGCTTACAGTTCACCATATGATTTATTGGATGAGATAGAAAAAACAGGTGGGTTTGACCTGTATTTATTGGATGTCGTTATGCCACATATGACAGGTGTAACGTTGGCCAGACGGATTCGGGAGCGAAAAGAGAGAGCAGAAATTTTATTTCTGACTGTTTCTAAAGAATATGCCGTGGAAGCTTTTAGCGTAAAAGCCTCTGGATATTTGATAAAACCCGTGAACCAATCTGCTTTTGAGGATGCGGTACTTGACTGTATTCATCGATTGTCACCAGAAAATAATCCCTCTCTTTTGTTGAAGTCAAAAGATGGAATTCACCGTATATCAATTTGCGAACTGATGTGTGTTGAGAGCTTTAATCATAATCAGGTATGTACTTTGTCAGACGGTTCTATATTAGAGGCATCAGCAACTTTGTCGGAATTGATGGAGGAACTAAAGAATTTTTCGGTCTTTGTCCGGCCGCATAGAGCGTATATTGTTAATATGGACTTTATCCGCCGGCTGACAGCCCGTGAGTTGTTGCTGACAGATGGGAAGAGAATTCCAATTTCTCAAAGTAGATATGGAGAAATAAAAATAGCTATTTTACATATATGACGCATGTATAAAATTTTATTATTTCACGCAGAAAAAGTGCTGTTTCACGAAAGAAAGCACTTTTCTGCGTGTTTCTTTTAGTATTAATGTTAATTAGAAACTTTCAGATAGATGTTGACATTTATAGGAAAAATGGTGAACTGTATGAAAGGTTTCGGAAGAGGAGAAAAAGGAGAGATGAACTATGGAGATTAAATGTGACAATAAACGGAATTGTCCCTGTACATACGATTGTCCGCGTCACGGGAAATGTTGTGCCTGTGTAGCTCATCATCGTGATCACAATGAAGGCGTGCCGGGATGTTTCTTTTCGAAAGAAGCAGAAGCAACTTATGATCGCAGTATTAAAGCATTGGCGAAGGATCACGGTATCATTTAAAGAGCGGAACAAAGAGTTTCACAAAGAGTCTCAAAGGATAAAATTGCTTGACGGAAACCAATGGATAATATACAATAAGATTTATCCATTGGTATTTTTATATAATCATTTGAGAAGCAGGAAAGGCACCCTGCGCTCCTTAGGGAACCTGATATGATGGATACGCCGCCCATCCAAGTGTTTATGTCATAGCATGATCTTGAAAAAGATTGTGCTTTTTTACGTTACAAGAATTTAGAATTCATATGAAGATACAGTTTATTATAGGTTAAGGAGAGAATATGTTAAATATTATAGAAATCAACAACTTTAACGCACCGGAACTGGACGTCTACGCACGTTATACGGAAGCACAGCTTCTGAATAAAGACCGTCCGGAAGATGGACTTTTTATTGCAGAAAGTCCGAAAGTGATTGGACGGGCGTTAGATGCCGGATATATTCCAATATCTGTTCTGGTTGAAAAGAAACAGATGGAAGAAAATGAAGAGACGCAAGAAGTTCTTGCAAGATTTGAGAATACAGGCACTTCTATTTTTACAGCAGAGTTTGCTGTCCTTACGCAATTGACAGGATTTAAGCTGACGAGAGGAATGCTTTGTGCATTGAAACGCCGACCACTGGAAGATTTCGGGAAACTTTGCGAGGGAAAGAACAGGATTGCCATTCTGGAAGACGTGATGAATCCAACGAATGTCGGAGCAATCTTTCGATCGGCAGCAGCGATGCATATGGATGCAGTGTTACTGACTTCAGGATGCAGCAATCCATTGTATCGAAGAGCATCCAGAGTGAGTATGGGAACGGTGTTTCAGATTCCATGGACATTTATTCAGGATGATAAAGAACGCAGATGTGACAGGAAAGAAATCTGGCCGGTTCAGGCGATCGAGAACTTGAAAGCACTTGGATATAAGACAGCAGCACTTGCATTGACAGATGATTCCGTAAGTATTGACGATCCGCAACTTATGAGCGAAGAAAAACTGGCAGTGATTCTTGGAACCGAGGGGGACGGACTTATGCAGGAGACAATCAAAGCTTGTGATTATACTGTGAAGATTCCAATGTCACATGGTGTGGATTCTCTGAATGTGGCAGCAGCAAGCGCAGTGGCGTTCTGGCAGTTGAGAAAATAAAGATTTATCGTAGGGATTCTTTTTCAAGTTCGGACGAAATCAGATAGCGCTTATAAAGTTTCTTCTAACAGACATTGAGGGATTGATACAGGCTCCGGATTCTGTATACAGGAAAGACTAAGAAAAACGAAAGATTACTAAAAACAAAGCAATGCTCGGCAAACTCGCTGCCGCTTCAGACAGTTGCCTCGCATTGCTTTAACGTAACCTTCCGTTTTTCAAGACTTTCCAAGCACACAGAACAGTCACCTGAATCAATCCCTCAATGTATGTCTATCGGTAAGTTTACAGCGCCATCTGATTTCTACTCTCTCGAAAGAAGAACTCTACTTGAGAAGCAGACGTACCGGATGTACTATAGAATGATTCCCATTTCTTAAGCGTATTTACTTTAATAAAATTTAGCGTAGAAGACGATCCTTTTCAGTAAACAGAAAACAGAAAATATGAACTTCGAGAAGTTTCATGTTAGAAGGATGATACAGGGACGAAGACGAATGTGGAGCATGCTTGCTCATACTTGAAAAACAATGGATTGCGTTAAAGAAAGGATTGACAGCTGTCTGAGCGGCAGCGAGTTTGTCAATCCTTTCTTTGCTCTTAGCAGTCTGTTGTTTTTCCTAGTATGAACAGTATGCGTAACCCTGAGTCGGCGTTCCTGTACCATTCTTCTAACAAGCGACTTTCTAAAATAATATTTTCAGTTTTCGTCCTCATATCCGAAAAATGATTTCTACGATAAATCTTTATTTCCCGGCAATTTATAGAGGAAATTCCCTCATCATTTCCCCACAAAAAGAACAATGTCATATAAAATGTTACATTTTTCACAAAAGAAATCCTCTTGGTGTAAAGTTTTTGTAAAACAAGTGTCTTGTCACCTGTAAACAACAGTGCTATAATGGGCAAGAATAAATCAACAGAGCAATAGACATGAAAGTGTGTTACAGCAGAATTTTATGTCAGGAGAGAATAAGAGAGGTACGTGCTATGACGATCAGAGAAGAGATAGAACAGTTAAAGAAAGAAAAAAATGCCGTAATTCTGGCGCATTATTATGTAAGACCGGAAGTTCAGGAGATTGCAGATTATGTAGGAGATTCTTTCTATTTAAGCAAAGTTGCAGTTGGTCTGAAAGAGAAGACAATCGTATTCTGCGGTGTTTCATTCATGGGCGAGAGTGCAAAGATCCTGAATCCTGAGAAAACAGTGCTTATGCCGGATATGGCAGCAGATTGTCCAATGGCACATATGGCATCTGCGGAGACAATCGAGAAGATTCGTTCAGAGTATGATGATCTTGCAGTTGTCTGCTACATCAATTCAACAGCAGAACTGAAAAGACATTCTGATGTCTGTGTAACTTCATCCAATGCAGTGAAGATTGTAAAAGCACTTCCGAATAAAAATATTTTCTTTATACCGGATCGTAACCTTGCACATTATATTGCAGGATTGGTTCCGGAAAAGAACTTCATATATAATGAAGGCTTCTGTATCGTACACGAATACATGGAGGTTGAAGAGATTCAGGAAGCGAAAGCAGCACATCCGGAAGCAGAGGTTCTTTCACATCCGGAATGTCCGGCAAAAGTTCTGGAACTTTCTGATTTTGTTGGAAGTACTTCAGAAATCATCGCGCAGGCAGGAAAATCAGACGCGAAAGAATTTATCATCTGTACAGAGAGTGGAGTTCTGTACGAACTTCAGAAGAGAAACCCGGAGAAGAAATTCTACTTTACAGAGACAACTCCAATCTGCAGAAATATGAAGAAGGTTACACTTGAGAAAGTTCTTCACGTATTAAAGACAGGCAAGAATGAAGTATTTGTAGATGATAAGCTTCGCGAAGAATCTAAGAAACCGTTAGAGAGAATGTTAGAACTGGCCAAGTAAACAGAGGGCAGATAGGATTGACAGCAATCGAAGATTATAGAAAATACAGATCAAATCGACTAATGCTGTCGGAATGGAGATATTTATTATGAAAATGGAAGCAGATGTAGTCATTGTCGGAACAGGTGTCGGAGGGCTTTTCAGCGCACTGAGTCTTCCGAGAGATCAGAAGATCATTATGATTACAAAGTCAGATTTAGAGAGCAGTGATTCATTCCTGGCTCAGGGAGGAATCTGCATGCTGCATGACAAAGATGACTATGACAGTTATTTTGAAGATACAATGAAAGCGGGACATTATGAAAACAGAAAAGAATCTGTTGATCTTATGATCCGCAGCTCAAGAGAGATCATTCATGACCTGATTGGCTATGGTGTAGATTTCCAAAAACAGGAGACAGATGAGTCTGGAAATGAAGCCGCAGACAACGGTGGTGAAAAGGCAGAGATTCAGGATATTTATGCATTTACTCGTGAGGGAGCACATTCACGTCCGAGAATTCTGTTTCATGCAGATATTACAGGAAAAGAAATCACAAGTAAACTGCTTGCACAGGTAAAGCAGCTTTCTAATGTAACATTGCTTGAATATACAACGATGACAGATATCATTGTAGAAAATGATGAATGCAAAGGAATCCTTGCACAGGATAAAGACGGAAATGAATTCGAAATCCATGCAGAGAATACAATCTGGGCAAGCGGTGGAATCGGTGGACGTTATAAACATTCTACAAACTTCCCACATTTGACAGGAGATGCGCTTACAATTTCTGAAAAACACGGAATCCGTCTGGAGCATCTGGACTATGTACAGATTCATCCGACAACATTGTATTCCAAGAAACCAGGAAGACGCTTTCTTATTTCAGAGTCTGTCCGTGGAGAAGGTGCGGTTCTTCTTAACAGCAAGAAAGAACGTTTTGTAAATGAACTTCTTCCAAGAGATGTTGTGACTAAGGCAATCAGAGAAGAGATGGAAAAGGAAGGCACAGATCATGTCTGGCTGTCTATGGAAAAACTTGGAAAAGAAACCATCATGGGTCATTTCCCGAACATTTATCAACATTGTCTGGAAGAGGGATATGATGTGACAAAAGAATGTATCCCGGTTGTTCCGGCACAGCATTATTTCATGGGTGGTGTCTGGGTAGATTCAGACAGTAAAACATCCATGGAACATTTATATGCAGTAGGAGAGACAAGCTGTAACGGTGTACATGGTGCGAACCGTCTGGCAAGTAATTCACTTCTGGAAAGCCTTGTATTTGCCAAACGTGCGGCAAATAAAATCTCAGGTACAGAGAATGAAGTAAAAGTACGTGAATTGGCATAATAATAGTGATATAATATTAATCTATGCTGAAAAAATAAAAGTTAAGAGAAGAGTAGAGAAAGAATATAGAGACAGGGACAGGAGATATAAAGATGAACGAAATTACAATGACACTTCAGGCAGATCATTTGATCCTTGAGGCACTCAAAGAAGATATTTCAAGCGAAGACGTAACAACAAACTCAGTTATGAAAGACTATGTAAAAGGTGAAGTAGAACTGATCTGTAAGCAGGACGGTATAATTGCCGGACTGGAAGTTTACCGCAGAGTATTTGAACTGTTAGATGCAGATACAAAGACAGAACTTTACTGTAAAGACGGAGACGAAGTAAAGAACGGCCAGTTGATGGGAAAAGTAACAGGAGATATCCGTGTACTTCTTTCCGGTGAGCGTGTAGCACTGAACTACCTTCAGAGAATGAGCGGAATCGCAACTTATACACATTCCGTTGCAGGACTTCTTGAAGGAAGCAAAACAAAACTTCTTGATACAAGAAAAACAACACCTAATATGAGAATCTTCGAGAAATATGCAGTTCGTGTTGGTGGCGGTTATAACCACAGATATAATCTTTCTGATGGGGTACTCCTGAAAGACAATCACATCGGAGCTGCAGGAAGCGTAAAGAAAGCTGTCGAGATGGCAAAAGACTACGCACCATTTGTAAGAAAGATCGAAGTAGAAGTTGAGAATCTTGAGATGGTAAAAGAAGCAGTAGAAGCCGGAGCAGATATCATCATGCTTGATAATATGTCAACAGAAGAGATGCAGGAAGCAATCAAGATCATTGACGGAAGAGCTGAGACAGAGTGTTCCGGAAATGTAACAAAAGAGAACATCGGACGCCTGACAGCTCTTGGCGTAGACTATATTTCCAGTGGAGCCTGACACATTCCGCTCCGATTCTTGATATCTCGATGAAAAACCTTCATGCTGTAGAGTAAAAGTGATATAATTGTTAAAGAACAATTATTAGTATGGATTTCAATTTAGAAAGGAAGAGGCATGATGACAGGACCAGAAAGAAGAACTGCCATTATAAATCAGATAAAGACAAGCTCAGCACCGGTGCCGGGAAAGGCATTGGCTGCACAGTATGAAGTAAGCCGTCAGGTGATCGTGCAGGATATCGCACTCATCCGTGCCGCAGGACATGACATTATATCTACAAACAGAGGATATATTTTGCACGAATCACATTTAGTAGAAAGAATCTTCAAAGTGAAACATACCGATGATCAGGTTGAAGATGAACTCTATACAATCGTAGACCTTGGTGGAAGAGTTCGTAATGTGATGGTGAATCATAGAGTCTACGGTCATATGGAAGCATCACTCAATATTAATTCCAGACGAAATGCAGCAGAGTTCATAGATGACATCCGAAGTGGAAAGTCCACTCCGCTGAAAAATATCACATCCGATTATCATTATCATGTGGTAGAAGCAGATAGTGAAAATACATTGGATATGATTCAAGAAGCACTGGAAGAAAAGGGATTTTGCTGGAGCAAGAAGAGTGGGAGAAAGAGCTTTTTGCAAAGTAAAGATTTATCGTAGAGATTCTTCTTCAAAAATCGGACGAAATCAGATAGCGCTTATAAAGTTTCTTCTAATAGACAGACAGTGAGGGATTGATGCAGGCTCCGGTTCTGTATACAGGAAAGACTAAGAAAAACGAAAAGATTACTAAAAACAAAGCAATGCTCGGCAAACTCGCTGCCGCTTCAGACAGCTGCCTCGCATTGCTTTAACGTAACCTTCCGTTTTTTAAGTCTTTCCAAGCACACAGAACAGTCACCTGAATCAATCCCTCACTGTCTGTCTATCGGTAGACTTTTTCATCGCTATCTGATTTCTACTTTCTCGAAAGAAGAACTCTACTTGAGAAGCGGACGTACCGGATGTTCTATAGAATGATTCCCATTTCTTAAGCGTATTTACTTTAATAAAATTTAGCGTAGAAGACGATCCTTTTTCAGTAAACAGAAAACAGAAAATATGAACTTCGAGAAGTTTATGTTAGAAGAATGGTACAGGGACGAAGACGAATGTGGAGCATGCTTGCTCATACTTGAAAAACAATGAATTGCGTTAAAGAAAGGATTGACAACTGTCTGAGCGGCAGCGAGTTTGTCAATGCTTTCTTTGCTTTTAGCAGTCTGTTGTTTTTCCTAGTATGAACAGTATGCGTAACCCTGAGTCGGCGTTCCTGTAGCATCCTTCTAACAAGCGACTTTCTAAAATAATATTTTCAGTTTTCGTCCTCATATCCGAAAAATGATTTCTACGATAAATCTTTATTTCGTCCCCTATATCCCTTGACATCTCCCTTTTTATTCTGCAAAATAGTAAGAAGAGTCTTTCAAGATTCTACTTTATTATAGAAGAAAAAGAGGTCATTTAGATGGAAGAAATCATACAGTTTTTAGCTGGGATTTTGAATAGAGAGTTTATTCGTGCGGTGTTTAGTAACCCGCGAGTAAGGATAATGTAGTTAAGGCAAAGCTTCGACCGATGGAACAGAAGGGGGAGCTTTTATTTCAGTTAGAGTCTTTCACAAAGACGCAGGCATTTCATAAGAATCTGATGGTAGAAGAGACAAAAGATGAGCTTGCGAAATTGTTAGAAGAGTTTCGTCAGGTTCAGGTTGAGACGGTGAGTGAGGATATCACGGTATTGATCAGTAAGAAAGGGAAAGCAACGATTAAGAGAAAGCGCAAGAAGGTGCAGGCGAAAGCTGCGGATCTGTCTCATAACAGGAAGAAAAAATATATTTTGGAAGAAGGGATTGTGGTTCCGTTTCTTCAGGATCTTGGAGTTATGACACAGGATGGAAAGATTGTGCGGACGAAGATGGATAAGTTCCGTCAGATCAATCGTTTTCTGGAATTTGTTGAGGACATTCTGCCGCAGCTTGACAAGGACAGAGAGCTTACACTTCTGGACTTTGGATGTGGAAAATCATATCTTACATTTGCAATGTATTATTATTTACACGAGTTAAAAGGATATGATATTCGTATTATCGGATTAGATCTGAAGACAGATGTGATTCTGCATTGTAATGAACTGGCAAAGAAGTATGGATATGAGAAGTTGACATTCCTTGTTGGAGATATTGCGGATTATGAAGGTGTGGATCAGGTTGACATGGTTGTGACGCTTCATGCGTGTGATACAGCTACAGATTATGCACTTGCGAAAGCGGTTGGCTGGAATGCGAAAGTGATTTTGTCTGTTCCATGTTGTCAGCATGAGGTGAACAAGCAGCTTGAAAAGCAGAGAAATCTGCATTCAGGCAAGATGAAATCGAAGACGGAAGTTATGGAAGTTTCAGAAATGCTGGGAGATCAACTAGCTTCCATGGAAGAAGTGCTCGGACCAATTATGGATTATGGATTATTGCGAGAGCGTTTTGCAGCACTTGTGACAGATGGACTTAGAGCAAAGCATCTGGAAAGCGAGGGATATGAAACTCAGGTATTAGAATTTATTGATATGGAGCATACGCCGAAGAATATTCTGCTGCGTGCAGTGAAAAAGGGGAGTCCTGCAGCAAAGAGCAGAAAAGAGGCAGATGATTGTGAAAGATTTTTGAAGATTCAGCCAACATTAGGTATGCTTCTGGCAGAGCAAAAGGGAGATAAATAATGAAAAAAAGGGTAATAAAGATTGCCGCACTGGTTGTTCTTTTTGCGGCTGTGCTGGTGATCAGTAATGTGATACTGAACCGTGGAAATGATGATCAGGTTGTGGATATGGGAGATGCCACGTTACCTAGAGTCTCATTTATGATGGGGGGACAGAAGATAAATGCGTTGTCTGGTTATGTAGATGATATGGATATTGCCGCAATGCGAGATACCATTACACCATTAGAGAGTGATGGTACACTGAAGATGCAGATTGAGAAAAATGATAACCAGATTCGTGAGATCAGTTACAGTGTATATTCTCTGGATGGAACAGAGACATATGATAAAGGAACTCTAAAGTCTGCAGAAAGCGAAGATGTCACATTAAAGCTGGGGAAATCACTTGGAGATAAAATCCAGGAGGCAGTACTTCAGGTTTCGCTTGTGATCGGCGAGGAGAAAGAGACAAGGAAAGTTAATTTCTATACCAGAATTGAGAAAGCAGATGATATTACAGCATCACAATGTCTTACATTTGCACAGGATTTTCATACGAAAGCATTTAATAAGACGGATGTAGATTCATTGAATATTTACTTGGAACCTGGAGATGAGAGTGACAATACAACTTATCAGACAGTCAATATCCATTCAGATATTTCTCATATTCAGTGGGGAACTATGCAACCACAGTTGCTTGGTGATGTGCGTTGGAGTATAAAGGAAAGTAATAGTGTGTATACCTCTCTCCTTGCGAATTACAGAGTTTCCTGCGTGGATGATGCCGGTGAGAATGCAGTTTATGATATTAAAGAATTTTTCCGTGTGAGAATCGCAGGAACTACAATTTACCTGTTGGATTACAATCGTGATATGCAGGAAGTATTCAGTGAGAACAGAAGTGTGATCGATGAAAACGGAATTCTGCTCGGCGTTACACCTTCAGATGTTCCGTATGAGACAAATGAGAAAGAAACGATTGCAGCATTTGTGGAGTCCAGAAACCTTTGGATGTACAATAAGAGTTCGAATGAATTATTAAATATTTTCGGATTTGCAGATGCAGATACGACAGATGAAAGGAATCTGAATGATCAACATGCAGTTCGTATCATCAGTATGGACAACAGTGGTAATCTTGCATTTGCTGTGTATGGATATATGAATCGTGGCGAACACGAAGGAGAAGTCGGTGTCGGAATCTATTATTTTGATGTAGAGAGAAATCTGATCCAGGAGAAAGCATTTATACCAAGTAAGAAGTCCTATGCAATCGCAGCGGATGAGCTTGGCAAGATGGTTTATTATAATCATGCGGAAGAGCAGTTATATGTTTTGGCAGACGGAACTTTGTATCAGGTAGATTTGAAAAAGAATAAACAGACAACACTTGCAGAGAATCTTAAAGAAGGACAATATGCGGTTTCTGATGATGGACATCTGATGGCATATCAGTCAGAAGGAGATAAGAGTGGCGGAACAGTGATTCAGGTAATGAATCTAAGCAGTCTGGAGACGAATACTGTTGAGGCAGCAAGCGGAGAAAAAATTAGTCCACTTGGATTTGTCAATGGTGACTTTATTTATGGAAAAATGAAATCCGAGGACGCAGGAAAGAAAGCTTCCGGAGAATCGATCACTCCAATGTATGAACTGGAAATCCGTAATTCTAAGAACAAAAAAGTTGCCAGCTATTCCTTTGTTGATAAAGGCATTTATATTTCTGATATTTTAATCGATGACAATATGGTAACACTGAATCGTGTAGAGAAAAGCGGGGATATTTACAACGTTACTTCACAGGAGTTTATTACGAATAATGAGGAACGCAAAGATACAGCGATTAAAATAGAAGTATACACAACAGCACTGATGGAAAAACAGATGCGGATTACATTTGCAGAGGGAGCAGGAGAGAAGAGCGTGAAAGTGATCCGGCCGAATCAGCTGGCATCAAAGAATGAACTTGAGATGGTTCTTGCTGATAACAGCGAAAGTGTGAAATACTATGTTTATGGTGTTGGTGAACTGGCAGGAATTTATGATAAAGCTTCTTATGCAATTCAGAAAGCACAGAAGATTTCAGGAGTTGTGATCTCTTCTGACCAGAAATATGTTTGGGAGAAAGGAAATCGAGATCTTGCGTATTCGATAGAGGATGTTGCTCTTTCAAAAGAAGGAGAAGAGACATCCCTTGAAGCATGTGAGCGCTATATGAAGACATATGATGCTCAGAAGTAGATCTGACAGGATGTACGCTGGATCAGGTACTCTACGTGATCAATAGAGGATGTCCGGTGATTGCACTTACAAGTGCAGATCATGCAATTCTTCTGACAGGATATACGAAGAATGATATTACTTATATCGATCCTGAAAATGGAGAGTCACAGACAGTTTCCATCAGTGAGATGGAAGGAATGGTTTCCGGAAGCGGAAATACATTTATTGGTTATATCAAATAGAATATGTAACTGTTCAGAGCCAAGCAAATTCAAAAACAGGTATAAAATGCTTGCATTTTTAAAACTGTTTTTGAAATTTTATTTGGCGGATACGCCACACCGACGAAATGCGTAGCATTTTGGAGGTTGGCTCTGAACAGTTACACTTAGTTTATTTCTGTCACAGTATAGCATGATATCAGTTCACATTTTGTAGAATGATGTCGCCTGTATGCAACGCTTTTCAGATGGAAGAACGAAAGTCGCATGCATGCAACACTTTTCAGATAGCAAGAAAGAGATACGTAATCGCATCTCTTTCTCCTTGCAGACTTGTTTCTTTTGTCTGCTTTCTCTTTCATTTACAGATCAAATCTGATCTTGATATATGCTTTGATTTCTTCCACACATTTTTGGAATCCAAGTTTTCCGCTGTTCAGGCACAAGTCATAGTTTCTTGCATCTGCCCACTCGTGTCCTGTATGGTAACGATAGAAATCACCGCGAAATTTATCCGTCTTCTCGATGTATTTTTTCATTTCTTTTTCTGTCATACTGTTACGCTCCATTGCACGATCAAGACAGAATTTCTCATCTGCATGAACAAACACACTGACAACATTTGGATTGTCTTTCAGAACATAATCTGCACATCTTCCAACGATTACGCAGGATTCTTTCTCAGCAAGATCTTTGATGATCTTTGCTGATAGTTGAAGATATTTTCTTCTGAAACAAAACCTTTTTCTTCCGGTGAAAGAAGTTCTCCATCGTATGGACGACTCAGGATTTTAAACCATCCGGCTCCCTTCATCTTCTCATCACTCATACCGAAGAGTCTCTCGTTGATTCCGCTTTCTTCGGATGCCATACGCAGGATTTCTCTGCTATAACAGTTGATTCCAAGCTCTTTTGCAAGCATAGCTCCGATTGTCTTACCGCCGCTTCCGTACTGTCTTGCCATTGTGATTACAATATTGTTGCTCACCCGAATCGCCTCCTATTCTCCTAAATATGCTTTCTTAACTGCTTCATCTTCCAGCAGGTCTTTTGCATTTCCTGACATTGTGATCTTACCAGTCTCAAGAACATAGGCGCGATCTGCGATAGAAAGAGCTTTCTTTGCATTCTGTTCTACAAGAAGTACTGTTGTTCCACTCTCACTTACTGCCTGGATAATATCAAAAATCTCATTTACAAAGATTGGAGAAAGTCCCATAGAAGGCTCATCCATCAGAATGATCTTCGGTTTAGACATCAATGCACGTCCCATGGCAAGCATCTGCTGCTCTCCACCACTGAGTGTTCCGGCCATCTGATTTCTTCTCTCTTCCAGACGTGGGAATCTCTTATAAACATTTGCAAGACTCTCTTCGATCTCATTTTTATCTTTTCTTGTATAGGCGCCCATTTTCAGGTTTTCATAAACACTCAGTTCAGCGAAAACTCTTCGTCCTTCCGGAACGTGAGCCATTCCCATAGACACGATCTTATGCGCCGGAATCTTTGTGATATCAGTTCCTTCAAACATAACAGAACCTTTCTTTGGAGAAAGAAGTCCTGTAATTGTATGAAGTGTTGTTGTCTTTCCGGCTCCGTTTGCGCCGATCAGTGCAATAACCTCTCCCTGATTTACCTCAAAGGAAATGCCTTTGATTGCCTGGATCATTCCATAATATACTTCTAAGTCTTTGACTTCAAGCATTGCCATTGTTATCTTCCCCCTATTCTCCCAGATATGCCTTGATTACCTGAGGATCATTCAGTACATCTGTTGTCTTGCCCTGTGCAAGTACTTCACCGAAGTTGAGTACTGTCAGCTCCTCGCAGATACCACTTACCAGTTTCATATCATGTTCGATCAGAAGGATCGTCATATGGAACTCATCTCTCACGAAACGGATCATATCCATCAATTCTCCTGTCTCGTTCGGGTTCATTCCTGCTGCCGGCTCATCCAGAAGAAGAAGCTTTGGATCCGTCGCAAGTGCTCTGGCGATCTCCAGTTTTCTCTGCTGTCCGTAAGGAAGGTTTGCAGCCTTATATGACGCAAACTTCTCAAGATCGAATACCTTCAGAAGCTCCATTGCCTTTTCATCCATCTCTTTTTCTACCTTACGATAATTCGGAAGTCTTAAAATTCCTTCAATCGTTGAGTAATGATGATGATTGTGAAGTCCTACTTTAACATTATCAAGAACAGTCAGTTCTTTGAAAAGACGGATGTTCTGGAATGTTCTTGCAATTCCGGCCTTACTGATCTCAATATTTTTCTTTCCTGTAAGATCCTTTCCGTCCAAAAGAACCTTTCCAGAATCCGGTTTATATACTCCTGTCAGAAGGTTGAATACGGTTGTCTTACCGGCACCATTTGGTCCAATCAATCCGTAAAGTTCTTCTTTCTGTATCTTGAGGTCAAAGTCATTTACCGCACGGAGACCTCCGAAAGAAATTCCAAGATTTTTTACATCTAATAATGTACTCATTCTTACTTAAGCCTCCTTTTTCTTTCCAAAATGAAGATACTTCTCTCTCCACTCGATTGCCTTTGGTGCCCAGTTAAAGAGCATCATGATGATCAGAACGATCGCATAGATCAACATACGGTAATCAGACAGTCCACGGAGAAGCTCCGGAAGGAGTGTCAGGATAACTGCTGCAATAATAGATCCACGGATATTTCCGATTCCACCAAGTACTACAAAGACAAGAATCGTGATGGACATATTGTATCCAAAGTTGTTTGTATTTGCTGTCAGTGTTGACAGGTTGTGTGCATACAGAACACCTGCTGCACCGGCCATAGCCGCTGAAATTGTAAATGCCATCAGTTTATATTTTGTAACATTGATTCCGATAGACTCAGCTGCAATTACATTATCACGAATTGCCATGATCGCACGTCCGTCTCTGGAATTAACCAGATTCAGTACGATAAATAATGTCACCATGATCAGGATAAATCCGATCAGGAATGTTGAATCCTTCGGAGTTCCTGTGATTCCCTGAGGACCGTTCAGGATAACTGTTCCGTCCGGATCCATGTCAAGTGCCATAACGTCCTTTGTTGCGAAATGAAATCCTTTGGAATCCTTTCCAATATAAAGAACATTTACAAGGTTCTTAATGATCTCACCGAACGCAAGTGTAACGATTGCAAGGTAATCGCCTTTCAGACGAAGTACCGGGATTCCGATGATAACACCGAAGATTGCAGCCACTACAACACCGATCAGCAAAGCAAGTAAAAATCTAACGATTGAGTTTTCAATCACATCTCTCATACATTTTGAGAAAAATGCACTGGAAAATGCTCCCACACACATAAATCCTGCATGGCCAAGCTAAGTTCTCCGAGAATACCTACTACAAGGTTCAGAGAAACCGCCAGGATAATATATGTACAAAGCGGAACAAGAAGTCCTGTCAGAAGACTGGAAATACTTCCTGTACTGCTCAAAATCTGCATCACTACGAATGCTACGATTACAATTGCGTAAGTGATGAGATTACTTCTCTTTGTTTTATTCATATTCTTCAACATAATTCCATCCACCTACACTTTCTCCTGAATCTTCTTGCCCAAAAGTCCTGTAGGCTTCACAAGCAACACAATGATCAGAACTGCGAACACGATCGCATCTGCAAGCTGGGAAGAAATGTATGCCTTACTGAGTATCTCGATGATTCCCAAAAGAATTCCTCCGATAAATGCACCCGGAATGGAACCGATTCCTCCAAATACAGCTGCCACGAACGCTTTGATACCAGGCATCGCACCTGTGTATGGTGTCAGGCTCGGGTAGGTAGAACACAGAAGCACACCGGCTACTGCTGCCAGTCCGGAACCAATCGCAAATGTAAGAGCAATTGTTGCATTTACATTGATACCCATTAATTGCGCTGCGCCTCTATCCTCTGATACTGCACGCATCGCCTGTCCTGGTTTTGTCTTCTGAACAAATGTGATCAATGCGATCATAATAACCACACAAACTACGATCGTAACAATTGTCTCTCCTGAAATATTCAGCTTGCCATCTGCAAGTGAAAGTCCGCTCCACTTGATCACTGATGGGAATGTCTGTGCATTCGCACCGAAGATCAGAAGTGCTACATTCTGAAGCAGATAACTGACACCGATCGCTGTAATCAGTACGGCAAGTGAAGATGTTGCATTACGAAGCGGCTTATACGCTACACGCTCCATCAGAACACCAAGTACTGTACAGGCAATGATTGAAATCAGGATTGCCACCCAGGTAGGAAGTCCTGCCTGCTTCATCGTGATCAAAGCTACATATGCACCGATCATGATCACATCACCATGTGCAAAGTTCAACATCTTGGCGATTCCATATACCATTGTGTATCCAAGCGCGATCAACGCATAGACACTGCCAAGACTTAGTCCATTTACTAAATATGAAATAAAGCTCATATCCGTCCCTCTCATCCTTTTTATATTTTTGCAAGGTACTACTTTAACCTCTTAAATTGAATTGATTATAGCATAATTATTTTCTCGTATCAATACAAAAAACAGAATCCGCTCTGTTTTTCTGTGTTATTATTTAACTTTTTGTAAGAAAAAAGACAACATTTTCCGGTTTTTCTATCTATACCAAAAAATACTGTCTTTTTCTTCTTTCGCGGATTCTTATTTACAGACTTTTATGAAGTAATCCAAGTACTGTTGTCAGATCTTCAATCCCCATCTGTCCCGGTGCAGATACTTTCCCAACTGCTCCAAATGTCAGTGCAGAACCAAAGACTTCTCCACAGAGACGGCTGATCACACCTGTTCCTGACATAGACATTGTAATGATCGGACGATCTGCATACTCGCTTGCCATCTCTTCTGTCGCTGCAAGAAGTGTAAGAACATCTTTCTTATTCTGTGGCATCACAGCGATCTTCGGAATATCTGCTCCAAGATCCTGCATTTTTCTTAAACGGGATACGATTTCCTCTTTTGCCGGAGTTTTGTGGAAGTCATGGTTCGAAGCGATCACTTTTACTCCATTTGCATGTGCTGTCTCAACAACAGCCTTCACAGACTCATCTCCTGTAAATGCCTCTACGTCTACAAGGTCAATAAGTCCTGTCTTTGCTGCATTCTGATTCAGTTCAACATAAGTCTCTGTCTCAATTGCTTTCTCTCCACCTTCTTTGGATGTGCGGAATGTGAAAAGGATCGGCATCTCACCAAGCACCTCACGAAGTGCCTGCATTGTCGCCTCTGTCTTTGCAAAATCAAAGATATCTTCATACCAGTCAACACGCCACTCAACAACATCAGCCTTTGTTGACTTGATATTCTCGGCTGCCGCAAGAATCTCTTCTCTTGTTACGCCAACAATTGGTACACAGATTTTCGGGATTCCAACACCTATTTCAACATTTCTTACTTTTACTGTATTCATGATTCTTTACCTTCCTCAAATTTTCTTAAGTGTCAATCAGTCCTTCTTTCTTGCCTGCTGCCTTCTGTGTTACTGTTCAAACAATGTGCGACCAGCAACGCATCTGGTCTGCATCCGGAAGTAGGAACAGCATCACAAGAACAAAAAGTACAATATAAATAATACCATAAATATAGAACAGCATGTTATAGGAAATTAATCCTGTTGCTGTTGTAGCAACTGTTGCTAGTCCTCATATCTGATGTTCAGAACTTCTTTTATGTGCTCGATCGGCATATCCTGTCCTGTCCACAGTTTGAATGCTGCAGCTCCTTGGAAGAGCATCATTCCAAGACCATTCATTGTCTTACAACCAACCTCTTTTGCCATCTTACGCATCTTTGTCTCAAGTGGAGAGTACGGTACATCAACAACGATCAGTTCTGGACGGAAGAAAGGTTTGTTAAATAACAAACAACCTCTCTGATATTCATTATACTTTTTTCTGTTAATAGTTCTAATTACATCTTTCTTTCTTTTTGATAGCTTTATGCTATCATTATGAGTAGATATTTACAAAAAGATGTTTTTTTAACAAAGGAGCTCACTTATGACTTTAAATCAGATGATTTACTTTCAGACAATCGCAAAACATGAGCATTTCCGTCTTGCAGCCACAGAATTGAATCTATCACAGCCAAGCCTCAGTCGTTCCATTGCCACACTGGAAGATGAACTCGGTGTGATTCTCTTTGAACGTAAAGGACGAAATGTAGCATTGACTAAATCCGGAAAGCTCTTCTTAGAACATGTGAACCGAATCCTAGATGAAGTGACAATTGCACAGAAGCAGATGCAGACGCTTTCCGGAAATGCCGGACATATTGATATCGCCTATGTCTTCCCACTTGCTGCCTCTTATATTCCCCATACAGTTCGTTGCTTCCTGAACAAACCAAAAAATGAAAATGTAACTTTCAATTTTCATCAAAGCCATACCGGCGAAATGATCCGCGGTCTAAAAAATGAACGCTTTGATGTAATCTTCGGTTCCTATGTAGAAGGTGAACCTGAGATTCAGTTTGTTCCTATCATGAATCAGGAAATGATCGTGATCACACCGGTCGGACACCCGCTTGCTACAAAAGAAGAAATCACTTTGCATGACCTGGAACGTTATCCTGTCATCGGCTATGACCGTACCTCTGGTCTTGGCCGATTCACCAAACAGACTTATGCTTCTTATGGCATAAATCCGAATATTTTCTGCGAATCTCCAAACGAAAATGCAATTGCCTCACTCGTTGCGGAAGATTTTGGAATTGCGCTGGTTGCCGATACAGATACATTAGACCATTTTCAGTTAGAACGATTACATTTAAGCGATATCACTTTACATCATACCGTTTATATGGCCTATCTGAAAGGGCACTATCAGATACCTGCTGTAAAGAATTTTATTTCTTTTATCAAAAAAGAAGAAACTTCTGTCTGAGAGGTTTCTTTTTTGTTTCTATCTTTTACTCTATTCCACGCTTTTTTACATATTCAGCAAACCTTTTCACAAGCGGTGGCTGGTATTTTGTCCTACCTTCTGCCATATAGAAATACCGTTTCTGATTCTGATTGCGAAGCGGTGTAACATCAACATCCAATTGTCTGAGAACCGGAATCTGAGGCATCACTGCGATACCAAAATTCTGTGCGACAAGTCCCGCCATAGACCCATCTTCCTCAATTTCATAGGCAATCTTCGGCTTCAACTTTGCCTGTTCAAACATTCGATTCACAACCGGTCGAAGACCGCTGTTCGGAGTATAGAAAATCTGTGGATATTCAGCCACCTGCCTCAAGTCCACTGCACTTTCATAGGAGAGTGGATGCCCCTTTGGCGTAACAACTACAAGTTTTTCCCTTCCGACCGGAGTAAACAGGATAGCATTTTCCCCCTCTGCCATCGAACAAAATCCAATATCAAAGCGATCATCCTTCAGACCCTGAATGATTTCCGATGTATTTCCAACTGTAAAACGGAAATGAACTTTCAGTTCCTCATGTGTTCTCAGGAAATCCCCGACCAATTGCGGCACAAATCCACTTCCAAGAGTATAAATATATGCCAGTTCGATCACGCCTTCTGTCTGACTGGTCATTGTTCTCACCGTTTTTACCCCTGTCTCCAGAGAATGTAATGCGTTATCCACATATTCCTTAAACAATTTCCCATATTTCGTCAAAACCACACCGCGTCCCTGCTTCTCAAAAAGCCTTGTTCCAAGTTCCTTCTCGAGGCTCCCAATCGCATGACTTAAGCTCGGCTGAGAAATCTTTAACTCTTCCGCAGCTTTTGTATAATGCTCCACTTCCGCCAGTTTTGAAAAATAATGCAGCTGATTTAAATTCATTTTCCGCTCCTTTCTTCCCACTGTTTATTCACAATTACTTTGTTCTTTTGTATAAAATATCACAATTCATAGTTTATTTCTATAATTTTAGCAAAAAATATGTATTTGTTTTATACTTTGTTCTTTTATATAATACGCATTGTAAAACAGATTGTTAATCACTTATCAATTCCAAATAAAGCCAAACAACCTCTTATATTGATTAACAATCTTCCTCTTAAATATAAGAAGAAACAGAATCAAATCACGGCTGTCACATTTACGCACGATGGAAATGAACTTCTTTGATTCGTGGCGGCATATTCAAAAAAATTTTCAGGAGATTATAAAAATGAAAAAAGAGTACAAGCATATTTTCGAACCATTTACAGTTCGCCGTATGACAATGAAAAACCGTATCATGATGACTCCTATGGGAACAAACTACGGAGAATCAAGCGGAGAGATGAGTTTCCTCCACATTAATTACTATGAGCAGAGAGCCAAAGGCGGCGTTGGCCTTATTATGGTAGAAAATGCCAGCGTAGATTCACCGGAGGGATCCAACGGAACAACACAGCTTCGTATCGATCAGGATAATTATCTTCCACGTCTGTTCAAGCTGACAGAGACTGTTCACCAACACGGAGCTTGTATCGGTATCCAAATCAACCATGCAGGAGCATCCGCTCAGTCTAAGAGAACAAATATGCAGCCGGTATCCGCTTCTGATGTTCCGTCTAAAGCAGGCGGAGAGATTCCAAGACCGCTTTCTAAAGATGAAATCTACCGTATCGTTAAAAAATACGGTGAAGCGGCAAAGCGCGCTCAGATCGCCGGATTTGACACCGTAGAGATCCACGGAGGACATTCTTATCTGTTAAGCCAGTTCCTCTCTCCTATCACAAATAAACGTACAGATGAATTCGGAGGATCTCTTGAAAATCGTGCCCGCTTTACACGACTTGTAATTGAAGAGGTCAGAAAACAGGTCGGACCTTTTTTCCCAATCTTCCTTCGTGTTAGTGCAGACGAATTCATGGAAGGTGGAAATACATTAGAAGATTGCCTTGAATACTTAAAATATCTTGAAAAAGAAGTTGATGTATTCGACGTTTCCTGCGGTCTGAACGGTTCCATCCAGTACCAGATCGATGCAAATCATTTCCCGGACGGATGGCGTTCTTACATGGCAAAAGCTGTCAAAGAGCGTTTTGGAAAGCCATGTGTAACAATGGGAAATATTCGTGATCCTCACGTAGCGGAAGACATCCTGCAAGAGGCGATGCTGACCTGATCGGTATGGGACGTGGACTGATTGCCGATCCTGACTGGGTAAATAAAGTAGAATTCGGTGATCTCTGTGATATCCGTAAATGTATTTCCTGTAATATCGGATGTGCCGGAAACCGTATCGGCATCAACCGTCCGATCCGCTGTACAGTAAACCCAAATGTACCGGATGGAGAAGAATATAAAAAGTACAAGATCACGAAGCCATGTAACGTTATCGTTATCGGTGGTGGAACAGCAGGCATGGAGCTGCCTGTACAGCTGCTGAAGTAGGATGTACTACATTCCTTCTAGAGAAGAAGCCTTACCTTGGCGGACTTGCTACTGAGATTTCCAAGATTCCGGATAAGAAGCGTCTTGCTGACTTCCCGAATTATATGATCCACGCACAAATAAACTGAAAAATCTCTTTGCATTTACAAACACAGATGCAAATGTAGACTTTATCAAAAACCTGAAACCAAATATCATTGTAAATGCGACAGGATCTTCACCTCTTCTCCCTCCGATCCCGGGACTGCACGAGAATATCGACAAAGAAGGGGGAAAAGTTGCTTCCATCCTGAACATGATCAACCATGTAAATGATTATCCGACAGATTTAACAGGCAAGAAAGTTGTAGTAATCGGCGGAGGTGCTGTAGGACTTGACGTGGTAGAATTCTTCGCACCACGCGGGGCAGAAGTAAGTATTGTTGAGATGATGTCCGTCATCGGAAACGGAATCGATCCGGTATCTAAAGTTGATATGGGCACCCTGATGGAAAAACACCATGTAAATCAGATGACAAACACAGCTTTGAAAGAAGTTCGCGAGGATAACTTCCTTGTAGAAGCTAATGGAGAACTGAAAGAACTTCCATTTGATTATGGATTTGTTTGTCTTGGTATGCGCGCAGAGCAGCCAATCCTTAAAGACCTCAGAGATGCTTTCGAAGAAGATGGCTCTATTGAAATCGTAAACATCGGTGACAGCGTAAGAGCAAGAAGAATTATCGAAGGTACTGAAGAAGGTAGAAATATCATCAATGTACTGAAAAAACGTGAATATCTGTAAGATTTTAGTTCTCTAAGATTTCCAAAAAGAAGTCCCCCGGCAGAGACGATGTCTGTCGGGGGACTTCTCCTATTCTTTTAATGTATCTACAAAGAACGTTGCTGCTCTCTGTATTCATTTTTCTAAACGAATCTGATATATCAATTACTCAGCAGCATCTTCTGCCTGAAGTACCTGATACTCTCCACTCTTAACAACAACTACTGTAGGCTCTTTTGTAGGCTCTCCATCCTCTGACCATGTGATGCTCTTTCCTGTAAGTCCATCATATGTGATCTCTGTCATACCTTTTTTAAGTGCGTCACAGATATCTGATACGCTCTTATCCGGTGTCACATCTTCTTTCTCAGCTGCTGCTTTGATTACATATACACAGTCATAAGCATCTGCTGCGAACTGAATCGGTGTGTCTCCAAATGCTTCTTTGTAATCAGCAACGAATTTCTGTGTTGCTTCGTCTGTAGCATTTGCTGTAAATGGTGTAAGGAACATTAAGTCTTCTGCAAGACTTGCGTCAAATCCATCAAGATCAAGGATACCGTCCATACCGTCACATCCGAACCACTTCGGTGTAAATCCTGCTTTGTTTGCCTGTGCAAGAATCAGAGAAGCTTCCTGATAATAAATTGGAAGGAATACAAGTTCAGCACCTGCATCTTTTGCTTTCTGGATCTGTACAGAGAAGTCTGTCTTGTTATCTGCTGTAAATGCTTCTGCTGCTACAACATCAAGTCCTTTTGCCTTTGCCTCTGTCGCAAATGTCTGATAAATTCCTGATGAATATGTGTCAGAGCTGTTATAAATGATTGCTACTTTTGTTGCAAGCTTGTTCTCTGCAATGTAATCTGCTGATGCGCTACCCTGGTTAGGATCTGAGAAACACATACGGAATGCATTGTCATACTGGATACTGTCTACTGCTGTAGCAGATGGTGTCAGCTGGAACATGTTATCTGAATGAGTCTCCTCAACAACTGCTGTACAAGGTGTAGAAGTTGTTGTTCCGATCAGTGCCTGCATTCCCCAGTCTTTCAGAGTATTGTAAGCATTCACAGATTTTTCTGAATCTGCCTGGTCATCTTCAAACTTGTATTCAATCTGCTTTCCGTTAATTCCGCCTGCTGCGTTGATCTCATCTACTGCAAGCTGAATACCATTCTTTACAGCTGTTCCGTAGATTGCTGCATCTCCTGTTGTAGGTCCGATACCACCAATCTTAAAAGTGTCAGAATCGGATGAGCCTCCGCTCTTATTTCCTGAACTTCCACATGCTGCTAATGATACTACCATAGCTGATGCAAGCATTACACTTGCTGCTTTTTTCCACATCTTCATAATAATAATCTCCTCCTCAAAACGAATTGATATTCTTTATGAATCATATATTAGACCGCAAAGGAGTGATTTGTCAAGCAAAAACAGATTGTACTCTGTTTTTTAGCTATATTCGTTAAATATGGTCAAGTGATGTTAAAATACATCAAGTTGGTTGTTGTATCTATCAATCTGATATCTTAATACATTTCGTTCTATGGAATCAGGTTCTGTTTCTAACCATGATAATGCAGACTTAGTGTCAATTGAAAAACCACTTCCCAAATATTTAACCATCTTTTCATGAGAGCCACAAAATGGACGTGCTATAACTCTTTTTACATTTTCTTCTATAGAAAAATTCCAGTTTACACTTTGGTTTGCTGTCAACAAAGATACTCCATTGTCAAAAATTGGTGCCGGATAAAACTCATTTCCACGCATGATCAATGCCAGATTATTTAAATGCCTGTCCTCATTTAAGCAAATCATATCCAATGTCAACACTTTACTCAAATAAGCATGGATGTTTAATCCACAGCTTTGATCAATAAACCGGATAACATATTCTATTCTTTCTTCCATTGTATTCATGTTAGCTATGACTTTCGAAAGATCTTTTCCAACTTCATTATAATATAGCCTATAAAACGTGACTAATTCTTCCTCTTCATCTAAAAAATTTTTACTCCTACATCCTAATTTTCCATTAATTGTTCCTTCTTCATAACTTATAAATTCATTTTCTTGAAGTGTAGTAAACTGCATAAACTTTGAAACAAGATATTCAGCACGTCCTTCATTTCCTCTATTATCTTTTTTATACCAATATCCGTCTTTTTTATACTTAACCTGGGTTCCTTCACTTGTTCCTTCTTGAATAACAATATAATCATTTCCTATATTTTCACTAAACATATCTTCACCTTACCAATACATCTTTGCTTGTGATATTTTCTCCCGGAAAGCGAAACCATATAAAATCATTATGACTGACACCATGTGTCTTTCGTACTATTTCATATGGATTATACTCTTTAAGTCCCAGATGTTTTAAGATTTCATCAATATCAGGCCTGCCTTTTTCAAAGCATCTTAATTCTAAGATCTTGCCTAACTGATAACGAGTCATCTTCTTCTCTGCAAATAATTGTCGCCCTGGATTGTCTGAAAAGCGTGATACAATAACATTTTTCTTTTTCACATATACTCTGGCCGTAATTTCATCTTTCCAGTATACTTCAAAAGTAAATTCATCCATGAAAATTTTCTTTTTTAGTCCTCTTCTCATAGCACGCTATCATCTTACTTGCAGTCATAATATCCCATTCTAAGTCTTGTATCTCATTTGACAAATGCTCAATTCTTAACTGAATATTTTCTATATCTGCTATCTTTCCCGGAATAACTGGAGACAGATATCTGCTTTTGACCTTTCCATCTTTACGTTGTTGTGCATAATAATATAATTCGCCATGAATTTTCTTTATTGTAATGTTTTGCTTTTCCGTAGAAATTTCTTGTAATTCTTTTTTCTTAATATCCAACTCCTTTTTATAAAGTGCTTCTTGATATTTTAACATTCTGTAAGTTTGTTGCATCTCCATAATTCATCACCCATTATTATTGTAACCTATATTTTTATTTTTTTCAATATATGTAGGTTACTTGATTTTATAAAGAAAAAAACAGTGCTTTCGCACTGCTTCTCATTCCTGTCTATATTCCATGTACCTTCAAAACTACATACAGTTAAAACCAACATCATCATCCAAACCTATCACTGCTTTGGTTATGCCCTCGACCTATTAGTAACAGTCAGCTCCATGTGTTACCACACTTCCACCTCTGCCCTATCTACCTCGTCGTCTTCAAGGGGTC
>ENA-OQHY01000265-OQHY01000265.1-human-gut-metagenome-genome-assembly--contig:-NODE-265-length-30913-cov-4.222017_pt1 | contig 30913 bp, 29 predicted proteins | sample MGYA00242570_ERZ504733 | MGnify/ENA primary metagenome ERZ504733 (study PRJEB26092, sample SAMD00036219) | human gut metagenome | host: Homo sapiens | study: EMG produced TPA metagenomics assembly of... | reverse complement strand
TTCCCTTATCCAGACAGAGAAGGACCAGTCTTCCGACGATGCCGTGAGCATCACGGAACGGTACACCGTGGTTAACCAGATAGTCTGCTGCATCTGTGGCGTTTGTAAAGCCTCTCTTTGCACTTGCTCCATGTTGGCTTTGTTGAACTGCATAGTGGAAACCATGCCGGTAAACAGGGCGATACAGCCTTTACGGTGTCGATGGCATCAAAGGTCAGCTCCTTGTCTTCCTGCATATCTTTGTTGTATGCAAGCGGGATTCCCTTCATGGTTGTGAGAATAGATGTCAGCGCTCCGTAAACACGGCCTGTTTTTCCACGGACAAGCTCTGCGATATCCGGATTCTTCTTCTGCGGCATGATACTGCTGCCTGTGCTGTATGCGTCATCGATCTCAACGAAACGGTACTCATTGGAATTCCACAGAATGATCTCCTCTGAAAAACGGCTCAGATGCATCATGATCGTAGAAAATGCACTGAGAAGCTCGATGACATAATCTCTGTCAGATACGGAATCCATACTGTTTCTGGTTGGTGCATCAAAGCGAGAAGCTCTGCAGTATAGGCACGATCCAGCGATAAGTGGTTCCTGCCAGTGCTCCCGCTCCAAGCGGACAGGTATTCATTCTCTTACGGATATCAAAAAGTCTGTCACGGTCTCTGCGGAACATCTCAAAATATGCGCCTACATGGTGTGCCAGAGTTACCGGCTGTGCCTTCTGAAGGTGGGTAAATCCCGGCATGTAGGTGTGAACATTCTCTTCCATGATCTTCTGCAGGGCAAGAAGAAGGTCCTTCAGCTCCTTATCTGTCTCATCGATCTCGTCGCGGACATAAAGCTTCATATCCAGAGCTACCTGGTCATTACGGCTTCTTCCTGTGTGAAGCTTCTTTCCGGCATCTCCGATACGGTCGATCAGGTTTGCCTCCACGAAGCTGTGGATATCCTCATACTCCGCTGTGATCTCCAGCTTGCCTGCTTCCACGTCTGCAAGGATACCGTCCAGTCCTTCTGTGATCTGCTCCTTTTCTTCCTCTGTCAGGATTCCCTGTTTTGCAAGCATGGCAACATGTGCCTTGCTTCCACGGATATCCTGTCTGTAAAATTTGATCAAAGGAAATGGATGCGTTAAAATTGTAAACCAGCTTGTCCGTTTCTTTTGTAAAACGGCCTCCCCATAACTGTGCCATATTGATTCTTCCTCACTTTTCTTTTTTGCGGCAGAACTGTCTTCTCCGGACATACACGAGCTCCGTCTCCCGGACGTCTGCACTTTTCTGTGTTAGTGTAACATATTTTTATAAAAATGCAAAGTTTTTCATAATTATACGTTTGCTGTCTTCAGCCGTTGTTACTGTTCACTCGGTTCTCAGTAACCAGCCGTTCTCTGTCCATGGCTTCTTTCTTTGAAAATACACAGCCGCAGTAATTCTGCCGGTACAGAGCATGCTCATGAGACAGTTCAATAGAACGCTTGTAGCCATTCTTTTTCTTAAAATCCGAAGTCAGATGTGGCACTTTATAGATTTCTGCCAGCTCCTCGCCAATCTCATTGATCTTCTGTGCATTTTTCAGCGGACTGATACTTAAGGTTGTGGTGAAATAATCATATCCGCCTCCTTCGCCAGCTTTGCCGCCTCTTCCATCCGCAGGCGGTAACACCGAAAGCACCTCTCTCCTCCTTCCGGAACATCTTCCAGGCCTTTTGCATCTCATAAAATTCCTTCGGGTCATACCGGCCTCCATAAGAGTTACCGGATGGACAAATTCCATCTCCCCGATCAGGCGGCGGATCTCAGCCACGCGGTGTGAATATTCCTCCACCGGTGCGATATTGGGATTATAAAAAAATATCGTGATTTCAAAATACTGCGACAGATATTCCATCACATAGCTGCTGCATGGCGCACAGCAGGCATGCAGAAAAAGTCTGGGGGTTTTCCCTTCTTTCTGGTTTCTTTCAATCAGTTTATCCAGTTCTTTCTGGTAGTTTCTCTTGTTCAATGTTTGTAATTCCTTTCTCTATGACTGTTTTCAGGCAGACATCAAAGTATGCTCTCTGCCATTGGCCTTCTCATGTTTCAGACATATGATAATATTATACCATTATCTACGAAAAGGAGGCAACATCCATGAATCCTGTCCTGAAAGTGCGGGACGTGTGTCTCTCCTATCACACATTGTCCGGTGAGACACCCGCCCTTTCTCATATATCCTTTGACCTGATGCCCGGTGAATTCCTGTCCATTGTAGGACCTTCCGGATGCGGAAAATCCACTCTTCTGAATCTCATTGCCGGCCTGCTCACTCCGGAACACGGTTCCATTACTCTGGGAGCCGGCCGGTATCCTCCGGCAGTGCCGCTGTAGGATATATGCTCCAGAAGGATCATCTTCTGGAATGGCGGAGCATCTACAAAAACATCCTTCTCGGCCTGGAGATCCGGAAAGAGCTCACACCTGAAAAGCTGGCACATGCAGAAGCCCTTCTTCAGACCTACGGTCTGGACCGTTTCCGTGATGCCCGCCCTTCCCAGCTTTCCGGCGGTATGCGCCAACGTGCCGCTCTGATCCGGACCCTGGTGCTGGAACCGGAGCTCCTTCTTCTGGACGAACCATTTTCCGCTCTGGATTACCAGACCCGCTTAAATGTCAGTGATGATATCGGAAAAATCCTCAAAAGCTCCGGCAAGCCTGCGATCCTGGTCACTCATGACATCTCCGAAGCCATCAGTATGGCCGACCGGGTACTGATCCTTCTGCACGTCCTGCCACTGTACGAAAGATCATTGATATCGATCTGGATATCAGCGACCGCACTCCCCTCTCCTCCAGAAATGCTCCGGATTTTAAGAAATATTTTAACATCATATGGAAGGAGCTCAATGAAAATGCCTGAAATTTCCAGACAGCAGAAACAATATCTTGCACGGCAGAAAAAAGAAAAACACATTATCCTGGCTGCACGGACACTTCTTTTTGTTCTGTTTATGGGACTTTGGGAAATATCCTCTGATCTTGGATGGATCGATTCCTTTATCTTCAGCAGTCCTTCCCTGATCGCAAAGACCTTTCTTTCCATGTGCAGGGATCAGTCCCTGTTTGCACATATTGCCGTGACACTGGCAGAAACTCTTGTCAGTTTCTTTTTTGTTGTGATCCTGGGTGTAGGAACCGCAGTACTTCTCTGGTGCTCCCGACGGATCGCACGGATCCTGGAGCCATGTCTGGTGGTACTGAACAGTCTCCCGAAATCTGCTCTGGCCCCTCTTCTGATCGTATGGCTTGGTGCCAACGAACGTACCATTGTAGTCGCCGGCATGTCTGTAGCCATCTTCGGTTCCGTTATCAATCTGTACTCCGGCTTCTGCCAGGCAGATCCGGAAAAGCTGAAGCTGATCGAAACTCTGGGGGGACACAAAAAGGAAAAGCTTCTGAAGATCGTCCTGCCCTCCTCCGTTCCTCTTATCCTGAGTGTGATGAAGGTCAACATCGGGCTTTGCTTGGTAGGCGTGATCATCGGAGAATTTATCGGTGCCCGAAAAGGCCTGGGATACCTGATCATTTACGGAAGCCAGACATTCAGACTTACATGGGTCCTGATGTCCATTGTGATCCTCTGCATCATTGCCATGCTGCTGTATTTTGCACTTTATCTTATTGAAAAACAGGTCCGGAAGCATTAGCTGTAAAAAGGGCGTGTAAAAATGATCTCTCATTTTTTACACGCCTCTTTTGCTCTTATAACCTTTGTTTCAAAGTTTTCCCACGCAAAGGCCGTGCATAATAAAAGCCCTGAATCTCATCGCAGCTCAGGCTTCGCAGGATCTCCACCTGTTTTGCTTTCTCCACGCCCTCGGCAAGAACCTTCATTCCAAGGCTGTGTGCCAGCGAAATGGTATGACGGATCACCTGCTGCCCACGAAAATTCTCTATGTAATCGATCAGACTTTTATCCAGCTTCAGAGTATCGAATGGCAACTGGTTCAGGCTTGTCATAGATGAATAGCCGGAGCCAAAATCATCCATATGCAGCTCGAATCCTGCATCCACCATCTTCTCTATGAGCTTACTGATCCGATCATTATACAACGTAGCAGTTTCTGTCAATTCAATGGGAACAGAAGAAAACGGAATGCCATTTTCTTCCACGATTTTCACATAACGACAGATCATATTATCGTAATGGATACTGGCACGTGACAGATTCACCGAAATCGGTAGTATCTTTTTCCCTGATCTTATACGTTCCCCCTGGATGCTGCATACCTTTCGGAAAACATATTCATCAAGGCGTACGATCAGACCATCCTTCTCAAAAAGAGGGATAAATTCTCCCGGCGAAACCATAGTTCCTTCCGCTCTCTTCCAGCGCACCAGTGCCTCCGCCCCAACGATCTCTTCTGTCTCCACACTGTATTTCGGCTGCAGGTAGACTACGAATTCTTCATTGCGTATAGCCTCCTCGAAAGCATTCTCCATCTGTCCGTTACGGATATGCCTCTGTCTCATCTCATCATCATAAAAAGCGATCTGGTGCTCATAGTCATCCCGGATACTCTTCATGGCCAGAAAAGCCCTGTCACAGATCAGGGTAAAAGGCAGTGTCTTATCCACATTCTCATAGACCCCATAGTTGACCACCAGATTAGGAATCGGTGCTCCACTCTCGACCCTGTGGATAAATTTCTCCATATCTGCCATACGGATCTCTTTCTTTCCATATATGATGGCTACAAACTGGTCTCCTCCATATCTGCCCACCGTCCCGTAGCGAACCTGATTTCTATACGTATCTCCCAGATAGGTAAGAACCTGATCACCGGTCTTCTCTCCATAGGTTCCGTTGATCCATTTAAAGTTCTTTATATCTGCCACCACCACATGAAAATCCTGATTCGTATTAAAGCGCATTAGCGTCTTTGCATGATGGAAAAAGGCCTGTCTGATATAAAGCCCTGTAAGATCATCATATTCCAGAGCTGAGAGTACCATCACGGACTCTCTCAGCTTGATCACATTGTTGATCTTACTTTTTAATATACGGACATTATACGGTTTCCGTACAAAATCCACTGCTCCCAGTTCCAGACATCGCACCTCATCCTCCAACCGGTTACTTCCGGTTATGATGATCACAGGCACAGAGGTCAGCATCACATCATCACGGATCAGCTCCAGAAACTGAAATTCATCACATACCGGCACACTCATATCAAGAAGAATTGCAGAAAGGGTTTTGTAATTCTCAGACAGACGCTTCATCCCCTCTGCTTCATTCATCGCAGTGATAACCTCAAAACTGCCCTCCAGATGTTCTGTAAGCGCTTTCCGATTCGTCTCGTCATTCACTACAATAAGAAGTTTTCTTCCGGATGCTGTTCCTCCTGGTTCCAGTATGGCCTCCATCTCACTGTACCGTACATCCATATCCTCATTGGCAAAAGCAAACACCACGGTCTGAAAATCCTCAGCCGTTCCTACCCTGGCACATTTCACATAGAAATATTCAATCCTCCCGTTGCTTCGACGTACACGATAATGTACCATCAACTGGGGAATCCTTGTAAGACGTTGGCATATCTTCTCAAAATCCATCATCTGATGCATCCGGATCCTGTCCTCTGCCGCAACACTGCTCTCAATATAAATATCCATGATCTTCTCATAGGATTCATCCTGCGAAGTCCCTCCTCCCCATAAGCTCCACTCTGCCCCTGGAAGCGGCATACCTGGACCTTATGAGTCTCTCTGTCAACAGAGTAGATATTGATAAAATTTTTTCCGAGAACATTAATGATCCCCATAAGAAGCGGATTCTCCATCATTCCGCTGCTGATCTCATCATTCGTCTCTGTATCCGAAAAAACAAGGGCATGTCCTGTCCCGCCGGATTCCAGCGGAATCTCCACAGCATCAACCGAACGCAGGATATTCCGTCCCGGTTCCAGATAATTCTTCGGACCTTTGATCCCGTTAACGACCGGACAGATCTCACAGGGAGTTTCTCTGTTTCTCAGACAGTGATAGCATTTCTCGCCCCTCTTCAGCTGCGGATAGATCTCACGTGCTGCCAGGTTATAGCTGATAATCTTATAATCCTCATCTATGACATACATTCCCGATGCATTTTTCCCCACGAGCATCACCTCCGGATTCGTAAATTTCTCATAGATCCTTCGTGACAGTTACTGTCTCAAAATCCTTAAATATTCCTTCATTATATACGATTTTTCTGATAACTGCAATTATCTTTCGTATTATTTATTTTTCATATTGGTTTTATTATATTTCGGTTATCAGCGCATCTGAAAAGATTTCCCCCTGAGCGGAACCCCGGCAAGCTCCGCAAGCCTTTTGATTCCGGAATCTGCTATGGATACCGCACTCTCCACATGATTGAAATCTGTGGCACTGTAATCAAACAGGATATTTCCCTGTGCTTCAAACTCCTCGTCCCGTTCCCAGAAAAAGAATCTCATAGGCATACAGTCAAAGGCCCTGATCTCATATCCCACATCACCCTGGGGCAGTTCCCTGCCGTCAAGCTTCTGAAACGCCTCCCTCAATTCCTTTTCATGGCCGGAAAATGTAGCACTGAACACATCCGTCTCTCCGATCTGATACGCCGGCGCAAATGGTCTTGCATTCCTGAGATCTGCAAAAGGGACCCACTTATCCATAATAAAAGCCCCCTCTTTCGCATACCCCAGAAGCGTATAAATATTCAGCATCTCCGTAGTATCCGGTTCTCTCTGTCCATCCAGGCTCCGGATACTGCCGTCTTCCAGACTCACCCCATATCTTCTTCCGAAATGAATGATCGTGAGAAACCCGTTTTCTTCCTTCAGTTCCGGCACCCGTTTATGCAGATCTGCCTGATCCATCTTCAAAAAGCGTTGTGCCCACTCTTCACATAGTTTTACATAGTTGGAAATTCTTTCTTCTTTCATCCTGTCTTCTCCCTGTCTGATATCGATATCCTTTCTCCGCTGTATTCCGGACTTTTTTTACAGAATACACTGCTTTCACATTTTCCGCAAGAATCTTCGCCGATGTATCCGAAATCCGGCTATTTTCAGTGTTACTGTTTTTTCAGCATCCCGGAACCTTCTTAAGCGTTTCTTTTTTTCGACAGATCATCCATCAATTTTCCCAAATCCGTCTAATTTCCCAATATAAAAATAACGTTTTTTTGCACAAAAAACTGGATTTTCTTTTTCGAAAGGTGTATAATATTAACAAAGTTTATTGTTTTTATGGTTAAAGACACCTGGCAGTAAACAAGAAATGAAAGTGAGGATTCGCCATGAAACAAAACAGTATGTTAGCAATGATCCTGGCCGGTGGAAGAGGAAGTCGTCTTCACGAGTTGACGAATAAAGTTGCCAAGCCAGCCGTTGGTTATGGCGGTAAATACCGTATCGTGGATTTTCCGCTCAGTAACTGTGCCAACAGCGGCATTGATGTCGTAGGTGTACTGACACAGTATGAATCAGTTTTACTGAACAGCTATGTAGCAGCCGGTGGCCGCTGGGGCCTTGATGCCAAGGACAGCGGAGTTTATGTACTTCCTCCACGTGAGAAGGCTGATGCCGGTCTGGATGTATACCGTGGAACAGCTGATGCGATCTCTCAGAATATTGATTTCATCGACTCACAGAACCCGGAATACCTTCTGATCCTTTCCGGTGACCACATCTATAAGATGAATTATGCAAAGATGCTTGATGACCATATCCAGCATAAGGCAGATGCGACTATTGCAGTTATCGAGGTTCCCATGAAGGAAGCCAGCCGTTTCGGTATCATGAACACCGGTGAAGATGATCGCATCGTGGAATTTGAAGAGAAACCGGAACACCCGAAGAGCAATCTTGCCTCCATGGGTATCTACATATTCAACTGGAAGCTTCTGCGCAAGCTCCTGCTGGCAGATATCAAAAATCCGGATTCCAATCACGATTTCGGTAAAGACATCATCCCTACACTCCTTGCACAGGACAAAGCACTCTACGCCTACAAGTTCAAAGGCTACTGGAAGGATGTAGGAACCATCGATTCCCTCTGGGAAGCAAACATGGATCTTCTCAGTCCAAACAGTGAACTGGATCTTAACGATCCTACCTGGAAAATCTACACTGAGGATGCTACCTCTCTTCCACAGTATATCTGTGATACAGCTGTGATCAACACTGCTTTCATCACTCAGGGCTGTGTTGTAGAAGGTGAGATCACCAACTCCGTACTTTTCACAGGCGTCAAGGTCGGTCCTGGTGCCAAGATCATCGACAGTGTCCTGATGCCGGGTGTTGTTGTTGAAGCAGGTGCCGTTGTCCAGCGTGCTCTCGTTGCAGACGGAGTCGTGATCGGTGCCAATGCTCGTGTCGGTTCCAAGGACAGTGAGCACATCGAACTTGTATCAAAACGTGTAAAGGGGGCTGAGTAATATGTTTAAAGCATTTGGAATCGTGAATTCCTCAGAAAGAAATATCCATGTGGAGGGGCTTCAGGACTACCGTGCGATCGGCGCCTTTTCATTTCTCGGAAGATATCGTGTCATCGACTTCCCAATCTCAAATATGACCAACAGCGGAATTGAGTACATTCAGGTCTATGTAAAAAACAAACCCCGTTCTCTTGTAGAACATCTCGGAACCGGACGTCACTACAACATCAACTCCAAGAGCGGTAATCTCCAACTCCTCTTTTCAGAGCATTCCGGAGTCAACGATATCTATAACACCGATATCGACAACTACTACTCCAATCTGGAGTGCATCGAAGCAGTTCATTATCCGTATGTTGTTATCGCTCCGAATTACATGATCTACACCACCGACTATTCCAAGCTGATCGATGCCCATATCGAATCCGGTGCAGATGTGACCATGCTTTATCATTCCGTTGATAATGCCAAGGAGAACTATCTGAACTGCCACATCCTGAACCTGAACCGTCAGAAGGGTGTTCTCTCCATTGAGCACAACCACGGCAATGCAAAGAACCGCAACATTTTCATGGATACCTACGTAATGAGCAAGGAGCTTTTCATCAGCCTCATCCATAAGGCAAAAGAGATTTCCTCTCTTTATACCCTTGCAGACGTGATCAATGCCGGCTGCAGAGACGGTGAGCTGGATGTGCGTGGTATATCTCATCGCGGATATTTTGCATCGATCACTGATTTCAAGAGCTATCACGATGCAAATATGGATCTGATTGACTACAAAACTGCAACGGATCTTTTCCATGATAACTGGCCGATCTATACACGCACCAACAACTCCTGTCCGACCCATTATTTTGACACAGCCAATGTTTCCAACTCCGTTATCTCCAACGGCTCCATGATCGAGGGAACGGTAGAGAATTCTATTGTCGGACGTGGCTGTACCATCAAAAAGGGCGCTGTTATCAAGAACTGTGTAGTTCTTGCAGACTGCACCATCGGTGAGAATGTCCATATCGAAAATCTGGTGGTAGACAAGCATGCCAAGATCACGCATGCCAAGGAGATCATCCGTCCTGCGGATGAGCCTGGCTACATCAAACGTAACGATACACTGTAATATTCATATATAATAAGGCCTCCGGTTCCTGTGTTACGAACCGGAGCCTTATTTATCTCTGTACTCAGCTAAGCATATGGATCCGTCATTTCAGAACAGACTGAATCCATTTCAACGCATTATCCTTATTCTTCACGTTACCCGGAAGGCAGATGCACACCGGATCATATCTCAGGCCAAATTCCTGAGCAACACTACTACGGCCGTCAAGCTCCAGATGCTGATCATCCACAGCGCCCAGAGACTCAAACACCTCATCTCCAAACGTTTCCCTGAGATTTGCATACATTCCGCTATCTTTCTCATGTTCATAGAGTTCCTTCGGCATGATCAGGACATCAACGGTAGCACTCTGGATTTCCGTCACATATGCGATCCTAGCATAGTAATCAAAATCCTCTCCTGTCTCGTCCGTCATCAGATTCTGCGCCACACTGACTTCTGCATATTTATCCTCTGTTCCCAGTGTCTTCAGAACATCCTCTTCCACCTTCTCAGAGTCATAATTCCCTGCATTCACCACCGCAATGGAAAGCACCGTCTTCATCTGTGCGTGACGATAAATATTCACTCCCAGACAGACTCCGCCAATGGCAAGAAGCACGCACAGCATATGTATCTTATAATACATCCAGATATACTGAATCTTCTTACCTGTTCCCATTCCCTTCAGTTTCTCTCTTTCGATCCGGCGGCGTTCCTTCTTCGTCAGATCAGTTTCGTTGGGCATCTCCGGATTCAGTACACTCTCATCGTGTCCGTCACTGCCGGCCTCCGCTCTGTTTTGTAAATCCATAAAAATCTCCTTTGTCTTTCATGTCTCAGTATTTTTTACCCTGAAGCGGGATATTCCAGTCGCTTTCCCCGCATCCTCCGGTGGGTGCTGTGACTTATCAATAAAGGATATTTTAGCATATTTTGGTACAAAATCACAGCGCATAAATATGAAAATACCATAAACTCTTCTATTTCCGACAGATCCTCATTCCATATCCATACATTACCACCACAGCAGTCACAAGAACACAGACCATCACCGGTCTCATCCACAGATATAAAAGATTTTTCTCAATTCCAGCTGCCACAGCCACATCCTTCAGGATATCAGCCACGCAGAGATGGAACAGATAAATAAAAAACGCATATTTCTGACCGATGGCTACCGGAAGCTCGGGCACTTTCCGATTCTTTCCCATGATCGCAATGAGAAAAAGGCCAACAGCCATAAATACTGACCCCAGAAACAATTCCAGTTTGCCAAAATACCGGTATTCCAGCAGACTTGCAATCCCGCCGCCAGCTACCATGCCATACAAAAGAAACACTTTTTTTCCGGCAAACCAGGCTTCCAGCTTTTCCTGATGTCTGTGTATCAGATGTCCCAACATAAAAAACGGAAATCCGGTAAACAGATAGTTTCGAAACTGCATAACACGGAAATGCTCTTCCGGGAACAGGAAGGTCGAAAATTCCTCCATTCCAAAATGGATCAGAAGAAGCACCGGTATCAGAACATATGCCTGCTTACAAATCCGGAATCTTGCTGCCAGGGCAAAAAGAAGATAACAATAGAGCAGTGCCGGGAGAAACCACAGATGCCATTTCACCTGAGAGCTGTTATTATATAGAAGAAACTGGCGGATATGTTCCCCCGAAACCAGGGCTTCCAGCCATTCCTTCTGGCTTGCTCCGTCGATGTAATTCTGGATCAGCTCCCACAGACAGCAGACCGGAAATGCCACAAGCATCAGCTTCAGAACATGCCGGATCTTTTTTCCGGTTCTTATAAATTCCGTATCATCGCCACGGAAACAAAAATATCCGGATACCATAAAAAACACAGGTACTGCAAATCTAGCAAGTACATTGGCTATGATTCCGGCATTTTCCGGAAAATGGACGTGAAGAAGCACAACTGCATAAGCACAGATCGCCTTTACCATATCCAGAGTACGGTTTCGCATAAAAATTACTCCTTTTTATATCGAACGCTTATCCCGGAAATATGATTCCGGGGTTCCCTTTTTTTCGAAACGATATACTAACAAACCAACAGAATTTTGTCAATGCTGTTTTTCTCCTGTACGGTTTACTCTTATACGTTTTACTCTTGTACGGCTTCCGGATCTGAATTATAATTCTTTTATGACTTCTATGACAGGATGTTTGTTATTTCCTCAGAAAGGATTCTATTTTTTATGAAAAAAGACGGCTACTATTCTTCCGGCGAATTTGCACGCATGGCACACGTAACTCTGCGTACTGTCCGCTATTATGATAAACAGGATATCCTGAAACCCTCTCTCGTCACCGAATCCGGCGCACGTTTTTATACAGACGAGGATTTTGCAAGGCTTCAGCAGATCCTCCTTCTGAAATACCTGGGCTTTTCCCTGGATGACATCCGTGAAATGACCATCGGTGATTCCGATTATCATTTCATGCTGAATTCTCTGAATATCCAGCTTCGTCTGGTCCGTGACCGGATCGAACAGATGCAGCTGGTCGAAAAAGCAATCCAGGATACCGCACAGATGATAAAGGAACAGCACACCATTGACTGGAGCCAGATGCTGAACCTGATCCACCTGACCGGCATGGAAAAAAGCCTCAAGAATCAGTATCAGAATGCCACCAACATTTCCTCCAGGATCAACCTCCACAGCCTGTACTCCCAGAACAAACAGGGATGGTTTCCCTGGATCTTTGAGCAGTGTCGGATCTCACCCGGTCTTCGTATTCTGGAGCTGGGCTGCGGAGACGGAACGTTATGGGCCGACAATCTTTCCCTTCTGCCGGAGGATATCTCCATCACACTTTCCGATATTTCCAGCGGTATGCTCCGCGATGCCAGACGAGCCATCGGTTCCTCGGATACCCGGTTTGCATTCCGGGCCTTTGACTGCAGAAAAATCCCCTGCAAGGACGAAAGCTTTGATCTGGTGATCGCCAATCACGTGCTTTTTTACTGCGATGATATTCCTTCCGTCCTGAAGGAAGTCCGCCGTGTCCTCGCTCCCGGCGGAAGATTTCTCTGCAGTGCTTACGGAAAGGCACATATGCAGGAGGTCAGCCAGCTGGTGCAGGATTTTGATGAACGGATCGTGCTTTCCGCAGACCGGCTTTATGAACGGTTCGGACGTGAAAACGGTCAGAGTATCCTAGCGCCTTTTTTCCCAAAGGCTCAGTGGCTTTCTTATGAAGACTGCCTTCTGGTCCAGGATGCGGAGCCGCTGATCTCCTACGTCCTCTCCTGCCACGGCAACCAGAATCAGTATATATTGGACCGTTACAAGGAATTCCGGGCCTACACCGCCAGAAAAACTGCCAAAGGATTCCGCATTACCAAAGATGCCGGCGTATTTCTTTGTGAAAAATAGCCAAAAATAAAAAATATGAAAAAAGCTCTTGAAGGTGACCTTGCGTCACCTTTTATAATACAGTTACAGTAACAAAGTTATGTGCAGGCACGACTTATGCTGCACATCATCACGCAAAGGAGAAAACATATGAAAGGAATTATTTTAGCCGGAGGCTCCGGAACACGTCTTTACCCACTTACCATGGTGACCTCCAAACAGCTTCTGCCGATCTTTGACAAACCGATGATCTACTATCCTATGTCTGTTCTTATGAACGCAGGCATCCGTGATATCCTGATCATCTCCACCCCGCAGGATACCCCGAGATTTGAGGAGCTTCTCGGTGACGGCCATCAGTTCGGTGTCAACCTTACCTATGCTGTACAGCCAAGCCCGGACGGACTTGCTCAGGCATTTATCATCGGCGAGGAATTCATCGGCAACGACACCGTATGTATGGTCCTTGGTGACAACATCTTCGCAGGACATGGCCTCAAAAAGCGCCTGAAAGCTGCTGTAGACAATGCAGAAACAGGCAAAGGTGCCACTGTTTTCGGATACTATGTAGATGATCCGGAGCGTTTCGGCATCGTGGAATTCGACCAGAACGGAAAAGCGGTTTCCATTGAAGAGAAACCGGAAAAGCCAAAAAGCAACTACTGTGTAACCGGTCTCTACTTCTACGACAACAAGGTTGTAGAGTACGCAAAAAATCTGAAGCCAAGCGCAAGAGGCGAGCTTGAGATCACAGACCTGAACCGTATCTACCTTGAGAAGGGACAGCTGAACGTTGAGCTTCTGGGCCAGGGCTTCACATGGCTGGATACCGGTACACACGAAAGCCTTGTAGAGGCAACCAACTTCGTAAAAACCATGGAGCAGCATCAGCACCGCAAGATCGCATGCCTTGAGGAGATTGCTTACTTAAACGGCTGGATCACAAAGGAGGACGTGCTCAAGGTTTACGAAATCCTTAAGAAAAACCAGTATGGCCAGTATCTCAAGGATGTTCTGGACGAAAATATCTGGACGCGCTTCACTAAGCCGATCTGATTTTCCGACACTGAATTTACCTGCGGACTCCGTTTCGACGGAATCCGCATAAGATCAATCATTTATTATAAAGGAGATTTTTTATGACAATCATCGTTACCGGCGGCGCCGGATTTATCGGAAGCAACTTTATTTTTCATATGATGGAGGCTCATCCGGATTACCGTATCGTATGCCTGGACTGCCTGACCTATGCCGGAAACCTTTCCACTCTTGCACCGGTCATGGACAAGCCGAACTTCCGCTTTGTAAAAGAAAGCATCACAGACCGTGACGCTGTTTACAAGCTTTTCGAGGAGGAACATCCGGACATCGTGGTAAACTTCGCAGCTGAGAGCCACGTAGACCGTTCCATCGAAAACCCGGAGGTATTCCTTGACACCAACATCAAGGGTACTGCTGTTCTCATGGATGCCTGCCGTAAATACGGAATCCAGCGTTATCATCAGGTTTCCACAGACGAGGTTTACGGAGATCTTCCTCTTGACAGACCGGACCTCTTCTTCACAGAGGAAACTCCGATCCATACAAGCAGCCCGTACAGCTCCTCCAAAGCAGGTGCTGACCTTCTTGTTCTCGCATACCACAGAACCTACGGCCTGCCTGTGACCATCAGCCGCTGCTCCAACAACTACGGCCCGTATCACTTCCCGGAAAAGCTGATCCCGCTGATGATCGCCAACGCTCTGAACGACAAACCACTCCCGGTTTACGGAAAGGGTGAAAATGTCCGCGACTGGCTCTATGTTGAGGATCACTGCCGTGCATCGACCTAATCATCCACAAAGGACGTGTAGGCGAGGTTTACAATGTAGGCGGACATAACGAGATGAAAAACATCGATATCGTAAAACTGATCTGCAAGGAGCTTGGCAAACCGGAAAGCCTGATCACACATGTAGCAGACCGTAAAGGCCATGACATGCGCTACGCTATCGACCCGACCAAGATCCACAACGAGCTTGGATGGCTTCCTGAAACAAAATTCGCAGACGGAATCAAAAAGACCATCAAATGGTACCTTGACAACAAGGAATGGTGGGAAACCATCATCTCCGGTGAGTATCAGAACTACTACGAAAAAATGTATGGAAACCGCGAGGAGGTTAAAGCATGAGATTTTTCGTAACAGGTGTTGGCGGCCAGCTTGGCCATGACGTAATGAATGAACTGTCCGGCCGTGGACATGAAGGCGTAGGAAGTGACATTGCTCCTTCCTACAGCGGCATCGCTGATGGTACTCCTGTTACCACCATGCCTTATGTGCAGCTTGATATCACAGATAAAGAAGCGGTAGCAAAAACCATCCGTGAGGTAAAGCCTGATGCAGTGATACACTGTGCCGCATGGACGGCCGTAGACGCTGCAGAGGACGAGGAAAACCGTGAAAAGGTACGTCTTGTCAATGTTGTAGGGACACAGAACATTGCGGACATCTGCAAGGAGCTTGGCATCAAGATGATGTATATTTCCACAGACTACGTTTTTGACGGCCAGGGAACCACACCATGGGATCCGGACTGCAAGGACTACGCTCCACAGAACGTATACGGTCAGACCAAGCTTGACGGTGAACTGGCAGTATCCGGCACTGTAGATAAATTCTTTATCGTACGTATTGCATGGGTATTCGGCAAAAACGGCAAAAACTTTATCCGTACCATGGTAAATCTGGGAAAAACCCATGACAAGCTTACCGTAGTCAGTGACCAGATCGGAACTCCGACCTACACCTACGACCTTGCACGTCTTCTGGTAGACATGGTCGAGACAGAGAAATACGGCTACTATCACGCAACCAACGAAGGCGGCTTCATCAGCTGGTATGATTTCACTAAAGAGATCTTCCGCCAGGCTGCTGCCCTCGGCCACAAGGAATACGAAAAAGTAGAGGTATCTCCTGTCACAACTGCAGAGTATGGCGTTTCCAAGGCTGTACGTCCATTCAACAGCCGCCTGGATAAATCCAAGCTTATAAAAAACGGCTTCCAGCCACTTCCAACATGGCAGGATGCCCTGGAAAGATATCTGAAAGAGATCCTGTAAAAAAAAAATCCATCGGTGATCGCCGGTGGATTTTTTCGTTCTGTTTCTCATGAAAAAACAGCCGGTGGAAAGCTTTACGCTTCCCCGGCTGTTCTTATGCTAAAATTTAATAATTTTATCTTACTGCTGTGCAACAGTTCCGTCTGCTGCCTGGGCATCTGCTGTGCCATCCTGTGTGGCAGCTGCAGTCTCACCCTGCGCTTCTGCTGTACTTCCCTCTGCAGCTGCCTGTGCATCATTATCCGTAGCTGCTGCCGCTGATGTTGCACTGTCTGCCTCCTCCTGGGAAACAGTCTCTCCGTCACGAACCTTCTTCATCATGGCCTCCGCCTTCTGAACGGTAGACTCATCCGGAATCATAACGTAAGCCTTCTGGCTCATAGAATACGGCTTCTGTGTGTCACCGGTACCATTTACACTGTAGCTTACGATGTTCCAGTCACCGCCGTTGTTCAGCTGCTGCTGGAGCAGTCTGGCGATCTCCTCGTAGGAGATATTGGTCTCAAAGCATCCCTGGATGCTGGAAAGAACGGAAGAATAATTCTTCAGAAGCTCCGGTGAAAGAGCCTTGTTGATCACACCCTTGATCACTGCCATCTGGTTCTTGCCACGCTGACGGTCGCCCTCTTTAAAGGCATAACGCTCACGGCTGAATACCAGAGCCTGCTCACCGTTCAGGTAGTTCTCTCCCTGATTGAAGTGATATCCTGTCTCATTCTTGGAATCAAAGTCATAGTCAGAATAAACAGTAACTCCGCCAAGCGAATTGATCAGCTGCTCAAATCCCGCAAAGTTGATACGGAAATAATAGTTGATATCCTCGTTGTAAAGCATTCCCAGAGTATCCATACATACATTGATACCATAGATACCTGCATGTGTCAGCTTATCTCTCTGTCCGCCTGAAATAGAAAGCGGTACAAAATAATCACGAGGTGTGGAAACCAGAAGCACCTGTCTGGTAGCTGTATTTACCGTAGCAATGATATTGGAATCGCTTCGGCTCTTTGCAACAAGGCCGCTGCGGCTGTCGATACCACTGATAAAGATAGTATATACAGAACCGTCATTGGTACTCTCTTCAGCCTTCGCCTCTGTCTCCTGGGGCTCAATGGTCGTCTCCACCTTCTTCACGGTCAGCTCTTTGATCCTGGAAGAAATATCGGAATATCCATCCATCTCTTCAATAACGCTTAAATATGCGCTGTTCAGCACGATCGCACCTGTCTGTCCGTTCAGAAGACCGTCAACCAGCTCTGTAAGTCCTGCATACTCCTGGACCTGCACAGTCTTGCCTGTCTCGGAATCCACCTCCTGGATAGCCTTGTCAGAATTGGCTCTGTCAAGATCTGTCAGCACACCATACACATAATCTGCTGTAGCCCCTATGGAATCTGCAGCATCATCTGCACGGACATAAATGCCGACCTCCGTAACCTCTGTGTTCACACCGGAAATCCCTGCCAGTGTGGAATGTGTCTTATAAACATACATACTTCCGAGAATGAATACTGCTGCAAAGACTGCTGCCAGGATCACTCCCACTACAAATCTTATCTTACCATCCGTACTCCATACAAGCGCTCCGACGATCACGATCAGGACTAGCATTACCAGTCCGATCACTGCAATGAACTTCGTCGGGATCACCTTCATATTCAGAAGCATGACCGCAAATACGATCGCTGTGATCAAAACCACAAGCGTCACGATCAGCCCTGGGATATGTTTTCCCATTTTTCTCATATGCAATCCTCCATTTTTGCTGGTACAGAAAATATTCCATATGGACACTCTCTGTACAGATTCAAATATCCTAATCATTTTACGCTTTTTTACTGATAAAAGCAAGAAATATCGTAAATCGCCAAATGCAAAAACAGTTCCGTGATATCATGATCCTTTTATGCTCTCACGATGTCACGGAACTGCCTCTAAAATGTTCCTTCCATGAAACAGATATCCTTATTCCACGGTAACACTCTTAGCAAGATTTCTCGGCTTATCCACATCCAGACCTTTATTTACACTGACATAGTAACCCAGAAGCTGCAGCGGGATCACTGCCAGAGAAGTTGCAAAATGTGGATCTGTTTTCGGGATATAAACCGTAAAATCAGCAGTATCCTCGATATTATAGTTTCCAAACGTAGTAAGCCCCATCAGATACGCCCCACGGCTTCTGCACTCCACCATATTACTGACTGTTTTCTCATAAAGCTCCGGCTGTGTCAGGACACCGATCACAAGTGTGCCGTCTTCGATCAGGGAAATGGTGCCATGCTTCAGCTCGCCAGCCGCATACGCCTCAGAATGGATGTAGCTGATCTCCTTCATCTTAAGGCTGCCCTCAAGGCTGATGGCATAATCGATCCCTCTTCCGATAAAAAAGATATCCTTTGCATTGGCCTGCTTGGACGCAAACCACTGAAGCCTTTCCTTATCCTCAATGATCCTGCTGATCTTGTCCGGAAGCGTCTTCAGCTCCTTAATGTAGGACTCACACTGCTCCTCTGAGATCTTTCCGCGGACCAGTGCCATCTGCAATGCCAGCACATAGGAAGCGATCAGCTGTGTACTGTACGCCTTGGTGGTAGCAACCGAGATCTCCGGTCCTGCAAGTGTGTAGAATACATGATCCGCCTCTCTTGCAATGGAAGAGCCGACCACATTGACAATAGCCAGCGTGCGGATTCCCTTCTCCTTACATTCCCGAAGCGCAGCCAGACTGTCCGCAGTCTCACCGGACTGACTGATGATCACTGCCAGGCCGTCAGGATCCAGAAGCGGCTTCCGGTAACGGAACTCCGAAGCAAGCTCCACACGCACCGGAAGACCTGCAAGATCCTCGATCACATACTGTGCAGCCATTCCCACATGGTAAGCAGAGCCGCAGGCCACGATATAAACCTGGCTGATGCTGCGGATTCTCTCATCATCCAGACCGATCTCCGTCAGATCCAGCTTGCCCTCCCGGATAACGGAGTTCAGTGTATCTGCAACTGCTTTCGGCTGCTCATGGATTTCCTTCATCATGAAATGCTCAAAACCGGCTTTCTCCGCTGCCTCTGCATCCCACTCAATGATCTTAGGCTCCTTCTCGATCTCCTCACCATCCAGATTGTAAAAAGTGATCTCACCCGGTTTTACACATGCCAGCTCCAGATTTCCGATATAATAAACATTTCTTGTATACTTCAGGATCGCAGGAACATCCGATGCGATATAGGATTCTCCATTCTCCACACCCAGGATCATAGGGCTGTCTTTTCTCGCTACAAAGATCTCTTCCGGATAATCACGGAACATCATTGCCAGCGCATAGGAACCACGGATACGCACCATGCATGACGCACTGCCTCAACCGGAGATCCGCCGTATTTCTGGTAGTAATAATCCACCAGCTTCACAGCAACCTCCGTATCTGTGGAAGAATAAAAAGAATATCCCCTGCGGAGAAGCTTCTCCTTCAGCTCCTGGTAATTCTCGATAATGCCGTTATGCACAGCTGCCACATTTCCGTTATCACTGACATGAGGATGGGCATTGACCTCTGATGGTTCTCCGTGAGTTGCCCAGCGGGTATGACCGATCCCGCACATACCCGGAACAGATTCACCTGCGTTTGTTTTCTCCAGAAGGACCTTCAGACGGCCCTTCGCCTTAATGATCTCGATATCCTTTTCCCCGTCACGCACTGCGATGCCGGCGGAATCATATCCCCTGTATTCCAGTTTGGAAAGCCCGTCCAGAAGGATGGGTGCTGCCTGATGCCTGCCTGTAAAACCTACAATTCCACACATGATTTTTTTCTCCTCTTATTGCATTTTTATATTCTTCTGACTGCTCCGTTCTTCAGACACCTGCGGTCTGCATCCAGGACATCACTCTGCCACATGCCCCTTCTTACGGACGATCTCAACCACCTGGTCCACATATTTTCTGCAAAGCTCCTCACTCTCTGCCTCAACCATAACACGAAGCAGAGGTTCTGTACCGGATTCTCTCACCAGGATCCTTCCGGTGTCTCCAAGCGCCTCAGCCACACTCTCTACTGCTGCCTGCACATCCACATCTGCCTGCGCTGCTGCCTTGTCATGGACACGCACGTTCTCAAGAACCTGGGGATAGATCGCCAGATCAGCAGTAAGCTCACTGAGCTTTTTCTTCCTTGCCATTATAACTTCCATCATCTTCAGACTTGTAAGGATGCCATCCCCGGTAGATGCATACTTGGAAAAAATAATGTGCCCGGACTGCTCACCACCAATACGGCAGCCATTCTGCATCATATATTCATAAACATATTTATCCCCTACTGCAGTCTTCGCATAATCGATATCAAGAGCATCAAAAGCCTTGTAAAGGCCAAAATTGGACATTACCGTAGTCACAACCATATTGGTGAGAAGCTTTCCGCGCTCCTTCATATAACGGCCGTACACATAAAGGATCGCATCCCCGCTGACCACATTTCCCTTCTCATCCACACAGAGACAGCGGTCCGCATCTCCATCGTAGGCAAAGCCAACATCCAGCCCCTTCTCCACTACAAGCTTCTGGAGACCCTCGATATGGGTGGAACCGGCATTGTTATTGATATTGGTACCATCCGGCTCAGCATTGATCACATAAGTCTTCGCTCCCAGCGCATCAAAAACCGCCTTTGCGATATTCCATGCACTTCCGTTGGCACAGTCCAGACCAATCCTCATTCCCTTAAAGGAATATACTCCCAGGGAGATCAGATATCCTATGTAACGGTTCCGGCCTGCCGAATAATCCACCGTCCTGCCGATCTCACCGCCCTTTGTAAAAGGAATCTCATGCCATTTCTCTCCGAACAGCTGAAGACGGTCATCCAGATAATCCTCCACCAGAGCGATGATTTCCTCTTCCATCTTCTCACCCTGGCCATTGATCAGCTTAATCCCGTTATCATAATAAGGATTATGGCTGGCAGAGATCATAATACCACAGTCAAAGCCATCGGTACGAGCAACATAAGCCACAGACGGCGTTGTTGTCACGTGGAGAAGATAAGCATCCGCTCCGGACGCCACCAGTCCGCCGACCAGCGAATACTCAAACATATAGCTGGAACGCCGGGTATCCTTGCCGATCACGATCCTGGCCGCAGCCGTCTCCCCCGCTCTTCTGCGCAGCTCATTATAATACCATCCCAGAAAACGCCCGATCTTGAAAGCATGATCTGCAGTTAACGAAACACCCGCTTCTCCACGGAAGCCATCTGTACCAAAATATTTTCCCATTTCTTGCTCTCCTTTGTGTGCTAATATTTATAACCTATCTTATGCATTAATGTGTCATACAGATTGATCAGAATTGTTCTTACCTTTCTGTATGAACATCAATAATACTGTTTATCCCTGTGTGTTAGGATAGTTGTCAGTGAAAGAAAATTACTTTTGTGGTAGTATATAGCTATCACAGGGTCAATGGCAAATATACAAATGCTCTGCCTCTGGAACGACAGTCAAAAGCTTTTAAGACAAATGGCATCCAGCTTTCCAAAAATACCATGGCTAACTGAGTGATCAAAAGTACCGATGTATACCTGTCCCTGATCTATGACAGTAAAGTCATACATGCGGATGAGTCACCGGTAAAAGTCATGCGGATCGATCATGCAAAGATCAAAAACGGTAAGAAGATTTACATGTGGGTCTACCGAAACCGGCCTTTGCGCGGAACTCATCCCATCGTCCTCTTTGACTGGCAGCCTTCCCGCCACTCAGACCATCCGCGTGAATTCCTGAATACTTTCTCCGGGACTGTGGTCACGGATGGATACCAGGTCTATCATAAACTTGCAAGGGAACGCCGTGATCTTAAAGTCGCAGGATGCTGGATCCATGCAAGAAGACCTTTTGCAGAATTCATAAAATCTGTCGAGCAGGATACCGCCAGAGGTCGATCGCCCAGGAAGCATACCGCATGATCACAGAGATCATGCACATCGACAATACCTTTGATGACCTCTCTGTCACAGACCGCAAAAAGCAGCGTCAGCTTGTTCTTTTAGAAAAAGTGGATGCTTATTTCGCATGGGCAAAACAGAAGTACTCACAGGTAACTCATAACAGCACAATTGGAAAGGCTCTCGCTTACAGTATAAATCAGGAAGAATATCTTCGTGTGTTTTTATCTGACGGCAATGTCCCAATGGATAACAATTATGCAGAACAGGCAATCCGGCCTTTTACCATTGGCCGTAAAAACTTCGTAATGATTGAATCTTCCACTGGTGCAAAGGCAAGTGCGATCCTGTACAGCCTGGTCGAAACAGCAAAGGCAAACATGCTAAATACCTTTGAATATTTCAACCTGCTGCTTACTGAGATCCCTCAGCATATGGATGACAAAGATCTCATGTTTATTGATGATCTTCTTCCATGGTCGCCCAGAATCCAGAAAGAATGTCCAAGCCGCTACAAAAAAACTTGATTTTTCAATGTGCATATCTATTTTCATAAAGTCAGCTCAATCCCCAGTACTCATGTTTGAGGATTTACTGCCAGACTTTATGAAAAACTAATTCTGTTACTTTTGTATGACTGTTTTATGATCCGGCTAAAACACAATAAAAATACGAAAAAACAACAAAACCCTGTTATTCCTCAACTGGAATTTTGCTTAGTAATTATTTCATAAGTATTCATTTAAATTTATAACTTATCTTTTAATCTCTGTAAAAGATATCTCTTGTATATACTCGTTCTTTTACATCATCTAGCATTTATCATATCTATTTGCAATAATTGCCTGACTCTGCTCTTTAAATGCCTCAAGATCATTTACGACTTTGCTTCCAAAAAAATGTCGTTCCATCCTCTAATGTCGGCTCATAAACAATAATGGTGGCACCTTTGGCCTTAATGCGCTTCATCACACCTTGTATAGAGGACTGACGGAAATTATCTGAATTTGATTTCATGGTAAGCCGATATACACCAACAATAACCTCTTTCTCTTTGCTTGTATCATAATCATCATTAGCTTCATATGCACCGGTAAGCTCCAACACACGCTCTGCAATATAATCTTTACGTGTTTTATTGGATTCTACGATTGCAGACATCATATTTTGCGGAACATCTGCATAGTTAGCCAAAAGCTGCTTTGTATCTTTCGGCAAACAATATCCACCATATCCAAAAGACGGATTATTATAATGAGAGCCAATACGTGGATCCAGACACACCCCATTTATAATCTGCTGAGTATTCAAACCTTTCATTTCAGCATAAGTATCAAGTTCATTAAAGTACGATACCCGCAATGCCAAATATGTATTTGCAAACAGTTTAACTGCTTCAGCCTCAGTAAATCCCATAATCAATGTGTCAATATTTTCCTTAATAGCTCCCTCCTGTAAAAGTCCGGCAAATGTTTTGGCTGCTTTTACAAGTCTTGCATTCTGTATATCAGTACCAACAATAATTCTTGATGGATATAGATTATCATAAAGTGCCTTCGATTCCCTCAAAAATTCCGGGCTAAAAATAATATTATCACAGTGATACTTTTCACGAACAGATGCTGTAAAACCAACTGGAATCGTAGATTTGATAATCATTATCGCATCCGGATTATATCTGATTACCAACTGAATCACTGCTTCTACTGCAGATGTATCAAAGAAATTTTTTTTACTGTCATAATTGGTAGGTGCCGCAATCACCACAAAATCAGCATCTTTATATGCTATCTCTGCATCCAATGTAGCTGTCAGGTTTAATTCTTTTTCTGCCAAGTACTTCTCGATATACTCATCCTGAATCGGACTGATTCTCTTATTAATTTTTTCTACTTTTTCCGGAATAATATCAACTGCCATCACTTCATGATGCTGTGATAACAATGTCGCAATGGACAAACCAACATATCCTGTTCCAGCTACTGCTATCTTCATACGTCAAAACTCCTTTTTACATATAAAATTCTTTATACCACTCTGCAAACTTTCTTAATCCGTTTCTAAGACTAGTTTTAGGTTTAAAACCAAAATCCTGCTCCAATGCAGTCGTATCTGCATAAGTAATTGGAACATCTCCTGGCTGCATTGAACTAGCTTTTTATGTGACTCAAAATCATAATCAGCCGGCAACACTTCTGCTCGAATCAATTCCTGCTGTAAAATATCCACAAAATCAAGCAGATTTTCCGGCTGATTATTTCCAATGTTGTAAACTGCATAAGGTGGAATTGGCAGACCATCTTCTCCATTCCTCTTTTCCGGCGCAGCCTGCATTACACGCTTTACTCCTTCTACAATGTCATCCACATAGGTAAAATCACGTTTACAGTTTCCATAATTAAAAATTTGAATGGTATCGCCTGCACGAAGTTTATTCGTAAATCCAAAATATGCCATATCCGGACGTCCTGCCGGTCCATATACAGTAAAAAATCGAAGACCAGTTGACGGAATATTATATAATTTGCTATAAGCATGAGCCATCAGCTCATTTGATTTCTTCGTTGCGGCATACAAGGATACCGGATTATCTACTTTGTCTTCTGTAGAATATGGGATTTTTTTGTTTGTTCCATAAACAGAAGAACTAGATGCATATACCAGATGTTCTACACCTTTCTGTCCATTATCATAGGAATGACGACACGCTTCAAGAATATTGTAAAATCCCATCAGATTACTCTCAATGTACACATCTGGATTTGTGATAGAATAACGAACCCCTGCCTGAGCAGCCAAATTTACAACCACTGCTGGTTTATATTCTTCAAAAATCTGATTAATCAATTCTTTATCTGCAATGTTTCCTTTTATAAATTTCCATGATGATCCTGGATGTTCACTGACAACCGTTTCAATTTCTTTTAATCTCCATTCCTTGATTGAAACATCATAATAATCATTCATATTATCTATTCCGATGATGTTAACAGATTCCTTCATACACAACAATTTGTGAACTAGATTTGATCCAATAAACCCAGCTACGCCAGTTATTAAAACAACTTTACCATTTAACATGATATTCTGCTTTTTCATTTATATATTTGTACTCCTTTATTTTATAAATAATCTAATTTAAACCTTTTCTTATCACTTTTAATAATCTTACAATTTTTTTCTCTATAAAAAATCATATTAATTGCTACAATAATACATCCAAATATAATAATTGTAGAAAAAGCTAATAAGACCCACGAAATAATATCGATATTCTTCATGTGTATCTGATTACATACAATAAACCCTATAATTATAGTAAATATATCAATTGAAAATTGCTTTATAGATTTTACAAGTGGCCACTTTATAAAATTTTTTGAATCGTAATACATCATCCACATCGTCTGAAATGTCATTGCACAAATTGTACCTATTGCAACACCTATCAACCCCAAATTTGAACCATCATAATCGAAAGAACTATGTTCATAATTGTAGCAATAATATAATTGCATTGTGTTTGTTTATAATGTCCAGCTGCAAGTATCATAATATTATAAGGTAACCGTAAACAATGCATTGCATTTGCCACTGTTAATAATATAGCAAAGCTTGGTACAACATAATTAGCATCTGTAATTCCCTCAGTATAAACCTGAACAAACGGAACAATCAAAAACAATGTGCAACCAAAAATAAACACAACACCTGTATGTATACTCCATTCAATCCATTCAAAATATTTTTTCAAATTATCTAATTCTTGTTTTGCCCAAAGCTCCCCTATTAACGATTGAATTCCATTTGTTAGTGATAAAAATAACTGTTTTACTCCACTTACAACCAAATAATATACTGAATAAATAGATACATCTGACAATGTTGCAAAAATTGTTAATACAATATTATCCGTACTATCCAACACAACTGAACAAACATGTTGTGCAACACCATTCCATTTTTGTTTAATAGGTTCCTCATCATAGCTAATTTTTCGATTAATTACATAGTGTCTATTTATGTATATTCTTAAGTAAATGGGTCTAAATAAATATATCAAAGATGACATTAGTTTAAGTAATTGTATTGAACTACCACATTTTATTAAACTTATACTTATAACAGTATTTAGTATTAATGTTATTGTCTGTGCATTATATTGAATATAGCCTTTTTGATCCGCAGTTAATAATAACCGGTCAACAACCCCAAAATAGTATTGTGCAAAATAACTAATGCACATTGCTCCTATTAATGTTGCTGTATAAAGAAAACTATATTTTTGATTTCCCAAATAAGGATAACAAAAAACAAGTATAATTATATATATTATTAAAATTCGCGCTAAATTTTTAAAAAACTTTTCTGCTGATGCTAATATTTTACTAACTTGAACATTATCATTTTCTGCCAAAGGTTTATACAATGTTGATTGGACAACTGCACCTACCCCCAATTCAAGGAAAGAAATTATACTCAAAAATTGTGCAATAGAATTGACTAATCCATTAACAGACGATCCATATTGTTTCAAAATTAATCTCGGTAATATAAAACCACTTACTATTGTTGTCACCTGAAATATTAAAGATGAAATAGTATTTTTGGCTAATTTTCTTTCTCTCATCATATCCCTCTATTTATCAATTATTTTACTGGCAAATTTATCATACTTCCCAAACGATAATCCCATTCATCCGGAATAAATGGAACAAATCCACTCCAATGTGAAAAAGTCATTTCTCCAAAATAAATATTTCCATTAATATCATAAAAATCTATTCTAACTTGTGGAATTCCCTCTGATAATATTTCAGCCAACTTTTTCATTTTTTCAAAAGACTTGGGTTTTATTATAATCTTATTAGAATTAGGATGACCATTAGTAAATGGCAAATGATTAAATTCCATATCAAAAAAATCAAACTTAGTTTCTTCATTAGTATTTTGTCTATCCGAAGCAATAAACATTACTTTTGCTATCCCATTAAAACAAAAAAATTTGTAATCTTTTAACTCATATCCTGATTCATCTACCATATATTTTTCTGCAATAATTCTATGCTTCACATTTTTATATGGCCACTCTCTGCCTTGAAGATAATAGTTATTATTTAAAGAATCTTCAATAATTTTTTTTGTTTTTACAAGATTCATTTTATCTTTATCTTTTACAATTACAACGCCTCCTGAATCATGAGTTGTTTTTAATACAAATTGATTTGGTAATTCACTAAAATTAATTTTGTCAAATTCCTCCCATACACCCAATGTAGGTATTATATATTCTTTTCCTATTTTATTTTCGACATAATTTTTAGCTTCATATTTATCCACCATCTTACTATATGTTGGATTACGGTCATATAATTTTAACCATTGAATTTTTTCATTAAAAGTTTTTGGCTCCTTTAAGTTAAGTTTCCTCCCAAAAATTCTCCTATAATAAATCTGCAAATATATTTTATCTGGTAACAATTGTGCTAGCCTATGTTTTATAGTCATAATAATATACCTCCTCATTTATTCTTGTTAAACTTTTCAATTCTATTACTTATTATTAGCCATCCATTCAATCATCAGCTTATACATTTTTTCTAAATCTATAGTTGGATTCCATCCCAACATTCTTATTTTGCTCGTATCTAAATTCATATGCAATGTAGGCGCATACCCATATTTAAAAGAATTTTCTGATTCATCTATAATAACTTTTATTTTATTATTGAACATTTATCAACTACCAATTTAGCCATTTCATAAATAGAACAATACGTTTTTTCATTAGCTGCATTATACGCTTCACTTATTTTTCCTTTAACTAAAACAGTTAATACTGCCATTGCTGCATCTTTTGTATATAAATAACTTCTTCTCGTCTCACCCTTGGTTTTTAAAACAATATTTTTTTTCTCTAAAACACATCTTGCAAACTCAGCAAATACCCTTTTATCATCATAGACAACACCTTCTCCAAATGTCTGTGTTAATCTTATAACCTTAACTGGAACTTTATATTCTCCTGCATATGATGCACATAAATTTTCACAAACACGTTTTGAAATAGGATAGCTTGATCTTACCGACATCGTATTTAAATTTGATTCACTATCTTCACTAATTTTCAAATCACTTTTAGGGCAACCATAAACTTCCATGCTGGATAAATATACCATTCCTTTTACATTATTATATTTTGCAATTTCCAATATCCTCCTAGTTCCATTAATAGCATTCATAATAATTTCAACTGGTTCATCAACAAATGATTCACTAGAAGTATTTGCCGCCGCGTGAATAACATAATCAATTTTCATATTTTCAATAGGTATATCTACAATATCATAATTTAAATAATCAATATTGGTATATTTTCCTAATATTTTTTTTGCTTTTTCAATATTTCTTACCACTGCCACTATTTTTACATTATAATTCTCCAGTACCTTTACTATTGACGAACCTATTAATCCAGTTGCTCCTGTTAACAATACCTTTTTTCCATTCAATTCATTTAACATTTCAATTTTCCTTTATTCTTATCATCATATTTTGTTAATCGTTCACAATAAATAAATATAAACAATAATTTGTAATATGTTGTTTTACTCAAATAACTAACTGCTGCATTATCCAAAATCAGGCTCAAAATTAGAAAAGTAAAACATATTACAAACTCTCCGTCTGATAATCTTCTAAATTTAATCATTTTTTTTAAAATAAAAGCATAAATCCAATAATAAATAATAAAACCAATAATCCCTCCATCTGCCAGCATTTCCCAATAATTATTATGCAGATAATAATCTTTTTTTCCCATTATTTTCAATACAACAAGTTTTGCATTATCTATACCAATTCCTAATATAGGATGATGAACAAATATTTCTTTTCCAATTTTTATTAATTCTGATCTTTCCGTAATAGATAAGCCCACTTCTCCTCTTCCTGAAAAATAATTAACAACATATTGCATACGTTCATTTAATGCAGAGAAAGCTGGAACATAAGAAATCACAAACCATAACACAATTAACACAATAAGTATTTTGATTAATCCCCAGAATTTACTTATAAAATTTTTATTATTCATATTTTTTAAAATCAGCATCATAAAAGTTCCAATTCCTATTATGATAATAGCTTTTCTACTTTGTGAAAATGCAATTATTAAAATGCAAAGAAAAGAAAATGGTAAATAGCAAACATGAGATTTTTTATACAAAAATAAATATATGTTAATTAATATAGAATACGCAGCTCTCATTCCTAATACATTCGCATTAATAAAATCATTCGACAATCTATTAGAAATCGAAAATTCTGATGATTTCAATATTAAAACAAAATAGTCTATGCCATAATACATTATAGACGATATAATAACAAAATAACCACTTATCATAAATATCTTTAACATAGTATCTATGGTACTTTCATTTCTATAGCATATATATATAACGTACATCATTAAAAAAGTACCTATGAAATCACTTCCCCACATATTAGTAAGATTTGAATCTATTGCCCATAATCCACTACAAAATGTGAATATAATAACTCCTAATAAATATCCTTGATATTTTGAAAACTTTATCTTAATTATAAATTCATTTTGAAGTGCAGTTCCTATTATCATCATTATTAAGGACAATAATAACACATATTGCCCTTTAGCGAATGGTACATATTTGCCAATAATATTTATTTCTATAGTTGTACAAAACAGGATTGCTGATAAATTTTTGATCATTTCTCCTATGCTATAACGTCCTATCTTTTTCAATGGGTAACCCTCCTAATCACCATCCTATTTTATATTTTCTTTAATTGTGTTTATCTACTCTATTAAATCTTGGGTTTTTTGAAATATTGTTACCTAATATATACACATCATTCTTATAATGATTTTTCCAAATAACAATGGTAAGCTAAATTGATCTCTTGTCGGATATTTATTGTATTCATTCCACCAATCATTCATAATTTTTTTTAACATTTTATCTTTATGTTTCCGAACTATTATAGAATTTTCATAAAGTCCGAAGTGCCTCGGAAAACCTATCTTTTCATATTCATATAACTGTTTATCATAATTTTCATTTATACTTGCTCTTTTATAATGTCTTACCGCAATAACTTCATCAAAAATACAATCTCTTGCACTATGATAATGCACTCCTAATACAGCATTTCCCATATTTTTAATTATTGGTAATACTGAAGTTACTATTTCTATATTTCCATCCACATAAACACTATAATCATATCCTCTTAAATAATTAAACGGTAACATTTTTATTTTGCGATTTAATAATATAGGTGAATATTTCTCGTATTCTAATAATTGTGTCACATCAATCTTATTCCAAATAGTATCTGTTGGTAATTCTTGATCTGTAAACATATAATAGTCTACTTCAGGATCTACAATAATTGGATCTATAAAATTATCATAATTCCCGATAATGCAACTATAAACTGCTATCTTTGGTATCCCCGGTGCTGCTCTGGCTATGGTCCAGACTGCCAAGAACAAGAAGGCTGCTATCGGCCTGGTTGTTTCCGCTGCTATCTGCGCCTTCGTCTGCGGCGTTACCGAGCCGTTCGAGTTCGGCTTCATGTTCCTCTGCTTCCCCCTGTATGTTGTCTATGCTGCCCTGTACGGCATCTTCACCATCATCACCTACTACACCGGCTTCCGCGCAGGCTTCTGCTTCTCCGCCGGTGCTACCGACCTGATCTTCTCCGCCAGCCTGCCCGCTGCTAACAATACCTGGATGATCATCCCTCTGGGCATCGCCGCTTTTCGTTGTCTTCTACCTGGTGTTCAAGTTCGCTATCGTCAAGTTCGACCTGAAGACCCCCGGCCGTGAGGACGAGGACGCCGAGGCTGCTGAGGCCAACATCACCCTCGCCAACAACGACTTCACCG
>ENA-OQHY01000264-OQHY01000264.1-human-gut-metagenome-genome-assembly--contig:-NODE-264-length-30934-cov-3.237738_pt1 | contig 30934 bp, 30 predicted proteins | sample MGYA00242570_ERZ504733 | MGnify/ENA primary metagenome ERZ504733 (study PRJEB26092, sample SAMD00036219) | human gut metagenome | host: Homo sapiens | study: EMG produced TPA metagenomics assembly of... | reverse complement strand
CCGGCTCTCCAAGCTCATTAAGCACCTCTTCAAAACGAATGAGCAGATCGTCTAATTTATCAAACATATTTATCCTCCTGTAATTTCTTTCGCCCCAGAACCACCCGGTCCAACCCGGCCAGATCCTCGACTCGCTCAACTCGACCTTTACCCAGTCGACCGTGGCCCGCCGCTGGCAGCACTTCGCCTTCCGGGCAGAGACGCGCATGCAGTTCTCGCCGGTTCACTTCCAGCAGAGCGCCGGGCTGACCTGCTACTACAACAGTAAAAACTGGAGCTACTGCTTTGTGGACTACGAGGAGGGGCAGGCAGAACGATCAAAGTGATCCAGCTTGACCACAACGTGCCGTCGTGGCCGCTGCATGAACAGCCGATCCCGGTACCGGACAGCGCAGAGAGCATCTGGTTACGGGTTGACGTCGACACCCTGGTTTACCGCTACAGCTACTCGTTTGACGGTGACACGTGGCACACCGTGCCGGTGACGTATGAAGCGTGGAAACTGTCGGATGACTACATCGGTGGGCGCGGCTTCTTTACCGGCGCGTTTGTCGGCCTGCACTGCGAAGACATCAGCGGTGACGGCTGCCACGCTGACTTTGATTACTTCACCTACGAACCGCTCACGAAATAGCGGCTCAGGCCGGGTAACCCAGCGCGCGTGAGAGCTGGAGCCCGGCCTGCTGAAGCTGCTCGCGGAAGCTGGCCAGTTCGGCGTCATCTACCCGTGACGTCAGCGTCGACAGATCAGGGCGGCAATCACGCGCGATTCATGGTTCCACACCGGTACCGCCACGCAGCGCACGCCCTGCTCGTTCTCTTCGCGGTCGAAGGCGTAACCCTGCTCGCGAGTCTTGGCGAGGGCCTCCAGCAACGCGTCGCGGGAGGCAAGGGTGGAAGGGGTATAGGTGGTGTACTGATAGCCCTCAAGCAGGGCGTTCAGCTCGGCCTCGCCAAGCCAGGCAATCAACACCTTGCCGATGGCGGTGGCGTGAACCGGCAGCCGACGACCAATGCGTGAATAGGCGATAGCCGCCAGCTTGCCTTCAATCTTCTCGATATAAACGCCTTCACGACCGTCCAGGATCCCCAGATGGGTGGTCTGCCCGGTACGCTGCGACAGCTCCGTCAGCCAGCCTTTCGCCTTCTGGCGAATATCGATTGAGCCACCACAAAATGGCCGCGCTCCACCAGCTTCATGCCGAGGCGATATTTACCGTTTTCCGGGTTCTGATCGATATAGCCGTGAAGCTGCAGGGTTTTCAGCAGCGAGTGGAGGGTACTTTTGCTCAGCCCCATCAGTTTGCTGATGTCGGTGATCTTAAGCTCGGTGGCCTGCTCGTTAAACAGGTCGAGGATCTGCAACGCACGTTCAACAGACTGAATAATCGGCATAATGCTGGTATGTCCACGCAGGAATTAAGGCGAAAACGTACCTTTTTCAGGCGGAAAAATCAATGAAGCGGCGCCGGTTTACGCCCTCTCCCGGTGGAAGAGGGCCGGGGTGAGGGCACAAGACTACAGAGGATCACTCCCCAAGCGTCGCCACCATCACCGCCTTAATGGTATGCATCCGGTTTTCCGCCTGGTCAAACACAATGCTCGCCGCCGATTCAAACACCTCGTCCGTCACTTCCATTCCGCCGTGCAGATCGAACTCTTTCGCCATCTGCTTACCCAGCGTGGTCTGGTCGTCATGGAACGCCGGCAGACAGTGCAGGAACTTCACGTCCGGGTTACCGGTCAGCGCCATCATCTGCGCGTTCACCTGATACCCGCGCAGCAGGGCAATCCGCTCGGCCCACTTCTCTTTGGCCTCGCCATCGACACCCACACATCGGTATAGATGAAGTCCGCCCCTTTCACGCCGGCCGCGACCTCTTCCGTCAGGGTGATCTTCCCGCCATTCTTCTCCGCCAGCGCGCTGCACTCCGCCACCAGGCGCTCTTCCGGCCAGCAGGCTTTCGGTGCCACCAGACGCAGATCCAGCCCGGTCAGCGCTGCCGCTTCCAGCATCGAGTTACCCATGTTGTTACGCGCATCGCCCGCATAAACCAGCGTCATGTCGTTAAACGCTTTGCCCGGCAGGTGCTCCTGCATGGTCAGCAGGTCCGCCAGCAATTGCGTTGGGTGGAACTCGTTGGTCAGCCCGTTCCACACCGGCACGCCTGCATACTGCGCCAGCGTTTCGACCACGTCCTGACCGTGACCGCGATACTGAATGCCATCGTACATCCGCCCGAGTACCCGCGCGGTGTCCTTAATTGATTCTTTATGCCCAATCTGGCTGCCGCTCGGCCCTAAATACGTGACGCGCGCGCCCTGGTCAAATGCGGCAACTTCGAAAGAGCATCGTGTACGGGTTGAGTCTTTTTCGAAGATGAGCGCGATGTTTTTGCCAGTAAGCTTTTGTACTTCCTTACCCTTTTTTTTATCGGCTTTGAGCTGAGCGGCAAGGGTCAGCAGGGAATTGAGCTGTGCAGGGGTAAAATCGAGCAATTTCAGAAAGTGTTTCTTGTACAGATCAGACATTTTATCCTCACATGGCAAACGCCACTTATTGAATTAAAATTCACTTTATATGTCTAATTATTCATTTGCAACCCCGTTTCACAAATCTTTCCAACAAAGGTGGAGGCAAACCCGTCCGTGTGTGAAAATAGAAGTATCTGCCGCACTTTAAAGAGGAATGAGCCATGGCAAACCCGGAACACCTGGAAGAGCAACGCGAAGAGACGCGCCTGATTATCGAAGAACTGCTGGAAGACGGTAGCGATCCGGACGCGCTGTACACCATCGAGCACCATTCTCTGCTGACGATTTCGACGCGCTGGAAAAACTGGCGGTAGAAGCTTTCAAACTGGGTTACGAAGTGACCGAGCCGGAAGAGCTGGAAGTGGAAGAGGGCGACACCGTCATTTGCTGCGATATTCTGAGCGAAGGCGCGCTGAAAGCAGAACTGATCGACGCTCAGGTCGAACAGCTGATGAACCTGGCCGAGAAGTTTGAAGTGGAATACGACGGCTGGGGAACCTACTTCGAAGATCCGAACGGTGAAGACGGCGAAGAAGGCGACGACGAAGATTTCATCGACGAAGACGACGACGGCGTGCGTCACTAAGCGTTTCAGGCGGTGGCGCATGCCACCGCTTTTTCAAGGCAGAACCATGGATTACCCGCAGATACTCGCCCCCGTTCTTAACTTCCTCCAGTGCCCGACCCCAAAAGCATGGATTGATCACGCCCGCGACCCGGCGAATCTGCCGCTGCTGCTCACCGACCACATGGTGTGCGAGCTCAAGCGCCCAGACCGCGCTGCTGCTGGTGCGCAAATACGTCGCCGATGAAAGCGGTGCCGACGCGCTGCTCGACTGGCTCAAACCCTACGAAGCGTTCACCTTCCGCGAAGGCCCGGAGCCGGATTTTGTGGCCCTGCACAAGCAGATTGGCAAAAGCGTCATGCCCAAAACCGACGACCCGTGGGGCCAGGCGCTTATCGACAGCATGGTGCTGCTGATCAAAGAAGAGCTGCACCACTTCTGGCAGGTGCGCGAGGCGATGCTGGCGCGCGAACATTCCGTACGTCAAAATCACCGCCAGCCGCTACGCCAAAGGGATGCTGAAAGCGGTGCGCACGCACGAACCGCTGACGCTTATCGACAAGCTCATCTGTGGGCTTACATCGAAGCCCGCTCCTGCGAGCGTTTCGCCGCGCTGGCCCCGTTCCTCGACGACGACCTGCAGAAATTCTATCTCTCGCTGCTGCGCTCGGAAGCGCGCCACTATCAGGACTACCTGACGCTTGCCCAACAGGTGAGCGACGACGATATCTCACCGCGCATACAGCTTTTTGGCGAAATTGAAGCCACACTTATCTCGACACCGGACAACGAGTTTCGCTTTCACAGCGGCGTGCCGGTGTAAACCGGCATAGCGAAAAGAAAAGGATGCGAGATGAATAAAACGTGGATCCGTATAGTCGTGGTGACTCTCCTGGCCGCCGTCGTGGCGTTCTGGGTCTACTTCGACAAACAACGCCAGCACACCCCCGAACAGCAGCTTGATACCACCCTCAACGCAATGCCCGCCTGGCAGGTGATTAAAGAGCAGGAGCCTGTGCTTCATCAGCGCATTCTTGACCAGATGGCGGCCCTGCAAAAAGCCGGCGAGCCGGAACAGAAGATTATCGACACCATCCAGCCGCAGATCCTGCATCTGCAGATGTCGCGCCTGCAAAACGCGCCAGACGCTAACGTGGTGAACTATATGACGATCAACATGGAGCAGACCGCCGCCATCCAGAAGGTGAGCGACGACGCCTGTTTCCGTTTCCTCTACCCGGCGGTAAAAGGGGGTATCAACCGATGCGCATGCTGGATAAAGACCTGATGACGCGGCGCATGCAGGCCGACGCCGACATGATGCGCGCGGCTACGGCAAAAATCGCCACACCGTGACCCCGGAAGAACGCGAAGCCGCGGTGACGGATGTCCGCCCGATTATGAAAACGCTGGCCGACAAGTACGGCGAGGACATCCAACTGCTGCAGATGCCGGAGAAGGCGGTGGGCAAAGAGAAGCTCTCCTGCGACATGGTGCAGGAGATGTGGGCGAAGGTGCTGGCGCTGCCAGAGCAGAAGTCGGCAGGCGTGATTCGGCTGGCGGTTTCCGAGGTAGAATGACAGGGCGCTGGTTTTTTGGACACTTAGCGTAGGTTTAGCGCGTCGCCGCTTGCATGGCGGCGCGCGACAGGTATAATCCACAACGTTTCCGCATCCCCTTCAGTGCCGAAGTGGCGAAATCGGTAGACGCAGTTGATTCAAAATCAACCGTAGAAATACGTGCCGGTTCGAGTCCGGCCTTCGGCACCCAAATACATCCCCCCTATTGCAGTATCAATGCAAACAATTGAAACTTGGTTTTCATTCGAATACTATTCGAACATGACATACTAACTATGTGGAAATTGTATGGGTGCTTTCTTAAGTGCGCTTAGCGTTTTGTCTAAGTCCTCACCTCAGGCAGTTGAGATAGAACATTCTCAGCGAAATGTAAACAAGTTCAAAGATTATCTGTACATTCCAACAGACTTGGAAAAAGATTTCGAAAAAATTATAACCCATTCTCCGGATGGGAAAATTATATTTGTTTGTGGCAGTAGTGGCGATGGGAAATCGGCTATTCTGACTAAATATAGCCAAAAAGAAGAATTCAAAAATATAAAGTTCCATCTCGACGCAACTCATGCTTTAACGCCACAATATGATGCTATAGCAACACTTGATAATTTATTTCAAAATTACTCTAATCATTACATTGCTTTGGTTATAGGTATCAATATTGGTATGATTGCTAACTATATTGAAAAAGGCAAAGATGACAAAATAAAAAAAGAGCTAAATAAATTTCTTCAAGGGGAAGAATATGATGAAGGTTTTTACTTTTTAAGTTTTGAAGATAAAAAATATTCAAAGTTTAATTTTGAAAATAATAAGGCGACATCAGGATTTACAAAATCATTATTATCACTCCTGACGGCTGAGCACAACAATCCATTTAGGGATGCAATGACGGAGGCAGAATTAGATGGTGATGATAAAATCGAAATAATCAACTATAAATTTTTATGTATCCATCAAGTTCAGGAGGTTATTATTGATCTTTTGGTGAGAATTAGACTAGCTAAAGATCAATTTTTGACTACAAGATCACTATTAGATTTTATATTTAATCTACTTGTTGGGCCAAAGTATATTTTTGATAATCTTTTTACATCTGAAAATAGCGAGTTGATAAATCAGTTAAAAATATTCGATCCATCTTTAGTTAGAGCAAAGTGTACCGATGGGTTTTTATTAGAACAAAAGCTTTGTCTTGAGAATCAAGCGCTTATAGAGTTTAAAGAAACATTAATAAAAAATTATGATTTAGTTTGTGATTTTGGTGGTAGATCATATATCAGATTGTTTTATTTATTAAATAACATTTCTTTCTCAAATGATTTTCATCGTACTTTCGCAAATGATTTTCAAAATGACACATTAGATTATTTTACGGTGCTAAAATTAGGGCATGAACATGAAAATCCAATAGATAGTCCTTTCGCAAAAGATATTCAATCGTTTTATAGAAATATACTTACAGTAGCCGTTTCAAAGTTCTTAAATAGAAACTCTCCTTTCTTGGGAACTCATCAATTATTATTGTCAAATTACAACGATGTATTAATTGTTAGTGATTTTAAAATAACCCCTCTTGGGATGCAATAAAAATAATAGGTCTAATACGTTCACTACGTTTACATGCAGTTTCCACTTAGATAAAAAAGATGAAGCTATTTCTTTTGTTTTAAATATAAATGTCTTAGAGCTTTTGGTTAGATTGAACAAAGGATACCGACCGAATAAACATGATAAGAACTCTGTAATTTTGCTTGAGGATTTAGTTACAAAAATAAAACAGAGATTAATTCTTAAGAAAGAGCTAACCTTTATTAATAAAGATGATGTATTTGAAGTTGAAAAAGATGGTAATCATTTTGAGGTGATGCATAAATGATAAATGAAACAGTGGACTTTGACACTCTAAATAAAAATGATTTCGATAATCAGCCATCTCCATTTTGGCCTCTAAAGACAAATTATAACGAATGTGATTGGAAAATAGCCGCAGGGTATTTTATATCAGACTTATACAAAGTTGACGTTGAAAACCAATCAGTAGAATCTTTACGTATCGCGAGCTTAGAGCATTTTAGTAAAAAAGGGATGAGTAAGCAATTCTGCGAGCTAATAAATAAGGCTTATTTTACAAAGTCTGATGTGTACAGGTTATCACCGATCTGTTTATTATTATATACCATACACTACCCAATGAAGCTAAAGATGGGAATGTAGAAGAAATAGACCTAGGCAAAAGAAAGAATGTAGTACGTGCAAGTCGCAGAGTTGCAACAAATTTGTCAAACCTGTTATCTTTCAATAAAGGACTCGAATCAGATAATTTATTAAATGATTTTATTAGTAACGAAATTTGTAGTTTAATAAATACGAAGCCCAAGAAATTTGATAAGTCTCTAAAACATGAGTATCTACCATTCTATCTCATTATTTTAATTTGGACTTATGCTTCTAGCAAGTAATCCTTCATTTTTATTAGAAAATATCGCATTGTTTTTGCAGCTTTATACTTTTTTATATATGTCTCAATTATCTTTAAATATTTCTGAATGGTCAAGTGGTATGCCATCCTCCAAACCGTTATATTTCATACTTGAAAATGAAAAAGCAAGTCAGGAACGTATGTACCTGAATAACAATGGTTGGAAAAGTTTTGAAGATTCTATAAAAAAAATATTTCCAATTTTATCACTCGTTCAGGTTTTGGCTGTAAATAAAAAAGATCCAGAGCCACTTTGGTCACTATATGACAAGTTGGATAAATATGACAATAATCAAGATATTGTGCAATCACTTGATCATTACGCTGAAAGATTCTCTAAGAAATTATTGAATTTTGTTTATGATAAAAAATCGCCTAACATATTTGAAGCCATTACAAATCTTTCAGATTTATATTGTAAGCAGTTCGATAAAAAATATATTTCCTCTGAAAATAAAAAAGGAGGCGTCAATGGGAAAATTATTAACTCAATAATTGATAATTATACGTCCGGGTTTAGACAAACGAGAAGGCGTGGTGGAACACATCTTGTGATAAACCAAGATATGCTATTATTTATTACAAATTTGATCATTGGAAATAATGGCAAAATGAGATTCAATGAACTTATTGATAATTTCAATAGTCGTGGTATCTATTTCGATAGTCAATCTAAAAGCAAGTTATTGGATTTTTTCCAACGTATTGGCAACATTGAAAAGAAAAGCGATAGCGAGATGCAGTGTATGTTAATTCAACAATTTGAGCGGCTTTTGGTCAATGAGTTTATTTCGTGGGTTGGGGATAATGTTATTTCAGGAAGCCGGCTCCAGTTTAAACTGTCAAGCCCAGAATCACGAAAGGTAATATATGATTTCTTCATTGAAAAATGCTCTGAAGAAATATGTATATCTAATGTACATATTCCCTATATTGCATATAAAGATAAAAATATTATCCCTTTGCTACATTCTGAGAGTGGGGATCATGGATTCAATCAAGATTATTTAGCATTCCTCAGAGATGAATTGCAAAAAAAGATTACTTTAAGGTTTCTCCAATAATCCTTTTTCTTCATGATACTATTTTAGATACCATAACTAACAGTGCAGACGATTTGACAAAAAACGAAAGAGTATGGAGTATTCCGTATTTTAATAAAATAATGGGAGGGGTTTGTACTGAAAGCTTAAATCAGAATTTTTATAATATTTTACTGGAATATCAAACTGATAATATGCTTGAGGATAACTCAAGTATTCTTTCATATAAAAATCTTTATGAGTGTGTCTACTCAGGTAACTTTGACTTATCTAAACTTGGGCTATTTAGAGATCCAACTGTTGAGTTGTGGGAAAATAAAAAGCAGATACGTAACAGGATAGATGAGAATAAAACTATTCACTCACTAGTTAAATATCAAGTCGATAATTTCCCTGGTCAATTAGAAGATAAACTTGGAGGGTTATTTAGCTCTCAATTTATAAAAAAGCATTTTGACGCAGAGAATATCGATGGTTGGGAGAGTCTGGAATTTGACTTAATTAAACAAGACATGGATGGCAATAAAAAGCCAAATATTGAATTTATTACTATAGAAACTAAGAGTGATGTGAAAATAAGGACAATAGACGAAGGAAAAACTGCGGGTGCAAAAAGACGTAAACATGTTGTATTAGAAGTGCCTGAGAATTTGAATAAATTCGACATTTCAATTATTTTCAAGGGTGCAAATATTAGAGATAATGAAATAGGTAGGGATGATGTTGATGGTTGCATACAAGATATAATTATCAATAATAATGGAATAAATAGAAAAATCACATCTACAATATCTATTGATAAGGGAGTGTCATTTTTTTCAATAAATACTTTTAAAAGAGATAAGACAAGTGATAAGTTCATCTTTAATTTTATCGTAATTTCTAATAAAAACTTCTATATTGATGGCTTTATAAATAATTTTATTATTTCCCCGGGAAATAAAATTAAGCTATTGACAAATGATACAACTCTTATTGTTAATCCTGATTTGGAAAACTCAGTTTGTTTCTTAGATGAAAATATAAAAAAAGCTGACATTGGTCAGTTTGGATGTATAAAATTTAATAAATTAATTGAAAATAATAGTGATGCTGAATTTATTATTAAATCAGGATTGGATGAAATAACGTTTATTGTAGAAGATTTTAAAGCTGATCGAAATGTTGTGATGCCCTTGATATTCGATAAAGATAAAGAACGCAAATTACTTGATGATAATTACTATGGCATATATGATTTGCAGTCAAAAAAAATACTTATCGATAACCGTACTGTTGAGCCTGAAGAACAAGACCTAAAATTATTAGACTATGAAAAGCTTTTTTTAAATGAGGGTATTATTGGTATATGTGGTTGTAAAAAAGAACTATTAAGTAGTTTACAAGCCTCAGATGAAAATTTGTTCTTAGGCTATAAAGAACTCTATGATTATTTATCAAAGAGGAATGCCGTTTTATCTCTTGTGTCATGGGGAGAGGAACTCAGGAGCATTGTTTCAAAATTAGTTAAGGACTATATACATTTCATTGACAACATACCCTATGGAATTATTCTTTCAGAAGCTCAAAAAAATGTAATCAAAATTGGTATTATAGAAGATGAAAATGAATTTTTAATTTCACCTTTACATCCTCTTAATTTAGCCTATTTTTTGGAATTGACAAACCAAATTGCTTTAGATAACGAGAAAAGCCAGGATGAAACATCTTCATTCTATTCAATGCCATCTATTACGTTCAAACGTTTAAATATTCGTGGGATGATACCTTTCGTTTTTAATAATAATAATGGGTTTGCATATGTTACACCTCTTGAAAATAATTGCTCTTGGTTAAAAGCATTGCCACACTCGATTAGTGAATATGATTATGTTCCTAAATTAGTAAAGGATAAAATTAATGAGTTTGAAATAGCATTTGGAGAGCTTTTTAAAGAAGATGGAACGCTTATAATTAATGCAATAAATCAAAATCACTCGAAGGAATTTTTTAAAGGTGTTGTGAAATATTTCAAGCAACACATCGAACTTCCTAATGTTTTATCAATACATATTAATTTTTATGATGATAAATTCATATACAATACATTTGATGTTTTTTCAGAGTTAAATGAATTAGAACCTTTATGTTCTTTGCTTGATTTGAAAAGCAAGAAGGAAAAAGATTCTGTTTATTCTCTTACAGATATGCTTCGTAGTAATATTACCTATAATAAATATGAAAACTCAATTGAAAATGCTAGTTATAATTATGCGCATTTATCGTTTTTTAATAACGACAATAAAATATCTTGCGTAAATGTTCGTGTTGGAGATCAACCTAGCGGCCTTTGTGCCAATGGTTTAATATGTTCTGAAGCATCTCAAAGCGAAAATGGAAGTTATTTCACTTCTTTTGGTTTACAGGGCGTTGAAGCTGAAGCTGTGCCACACTTGCATTTAGCTAAATTATATAGCTCTCTTATTACCCCAACCTGGAAAGAAAACTGTAAATATAATGGTTCTGAAACATTAGCTATTGCAGTAAGTAGTGACTTCAAAAGTACACTTAAAAAAATATATGAGTCTTCCATCTGGACGGTAATTATTGATCCTAAAGTGACGTTGGATTTTTTCACAAATCAAGATATGTTACTAATCCATTTCTCTGATAATTATACACATAGTGCCGGATATGACGCTGTTACAGTAAGTCAGTCGGAAAACCTTTTTGCAAAACTGTTGAATAGTGGTAAAGGCTCTAAGATATCTGAATTCAATGCTTTTAATGGGAAGTGGTTGTTACAATTATTAACATCAACTGAAAAATCTAGAAAGGGCCTTGAAGGAGAGGTCGCAGCATACAAATTAGCAACTTCAGTTCTGAGAAAAAATGGAGTAACATGGATACCTATTTCTATTGGTGAAACTATTAGGGCTTCGAAAAATATTGGTTTAAAACTTGATGATGTTGAGATGTCTGTCGCTAATGGTAATATAATTGGCCCTATTTCAGACGATATTTTAATGGTTGGGTTTGACGGTAAAATATTACAATTTGTTCCCTTAGAAGTCAAAACAGGACGAGGAGCAGATTATAAAAAAGCTTTAACTCAAGTGAAGGCTCTTGCAAAACACTTTAATGGTATTTTTTCTAGCGACGATCTTAAGTCTATTATTTATAAATCTCTTTTCGCAAGGCAGCTAATATCGCAAGTTGAAAAATATAATCTTTATGAGATTTTCCCTGAAGGTTATTTTAACAACATATTTGATTCTAAAGAATATCTACTTTCAGGTAAATATATATTAGATGAGCTTTGTTCATATGAAGGGATGATTATCTCTCATGTTGATAATGACTATATATTTAATGCAAAATGCAATGTAGATGAAAAAATTCTTCTCATAGAATTACCTTCTATGATTAACCAGTTGATTTCAAAGCCTCTAAGTGAGTTGTTCGACAGCGTTTTTTTGACAACTCACTGTGGAATTCCCCCCAAATTTTTAAGCTGTAATCAATTACACAATGACTCTGGTAGTTTTTTAGAAGATATGTACACCAACAGTCAAAATGAAAATGACGTATTTCTCAAATATAATGAAGAGAATATTACTAATTCTACAATAGATAGTATACCGCAAAATACGGGAGGTAATATTAACTATTCCCAATTATTAGCATCTGACTTACCCAAAAATGAAGAGCATGAAATAAATAAATCTATAATTATAAATTTAGGTAAAGACATCCAAAGTGGTGAAAAAGTTTTATGGGAAATAGAAAATACATTATCAACCATGAATACTAATACTGGTATCATCGGAACAATGGGAACTGGGAAAACCCAGTTCACGAAATCCTTAATCACGCAGCTTACAAATAATGATGTAGGTAACTCTCAATTATCAATCCTTATATTTGATTATAAATCAGATTATATAGATGATGAATTTGTTAATATTAATAAGGGTAGGAAGTACAAACCTTATCGTTTGCCATATAATCCACTGAGTTTATATGGTGAAATTCCTTTGTTGCCAGTACATACGGCACGTGTTTTTTCAGAGACTCTTGGCAAAGCTTTAATCTAGGCGTTAAGCAACAACTTAAATTACGTAAAGTTATCGCCGAAGCATACGAAATGAGAGGTGTTAACAAAGCTGATCAATCGACATGGTCTAATCTACCACCTACTTTATATGATATATGGGCGCTGTATTTAGAAAAAGATCCTGAACAAGATTCTCTTTATGCTGCTTTGGAAAGTTTGGCTGACCTTGAAGTGTTTGAAAGTGATGCAACCAAATGTTTATCACTTTTCGATTTTATATCAAATGTGACTATTATTGAGCTTGCTCAATATCCTTCTCAGATTCAAAGTTTAGTCGTAGCCCTAACTTTAGATCAATTTTATTCTCAGATGCAGAAAAGCCCTAAACCACAAGTTAAAGAAAATTTTCGACGATTATCAAAAATGATTTTAGTTGATGAGGCTGATAATTTTATGTCCGAGAATTATGATAGCCTTCGTAAAATTCTTAAAGAGGGTAGAGAGTACGGAGTTGGTATGATTCTCTCGACTCAAGATATAACTCATTTCCAAACGGGAGATAATGACTATTCTAATTATATATTAACATGGTTTGTTCATAAGGTTTCAAAAATAAAGAATCAAGATATTAAAGCAATATTTAATGTTGGCGATAAAATTAGTCAGGATTCTTTGATGGGAAGCATTAATACTCTTGAGACTCATCATTGTTTGTATGTTGATGGTAAAAAGATATTATTAAGCTTAATGATTTTGCTTTTTGGATGTTATTAAATGAGTTGTGATTAATTACTGGCAGAGGTGAATGTTAGTTCACCTCTGCTGTGAATGTATTTATTTATATATTTAATGCTAATTCTACGAGGCTACGGTAGTTTCTTATACTAGATATCCCATCTTCAACATGAGCTGCCCATGCTCTGACGAATTGTTTTTCATCTATTTCTGGATAAATCATTTTCAATATTAGTTCCGTAGTCTGAAGTGTTTCACCTAGCCAAGTTATCTTATCTAAGATTAAGGCACCATCAAGTTTTCGATTGTCTCTATCTGCAAGGAAACGAAAATTACCTTCGACTGAGCGGAAAAAAGCTAAACGAGCCGCTACATTAGGTGTTATTCCAGTGTAACTTTTTAGTTTCTTGAGTTGTTCTTCCGTTTGTCGACTAAGTTGCATTCTATTCGGGAGCATTAAATCACCTCCTTAGTTAATTCCCAGAAGTACCCTGGTTTAAGTGCAGATGACTTTGTCCGAGCATTAAACACGATCTCATATGCATGAGAAATATCATCTCTAAGCTGATCAACAAAATATCTTTCATCCACTTCTGTATCCGTCGATAGCAACACGACCTGATGGCTTGCATAAGGGAAATAGTGGTTGATTAGCTTATCTCTATGTTGAGAATCTAAACGTCCTAGCGGGGTATCAATGATCACAGGTAGATCTCTACCTGATGTTTTAGCCAGTGCTTCAAGAATCGCTATCGCATAAATTTGCTTCTCTCCAGCGGAGAGTAATTTACGGTTGATAACTTTGTCGTTCTCATCCACCAGTTCAACATCAAAGGTTTCTGGATTGATATGCGCATTCAGCTGCAAATCTTCTTTTCTTGCTAACTTACGGTAAGCAACTTCAAAGTTAGCTGAGAGGGTTTTTACTCGCGCCTGCGTTAACAGTTCACTATATCGATCAAGCAAGCTGATTGTCTCTTGTGCATTATTGAAAGCGCTATTAAAGCTGTGCTGGTTGCGAGCGCGTCATGTGCCTTTTGAACTTGGCGAGCGCAATCAAGTTGCTGTTGTTTGGTATTTTTTGCTTCTTCAAGCAATGAGCGATACTCCTGCCGCTTAGCTTCACGCTGACGATCAAGCTCTCGGAGTTTTTCAAAAATATCCATGAGCTGATCATCTTCTGGCGCTCGGGCGATGTTTGCTGCGGCTTGCTCTAACTGTTCTTCTACCTCTGCAAGTTGGTTACGATAAAGATCGAAACGTTGCCAGGCTTTCTTACTATCCTGTTCGATAGACTGTTGTATCATCCCTGCTTCACGCTCAGAGATATCAAACAGCAATTCACCTTTAGGCTTATCAGCAAGATATGTTTTAAGGTTATCTTCTATAGCCTCAGCAGCTATTTTACCTGTGCTTCCTGATCGGAAAGAAATGTCACTTTTAAGTTGCGTAAGGAATTGATTCAATTCCTTCTCGAAGCTATTTGCCTGTTTTATTTGCATTTCTGCACTAATTTGTTGAAGCAAACGATCCATAGTCTTCGGTGCTAAAGCATAGGGTAATGAGCTATCACACTCATGACGAAGCGCTTTTTCTAGGCGTTCTTTTTCTTTTAACAGCGTCTCGACCTTCTGTTTCTCCTGGGTTTTAGTTTGTGCAAAAGCTCCCCCTTGTGCGTTGAGAAGGGTCTCGTTCTGCACAATTTCCTTGGAGATCAGATCAATACGTAATTTAGCAAAATCAGCTTTTTCAAGAATTTGCTCGGTTTTAAAGGCAAATTCTTTAATCTGTATCTCAAGTTCGCGCAACTTTTGTTGTTGAGATTCGGCCAGTTGACCAGATTGTTGACGCTTCACGAAAATCGATAAATCGTTACGAAGTTTCTCGATTAGATCCAAGCCCAGCAGCCGACGCACAGCCGTACGGAGGATGTTTCCCGATTCATCCTCAGCTAGCTCCGCAATTTTTTCACCATCGAAGAAGAACAGGTCGGCTATGCCGTGAGGGATTAACTCATTTAAGAAACCCTGGCACTGATCATAGCCAAGCCCTTCAATGAGTTTGCCATCCTGCTGTAAGGATAATTTGTCTCGCTTACCTTTTTGCCAGGTGCGGGTCACGGTAAATTCAGCCTCTTGGCCGCCTTTGTTGTAGGTAAAAATAAGCTCGACTGAAGCCTCATCGGGTTGTTCATTCAAAGTTGAGCCGTTGTGCACAAGAGCGCTAAGCTCTTCCACATACTCTTGCTGCTGAGTTGTTGCACCAAATGCAAGCCTTCCGTAAAGGGCCAGACGGATAGCGGAAAGTATTGATGTCTTACCTGCACCGTTTAACCCACCGAACAAAACAATAGGGCGCGGATTATCGTCGTTCTGTCGTTTTTTAGGAGCAAGATCGATAACATGGGTTCCATTGAAAACCCGATAATTACGCAGTACCAGCTGTTTAATTAACACGTTCTTTTTCCTCACTGGTAAGCAGGCTTGGTTCGCTGACTTCGGCAATTCTTCGTTGCAGCATCTGCAGTTCGGCTTCTATGTTTGCAACTTCTTCCTGATGAACATCACGCTCATTACGTTTCTGCAAAGCTTCCTGCTGTTGTTTTATCTCTTCCAGACTTCCCCAGTCTTGCTTGAGGATCGTCCCTAGCTTGTCAAAGATCCCTTGCCGGCGGCTAAGGCCTTCCATCGAAACTTCGAGCTCGATTAATTTCATAACCATTTCAGGAACAACATCAAATCCTTGGGCAATTTGCTCAAGAAGTTCGGCATCGCTAGCGTCGAAACGTGATTGGTCGTCTATTACCCAGTCCAAATCCTTGCCATAAACTTCGCGATAAATGCCCGGTAAAGTGTCGTACCAGTCAGGCTCGTTGGGATCCTTCAGCCATTGCTGACGTATGGCATGCAGCTCAGGCTCGGTGATTAATGTAATAGTATGACCTTGTGCGTTCATATCACGCTCAATCGTCAGCAAATCCTTTAACCATTCCTGCCGATACTTAAGCCAGTAAGGGCCTGGCACATGTTTACGCTCAGCTGTAAGTTCCTCGCCATCCTTTGCATACTGATAACTGACTTTACCTGTGCGTCGTTTATAGTTGCGGTAGGTATCTTTGTTTACTGGATCGGTTGTGAAAGCCAGTAGGTCGCGGTATTTCAGAAGTGGCGACATCCACTCTTCACCGTTCTGGATTAAGCTTTCCATCGCTTTATCTTTTGTGACGACAGTACATGTCCAGCAACCAAAGCGGGAGTTACCACAGGAAGGCGTGCTGTCATCGATGACTAGCGGGCATTCACCCTGAGCTGAGGAGTCCATGTAAAGTGTCCACAGTGGGCGGTTGTTTCCACCCCAAGGGCTTTCCCATTCATCTATATCGTCAGGGGCATATTTAAATGCACCACGCAGTAATTTCCACACGTCTTCAACATCCCATGTATCAATTGGGGTGTAAATGAAGGCATTAGAAAGGGTGGTATGACGAGCAAGGCGCGAGCCATCAATCTTATGTTTTGCGATAACCTGAGCACGCGATGCACTTTCGCTGCTGCGCGAACCAAGAACGACGATAACTTCCTCAAACTGGCTGACCTTATCTTTGATAAAGTCACTCACCGGGTTGATTTTCATGCGTTCCGTACACCAACGGAAACTACGGGTAGGCGCGGGATAGCCTTTACCAAGCAGGTTAACCCAGAATGTCTCGTTGGTTTTTGGGGTTACAGCATGTTGTGTGATCGGTAAGCCGTCGCGCTTAGCACCTGCTTCAATCTGGAGCATCGTTTTTTTGATGAGATCTACGACAACCGGCGTCTCTACGAGTGTGTCAGAGGAAACGACAAACACATCCTTCGTCCGCATCTCCGGTGGAAGCCCCATCAACGCTAGGTAAACAAGAGTAATGACTGCTGACGAGTCTTTACCGCCACTGTAGCCAATCACCCAAGGGCGTTTATCTGCGCAGTAGACACGCTGAACTTCAGAGACAAAATCAGCGAGAGTACGCCCAGCAAATTGCTCTTCGTTTATGAAATCTTCATAGTCGGCCAGATCATAGGCCTGAGTTAATGTACTCATGATACAACCATCTGAGCTTCAAGCTCTTGTTCTTCAGGAGAAAGGGGGAGAGACAGCGCTATTTTTAAAGCGTTGCAAGTTAGCTGAATGGCGATGCCAGTTTTGCTCAATTTGCCATGCTGCATTGCGCGCTTAATCATCTCAGGATTGCTTTTACGCCAGTCAAAGGTTTTCAGCTTCGTCAGTTTTTCCTGCCAGTGCTCAGGTTCTTCAGCCAGTATTGAACGGCCCAGAAGGCCCAAAGCCTGCAAACCCGATACCATGGGCGTGCCACATAATCCTGGCGGAGCTGTGCCGGAGAGACTTCTTTGCGTGCAGCAAGCTGCCAGTCAGGCATGACTTTGAAAATAGCCTGCCAGTATAGCGTAGCGATATGCGTATTGTCCTCAATGCTGCCAACTTTAGGGTCTTTACCTAGCAGGGCGCGTGTTGCCTGTTTAATGCTGCTTAGCGTGAACAATTATTGGAAAGCAAACTGATACTGGATTTCTCAAGTTCAGTAAGACCAATAAAGGGCTCGATAGACATGGCAAGATATCGGGCAAGGTTCGAGCTTACGTCGCGATGATCGTAAAGCGCGGATAATGATGGGCTAGGGCGGATTGCGTATTTATTCAGGTCTGCAAACATCTGCTGACTACGCCTTAAGCCTTCATCAACAAAGAACAATACGGGGATATTGTCCTGTCCTAATTCGGGACGCTCAGAAAGGGCATCCTCGATAGCCTTACGGCGATGTTGTCCGTCATTGATAAGAATTTGAGCATCCATTGGTACGCGAAGCGTGCAAGATTGTTCGAGTTTTCGAACTCGTCAAACTGTACATCGACCGCAATGGATGCCGTCAATGCAGAGAAAACGTAATCTTTTGGGTTTTCAAGCAAATAACGAACCATTTCGGGAATGCGCGATTTGTTCAAAATACGCTGAGCGCGCAGCTCAGGTGGTACGTCTGACTCATCAAAGCTAAAAATCTTAGGGATGATGCGCATAGGGCAAGTGGCAATGTAAAATGGTCGTCCAGCCTGGACGCCTCTTACGGCGGGGAAAGAGTAGCAATAATCTGCATCAAAGTTAGCCATGTTCTAGTCCCTGTTTTAAAGACGCAATTACGTTACATTTTACGTAAAAAATTTCTTATAACGAAATTTTATGATGATAAAACACAAAATGTTAAAGATTTACGTATGATTTTACGTAACTCTTTGCTGTGCTTGATTCTTCTTCCATGTAAGCCTCGATCCGCAGATTTAAAGTTACGACGTGGCCGTATGAGTTCAGGATTGATGCCAATGGATCCTGCAAAGAAGAATGTTACTTTGTGTCACGGTCTCTTAAGAGCGTTAATCTTTGTGTAGGCGCTGAGACCGAAGGTGACGAGCTAAACCTCGTTCCTTTTCGGGAGCCGCTAAAACGCATGCTTCTTACCAAACCATTCTTCCTATCTCCTTGTGAGAAGTAGGTTGAACGAGACACTACGTTATTCGTAGCTTCTTTGGAATCTATAAAACTACGTTTTACGTAGTTTTGCGAGGGGGCGCGAGAATTTTTGAAATTCTTACGTAAAAATCAATCTAGCGGGTGCACTACGTAAAACGTAGTATCTTCCTTCGGCATTAACTACGATTATCGTAGTTATGAAAACATCTAGTTCCCACAATCAGCTCTTCAGTCGACGCCTCAAAGAGGTGCGCTTAGATATGGCGTTATCGCAAAAAAAACTGGGTATTTTGGCTGGCATAGATGAGTTTGCAGCGAGCACGCGTATCAACCGATACGAGAAAGGGGTTCACCAGGCAAGCATTGAAGTCGTCCGGCATCTCGCTAAAGTTCTCGAAGTGCCTGTAGCATACTTCTACACAGAAGATGATGAACTGGCCTCTTTAGTCCGTCTTTGGCCGAAGCTGGACTTGGAGAAGAAAAAAAATATTCTTCAGCAGCTCTAAACAAAAAAGAGTACTTCGATGTGCTTTCTCCTCTCGAAAAGCTATCCATAATTTAGAACCAAAATCTTGCGTTAGAGTCTGACCTTATTCGTCTGATTTAATTTCCTGAATCCCCCTCGCAAATTCCAAATTTACCCCACGCCAAACCGCTGTATTTATATTCAGCCTGGTATAATACGCATCAGAAATAACGCCGAACGGCAGAGTGAGTTTCACAGGAATTATTTACAACGAGACGCGATATGAAGGTGCTGCAACACCCCCATACCGCTAACCACAAGCAACTGAAAAGGAGTTGAAAATGGCTGCGCCGAATTTTATGCCAGAGTTTACGGTTTGCAAAACAGAATCAGATGCTTTCACCGGCATGATTGAAAACCGCGAGCTGGTACGCAAAAACAGCACCCGCCGTCTTCACGGCAACCAGACCAGTGCCGCGCCTGTTCACCCCCGCGCAGAAACGCCGGAAGCAAGTTCCGCCTGCTGTGAACTCTATGCCCGGATAGATAATAAATATCTTCCGCTGGGGGGGAGACTGGTTAACCCGGGCAGGGTTTATCAGCGGTATGCCGGTTAAAATCCGGGTGATGAAAGACTGTATTGTGATCACGCCGCAGCATACAAGAGAATTGTGGGGATGCCTGGAAGGGATGAGTGTGGCGAATATCAATAAACAAAAAGTCGCTCAGTGGTTAAAAACATTTCCGGGGGCGTTAAATGATACGGGCGATATCCCGGTGATTAAACGCGGGTGAACGTGACGGAATCCGCGTTCATATTATCCTGAGCCGCCTTAATACCTGATGCGTGAAGGCGGTATAGTCGTTAAGGCTATACCGCCTGTTTCATGCTATCGGGCAATCAACGCAAACACCCCCCAGCCAAAGTACTCTCGTGTGTAGGTGACGTGGCGTTGCGCAATTGTCAGCTCCGCGCGAACTTCTTGTGCAAAGTCATCGTCAGAGTTTTCCGCCAGCCAGCGACGCAGGGTCATCCATTTCGCCGCTTCGTATCTGTCCCAGCCTTCCTGGTCTGCCAGAACCATTTCCACCAGGTCATAGCCCTGTGCGTCGAACGAGGCGACCAGGTCGGGCAGGGTGAGAAAGTCAGCGATGGACGAGACGCCGCAGGCCTGGGCTATCTCATCGCTCGCAGGAACCTGACGCCAGTAGGGTTCACCGATGAGTATCATCCCGCCAGGCCGGAGGCTTTTTGCCAGCAGCGCCATTGTTCCGGCGACGCCGCCGGCAATCCAGGTGGCGCCCACGCAGGCCGCCACATCACATTTTTCATCTGCAACGTATCCGGCCGCGTCGTCATGAATAAAACGCACGTGATCGCTGACGCCGAGTTCGTCAGCACGGCGCGTTGCCTGTTCGGTGAAAAGTCGGCTCATGTCGATGCCGGTGCCGGTAATGCCATGATCGCGCGCCCAGGTGCAGAGCATTTCACCCGAACCGCTGCGAGATCGAGAATGCGCGTGCCTGGTTCATGCGTAACACGCGGCCCAGCGTGGCGTACTTTTCCGGGGTGAACGGGTTATGAATGCGGTGTTCGCTTTCGCTGACGGTAAAAATACGTGGGATATCCATCATCCTCTCCTTAACGATTATCTGGCTGGGCACGAACGCTGTTCAGCCCGGTCGTGTTAATGCGGTAGGGCTGACCGTTGACGGACTTGATCAGCTTTTTGGTTTTGAGTTTTTTGAAGACGGCGAGCGTGCAGTCGGCGAGCAACAGCTTCGCGGCTGTAGCATTCAACGGCGGTGACGCGGCCTGAGCTATCGCGGACGTGCGCAATACGTCCACCTTTGGCGAGAACGTGTAAGGTACGTTGTTCCTGACGGGATAAATTCATACTGGAAAACCTGTTTAATCATCATGTGCAAAACGTGCAAACACACCGCGGTGTCCGCATTCGATTTCGGCGCATTGATAATCAGTCCGGCCTGAAAGGTCGGGGAGCTGATTATCGGATGATGACATTCTCCAGCATCAAAGCCTCGGGTTGAGTTGAGAGGTATTTACGGGGTGAATAATATCACCTGTTTATTTTAAGGGAATGGTCGGGTGGGAAAAGTGTGATCCAGGTGGAAGCTCAGGCAGCGCCATCAACGGATCGTAGAACCGGATGGCGCGATGTAAATCAGCTGAGATCGTGCAGCGCTTTATCCATGGCCGGAGCGAGACTGAAATCACTAACTCGACGGCTAAGCCGCTGCGTTCAGGCGTGCAGCACATGACACCGACTTTCACTGGCCCCGACGGGAAATGGCATAAACGCAGCAAAGGCCACGAAAGCCCGTCTGCTGAGTACTGTAACCGCAACGCGTCTCCCTTGCGGGTCAGGCGAAGCCAGAACTCCCGGGGGTTACCCGGGAAGATACCGGTTGCCCAGTCGGAGGCCTGTAACGTCAGTACGCTGCCAATGGCCGCGCGCCATCATTGTATTCAATCCCGGCCTTGAGCCAGTGTTGCTCGTCCGACATCAGCATGATCCCCGCCTGGTCATAGAGCGTGCTGAAATCAGCGCGGATGTTAGTCTGAAACGTGAAATCACCCGCCGCGTCAGTCGCGTAGATGTGGCCCGAGAAACGCTCGAATCCGTACCACGTATGGCGCCAGAAATCGGTGTGGTCGTCGGTCACGACCGATAACGTATTGTTCTCGCTATGCCATTTGGCCGGTTCGTTTATCCAGTAAAATTCGTTTTGCATAATGTCCCCAGGTGACTGTCAAAAGGTCGTCGGTATGCGGCCTCTCTTGCTCAACAGGATTCGCGCCTGAGCCAGGGGCTCTCGACCAGCACCTTATCCCGGTGGGTGTCGCCATTGATAATGTGCAGTGTACTTAAGCGCCCAATCTCATAATGCGGCAGCTGGACCGTGGATAGCGGGGGTAAAAACAAATTTCCGATGCGACAAGATTATCGTAGCCAAGAACGGCAATATCCTGTGGGATTCGGATCCCCTGCGTTAACAGCGTCTGATACACCATGAAGGCAATACGGTCATTACCACAGATGACCGAATCAAATTGCGGTTTCCCCTGAACGATATGCGCCAGCAGCATCTCCGGAATATCCCGGTAGTGCTCATCGCCAAATTGCATATAGCAGTGTTCAAGCGTATCAGGATCGATACCGGCTTCACGGCAGGCGCGATCAAGCCCCTGACGGCGCGACGCGTCGCCAGATGGTTGACAGGTAAATGCAGGCAGAGAGGGCGGCTGTATCCCGCCGCCAGCAAGGCCTTTACGGCCGTATACTGGCCTTGTTCATCGTCAGGTATATAGCTGGCAACCGGTTCTCCCATGTTCTCGCAGTTGGCCAGAACGCAAGGGTGCTCCAGTAGTCGGGGCGGGATGCTCACTTCACGCAGCCCCATGGTGGTGAAAATGATCCCCCCGGGCCGGTGGGCGAGCAGCAGGTCGACAATATCGTCAGGGTTATCATCGGTAAACATATTCACCACGAAGCTGTTCCAGCCGTACGCCCGTGCAGTTTCTTCGATAGACAGCGTGATTTCTACCGAAAAAGGGGTGGTGACGGTATCCAGCGCCAGCACGCCGATGGTTTTGTTCCGGGAGCCGACACGACGAACCTGCCGGGCTGAGAGGTCAGGCACGTAATTTAACTGCAGGATCGCCTCCTGCACCCGGGACAGAGTTTCAGGCTTTACGCGTTTCGGGTCATTGAGCACCCGTGAAACCGTCATGAGTGATACATTGGCCAGTTTGGCCACATCTTTTAAAGACGCCATAGCTTTCCATTATCTGAATGCATTCGACCCGGTAAGGTGTTGTGAGCCAATGCGAATGTCCTATTCTAGCACCGACGCCCAGGGTTACGCAAGTCACACTCAAAAGTTTGAGCGCGATCTCAACACATTAATGTTAACGTTAACTTTTGTGATTAACATCGAGTATCACATCAAAACCAAGTGTATGCCTGAAATGTTAACGTTACCATCTTAGCATATCCTTCTTGCGAGATTACGTAGATGAAAAAACGGCCTACTCGAAGTTACATGCTGCTCAGCGCTCTGCTGTTCTTTTTCTTTGTGACCTGGTCCTCATCAAGTTCACTTCTCTCAATCTGGCTTCACCAGGAAGTGGGGCTAAAGGCATCGGAAACCGGCATTATTTTTTCCGTGTTATCTGTCTCCGCGCTCTTCGCGCAGGTCTGTTATGGCTTTATCCAGGACCGACTTGGTCTGCGCAAACATTTGTTATGGTTTATCACCGCGTTGTTGATCCTCTCCGGCCCGGCTTATCTGCTTTTTAGCTACTTGCTGAGCGTTAATATTCTGCTGGGCAGCGTATTCGGGGGCTTATTTATCGGGCTGACGTTTAATGGCGGTATCGGCGTTCTGGAGTCCTATACCGAGCGCGTTTGCGCGTCAGAGTACGTTTGAGTTTGGGCGGGCACGCATGTGGGGGTCTCTGGGCTGGGCGGTCGCCACGTTTTTTGCCGGGTTATTGTTTAATATCAACCTGACCTTAACTTCCTGGTGGCGTCATGCTCAGGGTTAATCTTCTTCTGTCTGCTGGCCCGCTTAAAGGTGGCCGCGCCGGCAAGCATGGAGAAACTCGAAATTGGCGCTAAAAAAGTTTCTCTGGAAGACGCCCTGCGCCTGCTGACTCTGCCGCGCTTCTGGGCGCTGATATTCTTCGTGGTCGGAACCTGCATTTACGGCGTATACGATCAGCAATTCCCGGTCTATTTCTCGTCACAGTTCCCGACATTACGAGAAGGGAACGAGATGTTTGGCTATTTAAACTCTTTCCAGGTCTTTCTCGAGGCCGCGGGTATGTTTTGTGCGCCGTGGCTGGTTAATCGCATTGGCGCTAAAAATGGCCTGATATTCGCAGGTATGGTGATGGCGCTGCGCATGATTGCTTCCGGCTGGTGGAAGGCCCCTTGCTTATCTCCATTACCAAACTGCTTCACGCGGTCGAACTGCCAATATTGTTAGTCGCCATATTTAAATACAACAGCCTGAATTTCGACAAACGTCTCTCCTCCACCATTTATCTGGTGGGATTTGCCTGCACCAGCTCCATCATTGGCACCGTCTTGTCCCCGCTGGCAGGCTTTAGCTATGAGAGATTTGGCTTCGCCCAATCCTATCTGATCATGGGCATCATGGTATTCAGCACCACGTTTATTTCCATTTTCCTTTTGCGCTCAACTAAATCCTCATCTGAGCCATCTTTCTGCAGCAAAACGCTGTGTAATGTACTGAGAGTAAAGACGATGACATCCTTATTAGAACAGGCTGAACAGGTGCTTGAAAAAGCACAATCCGGGATTAATCCGCGCTGGTATCCGCGCTATCACCTCGCCCCTCGCGCAGGCTGGATGAATGATCCTAATGGCCTGGTATGGTTTGACGGCTGGTATCACGCCTTTTATCAACACCATCCCTATTCCCCGAAATGGGGCCGATGCACTGGGGGCACGCCCGAAGCAAAGATCTGGTGCATTGGGAACATTTGCCCGTCGCGCTAGCGCCGGAAGGCCCGGCGGACAAAGACGGCTGTTTCTCCGGCTCCGCCGTGGTGGACGGCGATACGCTGGCGCTCATCTACACCGGACATAAATTTCACGGCCCGTCGGACACAGACGACAACCTCTATCAGGTGCAGTGTCTGGCGACCAGTCGTGACGGCATCCATTTTGAACGGCACGGCAGGGTGATTGATACACCGCCCGGACTGCATCACTTTCGCGATCCGAAGGTGTGGCGCGAAGGTGAGTTCTGGTACATGGTTGTCGGCTCCCGCGTGGAAAATACCGGCCAGGTGCGCCTGTACCGTTCCACCGATCTCCGCGAATGGCATGACGACGGTATTTTCGCCGAGGCTGATGAAGGCAAGGGCTTTATGTGGGAATGCCCGGATTTCTTCACCCTGGGAGAGAAGCGTGTCCTGATGTTCTCGCCACAGGGCATGGCGGCGGAAGGGTATCACTATCGCAACCTGTTCCAGAGTGGCTATTTACTTGGGGACTGGCAGCCAGGTCAACCGTTCACCCACAGCGGACAATTTACTGAGCTGGACCACGGTCACGACTTTTATGCCCCGCAGAGTTTCGTGACCCCGGATGGCCGACGCATTGTCATCGGGTGGCTGGATATGTGGGAATCACCGATGCCCGAACAGCAGGATGGCTGGGCCGGAATGCTCTCGCTTCCGCGCGAATTAAGCCTTGTCGATGGGCGGGTGAGAATGAAACCGGCTGCCGAAGTGACCGCGCTGCGTGGCAGCTATTATCCACGCCCGTCCGCTGTCTGAACAATCAGAACGTCCTTGTCGCGGCAGATGCCGACGCGGTCGAAGTTCAGCTGGCATGGGATTTGAGCGCATCGACGGCTGAACAGTTTGGTATCGCGTTGGGCGACGGGCTGAGAATTTACGTCGACGATCAGGCCGGGCGTCTGGTGGTGGAGCGCCGCTATCCGGAATATTCGCTGGAAGGCACGCGCAGTATTCCGCTACCAGCGGACAGCGTTCTGTCACTGCGAATTTTTATTGACCGCTCATCGGTGGAAGTTTTTGTTAACGATGGTGACGCTTGCTTAAGCAGTCGTATTTATCCGCAGCCGGGCGAGCGCGATATTTCATTGTTTGCAAATCAGGGTGTGGCCTCATTATACGATGCGGGATACTGGTCTTTAGATAAATAATTCTCCGTTCCGACCTGTTTCTTGCAGGGTGAGTTTTTATTTCTGCCAGTCTTTGGCTGGCATGTTATTGTCTGGAATAATGAGAGAGCAAAATGGATGAAAGCGTAATACCTCAAAATTGCATTACCGCGAAAGATAAAAACATATTTGTTCCAGGAAAACAGACGCTGGCATTAATGGTGACATTAGCGGCATTTCCTGCCATTGCTGAAGACGTTACAGGAAACTATCAAAGCTATTTTCAGGATGAATCAGACACCAACGGTACGAGTGTATCATCAGCCAATAACGGCAATGAACAATCGTCCCTTCGTGCTTCGTCTTCTCCGGTTGCTGCAGGTCAAAAACCTGAACACACGACCTCGTCAAAGCCCGTGACGTTATCGGCGCAAACGGAGAATAAAAAAGCTGAAGTGAAAAAGCGTCCTAAAGGGGATAACCCCGAAGACGTCAGTCTGTTGCGTTTAAGGCAGGAAGATCCGCCGGTTCACTGGAACAGTATCGGTCGCAACATGGAAGTGGGTGGCCTGCACGGAAACATCGGGTCTCAGATTGAAATTGACGATGTTCGCTGGAGCAATAATAAGAAAAACAGCGGCAAGTTTAAACTCGCCACCATTCAGGCCTTTTTAAGGCACGATGAATTGCCTAACTGGTATTTCGGTTTCTGGAATGCCAGAGAAGACAGTTATAAAGGACAGTTCAGTAATCAGGACTATCAAGCACCAATACCATCAATGAATTTTTTGTGGGCCATATTTTCGAAACCTGGCGAGGTAATATCGGTACGGAAGTTATGGTCGGCTCCGAAACGGCAACGAAACGCTGGAAAAACCGGTTTAAGATCTGGCAGGACCTGCGACTGTCCAACAAATGGAGCCTGGCCGGATATGCGTATGGTGAATATCAGCCTCAGGGGAACGAACCGGGGAATGGCGATCTGGAGCAGTACATTTTCGAAATTGAGCCAGCCATTCAATACCGCGTGAATCCGGATCTCGGACTCTATTTGCGACCCTATTATTATCATAACCGCCAGGAGCGTCAGAGCTGGGGCGATATTGTCGAAGAAGAATGGAAAGTCACGGCCGGACTCTGGCGAAACTGGTATCCATTATTAACCTCCCTGTATGTTGGATTTGGCCAGGACAAAATAGATAACGCCAGCAATGCCAGCGAAGTTTCTATGACGGTCGGTATAAGTTTATCGGTGGCACGCTGAGTTATCCGGTATTTGGTGAAGTGCGATTATACGGTGAATTCAAAGCACAATTTACGAAAGAAAGCGGACTTTGGACATCGACCGGTCACTCATGGAACCCGTTTACCGTGGTTGGCGTGAATTATAACTTCTGACATTCAGGTGTAGCATGAAAAAATTAATAGTTGCGGCATCTGTCGCGTTGCTTGCGCTTTCGCTCGGCAATAATCCTGCCTGGTCGCAGCCTTCGAAAGAAACATTACAGAATAAAAGTATCACCCATATTAACGGTTTTTTCCCGCGGGTTGACGGTTCATTTGTGGGCGACCCTATGCCCGTGTTTAACGATGGCAAATTTGATATTTATTATCTTAATGATGTCCGCGGCGGCAGCGATCTGGGGGTACATGCTTTTCATCTCTTGTCGAGTACCAACTTGTATGATTATCAGAACCATTCCGAAGTGATCCCCTACGTTAACGACGTTGACGATCCTGAACTGTTATTGGGAACCGGTTCGATTATTAAAGTCGGCGATACCTGGCATGCCTGGTACACCGCGCACAATGAAAATGTGTTCCCGGTTGAGTCTATTATGCACGCGACCAGTAAGGACCGCCTTCACTGGGTGAAACACCCGCAGGACACCATTTTACCCGGCGGTAACTATCGGGGTAATGATTTCCGGGACCCTCACGTCGTTTGGGTTGAGGAAAAGAAAGAATACTGGATGTTAATTACTACCCGCAGTAACGGTCGTGGGGTTATTGCCCGGTACAGTTCAACGGATTTAACACACTGGGAAGATCGCGGCGTATTTTTGATAACGACACCATCACCAGCAATGCCAACCTCGAATGCCCGACACTGGTTTACTTCAACGGACGCTGGTATCTCAGCTTTAGCGACCAATGGCCGTTACGCCTGACACAATACCGGGTTGCGGATAATCCGGAGGGGCCGTGGCGGAAACTGGGCAATTATGTGGTCGACGGCTCGGGTTTTTACGCGGGGAAACTGGTACTCAAAAACGATCGGCTGTTTGTTTTCGGCTGGATCCCGACGAAAGCCGGTAACCGTGACAGCGGCAACATTGACTGGGCAGGGAATCTGGTTGCTCATGAGCTCACTGCAGATGATCAGGGCCAGCTCAACAGCATCCTGCCCCAGGAGCTTCAGAGGGTCATCAGTGAGAATCCTGGTCCGGTGACCACCTTAACGAGCACTAAAACGCTTAAAACGGCCACGTCGTTCGGCCCCTTACAGTCGGCGCTGTACCCGGCCTTGCCTGAACGCGGTGAGTTGAGCGCAACCATTGATGTTCCTTCTGCCGGAATGGTGATGAGCTTTGGTCTGACTGACGACAGAGTCAGTGATGCGATGCTGAACGTTGTATTCAATAAGAGCAAAGGAAAAGTCTATTTTTTCAACGCGCCGCTCGCGTCGATTCATCAGGCTAACGCGGAATCCTGGTAGATGTTCCGATAGGGGAAAAAATTGAGTTACGCGTTCTCATTCAAAACTCAATTGCTGTCTTTTATATAAACAATAAAGCGGCATTCAGTACCCGGATGTATTCCATGCAGGAGAAACCGTGGAGTATTAGCCTGCCTCAAAACGACCATTTTCACGCGACGTTGAAAATAAAAGAAATGATTTAACGGGATATTATTATGAAAAACTATCATGCCCTGTCTGTTATTTTTGCTCTTCTGTTTCCCGCGCTGGCGAATGCGAGCATGAGCATCATGAAGGACCCCTCGGGAAAGGTTGTTGCCGTGGACCCGTGGTCCTATCTGGATGAAGAGGTTATGTGGACCTCAGCCCGCTCCTCCAATCCTGCCGGTGGCCGCGTTCATGGCCAACTGAAGATGAAATATGCCATTGAGGACAATAACTGGCGTAACAGCCATTTCCACAACGGGAATGATTCACTGACGTTTGTCCAAGGCGTGATGCGACACGATGCGTTACCCGGTTGGTATCTGGCTTTTTCTGAGGGCAGAACCACCCACTATAACGGGACGTGGGAGGATCAGTCTTACCTCAGCCAAAACCAGTGGACTCAGTTGATCATCGGCCATGAATATTTTTACAAACGTCTGCGCTATGGCTGGGATGTCATGGGGGGAAGCGCCTCAATCGAGGACCGCTGGCAAGGCCGCGTTAAGTTCTTTACCGATCTTCGGGTTACGGACAATTTCTCATTCTTTAACTATTTGTATCAGCAGATCGATCACCGCCGCAGCGGTGGATCGCAAAATGACCGCGACGTGCGTTCATTTCAGATTGAGCCTGGCGTGCAATATATTATTAATAACACCACCGGCGTCTGGTTCCGCCAGCAATTTACCTCTGCCATTTTAGACAGGGCGCAGTGGGGCGATATTGACGAAAAAAGCTGGACCACGTCTGTCGGCGTCTGGCGCAACTGGGGGAAATTGATCCACAACGCTCAGCGGCGGGTATGGACATTATAAGAAATACAATGCGCAGCCTGAAGATGGCGAAGTCTTCCAGAATACCCGCAATCGCTTCCTGAAGGTATCGGCGAATTATCCTTTGACCTCTCGTTTTACCGTGTCCGGAGAAGTTACTGGCTCGTTGATAAAACAGGACGGAAGCTGGGTGACCCACGGTGAGGCTGTTACCACCGAATATAAGCTGATGCTGGATTATAACTTTTAAACCGTATGCCTGGATAATCCATGGCACCTGTTCACGCTTAAGCACTATTAAAAAAGTGACCTTCCCGCAGGTCACATTTAAAAAGTTAATTATTATTGAGGAAATGTCATGAATATCTGGACTCTTGGCGATGCAGTGGTGGATCTTCTACCGCTTTCAGACATGCAATATCAGGCCTGCGCAGGAGGTGCCCCGTTCAATGTGGCAATTGGCGCTGCTCGTCTGGGCTGCCAGAGTGGTTTTATTGGCCGGGTCGGTGAGGATGACTTTGGTTATTTTCTGAAGAAAACGCTGTCTGACGCAGGCGTTTCAACCGAAAGTCTGCAGTCGGATAACCAGCACAGAACCAGCACGGTATTGGTCTCTCTGGCCGCGCTGGCGAGCGTGGATTTACGTTTTTAACCAACCCCTCCGCGGATCAATTTTTAACGCCCGACGCGCTGCCCGGTTTTAGCGACGATATTCTGCACTTCTGCTCTCTGGCCCTGGTCGCCGAAACGTGTCGTCATACGCTCGTCACCGCCATCAGCCATGTAAAACAGCGTGGGGGGTTACTGAGTTTCGACGTGAATTTACGGGAGCAAATGTGGCCCGATAAGCATGAAATGCTTGAGACGGTGCGCCATTTTGCCGCCCAGGCCGACATTCTTAAACTCTCGGAAGAAGAGTGGCACTGGATGACAGGCTCTCACGATTTTTCCCATGCGCTTAACGCCCTCAACGCTCTGCCCGCGCAACTCAAAGTCGTGACCTACGGTGAGCAAGGTGCCATGGTGCTGTGGCGCGACAGCGTTATTCATTTCGACGGTTATACCGTCAACAGTGTTGATACAACCGGGGCTGGCGACGCGTTTGTCGCAGGGTTGCTGGCCTGGATTGCACATCGCGGGATGCCGCAGAATGTTGAACAACTCCACCAGTCCATGGCTCAGGCCAGCGCCTGCGGTGCCCTCGCGACAACGCGCAAAGGGGCGCTGACCGCGCTACCTGATACTAACGCACTTAATAATTTTATCACTCGATTCTCGCTACCGGATTACGAGGTGAAAAAGGGCTAAACAGGGTGAGAACATGTTTTGTTCTCATCCTGGATATCAGCGCCGTCCAGACCATTGAGCAGGGCGGCTAGCCGCATCGGTAGAGATATCCCCTGACGCCATCCCTCCAGACTTACTACCGCCGCCACTGCTGCGAGAGTGCGGTGGTTCTGGTTGTGAAGGCCACAGATGCAGGCGCCGACTGAGGAGAAGACGACTGGCCGATGATGGCGGTCTCTTTCAACAGCACGATCATCTCGTTGATCAGCGCCGGAAGAACATTTTTAAACGCCTGCGGAATGATAATCAGACGCATGTC
>ENA-OQHY01000263-OQHY01000263.1-human-gut-metagenome-genome-assembly--contig:-NODE-263-length-31056-cov-3.838566_pt1 | contig 31056 bp, 33 predicted proteins | sample MGYA00242570_ERZ504733 | MGnify/ENA primary metagenome ERZ504733 (study PRJEB26092, sample SAMD00036219) | human gut metagenome | host: Homo sapiens | study: EMG produced TPA metagenomics assembly of... | reverse complement strand
CGGATCTTCAGCAGGAGGAGTGTTCCCGCATATGCGGCACTCCCGGAAAGAAGAAAAAGAAAATTCCCCTTCCCGGCATCAGCTCCCGGAACAGGCGGTATGCACTGCCGATCAGAAAACCGGACAGTATATAGCCTGCCATTCCCACCACAAGATCCCGTACTGTCGTGATTCTGCAGCCAGATTTCACCATCCCTGTTGTAATTCCGATTCCGACCAGGGCGAGCAGCGCACCCGGCAGATACCGTGCAAACACGGCATACAGCACCGCATAACCGGCGCCGAGCGCGGCTGCCGCAAAACTCCTTCTTCGCGTGGCAGATCGTTTCAGAAGAAAGGAGGAAAGGCGCAGAATAGTATAATTCAGCAGAAGATTCTCTGCAAAGAGAAGATCCAGAAAGATCTCATAGTGCAAAAAAACACCCCCTGCGCCTTTTGCATGGTCTGAATTTCTAACAGACCCTATTATAGACGGAAGGGGGTGAATTTTTTGTCGTTTTCGGAAGAATGACCTTCTTTTTTGATCAACAAACTTCGACACGCCGCAACATTTTCGGTCTGCGGCGTGTCGAGGTAAATTCGTTATTTGCTTATTATTCTTTGCTTATCTGCGGTTTCTTAAGAAATCCGGGATCTGGATGTCCTTTTTCGGAACATTGCTTGTCATGGTCTGCTGAGCCTGTACCTGCGGCTGCACCTGAACCTGTGGCTGCGGCTGTACCGGAGCGGAAGCTTTCGGAGCAGTGTGTACCGGAGCGGCTGCCTGTGCAGAGAAGCTGCTGCTGGAAAATGCGCTCTTTCTTGCATCTGCCGGCTCTTTGCGGGATACGCTTGCCTGTTTCGCCGTTGCATCGTTGAGACCTGTTGCGATAACGGTGATCTTCGCTGTATCGGTAACAGAATCATCATACATAGCACCGAAGATGATGTTTGCATCCTCTCCAGCCAGATTCTGTACGTAACTTGCAGCATCGTTTGCATCCATAAGGGAGATATCTCCGGAAATGTTGATGATAACGTGGCTTGCACCCTCGATGGTGGTCTCAAGCAGCGGACTGGAAACAGCCTGCTGTACAGCCTCGAGCGCTTTGTCGTCGCCCTTTGCCTCGCCGATACCGATGTGGGCGATACCCTTGTCGGTCATAACGGTCTGAACATCTGCGAAGTCGAGGTTGATGAGTGCCGGCAGGTTGATCAGGTCTGTGATGCCCTGTACGGCCTGCTGCAGAACCTCGTCTGCTTTCTTTAATGCCTCCGGCATGGTTGTCCGGCGGTCTACGATTTCAAGAAGTTTGTCGTTCGGGATCACGATCAGGGTATCTACGTTTTCCTCGAGTTTTTCGATTCCCATCAGCGCATTGCTCATACGGGTTCTTGCCTCGAATTTGAACGGTTTTGTTACAACGCCGACAGTCAGAATGCCCATTTCTTTTGCAACGCCTGCTACAACCGGTGCTGCACCTGTTCCGGTTCCGCCGCCCATACCGCAGGTGACGAATACCATATCAGCGCCTTCCATGATCTGTTTGAGCTCTTCGATGCTCTCCTCGGCTGCTTTCTCTCCAACCTCAGGTTTTGCTCCTGCGCCCAGTCCCTTGGTCAGCTTCTCGCCGATCTGGAGAATGGTAGGTGCCTTACAGAGGGTCAGCGCCTGTTTATCGGTGTTGATTCCAACGAATTCAACGCCGCCGATGGATTCCTCCACCATTCTATTTACAGCATTATTTCCTGCACCACCTACACCGATTACGATAATCTTTGCAGATGATTCTGCCTCATTTGTCATGATCTCTAACAATTTCAACTTCCTCCTTTTGATTATGAACTGCTGTCTATCTCAAAATAGTCTGATATTCTGATGGTCATACATAAAGATATAATATAATTTCTTCGGAAAATAATCAACTGTTTTTTTCGTATTTCATAAAAAATTCAGGATTATTGCGTTTTTTTGACGGCTTTCCTTTCCTCTTATACATCTTTCGAGAAGACAAAGCTGCTGTCGCCGTCCTTGTAATCCTCCATATGGAGTTCTCCGGAAAGACCGGAAAGGCTCGGCAGGATTGCTGCTACGCGCGTCATCTTTTCTTCTAACGCCGTATCGGTTCCAAGCAGAATCCGCACGGTATCATAGTAATGCAGAATAATTTCGCTGTTCTCATTAAATTCCACACTGTCCGGCGTGATATTGTATTTCTCCGTCATTCTCGTAAGTGCGAGCATGGTGCGGAAAACTGCCGGTTTTTCAACCGGGAGCTGCTTGTTCACGGTCACATAGTCAAACGTAAGTCCTGTTACAAGCGGAACATCGGAAAGGGTCGGCTGAAAGTCTGTCGTTGTCACACGTGCACTTTTAATCGTATCCGCCGAGAGCGCACCGTCGGACGTACTGCTTTCGGATGCTGTGCCATCGGATGATACGCTTTCGGATGCAAGCGACTCACTCGTAAGAGATCCATCCGCACTCGTTCCATCGGAGGCGGTTCCGTCGGAAGGCTCACCCTCCGCAGGTGTTTCCTGCTCCTCGTCCACGCACTCCAGCACGATGCCGTTCTTGTCAAAATAGACCTTCTGGCCTTCGTACTCGACATAACCGACCACTTTTTTCTCATTTACCTGGATGCAGATGGTGTCATAGCTTACAAACGTAAACTCCACGGAGTTCATAAAAGGAATATCGCTCATATCAACCTTCGAATGAAACGTCGTAAGAAGCACCGTGTTTTTCATCCACTTGTCGTCCGCGACCATCTCTTTGATTTCATCTTTTGTATACCGGGTGTTCCCCGCCACCTGGATATTGCGGATTTTGAACACATTAAAAAACAAGGCACCTGCAAGGCCGACGCCAAGCACCACCCCGGTCAGAATCCGTATTTTTCTGTTTTTCTTCTTTTTTCTGTTTTTTTTCTGTCTCATATTTCTTTTTCTACGATAATCTTGGCTCCGAGTTCCCGGAGCGTTTCTGGAAACCGTTCATACCCCCGCTCAATCAGTTCTGTCTGCCGGATTGTGGAAAATCCTTCTGCGGCAAGCGCCGCCGATACGAGTGCCGCGCCGCCCGAAGATCCTGGGAAACAACTTCTGCACCGTGCAGACGGCTTTTTTCGGCCGTCAGCCATTTTCCGCAGATCTGCAGCGTACCGCCCATTTTCTGCAGCTCCTCTGCCGTCCGGAGGCGGTCCTCAAATACATTTTCACAGATACAGCTCTTTCCTTCCAGCGTCATCGCTGCCGCCAGATACAGCGACTGCAGATCCGTCGGAAAACCGGGATATTCCTCTGTCTCCACGTACGGAACAGCATGCTGCACGTTTTTGCTGTCTGCTACCAGTGTACCACTCTTCCTTGTATATTGTCCACCTATTTTCTGATAGAGGGACAGAACCGCCCCCATTTCGTCCAGCGGCGCGCCGGAAAGCGTCAGGTGCCCCCGCGTCGCCGCGCCCATCAGAAGATACGTCCCTGCCGCGATCCGGTCACCCGGAACACGATACCGGCAGCCGGACAGCAGTCTCTTTCCCCGCCTTCCGTAAACGGTAATCTGCTCCGTCCCCTCGCCGGTAATCTCCGCTCCCATGGCCTTAAGAAACCGGCAGAGATGAACCACTTCCGGCTCCCGCGCACAATGCTCCAGCCTTGTTGCACCTTCCGCTCCGACAGCAAAAAGAACCGCATTTTCCGTCGCCCCGACACTCTTTTTCGGAAAGCAGAGCACGGCTCCTTTCGGATGATCTGCCTTTGCCCGAATGGTGCCGTCCTCCTCGAAGACCTCGGCTCCCAGAAGCTCCATTGCCCTCTGATGCAGGTCCGTCGGCCGCTTTCCGATCCGGCAGCCGCCGGCCCCTGCAAGGTATGCCTCCCCTGTCCTTGCAAGAAGACTTCCCAGAAACAAAAGAGAGGCGCGCAGTCTCTTCGAAAGCGCTCCCTCCACACGGCTTTTTTCGATCTTTTCACAGTTCAGGTGGAGCGCATTCCTCTCCCACCAGACTGTTCCGCCAAGCTTCTTACAATCTCCGCCATATCCTCCACATCGGAAATCTTCGGGCAGCCTTCCAGCACGACCTCCTCTTTTGTCAGAACCGCCGCCGCGATCATGGGAAGAACGGCATTTTTGGAACCCTGGACTGTTACCGTTCCGCAAAGCCGCCTTCCGCCGAGAATCTGATATACTCCCACCTGTTCTCTCCCATCCGGCCTCTCTTTTTACGGTATGCATTACACTCCCGTTTTGTTCCCGTTCTGCAGCGCTTTTCCGCCTTTTTAATCGGTGTCCCTCGAGACCGACAGGGCAAGCCCCATCTCGCCGAGCAGAAACAGCACGGAGGTGCCGCCGTAACTGATAAAAGGCAGCGTAATGCCGGTATTCGGAATCGTATTTGTCACAACCGCGATGTTCAGGATCACCTGAAGCGCAATATGCCCCATAATTCCGCCCGCAATCAGTGCTCCGCCAAGATCCCGCGCATGGATCGAAATAACCATCAAGCGCCAGATCAGCACCGCAAACACGGCGATCACCAGGCAGGCGCCGAACAGTCCGCCCTCCTCACAGATAATCGAAAAGATCATATCATTCTGCGCTTCCGGCACAAAGCCAAGCTTCTGCAGGCCTTTTCCAAGCCCGCAGCCAAAGATTCTCCCGCTGCCGATCGCATAGAGTCCCTGAATGGTCTGGAACCCCTTCTCGTACGCCTCCGGGTTGCGCCAGATGGCAAGGCGTTCGAGGCGGTAGCTCTCCATCATCAGAAAAACGGCAATAAACCCGATGCCGGTGCCTCCGATTCCGAGAAACGGCAGGTAGCCCGGATGTGAAATAAAGATCAGAAATGCACAGATTCCGAGCAAAATAATCGCCGTACTTAAGTTATTGCTTCCGACAAGCGCTGCAATCGGCAGGGTGCACAGCACCGCCTTTGTCATAAACCAGAGACTGTCGGACCGGCCTTTCGTGTGCTCCATCACCCAGGGCAGGAAGAGAATCACCGCCATCTTGGCAAATTCCGAGGCTGGAACGATAAGGGGCCAAGCTTTAACCACCGCTTCGAGCCGTTGTACTCACTTCCGAAAAAGAGCACCGCCGTCGAGAGCGCAAGGGAAGCCGCATAAAACCACGGTGCCAGTGCAAACAGCCGCCGGTAATCTATTTTTGCAACCGCATACATACCGATTACACCGAGCGCACTTGCAAAGAGCTGCTTCTTGAAATAATAAGCCGGGTCATGGAATCTGACCCGGCCGTTATACGCGCTGGCGCTGTACAGAATCACAAGGCCAAGGCCAAGCAGAATCCATACCGTCACCAGCAGCGTCCCATCTATTTTTTTCTCTTTTTCCTTCCGCATCCGCGCCACACCCGCCGTTCGCTCTTTTTCAGCTTATGCGGGATAGTTTCCTGATATGACTTTTTACAGTGCTCTTACGTACTCCTTAAACAGCTCACCGCGCTGCTCATAGCTCTTAAACTGATCCCAGCTTGCGCAGGCCGGGGAAAGAAGAACCGCATCCCCTGCATTTGCCTTGTCGTGCAGATCTGTACGGCTTCTTTTAAGTTGTCTGCCATGATAATGTCGTTGAATCCGACGTTTCTTGCCGCTTTTGCGATCTTCTCTTTCGTATCTCCGATCAAAACCAGGAAACGTACCTTTCCATCGAATGCCTGAATCCACTCTTCGTAGGTGGACTGCTTGTCGTAGCCGCCGCCGATCAGCAGAGTCGGGCGGTTCATCGCCTGGATGCCTTTGATGGCCGCATCCGGATTCGTTCCCTTGGAATCGTTGTAATATGCCACGCCGTCCTTCTCGCAGACATACTCGATGCGGTGCTCTACCCCTGCAAACTCCTGAATGACTTTGCGGACAGTTTCCATCGGCACGCCTGCATGAAGTGCCATCGCAGAAGCAACCATGACGTTTTCAAAATTATGTAGGCCGAGCAGTTTTAAGTCGTCGGTTCTGGTCAGAAGCTCCGTCTCGCCGTTCTTTGCAATGCGGATTTCGCCGTCCTGATAATAGATGCCGTCCTTTAACGCACGCAGACTCGAGAAGTACATCACCTGTACTTTCTTCTCTGCCATCAGTTTCTCGCCGAACGGGCGCAGGATTTCGTCCTCATAATTCAGCACACAGAGATCATCCATCGTCTGATTTTCGGTGATACACTCTTTCACGCGGATATACTCTTCCATCGTGTGATGGCGGTTCAGATGATCCTCGGTAATGTTTGTGATCGCACTTGCCGCCGGATGGAACTCTTTGATGGTTTCCAGCTGGAAGCTGCTGATCTCGGCAACCGTTACGGTATCATCTGTCGTGTCGAGTGCCGCGGATGTGTACGGGGTTCCGATGTTTCCGACCACTTTTACTTCCGGCTGATATGCTTTCATGATCTCGCCGAGCAGCGATGTTGTGGTGGTCTTTCCGTTAGTACCGGTAATCGCAAGCACTTTTCCGCGGCTTACCTGATACGCCAGCTCCACTTCACCGATGACCGGAATCTCTTTTTCTTTCATTTTAAGGACAACCGGCAGATCCGTCGGAACGCCCGGGCTTAAAACGACAAGATCAAGGCTGTCGAGCATCTCCTCCGGGAGCTCGCCTAAGACAACTTCCACGCTGTCACGGCTCTCTAATTTTTTTAAGATTTCTTCTTTTTCGAGTTTGTCATTTCCATCGTAAAGAACGACAGAAGCACCTTTCTTGTGCAGCAGCCCCTCCGCTGCAATTCCACTCTTTCCGGTTCCGAAAACCAGTACTTTTTTTCCTGCGAAAATCATGTTTGATTACCTCCATATTTTAAAGCCCCATCAATGCGATCAGGCATAGTATCGCTGTGATTGTAGCAAACACCGTCACAATCTGTGTCTCCGACCAGCCCATCAGCTCGAAATGGTGATGGATCGGCGTCATCTTGAAGATCCGTTTTCCCTTCGTCAGTTTGAAGAATGACACCTGCAGGATCACAGAGAGAATCTCCATCATATAAATGAATCCCACAAGCGGCAGAAATAAGGGGAGACGTAAGAAACACGCCATTCCCGAGACGAAACCGCCGAGTGCCAGACTTCCTGTATCGCCCATAAAGACGCGGGCAGGAAATACATTGAATACCAGAAACCCCAGCAGACTCCCGATAACCGCAAGCGGAGACGGGGAAACACCGTTTCCGAGGCCGATCGATGCCACGGAAAAGAAAACAGCATTTAAAATCGTCACACTCGCCGCCAGTCCGTCAAGGCCGTCGGTAAAGTTGACACCGTTGACCGTTCCAAGAATCACAAAGGCGAGAAACGGAATCGTAAAAATCCCTGCATCCAGCTCTTTGCCTGGAAGGAACGGAATGCGCATCCGGAGGGAAATTCCGGAAAAACGCGCCAAATACCACAGAAAGACTGCTGTAATCACTGCCTGCAGTGCCATTTTCTGCTTCGGGTACAGCCCGTCGCTGCGGTGCAGCACGACTTTCAGATAGTCATCGAGAAAGCCGATCAGGCCAAAACCAAGCGTCAGAAACAGCACCGGAACCACTTCCGCTCCCTCTTTCCGGAAAAGGAGGGAAACTGCGGTAAACGCCGCCAGAAACATCACGCCGCCCATCGTCGGGGTTCCCGCTTTTTTCTGGTGGCTCGGCACACCCTCTTCCCGCTCCTTCTGCCCCGCTTTGACTTTTCGCAGAAACGGGATCAGAACCGGCCCCAGCGCCAGGCTGATGCCAAAGGAAAGAAGAACCGGCAGGATCATTTCTCTTTTCATAGACGCACCTCTTCCTTTTTGTACGGATTGTGTACGGAACAGGCATGTCAAAATATTTTCTCCAGCCTATTCAGTATATAGCTTTTTGTTCTGTTTCGCAACCTTCTTTTATAATCCAAGTTACGGTTCGCTCAGCAGTGAAACACTTGCTGTTTCGCTGCGTAAGAAAGTGATTCAGGTGTGAGCAGCCCTCCTTTTGCGAAGCAAAACTTTAAATGAGGGCTGCGAAGGACACAATTCTCAGGTTTCCTAAGAATTGTGTCCAATACCGAGATACGGAAGTACATTGGAAAAGATATCGCGGATCACCGGCGCGCAGATCGTTCCGCCGTAGTAGACGCCCTGCGGATTGCGGATAATGCAAAGCCCCAGCACCGTCGGATGCTCCGCCGGGGTGAAGCCGAGGAATGAGGAAATATAGCGGTTGGCGCTCCGCGGAAGTGTCTGCGAGGTTGCCGTCTTTCCGCCGATGGAATATCCCTCGAGGTACGCATTCTTTCCAGACCCTTCTGAAACGACGCTTTCCAGAATTTCGCGCACCGTCCTGGAAGTTTCTTCCGAAAGAACCCCTTCTTTTTCCGGAATTTCAGATGCTTTACGACATTTCCTTCTTCATCAAGCACATCCGTTGCGACATGCGGCGTCACCATTTTCCACCGTTGACGAGCGCAGAGACCGTCGCCGCCAGGCGGATCGGCGTGATCTGGAAGGACTGGCCGAATGCCATCGTCGCAAGCTCAACCTCTCCGATGTTTTCCTCCTTGTGCATAATCGTCGATGCCTCGCCCGGCAGATCGATCCCCGTCTTTTCCATCAGACCGAAATTCCGGAAGTAATCACAGAACTTTTCCACACCGAGCCGCAGCCCCACTTCAATGAACACCGGGTTGCACGAGTTCTGCGCGCCTGCACGAAGTTTTCGGCTCCGTGTCCCGTCCGCTTGTGGCAGTGGATCCGGCGGTCCTCCACGATTTTGTAGCCGGGACAGAAAAACGAATCGTTCGGCGACACAACGCCCTCCGAAAGTCCCGCCGACATCGTGATGATCTTAAAGGTAGATCCCGGCTCGTACGTATCGTTGATGCAGGCATTCCGCCACATCTGGTTCAGCAGATCCTGAATTTCTTTTTCCGAAAGTCCCGTTGTATCCTGCTGCAGCGTGAACGGATCGTTGAGGTCGAACTCCGGCACATTGACACAGGCATAGATTTCTCCGTTCTGCGGATTCATAAGAAGAATCGAGACGCTGTCCGCCTGTTTTTCTGCCATCGCCTTTTCCGCTGCCTGCTGGCAGTACGCCTGGATATTGACATCCAGGCTGACCTTTAAGTCCCTTCCCGCCACCGGCTCCTGGCGGCTCTCCCCGATGCCGTTCTGCTCAATCCCGCGCGCATCCGTTGTCGTCAGGATTTTTCCGTTGATTCCTTTTAAAATTTCCTCATATTCCACCTCCAGTCCGATGATGCCCTGATTATCGCCTCCGGTGAAGCCGATAACGCGCGACGCCAGCTTCCCTTTGGGGTAATACCGCTTGAAATCCTCATCCACTTTTACCCCCGCGTATCCGTACGACCGGATGGTATCACCCGTCTCCTTGTCCACATTCGTCTTGACACGCTCGATTGAAGACCGCTTCTCCACGCGTTTCCGCGCCGTCTCCTCCGAAATTCCAAGCTCTTTTACCAGCATCGCAATCACCGCCTCCGGCTCCTCAATCTGGCTGTGGATCACGGAAATCGTACAGACCGTGCGGTTTGCCGCGAGAACTTCCCCGTTTGCATCAAGAATCCGGCCGCGCGCCGCCTTGATCCCGCGCTCCCGCTCGTGCAGATCATCCGCCTTCTCGGAATAATAGACGGACCGGAACACACACAGATACACCAGCCGCCCGGCAAGTCCGACCATCATTCCCATGCAGAGTACCCACAGAAGAACCGTCTTTTTCCGTGATACGTTTTGTTTTTACGCATAGAATACCCCATAGCCGAATCCATTATGATAACACTATATGGAAACTGCTATGGGTTATGTCTTTTGTTTTTTATGTTTTTTTACTCTTCATTGATGAGATCCAGCTCGGCGTTTGTCAGACCGCCGTTCTCGATATTGCTGTTTTCAGCACTGTTTTCCGTATCGTCTTCCTGTACCGGTGCCGCTACGTTTGGATCATCCGTTCCGGTCTCGGAGCCTTCGCCCGTCACACCGTCCGTATCATCCGGGAATACGTTCAAATACGGCAGCAGTTCTGTGTAGATCTCTTTTACGATCTCCTGTGCCAGCACACTGTTCGCCTGATTTTCTACATCCGGCTCGTCCACAATCGCGTAAACAACAGCTTTCGGGTTTTCTACCGGTGCAAATCCGATAAAGGAAACGAGATATTTTCCATTGCCTCGCGGATACTTCTGTGCAGTACCTGTTTTTCCTCCATCGTGTAACCGGCAACCTTTGCACTCTGGCCGCTTCCATCGGTCACGACTCCCTGGAGGAAACTTCTCATTTTATCGCTGATTTCCGCGGAAACCGTCTGACGCACCAGATTCGGCTCATTGCTCTCAACAACAGCTCCTGTGCTGTCCGTGATCGTCTTCATCACATGCGGCTGGTAATAATTGCCTCCGTTGATCAGAGAGGAAAACGCAGCTGCCTGCTGTACCATGTCACGGTATAGCCCTGTCCGAATGTACTCGTTGCAAGCTCGGTCGGTCCCATGGTATCCTCCGTGTGAACCAGGCCGTACGCCTCACCCGGCAGGTCAATTCCTGTCAGACTGCCGAAACCGAAAATATCCTGATAGCGGAGAAATTCCGCTGCTCCCATCTTCTGTCCGATCTGCATCATACCAGCGTTGCAGGAGTTTTTCAGTACATCGGCCGGTGTCTGTACGCCATGTGTTCCGGATAAGCTCGCAGCGGATCATCTGCTGCAATCGTCTCAAACCCCTCACAGTCAAACAGGTATCATCATCGATTACATCGAGGGAATATGCCGCCGCCACGTTCATCGGTTTTGCCGTGGAACCTGGCTCATATGCATCGGAAATACAGTAGTTTTTCCAGATGGCACTCAAAGCCTCCATTGTCTCGTTATCGTTCATCGCATCAATTTCTTCCTTCGAATAGAACGGTGTCAGATCTCTTGGATTGTTCAGGTCATACCAGTCGGAAGAATCCATACCAAGAATCTCTCCATTGTTCGGATCCATCACGACAACGCCGATATTCTTTGCCGCTTTTGTCTGACGGTTCGTCTCAGTGTCCGATTCGTCCGCGCCGTTCTGGACATGAATCCGCTCATTGTAATTCTCGATCGCCGTGCGGATGATCTTCTGAATATTTACATCAATCGTCGTAACCACGTTTTTGCCCGGCTGCGCCTCGATGATCGTCTGTTCCATATCCGCATCTTCGTTGTAATAGCCGAACTGGCGGCCATTCACGCCATTTAAGATACTGGAATAATACCCTTCGATTCCCCAGTCTGCCGTGTCTCCTGAATACGTAAAGCCGATCAGATCGCAGGCAAGTGAATTTAACGGATACGTTCTGTGGTAGGATTCCTCGAACCAGACGCCGCGGATGTTGGCACGGTATGCTTTTTCCGCCTGCTCGTTCTCATCGAGCTCCTTGTTCTTTTTGTCCGCGTACTCGTCCACATAGGCCTCAAACGCTTTTTTCGCGTCCATCGAGACCTCTCTGGCGAGAACCTGGTACTGGCTTTCTTTTGTCGTTTCGCCGGTCAGACGATCCCGGATATCCGTCTCGTCGAGTCCGAAGTATTCAACCAGTGCTGCTACGGTCGGATCGACGTACGGATGGGTATCGTTCTTTTCTTCATCTTTTACCGTCGTATTGGCAAGTTTACAGTCGAGAATAACGTTGTAAACCTTCTCACTCGTTGCCAGAATCGTTCCGTTCCGGTCGGTGATACTTCCCCGCTGGAATGGAATTGTCCTGCTGTCGTAGGACTGCTGCGTCTGGCTTAAAACCTGTCTTTCGTATTTTTCTCCCTTTGTGGCATTCACATACGTAATGTCAATCGCTAAAGCAACAAAAACCAGCATCACTCCCAAAAAGAGTGCTACCAGTTTTCTGCTCATACGCCCACTTGTCTTCCGTCTCCGGAATGCCCCGCTTCGTTTTTTATTTTTTTTCTGTTTACTCACGTTTTCACCTATTTCGCATCCGGAACATCCTGATACTGTCTCACATAGCTGTTTTCTGAATCATCGAAATAAATTACCTGGGACTCATCTGCATATTTCATGCCGAGCCGGTTCTGTGCTGCTTCTTTGACTGCCTCAAGATCTTCGGAGGCAACCGTTGTATTGTAATAGGCGTCATTGTCCGCCTTCAGATCGCTCAATTCTTTTTCTTTGCTGGTAATGTCTTCCGCCTGCGTGGTAACCACGGTCTGCAACTTGACATACGCAACACACGCCGCGATACACAGTGTGCAGACAATGGCAAGAAAAACAGCGTAGCCCGCGCTGATCTGTGTCGCCCGTGCCCGGTTTCTTCTTGTCTGGCTGCTCACACCCGATTTCAGAGGCCGTGCTTCTTTTGGTGCTTCCTGCGGCTGTGCTGCAAGACGCCGTACCGCACTTCCGTCCTCAAACGTATCTGGCGTATAACGTTTCGTTCTATCTGTCGAATTTACCCTTCCATCTGCCCGTCTGGCCATAACTTCTCTGTCTCCTTCGTGCCGAGCCGTCACACTTTTCGTTCAAAGACGCGCAGTTTTGCGCTCTTGGAACGGGGATTTGTTTCCATTTCCTCTTCTCCCGGCAAGATCGGTTTCCGAGTTACTACGGTTCCCTTGGACTTCTTTCCGCATACACAGACCGGAAATTCCGGCGGACACGTACATGGATGCTCGTTTTTTCTGAAAATGTTTTTTACGATACGGTCTTCCAGAGAATGAAAGGTGATGACACAAAGTCTTCCACCGTCATTTAAGAGATCAATCATGCCGTCCAGTGACTCCGACAGAACGGTAAGTTCCTGGTTCACTTCGATACGGATTGCCTGAAAGGTTCTCTTGGCCGGATGGCCGCCCGTCGCCCTTATTTTTGCCGGAATCGAGCGCTTGATGATTTCGATTAACTCCCCAGTTGTTCGAATCGGCGCCTGCTGCCGGCTTACGCATATATTGTGTGCAATTTTTCTTGCAAAACGCTCTTCTCCATATTCATGGAGAATACGCGAAAGATTCTCTTCACTGTAATCGTTCACGACTTCGTACGCGGAAAGAGCATTTCTCTGATCCATCCGCATATCCAGCGGAACATCCTCACGGTATGTGAATCCACGCTCTGCATTATCCAGCTGATAGGATGAAACTCCAAGATCCAGCAGGATTCCGTCTACCCCGGTGACTCCGATTTCGGCAAGACGCGGAACCATATCGCAATAATTGCTGCGGATAATCGTGACCTGGTTCTGATATGGTTCCAGGCGTTTACCCGCAACAGCTATCGCAGCTTCGTCCTGATCTATGCCTATTAATCTCCCCGTGGCAGATAAGCGCTCACATATATGACTGGAATGTCCAGCGCCTCCCAACGTCCCGTCCACGTAGATTCCGTCCGGTTTTATCTTAAGGTTTTCAATGGTTTCCTTCAGTAATACTGATGTATGCGAAAATTCCATGGTCATCTCCTGTATCCCAACGAAACAGATCAGATCACAATGCCCATCTCTTCCATTGATTCGGCGATGGCATCCATATCATCATAATTGCTGTTTTCGTTCCATTTTTCCTTGCTCCAGATTTCAATCCGGTTGATATTTCCGGTAAGGACTACATCTTTTTCCAGACCAGCAAATTCCCGCAGCGTTGCCGGTACGAGAATCCTCCCCTGCTTGTCCAGTTCACATGACGTAGCACCTGCTACAAAGAAACGGGAAAAAGTTCTGGCGTTTTTGTTTGTAAGTGGTAAGGCTCTCAGCTTCTCTTCAAAGGCAGCCATTCGTCGTTTGGGTAAATGGAAAGGCATCCGTCCAATCCCTTCGTCAGTACAAACTCTTCTCCCAGCTGTTCTCTGAACTTGGACGGTATGATCAATCTTCCCTTCGCGTCAATCGTATGACTGTACTCTCCCATGAACATAATGAAAACCCTCTTATCACCTGAAATGGCGGTCTCCCCACGCACCACTTCATGTATCGCGCCGCAGCCAGACTGCCACATCCGCTCCACAACGCACCACTTTTCACCACTTTCTACCACTTATATTTTTATTCTATATCAACTCAGGGAAAATAGCAAGGTCTTTTTTCTATATTCATTTTTAAGATTTTTCCCAAAATGCAACATTTTTATGCGCATTTTCCGCCTTTTTTATACCAATTTTGTATCAAAAAAGAGAAAACCTTTTTTGCCGGTTTTCCCCTTTTCTGTATTTTTATTCTGTTTTTTTCACTGGTTTTATCCTTAAGAATGGGCTGTCTCCCCACCGGATGATAATTTTTTTCGTTTCCATACCACCAGGATGGTACATCCCACCACAAGGCACCCCGAAAGGAGCTGGGAAACCGGAAGTCCCACCACCGGAAGCAGAAGCTGGTCGGTGCGGAGTCCCTCGATCCAGATTCTTCCAAGGCCATATCCTATCAGATACATCAGGAACACTTCGCCGTTAAATTTTTTTCTTTTCCGAAACCAGAAAAGAAAAAGCAGGACACCCACATTCCATAAACTTTCATATAAAAAGGTGGGATGCACCTGAATATACTCGACGCCGTTTACCGTCACCACATGATCCCACATTTTCTGTGTGATTTCATTGGCACGGACCGCGGAAACCGGAAGCTGCATCGCAAACAGGTTGTTAGTGTAGTCACCGAATGCCTCACGGTTAAAGAAGTTTCCCCACCGTCCCATAATCTGACCGAACACGATGCTCATGCTCGCGGTATCCATCAGAAGGCTGAAGTTCTGTTTCTTCTTTCTGCTGTAAATCACCACCGCAATGCAGGCACCGATGATGCCGCCGTAGATGGCAAGTCCGCCCTGGCGGATGTTGAAAATACTCAAAAGATCATCCTTATAATAGTCCCAGGCAAATATAACGTAGTAAATCCGCGCCCCGAGAATACCGGCTGCGATGCCGATCATCGCAAGATCGAGGTACTGCTCCGGGTTCTGCCCTGTCCGCTTTGCCTCTCTTTGGGCAATCCAGATCGCAATCATCATACCGGTTACGATCACGATGCCGTAATAGGCGATGGAAAATCCGAAAATACTGATGTTTTTTCCCACATGGTCGAGATAGATCCCGAGATTGGGAAAATTAATTTCCATATCCATAACTTATATTCTCTCTTATTATTACTTATCAAACGTTGAAACGGAACAGGATGACATCGCCGTCGCGGACAATGTAATCTTTTCCTTCCATACGCACAAGGCCTTTCTCTCTTGCTCCTGCGTAGGAACCGCAGTCGAGCAGATCCTGATAATTGACAACCTCGGCTTTGATGAATCCGCGCTCGAAATCGGTGTGGATTTTTCCGGCTGCCTGCGGTGCTTTTGTTCCGACTTTGATGGTCCATGCACGGGTCTCATCCTCTCCTGCTGTAAGGAAGCTCATGAGGCCGAGCAGACGGTAGCTTGCTGCGATCAGTTTTTCCAGACCGGACTCGGTAAGACCAAGATCCTCGAGGAACATTTTTTTCTCATCCTCTTCGAGTTCGGAGATTTCTGCCTCGATCTCGGCGCAGATGACGAATACTTCGCTGTTGTGCTCTTTTGCATATTCGCGGACGGACTGTACATAGGAGTTGTTTGCGCCATCGTCAGCGAGATCATCCTCTGCTACGTTTGCTGCGTAGATGACCGGTTTACTGGTCAGCAGGTTGTACTCTGCGATCCATTTCTCCTCGTCCTCGTTCTGCAGCTCCATCAGGATGGCATCTTTTCCGTCCTCGAGCAGTTTTTTCAGACGCTCCTGGAATTCGAGCTCTTTTGCTGCCTCTTTGTCCATTCTTGCAGATTTTGCAGTTTTGGAAATACGGCGCTCGAGTACCTCAAGGTCGGCGAAGATCAGCTCAAGGTCGATGGTCTCGATATCACGGAGCGGATCAATGCTGCCGTCTACGTGGATAACGTTCGGATCCTCGAAACATCTGACAACGTGAACGATAGCGTCTACCTCACGGATATTGGCAAGGAACTGGTTTCCAAGTCCCTCTCCTTTGGATGCACCTTTTACAAGACCTGCGATGTCAACGAACTCGATGACAGCCGGTGTTACTTTCTTGGACTGATAGAAATCTCCGAGCTGCTGCAGACGCTTGTCCGGAACCGGCACGATGCCGACATTCGGGTCAATGGTACAGAACGGATAGTTTGCGCTCTCTGCTCCTGCTTTGGTCAGGGAATTGAAAAGTGTACTTTTTCCGACGTTCGGAAGGCCCACGATACCTAATTTCATAGTAATCTATATCTCCTTTGTTTTTATTTTTCGCTTCTTTTTCTGTTCGGGTTTTTTTTATGCACAAAAAGAGCCCAATGCAACTATAAATTATAGCACACGGGCTCTTTGATTTCAATGGATTTTAATCTCTTGACTGTACCATCAGAAGAATGCCGCCCTCGTACGATACATGCGCGGTCTCCTCGACGATCTCATTGCTCACGCACAGACCACCCGAAGTATTCGGCAGATAGTGATGGTCGAGCGGGTAGGCGAAGCCCTCCAGGGTGATGGATGCGACTTCCTTTTCCAGCGGGAAGAACGAAACGTACTTTCCGAACTGCTCTTCTTTCCGGATTTCAAACGAAGTTTCCACCGGAATCGTAATCAGATTGCGGCTGTCCACGATGTAAGCCGGAATTTTCTTCTCCCATGCCGTTTTCAGGTTCTGCACAATACTTAAGAAATGGTCAAGTCTTCCTCCTGTTGCTCCGAGGATCGTGATTTCACTGCTTCCCAGAACAATCGCCTGCTGAAATGCGATGTCCGTGTCCGTATTGTCCTTCATGGGATTAAATTCCCGGATCGGTGCGACATGGTTCTCCTTGTAATAATTTAAAATCTTCGGAGATAAACTGTCAAAATCTCCCAGAATATACGTCGGCATAATCTGGTAATGGTAGCAGAACTCCAGTCCCCGGTCTGCTGCCAGGATAATATCAAACTGCTGTTTCTGAAGATATGGGAAGGCAAAATCCGGTTCGATCATCCCTCCCGAAATAATACATGTTCTCACGTTTCCCTGCCTCTTTTTTCTGTCTTTTTGTATCTTATTCTGCCTTTTTGCTGTATGAAGAAATTTTTTCCTGCAGCTCGCGCACGTTCTGCTCGATGTTGCTGCCAAATACAGCAGAGCCTGCCACGATGATGTTGGCACCTGCCGCAAGGACTTCATCGATGGTCGCGCGGTTGATGCCGCCATCGACCTGAATGTGCACATGCTCCAGTCCCTTTTCATCCAGCATTCTGCGGAGCGTACGGATCCTCTCCGTCGACTCCGGGATATACTTCTGGCCGCCGAAGCAGGATAAACGCTCATAATCAGAATCATTTCTACCTGATCCATCACGTCCGTAACCGCAGAAAACGGCGTATCCGGATTTACGGCAACTCCGGCATCTGCGCCTGTTTCATGAATCTTTTTCACGGTTTCTGCCAGATCGCGGCATGCCTCCGCGTGAACCGTGATCATATCCGCCCCGCAGCTTTGAAATTCTTCTACGTACCGCTCCGGGTCCTTTACCATCATATGAACATCAAAATACAGACTGCTTTCTTTTCGGATCGACTTTACCACCGGCATTCCAAACGAAATGGATGGTACAAACATTCCATCCATAATATCGATATGAAGCCACCGGCACTCTGCTTTCTCTACCCTTTGGATCTGTTCTCCGAGACGGTTGAAGTCTGCGGATAAAATAGAAGGTGCCAACTGATATACTCGGCTCATGCTAGTATCTCCTCTTTTCCTGTTCTTTCAGTTCTTCATAGAACATGGTATAGTTTTCAAATCTTTCTTTGCTGATATTTCCCTGTTCCAGTGCCTCTTTGACGGCACAGCCCGGCTCTTTTCCGTGGATACAGCCGAGGAAACGGCATTTTCCTTCGTACGGATGAAATTCCGGGAAAAAGTTTTTCAGCTCCTCTTTTTCCATATCGGTTGTATAAAGCGAGCTGAACCCCGGCGTATCGCACAGATACGTCTCATGGTCGATCGGGATCATCTGGGAATGGCGCGTCGTGTGTTTTCCTTTTTTCAGCTTTTTGCTGATCTCTCCGGTCTCCATCTGGATTTCTTTCTGCATCCGGTTTGTGATCGAAGATTTTCCGACGCCGGACGGACCGGCTACCACCGTTGTTTTCCCTTTCAGGTATGCTTCCACTTCCTGCATGCCCTGCTCTTTCGCTGCACTCACCGTAAAGACACGGTAACCGCAGTTCTCATAGACGCTTCGCAGATGGTCTGTGTAATCTTCCCCCGCAAGATCTCTTTTATTGAAACAGATTGCCGTCGGAACGTTCTGCTGTTCCATCATCACAAGAAAACGGTCCAGAAGCGTCAGGTTCGGGGTCGATTTTCCAGCGCAAAATCACAAGCGCCTGATCGATATTGGCCACTGCCGGACGGATCAGTTCATTTTTTCGCGGCAGAATCCGGGTCATATTTCCTGTTTTTTCCGCTTCATCCAGAATCTCGATTTCCACAAGATCTCCGACGAGCGGTTTCTGGCCTTCCTTTCGGAAAATTCCTTTTGCTTTGCACTCATAAATGCCGATTCTTCTACGTCTACGTAGTAGAATCCGGCAATTCCTTTCATAATCTTTCCTGTCATACTCACCCTTCACTCAACGGAACCGATTGGTACTGTGCAATTGCCTGATAACTTCCGCTCGAATCCATCTCATAGAAGACGATTCTTCCGGTAGAAGAAGCAGACGATGAAGCACTCCAGTTGGTGTTGACAGAATACGGCCAGCTCGTAATGGCCTGTCCGTCCATGATGGTGATGGAGGTCTCGTTTCCGTTCCCATCATCCTGGATCAGCTCAATTTTTGCAATACCACCCTGATACTGATCCGGCGCACTTAAGGTCTGGCTGCAGGACCAGGTAACATCCGTAGCGGTATTTGCGCCCGGCTCTGCCGGTGTCGGGGTCGGTGTATTCTCATCCGGCGTCGTTGGCTGTGCACTCGGGCTATTGACATAAATCGTAACGTCAGAACCTTTCTTTACTTTGGTTCCGATTGCCGGGTCAACCTCCATGACTTCGCCCTCGGCCACCTTGCTGCTGGTTCCTGTTTTTACAATAATATTGAAATCGCTCAGGATTGATTTTGCTGTCTCCTCATCCAGGCCGATTACATCACGGATTGCAATTTCTTCCGCGTCCTTGGATCCCTTGCTGATCACCAGCGTAACGGTAGATTCCGGCGCAACCTGACTTCCCTCTGACGGGTCAACGGAAATAACCAAGCCTTCTGCAACGGTATCGCTGCAAATCCTCTGTTGTGAACTGCAGTCCCAGCTGAGTCAGTGCAGCACTTGCAGCGTCTTTCTGTGTTCCAACAATGCCGGTCGGAATGGTTACGGTTTCTTTTCCGGAGCTTACATAATACGTAATCGTTGCATTTTTATCGACTTTCGTTCCCGGTTTCAGATCCTGGCGGCAGATCTTTCCTGCCTCAATGACATCCGATGCCTCGGTTCCGCCGTTGACTACACCAAGGTTCAGGCTGTTTGCCAGATCGACGGCATCTGCCTCGGTTTTGTTGGTCAGATCCGGAACGGTTACTTTTTCCTCTTCTTTGCTGCTGGAAGAAACAACTTCCGTGCTGCTCGAAGATGATGCGGAACTGGAAGAAGCTGCGGTCGGTCCTTTTCCGCCGACAATGCCGGCTGCCTGTGCAATAAAGTAGATCAGCATGCAGATGATGATGGCTGCAATCGCAAAACCGCCGATTGTGATGATCTTTTCGAGTTTGTTTCCGGCTTTGTCATCGTCGTCGTCATCGTCGTAGTAGGAATCGTCGTCATCCTCATCGTAGGAATCGCGGTCATCCTCTTCTTCGTCCTCATCCTCGTCTTCTTCGTCCTCGTAGCTGTAATCTTCGTCCTCTTCCTCATCCTCGATCTTGCTGTAGCGCTTGCGGGCCGGCTCCTCTGCCGTCTGCGCATTTGCCTTTGCTGCTGCGCCGGAACGGATCTGGCTTAACTCCTCTGCGGATACCATAACAGTCTCGGCGTGAGAACTTAACGGAGTTACTTTTACGAAATTGCCCTGCGGCTCCATCAGCGAATGCTTCAAGTCGTCGATCAGCTCCGCCATGTTATTGTAACGGCGGTCCGGGCTCTTCTGGGTACATTTTAAGATAATCTGCTCCAGTGCGAACGGAAGGTTCGGGGTATATTTGGATGGAGATTCAATCTCCTCCTGCAGATGCTTGATTGCGATGGCAACGGTGGTGTCGCCGTCAAACGGCACTCTTCCGGTTACCATCTCGTACATGGTGATACCAAGGGAATAGATATCACTCTTATAGTCCGAATATCCGCCGCGCACCTGCTCCGGAGAGCTGTAATGTACGCTTCCCATAACGTTCGAACTGATCGTATTGGAAGAAGTTGCCTTTGCAATACCAAAGTCGGAAAGTTTTACTTTTCCGTCTGTGGAAATGATGATATTCTGCGGTTTGACATCGCGGTGTACAATATTGCGGTTGTGTGCTGCTTCAAGACCAAGGGAAACCTGAATGGCGATGCTGGTTGCCTCTTTTACGCTCAGTTTTCCTTTGCGGTCAATGTAATCCTTCAGAGTAATTCCCTCGACAAGCTCCATGACGATATAGTAAACGCCGCGGTCCTCCCCGACATCGTACACGTTTACAATATTCGGATGGGACAGTCCTGCTGCGGCCTGTGCCTCCGTGCGGAACTTGCGGATAAAGGTTTTATCCTCCCGGAATTCCGGTTTTAAAACCTTGACGGCCACCATGCGGTTCAGCTTGTGGTCTTTTGCTTTGTAGACATCAGCCATACCGCCGGAACCGATCCGGCTTATGATCTCATATCGTTCTCCTAAAATAACGCCCTCTTTTAACATTCTTTCACCTCGTTTGTAAATGGTTCAACGACAATGACTGCGATATTGTCTCTGCCGCCATTTGCATTTGCTTTATCAATTAAACGTTTCGCCTTGTCCTCACCGTCTTCTCGGCAGATGAGTTCGAAAATCTCCTCATCCGTTACCATGTTGGAAAGGCCGTCCGAGCACATCACCAATTGATTGCCCTCTTCAAGCTGAATGTCAAAGAAATCAATCTTTACGGTATCCTGTGTGCCTACTGCTCTGGTAATAATGTTTTTGTCCGGGTGATTCCGCGCCTGCTCGGGAGTGAGTTCTCCAAGGCGCACCATCTCTGCGATCAGGGAATGGTCCTGCGTCACCTGGTCAAACGTGCCATCTGCTGCCAGATACAGCCTGCTGTCTCCTACGTTTGCAACGTAGGCATAGTTGCCGACAACCGTAGCTACTACCATCGTCGTACCCATGCCTTCCATGGATATATCTCGTTTTGCCTGCTCAAAAATCTGGCTGTTTGCTGCTTCAATTCCATGCCGAATGATCCGCACCGGTTGAAATTCGTATCTCTTTTTACAGATTCCACCAGTACAGAAACACCGTAACGCGAAGCAAAATCGCCCGCGTTATGGCCTCCCATGCCGTCTGCAACGACAAAGAGGTTCGGAAGGTTTCCGACCGGAGAGGCGGAGGCAAACACAAAATCCTGGTTCATCGTCCGTTTCTGTCCGATATCGGTTGCAGAAAATACCTTCATGCTTTTTTCTCCTGTATTGACAGCCGCTTTTTACGGCTGTTCGTTTGATTTATCGATAAAACTTTTTCTTAACTGTCCACAGGCTCCGTCAATATCGGCGCCCATTTCCCTTCTAATAGTAACATTAATTCCGTATTTTTCAAGTTTATTTTTGAAATTCTCTACGACTTTTTTTCGTTGATTTCACGTAATCGCGCTCTTTGATCGGGTTGACCGGGATCAGATTTACATGACAGTTGATATCCGAAATCCGCGCGGAAAGCTCTTTTGCATCGGCTTCGCTGTCATTTTTCCCGCCAACGAGAGAGTACTCAAATGTAATCCGACGGCCTGTTTTTGCAAAGTAATTGCGGCATGCATCGAGAATTTCATCAATGGAATATTTATTGGCAATCGGCATCAGCTCGCGGCGCTTTTCATCGTTCGGCGCATGAAGGGAAAGTGCCAGGGTGATCTGGAGTCCCTCATCTGCCAATTTGTACATATTCGGCACGATTCCGCAGGTGGAAACGGTGATGTTTCTCTGGCTGATGTTGAGTCCTTCCTGGCTCGAAAGCAGCCGCACGAAGCGCACCAGATTGTCGTAGTTGTCCATCGGCTCACCCGTTCCCATGACAACCAGATTGGAGACCCGCTCCCCGGTGTCCTCCCAAATCCGGTAAATCTGGTCGAGCATCTCCGACGGAGTCAGGCACCGCACGAGTCCGCCGATTGTGGACGCGCAGAAGCGGCAGCCCATCCGGCAGCCGACCTGGGATGAGATGCAGACGGAATTTCCGTGGTGGTACTTCATCCAGACACTCTCGATCACGTTGCCGTCGCTAAGGCGGAACAGGTATTTTCTCGTTCCGTCGATTTTGGACTCCTGCACCTGCACTTTTTCGAGACAGGTAAGCGGATACTGTTCCTTTAATTTTTCCCGGAAGGCAAGCGAGAGATTCGTCATCTCATCGTAGCTGCCCGCCAGACGATGATGCATCCAGTCGTATAACTGTTTGGCACGGAACGGCTTTTCTCCCATCTGCTGGCAGGCGTCCTTTAATTCGTCTAAGGTCATTGATTTAATATCCATCTGTTACGCCCGTCCTTCCTCTGTTTTCCGGAATTTTGCAAGGAAAAATCCGTCTGTCTTGTGTACCCCCGGGATCAGCTGCAGCTGTCCTTTGGCCGTTTCTCCGCTTTTCAGCTCATCCGGCAGCAGTTCATCCAGACTGACTGCTTCAAACGGGAACTGTTCCAGAAACCATGCGGCATTCTCGCTGTTTTCTTTTCTGTTGACGGTACATGTGCTGTACAGCAGTGTGCCGCCCGGCTTTACGTACGATGCGGCATTTGCAAGGATTGCCCGCTGAATCCGTACCAGCTCCTCTTCTTTTTCTTTTGAAGCGTAATATTTGATATCCGGCTTTCTGCCGATGACGCCGTATCCGGTGCACGGCAGGTCTGCAATCACAACGTCCGCTTTTCCGATCCATTCCGCATCGAGCTGTTCCGCATCTTTTACCTTCGGCACGACGCAGGAAACACCTGCTCTCTGCACATTTTCCCGGATCAGATCGACCTTGTATTCGGTGAGATCACGCGCTTCCACGCATCCCTGATTTCTCATTTTATCTGCTGCATGGAGGCTCTTTCCGCCCGGTGCCGCGCAGAGATCCAGCACCTGGTCACCCGGCTTTGGATCCGCCAGATGCGCCGCCATCATGGAGCTCACATCCTGAATCTGGAACCGGCCTTCCTGGAAGGCATTCAGTGATGCGATCGTCTCAAAGTTTTTCAAATAGAACGCCTCGCCAAGATACGGCGCTTTTTCCAGCTCTGCCCCCTGGCTTTCCAGGCTTTTCTTCGTCTCCTCGATCGTATTGTTCCAGCGGTTGATACGGATCGTCACCTGTTTTTCTTTCAGGAAATCCGCCATCATCGTTTCTGCCGTTTCTTTTCCGTACTGGGATACGAACTCCTCAACCAGAAATTCCGGCATGGAGTATTTCACGGAAAGATACTGCGTAGTATTGTTCTCCTTCGGTATCGGCAGATGATCCTTCTCCCGCACAATCGTGCGCAGAACACCGTTGACAAAGCCCTTTAAGTTGTAAAAATGCTTCTTTTCCGCCAGTTTCACCGCCTCATTGACGACTGCCGAATCCGGTACTGCGTCAAGAAAACGGATCTGGTACACCGACATCCGTAAGATCGCACGAATCACCGGCTTGCATTTGTTGATCTTGATTTTGGAATACTGATTGATGATGTAGTCATTCTGGATGCCGTATTCCACGGTTCCCTCGCAGACCCGCTTGATAAACGCACGGTCCTGCCGCGGCAGGAACTGGTATTTATCGAGGGCGTCCCTTACAGCAAGATGGCAGGGCGTTTTCTCCCTGTCCATCTCAAGCAGAATGTTCATAATCAGCTCTCTTGTATTGATTGTATCAGTCATCGTTTCTCCTAAATGCTCCGGATAAAACCAGCAGCCGGAGCAGCTGCAGCAAGGAACCGATTACGGCTGCCACGTATGTCATGGCTGCAGCCCAGAGTACTTTCTTGACCCCGTCGTGTTCCGTCTCTGTCACCATACCGCCCTCACTGAGCATTTTTAATGCTCTTCTCGACGCATCGAACTCGACCGGAAGTGTTACCACCTGGAATGCCAGTGCCAGCACAAACAGCCAGATACCGGCTTTCACCAGCATCGGAAGGCTGAAAATCAGTCCGATCAGGAACAGCGGCCAGAAAAGCTGGGATCCAAGGTTCGCTGCCGGAACAATGGCGCTTCTTACTTTCAGCGGCACGTAATCCGTATTGTGCTGTACGGCATGGCCGCACTCATGCGCTGCGACGCCGATCGCTGCGACCGAGGTTGAATCGTAAACCGCATCCGATAAATTCACGGTTTTTGTCCGCGGATCATAGTGGTCGGTCAGTTTACCGGATACGTGGCGGACGGTCACATCGTAGATGCCGGCCTGATGCAGAATGCGCATCGCCGCCTCGCGTCCCGTCATGCCGCTGTACGAGCGGACGGTCTGATATTTGCTGAAAATCGTGTTCATGCGGGCGGATACCGCCATGGAAATCAGTGCGGCAAGAATCACCAGCAGATACGTACTGTCATAAAAAAAGTCCCATATCGTTTTTCTCCTTTTTTCTCAGGCACAGCAGCCATCACACCGCTGTGCAGTTCCCCGCCTTAACTTCAGGTTGCTTTTTCTCTTTTATTCGCCAAGTCTGGTACCCGGCTCGATCGCATAGCCGCGCAGGAAATCGGCGGTTTTCATCCGTTTCTTTCCTTCGAGCTGCAGCTCCTCGATCACCAGAATGCCGTCTCCCGTCTTTACATGGAGACCTGTCTCATCTGCCACCCAGACTTTTCCGGCACTCTTCGTCGGATTCTGTCCCGGAATTTTCGAAAACAGATCGCCGCCGAACATGGCAATGACTTTGGCATCCCAGATTTTCAGGTTCTTTCCGTTTACTTTTGTAAAAGCACTCGGCCACGGGCTCATCGCACGGATCTGACGTTCGATCTCAACGGCACTCTTCGTCCAGTCGATCTTTCCGTCTTCTTTTTTGATCATCCGCGCATACTCTGTAGTGCTTATCTCCGGCTGTTTTTCCGGTGTCACTTCGCCTTTTTCAAGTTTTGGAAGTGTCTCCACCAGAAGTTTTGCTCCGGCTGCGGCGAGCTTGTCAAAGAGACTGCGCCGGTCTCATCTGCTGCAAGCGGAACTTCCACTTTCGTCAGCATATCGCCTGTGTCGAGGCCTTCATCCATCTTCATAATGGTTACGCCGCTCACTTCATCGCCGTTCATGACAGCCCACTGGATCGGCGCTGCTCCGCGGTAAGCCGGAAGCAGGGATGCATGAACGTTGATGCATCCGTATTTCGGCATGTCCAAAATCTCTTTTGGAATAATCTGGCCGAATGCAACGACAACGATCACATCCGGCTCCATTTTCCGGATCTCCTCGATCGCCTCTGCATCCCGCACGCGGCGCGGCTGATAGACCGGAAGGCCGTGTTTTTCGGCTGCCTCTTTCACCGGTGTCGGCATCATCTGTTTTCCGCGGCCCTTCGGTTTGTCCGGCTGGGTCACAACGCCTGTGATCTCATAACCGGCCTCCACGAGTGCCTCAAGTGTTCCCACGGAGAAATCCGGGGTTCCCATAAATACCACTTTCATCTGAAGTCATCTCCTTTATTTTAAGACTTACTCTTCGTCCTCGTACTCCTCATACTCATCGTACGTGTTGTCCCAGAGTTCGCCTTCTACTTTTTCTGTATACATATGTCCGTCGAGGTGATCACACTCGTGGCAGATGCAGCGGGCAAGAAGTTCTGTTCCCTCCAGTTCAAACGGCTGCATGTCGCGGTCCAGTGCTCTTACCTTTACGTAATTCGGACGGGTTACTGTACCGGATTTTCCCGGAAGGCTTAAGCATCCTTCTGCTCCTGTCTGGCTTCCAGAAGTCTCCAGGATTTCCGGATTGATCAGAAGATGTGGGGTTCCATCCACATCCATGACTACGATTCTCTTTAAGATGCCGACCTGCGGTGCGGCAAGGCCGACACCGTTTGCCTCATACATGGTGTCAAACATGTCGTCGATCAGCTCGCTGATTCTTGGTGTCATCTTCTCCACCGGTCTGCATTTTTTCGTTAATACGCGGTCGCCTACGACTCTGATTTCTCTGATTGCCATAATTCTTTTCCTTTCTTTTGCTCTTCTATTATAAATAATCTATGTGTAAATAGTATGAAAAAACTAATACTTTCTGCTGAAGTCAAACTGTAAATAAACGGTACGGAAGCCTTTGTTAATCTCGATATACCGCTCCAGTTTTTCCCGCAGCTCTGCCAGCACCTCTTCCTGCGGCGCGCGTACATACACGGCCATGCGGTACAGGTCATTGATTTTCGACACTGCCTCACTTGCCGGGCCGATGATCTGGACTTCGCAGTTTCCCCGGATGCGGATGAGATATCTGCGAATGTATTCCATCGCCTGCGCCAGATGCGCTTCATCCTCCCGCTCCGTGGATCGCCAGAAGCTCCGCCGCCGGGGGATATCCCATCAGACGGCGGTAGTCCATTTCTTTCTCGTAAAATGTCCCGTAATCCTGCTCTGCCGCCGTCTGAATGCTGTAATGTTCGGATGGTACGTCTGAATGACTGCCATTCCCGGCTTTTCGCCTCTTCCGGCGCGGCCGACTGCCTGCGTCAGCAGCTGGAACGTACGCTCCCCGGCACGGTAATCGACTGCATTCAGGGAGAGATCCGCCGCCAGCGCTCCCACCAGCGTGACATTCGGGAAATCGTGGCCTTTTACGATCATCTGGGTTCCAATCAGGATATCGGCCTCCCCCGCCGCAAATGAGGACAGGATTTCTTCATAACTGTTTTTCGTTTTTGTCGTGTCGCCGTCCATCCTAAGAACGCGTGCCTTTGGAAACAGCTTTTTCACGTTCTGCTCGATCTGCTGTGTGCCGGCACGGAAGCCGCCGATGTACGGGGAACCGCACGACGGGCACGCATGTACCTGCGGTGTTTCATAACCGCAGTAATGGCAGACGAGCTTTCCGTTATTGTGTGCTGTCAGTGATACATCGCAGTGCGGGCATTTCATCACATGGCCGCATGCACGGCATGAGACGAAGCCGCATAGCCTCTGCGGTTCAGAAACAGTACAACCTGTTCCTTTTTTTCAAGCCGTTTTTCGATCTCTTCCCGCAGTTTTCCGGACAGAATCGAACGGTTTCCCATCTGTAATTCTTCCCGCATATCCGCGATCCATACGGACGGAAGTGCTGCATTTCCGTACCGCGCATCCATCCGGAACAGCGCGTACGCTCCCGTCTCGCAGGCGTAAGAAGCATCCACCGACGGCGTTGCCGAACCCATCACCACATGGGCATGCTCCAGCCCGGCGCGGCGCACGGCGGTCTCCCTTGCATGGTAGCGCGGCGTCACTTCACTTTTATAGGAGGTTTCATGCTCCTCATCGATTACGATCAGCCCAGATCCGGAAACGGTGCAAAGAGTGCGGAACGCGGACCGATCATAATACTGACCTCCCCGCGCCGCGCGCGCTCCATCTGGTCGGCGCGCTCGGACGGTGTCATCCGCGAGTTGACCACCGTGACCCTTGTTCCAAACCGTGCGCAGAACCGCTCCACGTTCTGATACGTCAGCGCAATCTCCGGGATCAAACACGATCACCTGTTTTCCTTCTGAGAGCACTCGCTCCATCAGCTCCATATAGACGAGCGTTTTGCCGCTTCCCGTCACACCGCGGATCAGGCAGGGGCGGTTCTGTCCTTCCCATTCCTTTCGAATGCCGTCCACCACGGCCTGCTGCTGTTCGTTTGGTTTTCCCGCAGTTGTTCTTCCTGCCGCATCAGATACCGGATTTCTCCAGGTGCTCGTACGGCGGATTTCCAACACGCCCTGCTCTTCCATCACGTGCAGCGTATCTGCCGTGATTTTCAGTTTCTTGCTCACAACCGGCCCTGGAAGAACCGGCTGGGCCAGCAGCGCGTTTAAGAGACGGATTCTCGCTTTATAATTTTTCTTTCTGTAGTTTTCCAGCAGCTCCTCACATCTCGCAGGATCTGCAAGAAGCGCAATTTCGCGGGTTTCTTTCCCGCGCGCCTTTACTTTGACTGGAAGCACCGTCTTTAACGCCTGGATCATCGTCGATCCGTACGTATGACGCATCCACGCGGCGAGCGCGATGAGCTTCGTCTCTACGGTCGCCGCATCCTTTTGTACCGCGAGGATGGCCTTCATCCGGTCCTGCGGATATTTCGGCTCGTTTCCGACGGAAAGCACATAGCCGGTGATCGTGCGGTTTCCGTTTCCAAACGGAATCTGTACCGCCGTTCCCGGACTGATCTCCCCTGTCAGTTCCGGCGGAACCTTGTACTGAAAGGTCCGGTCCAGTTTTTCATTTGTGATGTCTACGATTACATCAGCGTAAACGCTGCTCATACATTCCCCTTACTTTCTTCCAGTATTTCCCGGATCAGCACGCGCTCATCCATCTCGTACCGTTTCCCCTTCCGGATCTGATACGTTTCGTGGCCTTTTCCCGCGAGCACCACGAGATCGCCCGGCTGCCGGTTTCGATCACATACCGGATCGCCTCCTTACGGTCTGCAATCTCAACGAAAGCGCCTTCTGTTTTCCCGATTCCCGTCCGGATATCGTCCAGAATCGCCTGTGGTTCCTCATCCCGCGGATTGTCCGAGGTGATGACGGTCAGATCCGCCAGACGCCCCGACACCTCTCCCATCTGGAATCTCCGGTCCCGCGCGCGGTTTCCGCCGCAGCCGAAGAGACAGATCAGGCGCTTCGATGGTACTTCCGCAGTGTCTTTAACAGGCTTTCGAGGCTCATCGCATTGTGTGCGTAGTCAATGAGAAGCGTCATTTCCGGATACACCGGAACTGCCTCACACCGCCCACGGACGCGGACTGCGGAAAGTGCTCCTGCATCGCCTTTTCCGGGATTCCCATCTGCGCGCAGACCGCAATGGCGGCAAGCGAGTTGGAAACGGAAAACAGACCCGGCAGATCTACCCGTACCGGAAAATCCGCTGCGCCCTGCACCCGGTATGAGACACCGAGCACGCCGGGCGCCTGATCGAGTGCTGCATCTGCTGCCATAAAATCAGCTTTTTCCCTGCATCCGAATGTCACCAGACGGCAGGTGCTCTGCCTTATGATCTCCGGAAACCTTTTGTCATCCCGGTTTACAATTCCGGTTCTGCAGGTTCGAAGCAGCTTCTTTTTGCAGGACAGATATTCTGCAAACGATGCATGCTCCCCGGCGCCGATGTGGTCGTTTCCAATGTTGGTGAACACACCGTAATCAAACGTAATTCCATCACACCGGTGCTGTTTTTCCGCCTGCGAGGAAACCTCCATCACAACATGGGTGCAGCCCTCCCGCATCATTTCAGAAAACAGCTTCTGCAGCACAACAGGCTCCGGCGTTGTATTTTCTGACGGAATGCTTTTTTCCCCGATCCTCGTCTCGATCGTTCCGATGAGTCCTGCGCGTATCCCTGCTTTTCGCAGGATTTCGTAAATCATATATGCAGTCGTCGTCTTTCCCTTCGTGCCGGTCACTCCGATTGTCACAAGGTGCTGCGCCGGATCGTCCTCCCAGGCACAGGAAAGCTGTGCGAGTGCTTCTCTGCTGTCCTTTACTACGAGTACGGTTACCTTTTCCGGAATCCCTTCCAGTTCCCGCTCCGCAACCAGAACAGCAGCGCCCCTCTCGACTGCTTCTTCTGCATATACGTGCCCGTCCATCCTGTTTCCGCGGATGCAGACAAACACGTTCTGCGGCTGTACTTTTCTGCTGTCGCATGTGATTCCTGTAACTTCCGCATCCAGACTGCCCTGCTGGAGCTGATATGCGATCCGTTTTTGTAACGTGCGCATGTTTTTCATGCCGGGACCTCCCTTTCACGTTTCAAATCCCTACGACTCAGATACTTTTATAGAATACCATAGTCCGAAAAACATTTCAATGTGCGCAATGTCGGTTTCTTCTTGATTTTTGCCTCCATAAACTTTATAATAGTTCTATATTGATGCCTGGTTTTTTCGTATCAAAATCTATGAACTGCAAAGAGAGGTATCTTCCAATGAAAAGAAAAAAAATAGTTGTTGCACTGGGACACAAAGCTCTTGGAACGACGCTGCCGGAACAGAAAGCAGCCGTAAAACGTTCCGCAAAAGTAATCGCAGATCTCGTTGCTGCCGGCGCTGATGTTGTCATCACCCACAGCAATGCGCCGCAGGTCGGCATGATCCACATGGCGATGAATGAATTCGGCAAAATGCACACCGACTACAGCGCAGCCCCGATGTCTGTCTGCTCCGCTATGAGCGAAGGCTACATCGGCTACGACCTGCAGAACGCCATCCGTGCTGAGCTTCTCCGCAGGGGAATCTTCAAAACCACATCCACGATTCTTACACAGGTTGAAGTAGATCCGTACGACGATGCCTTCAACAATCCGGTCAAACTGATCGGCCGTACGCTTACCAAAGAGGAGGCTGACGCAGAGGAAGAAAAAGGAAACTACGTAACGAAAACCGAGGACGGCTACCGCCGAATCGTTGCTGCTCCGAAGCCGCAGGATATCGTAGAGATCGACTCCATCCGTCTTCTTCTCGATGCCGGACAGGTTGTCATCGCAGCAGGCGGCGGCGGAATCCCGGTTCTCCCACAGAATGAAGAGTTAAAGGGTGCATCCGCAGTCATCGAAAAAGACCTCACCAGCGCCTGATGGCAGAAATGCTGAACGCAGACATGCTGATGATCCTGACCAGCGTGGAAAACGTTTCCATCAACTACGGTACCCCGGACGAAAAACCGCTGGAGCACATCACCGTGCTGACGCGAAGAAATACATCGCAGAAGGCCAAGTTCGGAGAAAACTCCATGCTGCCGAAGATGGAAGCAGCT
>ENA-OQHY01000262-OQHY01000262.1-human-gut-metagenome-genome-assembly--contig:-NODE-262-length-31138-cov-3.857244_pt1 | contig 31138 bp, 39 predicted proteins | sample MGYA00242570_ERZ504733 | MGnify/ENA primary metagenome ERZ504733 (study PRJEB26092, sample SAMD00036219) | human gut metagenome | host: Homo sapiens | study: EMG produced TPA metagenomics assembly of... | reverse complement strand
ATTGGCATTTTACAGACACAGAGCAAATATTGGCAGACTATCCATGGAACAGAGGGAAAGTGTTCTGAGCAGTAAAAATAAAAATAAGAGGTAAGATTTATGGCAAAAATCAGCGTACTTGGTTCAGGAAGGCTGGGGGATGGCTCTGGTCTCCTTCTGCATAAATAACGGCCATGAAAGGTCTTCTCTGGTCGGCCACGACCGGAAGATGCCCGGAAACTCCGGGAAAAAGAGAAAATCCCAGCAGGCTTCCAGGTGTGGTGATTCCTGATAAGATTGAGATCATGACAGACCTGGAACGTGCACTGCGGGACGCAGATGCAGCAGTGCTGGCTGTAGCTTCCCCGTATATCCGAAGCACAGCACATAAAATGGCGCCTTTTGTCCGGGAAGGACAGAAGATCGTCAATGTGGCAAAGGGCATCGAAGAAAAAACTTTGAAAACACTTAGTGAAGTGATCGAAGAAGAGATTCCTCAGGGAGATGTGGCTGTTCTTTCGGGACCAAGTCATGCAGAGGAAGTTGGCAAGGGAATTCCTACAACCTGTGTTGTGAGTGCACATACAAGAGAAACGGCAGATTATCTTCAGAGTATTTTTATGAGCCCGGTATTCCGGGTGTATACAACACCGGATATTCTCGGAGTGGAACTTGGAGGAGCGCTGAAAAATGTGATCGCTCTGGCGTCAGGCACAGCAGATGGACTGGGATATGGAGACAACACCAAGGCTGCACTGATCACCAGAGGAATCACAGAAATCGCAAGGCTTGGAAAGAAAATGGGAGCACAAATGGAAACTTTCTATGGACTTTCCGGGATTGGAGATCTGATCGTTACCTGTGCAAGCGTGCACAGCCGTAACCGAAAAGCAGGATATCTCATTGGACAGGGAAAGACAATGGAACAGGCCATGGACGAAGTTCAGATGGTTGTGGAAGGTGTTTACTCTGCAAGAGCTGCAAGAGAGCTTTCTGAGAAATATGAGGTGGAAATGCCGATCATTACAGAAGTGAATAAAGTGCTTTTTGAAAAGAAACCGGCAGCAGAAGCAGTTATGGATCTGATGCTGCGGGATAAAAAAGTAGAAACACCAATGCTTCCATGGAAATAAATATTTAACCAAATCAAGTAAATCCTCTGTGAGGTTGCGAAAAGTAATAAGCAGTGGGGACTTGCAAAAAAGGATATCTGGCAGGGCATATGACATAGTTTTGACCCTGTGCAGATATCCTTTTTTGTTATTTGCTGATCTGTTGCACTGTAGTGTTTCTTCAGAACTGAATATCCCTGAGATCTTCCGGAACATGAGAAGTGTGCAGATCTTCGTTCAGAGTATCAATGATCGCCATATCTTCATCTTCAATATTAAAATCGAAGATGTCTCCGTTGCTTCGAATCCGTTCTGGATTAATAGATTTCGGAATTACGGAGATACCTTTCTGGATCGCCCAGCGAAGACCGATCTGTGCCGGTGTCTGGCATATTTCGTGCCAAGAACACACATTACATCATTATCCAGGTATGCACCTCTTGCCAGAGGAGCATACGCCTGAACCTGAATACCGAAAGCCCTGCAGTATTCGATTAGCTCAGAAGGATAGCATAACGGATGACATTCAATCTGATTTACAGCAGGGATAATGCCGGAAATTTTACGAAGTTCTTCCAGATGACGGATGTCAAAATTGCTGACACCGATACTGAGAGCACGCCCGGATTCCAGAATTGATTCCAGTTCTTTCCATGTGCTCAGATAACATCCGGGAACTGGCCAGTGGATCAGATAGAGATCAACATAGCTGAGTTTCAGACGCTCAAGGCTACGGGAAAAAGCCCCCTGTATATCGCCAAGGCGCTGGGCTGTATTCCAGATTTTGCTTGTGATAAAAAGATCTTTGCGGGGAACGCCGCATTTGGCAATGGCACGTCCAACGCTTTCTTCGTTCTTATATACCGAGGCGGTGTCGATCATGCGGTATCCGGCGGAAATCGCAGAAGTAACGGCAGCTTCGGCCTGTACGTCATCGGGCAGCTTATATACACCAAGCCCCAGGAGGGGCATTTCTCTGTCGTTGTTCAGAAAAACAGTTTCTTTCAAAATAATTCCTCCTTGTTTGCTCTGTCTCCCATGTTTTTGCTATTATAGCACAAAAATATGAAAGAATCACATCAATTATATTACAAAAGTGATAAAGCTTACAGACAGAATAGGTACAAGTATAAGTAATAACTGATGGTTTGGAAAAACTAACTTCGTTAAAATAGAAACAATCGGGTTAATTAGCTGTCAAAGTTTTTGAAAAAACGAGAAATAAGGGACTGAAAATTGGCTATTTTTTATAATAAATTCCTTGATAATGAAAGGAAAAAGATGTATAATGAATTTAATTGATAAATTCTTGTCATGAACGTGCCCGCCATACGGGCACAGGAAAGGGGTATTTATGCATTTAATCAAAGATGAGAATGGCAATCTTGTACAGCATGGCCATGCTGACAGCCACGAACATACACATGAACATACACATGAAGATGGTATGACTCACAGCCATACACACAGTCATGCGGAAGGAGAGGGACATTGCCATACACACGGTGACGGACATTGCGGATCCTGCGAGTCCGGTGACTGCAAGAATGAGACAGTTGCACTTCTTACCTATATGCTGCAGCATAATGAGCATCATGCAGCAGAGCTTGATCAGATGGCTGATAATCTTAAGAAGCTCAATATGGATGCAGCTGCCAGGACGATCAAGGAGTCTGTATCTGATTTTCAGAAAGGCAATATGAGACTTGGACTTGCCCTTACACTTGTTAAGGAAGAGTTGAAATAAAAACCGACAGAATAGTTTTGACAGCATAGTGGTTAAATGATGCCACTTATTTGGAGGAATGATTATGTGTCTTGCAACAGTATATAAGGAAGAAGATAATTCTGTGATCTTTAAGAATGTAAGCCGGATCGATGTGGACGGAAATAAATTGATCCTTCGAGATATCATGGGAGATGAGCGCGTGGTAGAAGGCAGTATCCTTATGGTGGATCTTGCAAACAGCATCGTGAAACTGCAGTGTGACTGATACAAATACGTGGAGGACGATCAATGAAATTATCTGAAGCAATGAGAGAAAAAATGCTGCTTTCCTTTGAACTTTTTCCGCCAAAGACAGAAAAAGGTATGGCAAACCTGCCGGGAACCATTGAACATCTCATGAAGTATAGACCGGAGTATATTTCCTGTACATACGGTGCCGGCGGCGGAAATGTCGGTGCCAACAGGGAAGTATGCCAGATGATCAGGAATGCAGGAACTGTTCCTGTAACACACTTCACAGTGATCAAGAACACAAAAGAAGGAATCAGACAGCAGTTGGAACAGTATCTGGCAGATGGCGTTGACCATATGCTGGCACTTCGCGGAGATATTCCACTTGGTGAGACAACAACCTGCGGAGACTTCAATTATGCGACAGACCTTGTTAAATTTGTCCGTGATGAATTTGGCGATAAGTTCGAGATCGCAGTAGCCGGTTCACGAAGGTCATATCGCATGCAGAAGCTTGGATGCTGATATTGCTGATTTTGAGACAGAAACAGGACAATGGTGCTGATTATATCATGACCCAGCTCTGCTGGGATATGGAACAGTTTAAATACTGGTTGGACGCTATTCGCGAGGCTGGAGTGACAATGCCTGTAGATGTTGGTGTAATGCCAATCCTGGATCAGGCAGCTACCATTAATATGGCTCTTTCACGTAATGGCTGTGTAATGGACAGTGAGCTTTGCAGGCTGATCTCCAGAAACTGGCTGTTCCCGAATCCGTTTAACGCTAAAGATGCTGATGGTAAACCATTTGACATGTTCTATGAGGACAAGGTTAAACGATTCAAAGAAGAAGGAATCGAATACACCATCAGACAGATCGATGAGTATCGCGCTCTTGGTGTTGACGGTATCCATCTTTATGCATTAAACAAATGGAAAGATGTATCCGAGATCATTGACAGATCCGGACTTCGTACACTTATCTAATCATCAACGAAATAAATAAGAATTCCGGCACGATGCGGAGGTGTCAGAACAGTATCAGGCACCTCCCTTATGCGCCGGCATAACAGATATAAAATCAGGAGGTGCCCGTTTTATGGCACATGTTATTGCAGTCGCAGGAAAAGGCGGCGTTGGAAAAACTACATTATGCGGAATGCTGATCCAGTATCTCTGCGAAAAGAAAAAAGGACCTGTACTGGCTGTAGATGCAGATGCCAATTCAAATCTGAACGAGGTTCTTGGTGTAGAAGTAGATACAACTCTTGGCGATGTCCGCGAGGAGATCGCACATGCTGAGATGACAGAGAAAAGCCCAATCCCCAAAGGAATGTCCAAGGCAGATTATGCGGAGGTACGTTTTGAGGATGCTCTTGCAGAGGAAGATGATTATGATCTTCTTGTAATGGGAAGAACCCAGGGAAAAGGCTGCTATTGCTTTGTAAATGGTCTGCTTCAGGCACAGCTTGCCAAATACCAGAAAAATTATCCGTATATTGTTGTGGATAACGAAGCTGGAATGGAACATATCAGCAGAGGAATCCTTCCGAGCATGGAGACAGCAATTCTTGTAAGTGACTGCTCCAGAAGAGGCGTTCAGGCAGTTGGCAGGATCGCAGAGCTTATTAAGGAATGCGATATGAAGCCTTCCAGAGTAGGTCTTATTATCAATCGCGCGCCAAAAGCAGAACTGAATTCAGGAATCCTTGAGGAAATCCGGAATCAGGGACTCGATCTGATCGGTGTGGTACCACAGGATGAGGCAGTTTATGAATATGACTGCGATGGTAAACCAACCGTTACTCTTCCTGAGGACAATCCGATGAGAAAAGCAGCTTTTGAAATTTTTGATAAATTAGGTTTATAATTAATATAAACCTTTTTTAAAAAAGAGAATAACCCATGGGTGGGGATGGGTTCCTGCCCAGGGGCTTATTATAAAAAAGAAAAAATAAAATAGATGTGCTATTAAAGGAGGTCTATAATGAGTGAATTCAAATTAACTACAGTGGAGGAATTTGAAGCCGCTACAGCCCGTCTTCTCGAGACAGGTGCAAAGGTAGGAGCAGATGCATGGCAGATCCGTGCAAAGAACCAGACTCCGCACTGTAAATTCGGTGAGCAGGGTATCTGCTGCCGTATCTGTGCAATGGGACCGTGTCGTATTACACCGAAGGCTCCAAGAGGAATCTGCGGATGTGATGCTCATGGTATCGTAGGAAGAAACTTCCTTAAATTTACAGCCGGTGGTGCAGCTACTCACTCCGATCATGGTCGTGAGATCTGCCATACACTGTACTGTGCAAAAGAGGGCGGAAATTATCAGGTAAAAGATCCTGAGAAACTGCTTCGCATCGCTAAAGAGTGGGGCGTGGAAACAGAAGGCAAGGATATCTATGATCTGGCTCATGAGATGGCTGAGATCGGTCTTATGGAATATGGTAAACCGTTCGGATATCAGAGATTCCTTGACAGAATGCCTGCAGGACAGAAAGAAAAACTGATCGAGAACGAAATCGCACCACGTGCTATCGACCGTGAGGTTGCAAGCTCCCTGCATATGTCTCATATGGGATGTTCATCTCTTCCGGAAGCACTTGTAAAACAGTCTATTCGCTGCGGTCTGGCTGATGGATGGGGCGGTTCCATGATGGGAACAGAGTTCTCTGATGTATTATTCGGAACTCCGAAGCCACTTGATACAGAGGCTAACCTTGGAGTAATGGTTGAAGAGAACGTAAACATTGTTGTACACGGACATGATCCGAGTCTTTCTGAGATGATCTGTGAGTATGCAGACAGCAAAGAAATGATCGATTATGCAAAATCTGTAGGAGCAAAAGGAATCACCGTTTCCGGTGTGTGCTGTACTTCTAACGAGGTAGCTATGCGTCGTGGTGTTCCGATGGCTGGTAACTTCCTGCAGCAGGAGAACGTAGTACTGACAGGTGCCTGCGAGGCAATCGTAGTTGATGTTCAGTGTATCTTCCCTGCATTAGGACCTCTGAGCAAATGCTTCCATACTAAATTTGTTACAACTTCTCCGATCGCTCAGATGCCGGATTCTGAATTTATCAGATTCAACGCTGAGACAGCAGGAGAAAATGCAAAAGCAATCGTTAAGATGGCTATCGATAACTTCAAGAACAGAAAACCTGAGCTTGTACATATCCCACAGCTGAAACAGAAAGCTACTGTTGGTTATTCAGTAGAAGCGATCGTTAAAGTTCTTGATGGTGTTACAAACTCTCAGGTTGATGTAACAGGAACAACCAAACCATTACTTGAGTGCATCACTTCCGGTGTTATCCGTGGTGCTGTCGCTATGGTTGGATGTAACAATCCTAAGATCCGTCCTGACTATGCACATATCGAACTGATGAAGAAGTGTATCGCAAATGATATTATTATCATCGCTTCCGGATGTTCCGCACAGGCAGCTGCTAAAGCTGGTCTGATGGACAAATCCGCAAGAGATCTCTGCGGTGCAGGTCTGAAACGTGTCTGTGAGCTGGCTGATATCCCACCAGTACTTCATATGGGATCCTGCGTAGATATCTCCCGTATGATGATCCTGGCTGCTGAACTTGCAAAAGATGCAGGACTTCAGATCAATCAGCTTCCGGTAGTAGGATGTGCTCCTGAGTGGATGTCTGAAAAAGCTGTATCCATCGGTAACTACGTAGTTGGTACTGGTATTGATACATTCCTTGGCGTTGATCCATATGTTTCCGGTTCTTCAGAAATGTGCGAACTTCTTACAGAGGGAACAAGAAAATGGACAGGTGCTGCTTACACAGTAGAGACAGACATCGAGAAATTAGTTGATCTTATGATCGAGAGAATTGAAGAGAAGAGAACAGCATTAGGAATCTAATCCGTTGCGATCTTTAAAATGTTATAAAAGGTGGAAGACGTAAAATGAAAATAGCAGTAACCGGTAAAGGCGGAGTAGGAAAGACAACTTTCGCAGCAACACTTGCAAGATTATACGCAGATGAGGGTAAAAAAGTCCTTGCGGCGGATGTGGATCCGGATGCGAACCTGGGTCTTGCCCTTGGATTTGACGAGGAAACCTTGGATTCTATTGTTCCAATCTCAAAAATGCGTAAGCTCATAGAAGAACGCACCGGAGCCAACAGCCAGAATCAGTTTTATAAACTGAACCCAAAGGTAGACGATATTCCGGATACTTATGGAAAAACCTGTAATGGCGTAAAGCTGCTTGTCCTTGGAACTGTGGAAACAGGTGGAGGCGGATGCGTCTGTCCTGAACATGTGATGCTTAAAAGAGTGATCAATAACCTTGTGATCCACAGAGATGATGTGGTGATCATGGATATGGAGGCCGGCCTGGAACATCTGGGCCGGGGCACCACGGAGAGCATGGATGAATTTATTGTAGTGATCGAACCAGGGGCAAGAAGTGTACAGACATATAAGAATGTTAAACGTCTTGCAAAGGATCTGGGAGTTTCTCAGGTTAAGGTCGTGGCCAATAAGGTAAGAAATCCGGAGGATGAGGAATTTATCCGGAGTAAGATTCCGGCAGAGGATCTGCTTGGAATGATCCACTACAATACAGAAGTTATAGATGCTGATCGTCAGGGAAAATCTCCCTACGATTTCAGTGAAACTGTAACAGCTGAAATCAGAAAAATCAAAGACAAAATTGATCAGAATTCAATTCTGTAAAAATAGGAGGTATTACAGTGACTTTATTTGATAGAGTATTCGGCGGAAACGATGCTGTATATGGTTTAACAGAGGTGCTATTGACGGCGCGATCGCTCAGTATGGCGAAGACAAAGCTGTCAGCTTCCCGAATACCGCTTACAGCCTTCCTTGCTACTATGCTGTAACAGGAACAAAAGTTACAACATTAAAAGAATTAAAAGAAGCTCTTGGCGTTGTAAAAACACTTATGACAAGAGAGAAAAGACTGAACGATGCATTCATGTCCGGTGTTGCTACAGCACTCTGCGCAGAGTTCATCGAGGTTCTGAAATATATCGACGGAGCAACTCCTTACGAAGAGCCATGCTATGGACATCTTGGTGATGCTGTTATCCGTGAGCTCGGTGTACCGCTTGTAACAGGCGATATCCCAGGCGTTGCTGTTATCCTTGGTGCTGCTCCTACTACAGAAGAGGGTGTTGCTCTTGTAAAGAGCTATCAGGCACAGGGTATCCTGGTAACACTTGTTGGCGGAATCATTGATCAGGTTGCAGAAGCCGGAATGAAGACAGGTGCCAACGTTCGTGTTATTCCTCTTGGAAAAGATGTTACATCTGTTGTTCATGTAGTTTCCGTTGCGATCCGTGCAGCTCTGATCTTCGGTAACGTAACACCTGGAGATGCAGGAACACTTATGAAATACACAATGGATCGTGTACCGGCATTTGTTAACGCATTCAAACCTCTGGATGATGTGATCGTAGCATGCGGTGCAGGCGCTATCGCACTTGGATTCCCGGTTGTTACAAATGAGACAGAGAATATCTTCCGTGTACCGAAGAGCCTTATCGTTCAGGAGGACGTAAGCAAATTCAACGCTACTTCCCTTGAGGCACGTGACATTAAGATCAAAATTACAAATATCGATATTCCGGTTGCTTTCGCATCTGCATTCGAGGGTGAGATCATCCGTCGTAAAGATATGCAGGTTGAGTTCGATGGTTCCCGTGTAGACTGTGCAGAGCTTGTACAGACCTGCGATGCTTCTGAGATCGAGGATCACAAGATCACAGTAATCGGACCTGAAGTAGATGAGATGGAATTCGGCAGCAAGAACAGCATTGCATATGTTGTTAAAGTTGCAGGTAAGAATATGCAGTCTGACTTTGAGCCGGTTATCGAGCGTAAATTCCACAACTACATCAACTGTATCGAGGGTGTATACCATACAGGACAGCGTGATATGCAGCGTATCCGTATCAGCATTGACGCATTTAATGCAGGTTCAGAATCAAACATATCGGTGAGGTTCTTTATGCATCTGTTAAGAATGAGTTCGATGCGGTTGTTGATAAATGTGAGGTTGTTATCTATACAGATCCTGCTGAGTGTACAAGAATCCGTCATGAGGTTGCAATTCCGATCTTTGACAAACGTGATGAGCGTCTTGATACTCTGACAGATGAGTCTGTTGACGTATATTACAGCTGTATCCTTTGCCAGGCATTCGCACCAAGCCACGTATGTGTAGTAACACCTGAGAGACTTGGTCTTTGCGGTGCGGTTTCATGGCTGGATGCAAAAGCTACACATCAGCTTGACCCAGCTGGTCCTTGCCAGATCATCACAAAAGAGCGTCCGATCGATGAGAATCTTGGTTCTTATGAGGACGTTGATGAGGCAGTTCAGAAATTCTCCCAGGGTGCTCTGGAGCACGTTACACTGTACTCCATCATGCAGGATCCGATGACTTCCTGCGGATGCTTCGAGTGTATCTGTGGTATCGAGCCATTCTCCAACGGTGTTGTTATTGCTAACCGTGAGTATGCAGGCATGACACCACTTGGAATGACATTCCCTGAGATGGCATCCATGACAGGTGGTGGAGTTCAGACACCTGGATTCATGGGACATGGTAAACATTTCATTTCCTCCAAGAAGTTCATGAAGGCTGAGGGCGGTATCGAGCGTATCGTATGGATGCCGAAAGAACTGAAAGAATTCGTAGCTGACAGACTTAATAAGACTGCAAAAGAGCTTTACGGAATCGATAACTTTACAGACATGATCGGTGATGAGACGATCGCAGAAGATCCGGAGACACTGGTTGCATTCCTTACAGAAAAAGGACATCCGGCTCTCGGACTTGATCCGATGATGTAATTTATCAGGGAGAAAGGATGTGCGGACATCCTTTCTCCTGTAAACTGTTAAAAAGTTTGTTGATTTTTTAACAGAAATATAGTGCTGCATCTTGCCAATAACTGGTGCTATGTAGTATAATATAAGAAGCTCTGTAGTTTTTTAATTATTATTTTTAAGGAGGCTAACGAAAAATGCCGTTTAATCAGAAACCACAAAAGTTCAATGCAAAGATTAATGCTGTCACAATCGGAAGCGGAGATAAGACTGTGACAATTGGTGGGGATTGTACATTCCCATTTTATTCCTTTGACGCAGAGTCAGAGAACTGCCCGAAGATCGGTGTAGAGATCTCTGATATGGGTCTTGAGGGCGTATCTGAAGGTATCAAAGCTTACTATGAAGGCGCTACTACAATGGCTGACATTGCTAAGAAAGCTGCAGCTATGGAGGGTGCTGACTTTGTTGCACTTATTCTTGAGGGCGGCGACCCGAACGGTGTTAACAAATCTATCGATGAGCTGATCGCAGTTGTTAAAGAAGTTGCAGATGCAGTTGACTGTCCACTGGTTGTAGAGGGCTGCAAGAATGTTGAGAAGGATGCAGAGCTCCTTCCGAAGGTTGCAGAGGCTCTTCAGGGCAGAAATGCACTGATCCTTTCCGAGAAAGAGGAGAACTACAAAGCGATCGGTGCAGCAGCAGGTCTTGCTTACAATCAGATCGTAGGCGCTGAGTCTGCCGTTGATATCAACCTTGCTAAACAGCTTAACGTTGTTACTACACAGCTTGGTGTAGATGCTAAGAAGATCGTTATGAATATCGGTAGTGCAGCAGTTGGTTATGGATATGAGTACGTAGTATCTACTATGGACCGTATCAAAGGTGCCGCTTTAGGGCAGAATGATAACATGCTGCAGATGCCTATTATTACACCTGTATCCGCTGAGACATGGAATGTTAAAGAGGCAATGGCTTCTGAAGCAGACATGCCGGCATGGGGACCACAGGACGAGCGTGGAATCGACATGGAAGTTGAGACAGCAGCAGCTGATCTTGCAGCTGGTTCTGATGCAGTTATCTTAAGACATCCGGAATCTGTTAAGACAATTTCCAAGCTGATCAAAGCACTTGCGTAATAAATAGGAGGATAAAGAGCTATGGCACTGAATGGTATTCAGATCTTTAAATTAACACCAAAGAAAAACTGTAAGGAATGTGGATGCCCTACATGTATGGCTTTCTCTATGAAAGTTGCACAGGGCGCACTGAAAATTGAGCAGTGTCCTCATATGTCCGAGGAAGCACTGGCTTCTCTTTCTGAGGCAACTGCACCGCCAATGAAAACTATCAAGATCGGAACAGGCGATGGAGAGTTTACACTTGGTGGAGAGACTGTTCTTTTCAGACATGAGAAGACATTTGTAAGCAAAACAAGATATGCCGTATCACTTTGCACATGCATGAGTGATGAAGAAGTAGAAGCAAAACTTGCAGAGATCCCACACGTTGACTATGATCGTATCGGTGAGAGAATGCATGTAGAGCTTGTGTATGTAAACTGCGATGAGAATGCAGATGCTGCAAAATTTACAGCACTTGTAGAGAAGGCTAAAGGTCTTGGAAGAACACTGATCCTTGGCTGTACAGATCCTGAGATCGCAAAAGCTGCCCTTGAAGTATGTAAGGACGGCAAACCGGTTCTTAACGGAGCAAACGCTTCCAACTACGAGGCAATGAGCAAGGTTGCTACAGATGCAGGCGTAGTTCTCGGTGTATCCGGTAAGGACATCAATGAGTTATATGATACTACAGCAGCTATTGAGAAACTTGGCAACAAGAATCTCGTACTTGATACAACAGGAGCTGACATCAAAGAGACCTTTGCAAATACTGTACAGGTTCGTCGTGCAGCTCTTAAGAATCAGGACAGAACATTTGGTTATCCTTCTATCGTTAACCTTGTTAAACTTGCGAAGGGTGACAAACATTTACAGGCAGCACTTGCTTCCATGTTTACTATGAAATATGGTTCTATCATCGTTATGGAGCAGATGACATATGCAGAGGCACTTCCGCTGTTCGGTCTTCGTCAGAACGTATTTACAGACCCGCAGAAGCCAATGAAGGTAGAACCGGGCATTTATCCTCTGAACGGAGCAGACGAGAATTCTCTCGTTGTAACAACAGTAGACTTTGCTCTTACATATTTCGTAGTATCTGGCGAGCTGGAGCGTTCCGGTGTTCCGCTTAACCTGGTGATCAATGATGCAGGCGGACTTTCCGTACTTACATCCTGGGCAGCAGGTAAATTCTCCGGAAACAGCATCTCCGAGTATATCAAAGAGAATGTTGAGCCGAAGGTTAAATGCAGAAGACTGGTTATTCCTGGTAAAGTAGCAGTTCTTAAGGGCGATCTTGAGGCTAAGCTTCCTGGATGGGAGATCATCGTAGGACCAAGAGAAGCAGTACAGCTTGTGAAATTCTTAAAAGACCTTGATGCATAAACTTAAGGTTTAAGAAATCAGCTGTCCGGCAATATCGCCGGCAGTTATAAACGGCTGTGCAGGTTTGCTGCACAGCCATATCCTACTAATATGTAAAGGAGAACACGAGTATGGCAAAATTTGTAACAATTGGGGAGAGACTTTCAACAACAGCACCGGCAGTAAATAAAGCATTTACTGAGAGAGATCCTGAGCCGATCATCAAAAGAGCAAAACAGCAGCTTGATGCGGGCGCTACATATCTTGATGTAAACATCGGACCGGCTGAGAACGATGGCGAGGACCTTATGAAATGGGCAGTACAGCTCCTTCAGTCTGAGTTTGACAATGTTCCGCTTGCTCTGGATACTACAAACCAGAAGCTATTGAGGCTGGTATTTCCGTATACAACAGAAGCAAAGGTAAACCGATCGTAAACTCTGCAGATGCTGGAGACAGAATTTCCAATATCGACCTTGCAGCAGCTAACGATGCGATCTGTATCGCACTTTGCTCTTCCGGTATGGTTGCATCAGACAATGACGAGCGTATGATGCACTGCCAGAACATGCTTGAGAGAGGTCTTGGCCTTGGTATGGAAGCAGAGGATCTCTGGTTCGATCCGCTTTTCCTGGTTGTAAAAGGAATGCAGGACAAACAGATGGAAGTTCTTGAGGCAATCAAGATGTTCTCCGAGATGGGTCTGAACTCCACTGGCGGTCTTTCCAACAACAGTAACGGTATGCCAAAACATATCCGTCCGATCATGGACTCTGCTCTTGTAGCTATGGCTATGATGAATGGTCTTACATCTGCAATCGTTAACCCTAACGACCTTCGTCTTATGGAGACAATCAAATCCTGTGACGTATTCAAGGGTAACACACTTTACGCAGATTCTTACCTTGAGATCTAATTTGGCGTGTGAACAAAACAGGAGCGCTGTTTCAGAGGCTGGGGGCTTCGGCCTTCAGCCTCTTTTTTACTAATATAGTTTAGTCTAACTCCCAACGCCACAGGTGGAAGACGAATAACTTTTACGAGGCGAGAAAGGTGGTTGCCGAATGTTTAAGGTGACTTTTGCTTTTGAAAATGGCAGTACGGTAGAAGCATTTGCCAATGCGGGGGATAATTTACTGGAGGTTGCTCGTAGTGCCAATGTGGCTATCGATGCACCATGTTCCGGAAACGGAGCCTGTGGAAAATGTCGGGTACAGTTAAAAAGCGGAGAACTGGACTCAAAGAAAACTCTTCATATTTCGGATGAAGAATATGGCGCAGGCTGGCGTCTGGCCTGTATGAGCAAGATCAGTGCAGATGTGGAGGTTCTTGTTCCGGATATTGCATCCGCGTATAAGAGCCGAATGAAAGTGGCTGATTTGAGCTCAAAAGAAGAAATCGCTATTTTTGAAAATGCCAAGCATGAAGTTGAGATGGCTGGCATAGAACTTACAAACAGTCTTGATGTTGTGGAACTTCAGATGGATATTCCATCACTGGATGATACCATGCCGGATAATGAAAGACTGACCCGTGCACTTCAGAAGTTTATGAACCTGAAGCGTGTCAGAATTCCGTATGCGGTGCTTAAGAAGCTTCCGGATGTACTTCGTGAGAGTAAATTTTCTGTGAAGTGCGTGGTTCGTACAGCACCAAATGACATGTATGTTTATGATATTTTTGACAGTAAGAAAGATGTTGTGATCGGTGGTCTTGCTGTAGATATCGGTACCACAACCGTTTCTGCAGTCCTGATCAATATGGAAACAGGAGAGATCCTGGCCAAGAGTTCTTCCGGAAACGGACAGATCCGTTTTGGTGCGGATGTTATCAACCGTATCATCGAATCTCAGAAACCTGGCGGAAAGAAGAAACTTCAGGATGCAGTGATCAAAGAGACCATTAACCCGATGATCCATGAGATGTGCAGAAGCATTCATTTCCCGGAGGAACAGATCTACCGGATGTGTGTTGCTTCCAATACGACCATGAATCATCTGTTTGCAGGGATCAATGCGGATCCGCTTCGTATGGAACCGTATATTCCTACGTTTTTCAAAACAAATTCCTTGTTTGCATCGGATGTGGGAATTGAGATCAATCCGGATGCACATATTATCATGGCTCCGAATATCGGAAGCTATGTAGGTGGAGATATCACTGCCGGTACACTGGTAAGTATGATCTGGAACAGACCGGAATTTTCTCTGTTTATCGACCTTGGTACTAACGGAGAGCTTGTATTCGGTAATTCCGATTTTATGATGAGCTGTGCATGTTCCGCAGGTCCTGCCTTTGAGGGTGGAGATATCAGCTGCGGTATGCGTGCTACAGACGGTGCTATTGAGGCATGTACCATTGATAAAGAAACTATGGAGCCGACATATAAGGTTGTAGGCGAACCTGGAACCAAACCGGTAGGACTTTGCGGTTCCGGTATCATTGATGTGATCAGTGAACTTTTTATGACAGGAATCATCAATCCGAAGGGAAAATTTGTCCGTGAGGCAAAAGAATCCGTCACGATCACTATGGCATGGGAAGCTATGTGATCGCGTTTGAAGAGGAAGCCGGTTCTGCCAAGGATGTTGAGATCACAGAAGTAGATATTGATAACTTTATCCGTGCCAAAGGCGCTATTTTCTCTGCAATCCGTACTATGCTGAATTCTCTTGATTTCGATGTTTCCATGATCGATGACGTATATGTTGCCGGTGGAATCGGAAGCGGGATCAATATGGCTAATGCAGTACATATCGGAATGTTCCCGGATATCCCTCTTGAGAAGTTCCATTATATTGGTAACTCTTCTCTGACGGGTGCTTATCTGATGCTTCATTCCACATCAGCAGAGAAGAAAACCTATGAACTGGCTTCAAATATGACTTACCTGGAGCTTTCTACAGTTCCTACCTATATGGATGAGTTTGTAGGTGCATGCTTTATTCCGCATACGGACACAAATCTGTTTCCGTCTGTTATGGAAGAACAGCAGAAGAGATAAAGCAGACTAAAACAGCAGAGGTAAAACATGGCTTTTAGTATAAATGACTTGAATTATGAAAAAGACAGCAAGGAAAGAATGCCCTGGGAGCATTATACAGAGGAGTTCGCTAAGGCAGACCCGGCAGAAATTGCCGGACGTCTTTCACTTCCTTATGACGAAGAGAAGAAAGAACTGACTCTGAAATTCCTGGGAAGCGTTTATCATATTTCCTGGCCGGATTTTCAGGTAACTCATGAAGAAGATGATGCGGGATATTATCCTCTTGAGGAAATGCATTATGCAAAGATCCTTGCTATCCGTTTTCTGCTGAACGGGAATGTATCTCAGGGAAGCGGAAGGTTTAAAACATACAGGGAAATGCCCTGGGGAGAGGTTTATCTCCGTCAGTTTGATGGCAGGTGCATCAAACGCCTGGCATTCACATATGGAAACAGACTTAAGGATTTCAAGGAGATCATGGAACACATCCATGCGGTTCCCGTGGATCATGGAGATATTGCATATCAGGTGGAGATCTTTCCGGGATATGTAGTTCAGATGATCCTCTGGGAGGGGGATGATGAATTTCCGCCGTCCTCACAGATCTTGTTTTCTGATAATTTTCCGGTTTCCTTTGCAGCCGAGGACATGGCTGTTATGGGAGACGTTATCATTGGGTCTTTAAAGGCATTTCTGAAATGTCTTTAAAAATGAAAAATAGTTAAGAACAGGATGGGACCTGTTTTTATAGAGATGCAGTTTTAAGGGATTAAAAACTGTAAAAATACCTAAAGGGAGGTAACATTATGGGATTTAAAAGTGACATCGAGATTGCACAGGAGTGTGAAATGCTTCCAATCACACAGATTGCAGAGAAGGCAGGTATTGACGACAAATATCTGGAGCAGTACGGTAAGTACAAAGCAAAAATTGATTACAATCTGTTAAAAGAGAGTGACAAGAAAGATGGTAAGCTGATCCTCGTAACAGCTATCAACGACACCTGCAGGAGAGGGAAAAACAACAACAACCGTTGGTCTTGCAGATGCAATGCAGAAAATGGGCAAAAAAGTAATGGTAGCTCTTCGTGAGCCATCCCTCGGACCGGTATTCGGTGTAAAAGGTGGTGCAGCAGGCGGCGGTTATGCACAGGTAGTTCCGATGGAGGATATCAACCTTCACTTTACCGGTGACTTCCATGCGATCGGTGCGGCAAACAACCTTCTTGCAGCAATGATCGACAACCATATCTTCCAGGGTAATGACCTGAACATTGACCCGAGAAAGATCACATGGAGACGTTGCGTGGACATGAACGACCGTCAGCTTCGTAATGTAGTAGATGGTCTTGGCGGAAGAACAAACGGTATGCCTCGTGAAGACGGATACGACATCACAGTTGCATCTGAGATCATGGCAGTTCTTTGCCTCGCAAGTGACATCAAAGACCTGAAAGAGAGACTTTCCAGAATCATCATCGGATATACCTATGGTAAAGTTTCCGAGCAGAAACCGGTAACAGCTGGTGATCTTCATGCAGAGGGTGCTATGACAGCACTTCTGAAAGATGCCCTGAAACCAAACCTTGTACAGACACTGGAGCATGTTCCTGCAATCGTACACGGCGGACCATTCGCAAACATCGCTCATGGATGTAACTCCGTAACAGCTACAAAGATGGCTATGAAACTTGCAGATTATGCTATCACAGAGGCTGGATTCGGTGCTGACCTTGGTGCAGAGAAATTCCTTGACATCAAGTGTCGTATGGCAGGCCTTCATCCAAGCGCAGTTGTTATCGTAGCTACTGTTCGTGCGCTGAAATACAACGGTGGTGTTCCGAAGGCAGATCTGAACAACGAGAACCTTGAGGCTCTTGAGAAAGGTCTTCCAAACCTTCTGAAACATGTAAGCAATATCAAGAATGTATACAAACTTCCATGTGTAGTTGCTATCAATGCATTCCCGACCGATACCAAGGCAGAGCTTGACCTGGTTGAGGCAAAATGTAAAGAGCTTGGCGTTAACGTTGCACTTTCCGAGGTATGGGCAAAAGGCGGCGAAGGCGGCATGAAGCTTGCTGAGGAAGTAATCCGTCTTGTTGAGGAGCCGAATGACTTCACATATGCTTATGAGCTTGAGGGATCCATCGAGGATAAACTGAATAACATCGTACAGAAAGTTTACGGTGGTAAGAAAGTTGTTCTTACAGCAAATGCTCAGAAACAGGCAAAACAGCTAGAAGCACTTGGATTTGGCAACTGCCCGATCTGTGTTGCTAAGACACAGTACAGTCTGACTGATGATCAGACAAAACTTGGTGCACCGACAGACTTTGAGGTAACAGTACGTAACCTGAAGATTTCCGCAGGTGCAGGATTCATCGTTGCTCTGACAGGTGAGATCATGACTATGCCAGGTCTCCCGAAAGTACCGGCTGCAACCAAGATCGATGTAGATGAGACAGGTAAGATCACAGGTCTCTTCTAATCGGAACATAAGATCAAAAACAACCGGAGGGGGCTTTTTATAAAGCCCCCAATGGGCTCTAAAGAGTGCTAAAATAAGAATATAAGGAGGAGAGTCCTATGGGATTTTCTACAAGTACATGTACTGAATTTGTTGAGGTATTAAGCTCCAAGGCACCGGTTCCTGGCGGCGGCGGCGCTTCTGCTCTTGTAGGTGCGGTTGGTACAGCTCTTGGAAACATGGTTGGAAGCCTTACTGTCGGTAAGAAAAAATATGCAGATGTAGAAGATGAAATGTGGGAGCTGAAAAAGAAATGTGATCAGCTTCAGAAAGATTTCCTTCATCTGATCGAGAGAGATGCGGAAGTTTTTGAGCCTCTTTCCAAGGCTTACGGAATGCCGAGAGAGACAGAAGAAGAGAAGGCTGAGAAGGCTCGAGTAATGGAAGCTGCCCTCAAGGAAGCATGCTCTGTTCCTATGGAGATCATGGAGAAATGCTGCGAGGCTATTGAACTTATCGTTGAGTTCGGAGCAAAAGGTTCCAAGCTTGCAATCAGTGATGCTGGTGTAGGTGCTGCATTCTGCAAAGCAGCTCTTAAGGGAGCAAGCCTGAATGTGTACATTAACACAAAATCTATGGCTGACCGTGCGTATGCAGAGGAATTAAACAAAAAAGCAGACGCTATGCTTGAGAAATATACAAAGATTGCAGACGAGACATTTGACAGTGTTCTCGGAAGACTGAAATAGGAGGAACCAGACAAATGGCAAAGCAGTTATTAGGTAAAGAAGTAACAGCAGCTCTTAACGAGAAGATCAAAGCTAACGTTGCAGAGCTTCAGGCAAAAGGTGTAGATCCTACACTTTGCATTATCCGTGTTGGTGAGAATCCAAGCGATATTTCCTATGAGAGAGGTGCTACAAAGCGCTGTGAGACTCTTGGTGTTGCATGTGAGAAAATCCTTCTTCCGGAGGATGTTTCCCAGGATGAGCTTCTTGCAACCATCGATAAAGTAAACAAAGATGACAAGATCCATGGAGTTCTTCTGTTCCGTCCGCTGCCAAAACATCTGGATCAGGCAGTGATCGAGAATGCACTTGCAGCAGAGAAGGATGTTGACTGTATGACAGATCTTTCCATGTCTGGTGTATTTACAGGCAAGAAGATCGGATTCCCGCCATGTACACCGCAGGCATGCATGGAGATCCTTGATCACTATGGAATCGACTGCACAGGCAAAAAAGCGGTTGTTATCGGAAGAAGTCTTGTAGTTGGTAAACCGGCTGCCATGATGCTTGTTAAGAAAAATGCGACAGTAACGATCTGCCATACAAGAACCGTTGATATGCCATCTGTTGCAAAAGAGGCGGATATCGTCATCGTTGCAGCTGGTCGTGCTGGTGTTGTTGGCGCTGATTATGTCAGAGAGGGACAGACTATTATCGATGTTGGTATCAATGTCAATGCAGAGGGCAAGCTTTGTGGTGATGTTGATTATGCGGCAGTTGAGCCAATCGTTGATGCGATCACACCGGTTCCTGGCGGAGTAGGAAGTGTTACAACTTCTGTTCTTGTAGGTCATGTGGTTGAAGCTGCAATGAGAAAAGCGCAGTAATAACAGTAATAAAGGATTGATCATTTATATATGTACAGATTCCGAAATAGTTTTTGTTTACGGATGATGGTACTTGCAGGCGTTCTGGTGTTCGGAACGCCTGCAAGTGTTTTGGCAGAGGAAGCGGATCATTCTATGGAGGGTCAGATTTCGAAGCCTCAGTCATCTGGAGAGAGTGATACAGAGGGTTTTGTGGATGATTCCACAGATAATACTTATGGATATTATACAATCATGGGGTGTACCACAGTGGATGCGGAGGATATGGTAGTGCAGTATGAGGCGCAGAATGTGGAGTATCCTTCCGGCATCCTGACGGAGGGTGGTGCACCGGATATTGATACGTTTTGCACGATTGTGATAGAGGAAGCGGATGCGGAGGGCGTCCGTGGAGAGGTTGTTTTTGAGCAGGCGATGCTTGAGACCGGATGGCTTCAGTTTGGTGGGGATGCCAGTGCAGGGCAGTTTAATTTTTCGGGGCTGGGGACTACCGGTGGTGGTGTTGCCGGTAATTCTTTTCCTGATGTAAGGACGGGAATTCGGGCGCAGGTGCAGCATTTGAAGGCTTATGCTTCTTCGGAGGAGCTGAACCAGGCTTGCGTGGATAATCGGTTCCAGTATGTTTCCCGTGAGAGTGCGCCTTATGTGGAGTGGCTTGGGATCCAGGAGAATCCTTATGGGGGCGGATGGGCCGCCGGGAGGAATTATGGATATAAGCTTAGGAGTCTTCTGGCGGAGTTGAAGGGGGAGGAGTATACCTGGCCGGAGAGTACGGAGACGGTGGAGAAGTAGTGGTGGTGGCGAACGGGACGGTAGTGGCAGATGGGACGGCCCGGAAGGGAGTGCGGTTCTGTCCGCGGCCGGGCTTCGTCGGCGTAGATCTAAGGCGCCGGGATTCTGCTAAAACCTTCCAAAGCCAGAACTCGCGGCTTTTTGCCGCTCAGACAGCTGGCTTTTGAAAAATAACGCAGAAGTCCCGCCGCCTAAGATCCAGCACACCTCCTGCAGAGTCGTCCGCAGACAGTACCGCACTCCCTTCCGGGCCTGTGCGTTGGTTGGGGTAAGTTGTCTGGCTAAACGATAGGATGTGGATGAGGGATGGAGGCGGCTTTGCCCTGTCCTGGTTGATAAAATAATGGAGATGCAACCTTGAAGATTAAAGATCTAGGTTGCATCTCCGTTTTTTATTCAATCAAATTGAAATATTTGGGGAATTATATAGTGGAATATTTTGAGGTATTTAGTTCAACTCCAGGTTTTCCAGTTCCTGTGAGGGGAGTTTTGGTTCTGAGCTGTCTACGTATTTTTTGAGGGCCTTGGAGGTTTTTGCGAAGCCGGCGTTGGTTCCGGCGCCTCCGATGCAGCCTCCGGGGCAGGCCATTCCTTCGATCATGCAGTTTTTGATCTTGCCGCTTTTGCCAGAGTGAGGACTTTTTGCATTCGGCAAGGCTTTCTGCGTGTTCGATGTGGACTGGTACATCGGGATAGTATTCCTTCAGACAGTTTTCGATGGCTCCAGCTACGCCGCCGGCGATGGCGTAGCCTCTTCCTGCTGCGGTTGCGGCCTGGGTTTCTTCCGGGAGCTCTTCGCAGGTGGATGGGGTGATGCTTTTGGCGTCGAACAGGCCCCAGAGTTCCTCGAAGGTGATCACGAAGTCTACATCACTTCTTACGGAATGACGCATGGCTTCCAGTTTCTTGGAGGCGCATGGTCCGATGAAGACTACTTTCGCATGGGGGTGCTCTTTTTTTACGATCCGGGCAGTTGCCACCATCGGGGTCAGCTCCTGGGAGATGTTGTCGATCATAGCCGGGAAGTATTTTTTTGCCATGACTGACCAGGATGGGCAGCAGGAGGTGAGGAGGAACGGGAGGTGGCCGGTTGCTACTTCTTTGGCGTAGTGGTGTGCTTCAGAGATGCAGCCGATGTCTGCGCCCAGTGCTACCTCATAAATGTTTGAGAAGCCCAGCTGTTTGAGAGCGGAGCGGAATTGGCCCGGGGTGACGTCTTCGCCGAACTGATTGATGTAGGCGGGGGCGATTTCTGCAATGATCTCAGTTCCTTCTCGGAGGGCATGTGCCAGCTGGAAAATCTGGGATTTGTCGGAGATAGCTCCGAATGGACAGCTGACCATGCACATGCCGCAGGATACGCATTTATCCTGGTTGATGGAGGCGCGTCCCTGTTCATCGCTCTCGATGGCTTTTACACCGCAGGCACGTTCGCAGGGGCGTTCTTTATGGGCGATGGCATCGTAAGGACAGACAGCTTTGCATCTTCCGCAATGGATACATTTGTCCTGGTCGATGAAGGATTTTCCGTTTACCATGGAAATGGCGCCTTTGGGGCAGGTGAGTAAACAGGGATGTGCGACACAGCCGCGGCACATGTTGCTGACTTCGTATTTGTTGGATTCGCATGCGGAACATGCGGAAGGGATCACCTGCATAAGAGGTGGTTCATAATATTTCTCGTCAATGTTGCTGGCCTTCACGCCATCGGTAAGGTGGACGGAACGATTTTCCGGGCGGAGGGAAAGTCCCATGGCCAGACGGACACGTTCGCTTGCAACAGCTCTTTCACGATAGATGCTTTCACGGTATTTCGCGCGTTCCTCTACAATATTGTAGGGAATGGATTCGATATCATGGATCATTGATTCGTCCGTGGATTCAAATCCGATCTTAGCAATTTCGGTAAAAATCTTTCGCCGGATCTGTTTTACTGGTGTGTCAAGATTTCGCATAGATGTTCTCCTTTACAAAATAAATTAATTAAATGTTTTCCACGCACTTTTTATCTATCTTAAAGTAATTGAGAAATAAAATCAATAACCGGCTTTAATGTTTTGGGGCAGAAACAAAGAGCAGATTTGTATCTTTATTATCAAAGCTGTTAAAAATTGAACATATTTTATGGAAAATAGATATAAAATCAGTAAGCCGTTGTAAACATTTCGATATATTCTGAAAAAAGCAAAAAAACTGCTTGTGAAAAATGACCATATAAGTTATAATTAAAGGCATGAAATAGTGCAAAATAATGATTTGCATAAATGCGCGGCACTGACAGAGTGTTAAAGCATTAACCTGTAGTGGAACAGGTTGATCAAGTGGAAAATCTATGAGAAACAAGGAGGGAACCGAATGTTAGACCAGACGTATTACAGAAAAACGGACGAGATCATCGAGCACTACGGCCGGAAAGCTGCATCACTGATTCCGATCATGCAGGATATTCAGGCTGAGTACCGTTATCTTCCGGGAGAGCTTCTTACTTATGTTGCGGAACAGATTGGTGTAAAAGAAGCGAAGGCGTACAGTGTAGCTACTTTCTATGAAAACTTTTCCTTTGAGCCGAAAGGCAAGTACATCATCAAGGTATGTGACGGTACTGCCTGTCATGTACGTAAGTCCATGCCTGTAAAGGAAGCAATGCTGAAGGAACTTGGACTGAGTCATAAGAAGCATACTACAGATGATATGATGTTTACCGTTGAGACAGTTTCCTGTCTTGGTGCCTGCGGACTTGCACCGACACTGACTGTAAATGATGAAGTTCACCCGAAGATGACTCCTGAGAAGGCTGTTGAGCTTTTAAATGAATTGAGAGGTGAGAGCGTATGAGTATAACCAGTATGGAAGATCTGAAAAACAAACAGGCTGAGGTTAAGAAGAATCTTGATGGCTATACCTGCCGTGTTCTCGTCTGTTCCGGTACCGGATGTATTGCTTCCGGTGCTCAGAAGATTTATGAAGAAATGTCAAGACTCTGTGAGGGAATCGAGGGTGTTGCGGTTGAGATGCAAAAGGATGTTCCTCATGTAGGAATCGTTAAGACCGGATGCCAGGGCTTATGTGAACTGGGTCCTCTTATGAGAATTGAACCCTATGATTATCAGTATGTACATGTTCAGGTAGACGACTGTCGCGAGATCGTAGAGAAGACCGTGATCTGCGGACTGCCTGTCGAGCGTCTGTTTTATCGTCATAATGATGAGGCCTGTCCACATCCCAGTGACATTCCGTTCCTGAACCAGCAGACAAGGATCGTTCTTGAGAACTGTGGCAAGATCGATGCAGAGTCCATTGATGAATATATTTCCGTAGGCGGATTTTCCGCTATGGCGAAGGCTTTCTTTGAGATGACCCCACAGGGTGTTATCGACGAGATCTCGAAGTCTGGTCTCCGCGGCCGTGGCGGTGCAGGCTTCCCTGCAGGCAAGAAATGGTCACAGGTTGCACGCCAGCCGGAAAAAGTCCGTTATGTAGTATGTAACGGTGATGAGGGTGACCCGGGAGCATTTATGGATGGTTCCGTAATGGAAGGTGATCCTTACAAGATGATCGAGGGTATGGTGATCGCTGCCTATGCAGTAGGTGCAGAAGATGGTTATATTTATGTGCGTGCCGAGTATCCTCTTTCTGTACAGAGACTTCGAATGGCTATTGAGCAGGCAGAGTCCTATGGCCTTCTTGGTGATAATATCCTTGGTTCCGGTATTAATTTCCACTTACATATCAATCGCGGTGCCGGAGCGTTCGTATGTGGTGAAGGTTCTGCCTGACTGCTTCTATCGAAGGCAACAGAGGTATGCCTCGAGTAAAACCTCCGAGAACTGTCGAGCAAGGTCTGTGGGGTAAGCCTACCGTTCTCAATAACGTAGAGACTTATGCCAACGTACCGAAGATCATCCTTCAGGGTGCTGACTGGTTCCACACCATCGGTACAGAGGGAAGCCCCGGAACAAAGACCTTCTCACTTACCGGTTCCATTGAGAACACCGGCCTTATCGAGGTGCCGATGGGAACAAGCCTCCGTCATATCATTTATGACATTGGTGGTGGTCTTAAGAGTGGTGCTGCATTTAAGGGTGTACAGATCGGTGGTCCTTCCGGTGGATGTCTGATCGACGATCAGATCGATCATCCGCTTGATTTTGATTCTGTTAAGAAGCTGGATGCCATCATGGGTTCCGGTGGACTTGTTGTTATGGATGAGAATACCTGTATGGTAGAGGTTGCGCGTTTCTTCATGAGCTTTACACAGCGTGAGAGCTGTGGTAAATGTGTTCCCTGCCGTGAGGGTACCAAACGTATGCTTGAGATCCTGGAGAGAATCGTCGCAGGTAAGGGTGAGCTTTCCGATCTGGATGAGCTGGAAGAGCTTGCAAACATGGTTCAGAGCATGGCCCTGTGCGGACTCGGTAAGAGTGCACCGCTTCCGGTCATCAGTACTCTGAAGCGTTTCCGTGACGAATATGTAGAGCATATCGTAGATAAAAAATGTCGTGCGAAGGTCTGCACGGCGCTCCGTCAATTCCATATCAATCCTGAGTTCTGTATCGGCTGCGGCAAGTGTGCAAAGAACTGTCCGACTGGTGCGATTTCAGGAAAGATCAAGCATCCACATGTAATCAACAATGACGTATGTATCAAATGCGGATCCTGTAAGGATAACTGTAACTTTGATGCGATTTATGTGGAAGCATAGAAGGGAGGATATCTTATGGGTACAATGACAATTGACGGAAGAAAAGTAGAATTTACTGACGAAAAAAATGTCCTGACAGTCATCAGGAATGCCGGTATCAATATCCCCACACTGTGCTATCATTCAGAGGTTTCCACCTTTGGTGCCTGTCGTCTCTGTACAGTTGAGGATGACAGAGGCAAAACATTTGCCTCCTGTTCCGAGCAGCCGAGAGACGGAATGGTTATCTATACCAACTCCGGTCGTATTAAGAAATATCGTAAACTGATCGTGGAGCTGCTTCTTGCAGCACATTGCCGTGACTGTACAACCTGTGTAAAGAGCGGCGAATGTATCCTGCAGGAGCTGGCACATCGCCTTGGCGTGCGGGATATCCGTTTTGAAAATACAAGAGAACAGCACGAGATCGATGACAGTTCACCGTCCATCATCCGTGATCCGAACAAATGTATCCTCTGCGGCAACTGTGTACGTGCCTGCGAGGAACTTCAGGGAATCGGAGCTCTTGGATTCGCATTCCGTGGAACAGAGGCCATGGTTATGCCTGCATTCAATAAAAAGATTGCTGAGACACAGTGTGTAAACTGTGGTCAGTGCCGTGTTTACTGTCCGACAGGAGCCATCTCCATTCGTACACATATGGATGAGGTTTGGGATGCACTTGCGGACAAGGATACCCGTGTGGTTGCCCAGATCGCGCCGGCAGTCCGTGTAGCAGTTGGTGATCACTACGGCCTCACAAAGGCAGGAGCGTTATGGGCAAGATCGTCAACGCACTCCACAGAATGGGCTTTGATGAAGTATACGATACCACATTCAGTGCCGATCTTACTATTATGGAAGAGACCAAGGAGTTCTTAAACAGAGTAGAGAAGGGTGAGAACCTTCCGCTTCTGACCTCCTGCTGTCCTGCATGGGTGAAGTTCATCACAGATCAGTATAAGGAATATGTTCCGAACATTTCTACCTGCCGTTCCCCACAGGGAATGATGTCTGCGGTTATCAAGGAATACTTCCGTGATCCGGAGCATGCAGCAGGCAAGAAGACCGTTATGGTTTCCATTATGCCATGTACAGCCAAGAAGGCAGAGGCAATCCGCCCCAACAGCTTTACCGATGGCGAGCAGGATACCGATATCGTTATCACAACCACAGAGCTTCTCCGCATGATCGATAACTTTGGTCTTGATTTTGCAACACTGGATCCGGAAGCATGTGATATGCCATTTGGATTCGGTTCCGGCGGTGGCGTTATCTTTGGTGTAACCGGTGGTGTTACAGAAGCAGTTCTCCGTAGATTGAGTCCGGATCACAGTAAGGAAGCCATGCATGAGATCGCAGAGTGCGGCGTACGTGGTGAAGAGGGAATCAAGGAATTCACTGTACCATACAAGGGAATGGATATCAATGTATGCGTTGCCAGCGGACTCGCTAATGCAAGAACTGTTATGGAACGTGTAAAGAACGGTGAAGCAAACTATCACCTTATCGAGGTTATGGCATGCCGCCGTGGATGTATCATGGGTGGAGGTCAGCCGACCAGATCCGGTGACAGAACCAAGGCAGCAAGAGCTAGGGGACTGTATAATGCAGACAATACAATGATCATCAAGAAATCGGATGAGAACCCGCTTGTTCTGGAGCTTTATGAGGGTCTTCTTAAAGGTAAGGAACATCACCTGCTCCACAATGAATTCTATATTAAGGAATAGTGAATAATTGATACTGTCCACAGAGTGAATAATAACGATTAATGAAAAAAACTGCTGTCTGCAGATGAACAGCAGCATATAAGAAGCCTCCATAGCATATACTGTGATATACGGGAGCTGTCCGTCGGGCAGTTCCCGGGATTTACAGGCCAATATATGCAGGGAGGCTTTTTTATATGGAAAACTTTCAGGTTTACCATGATATCCAGGCCCGGACCGGCGGGGATATCTACATAGGGGTGGTGGGCCCGGTACGAACAGGAAAATCCACTTTTATCCGCAGATTTATGGAACTGGTGGCTCTGCCTGCTATCAGTGAAGAGAAAAGGGCAGAGCTTCAGGATGAGCTGCCTTTAAGCGGAGCCGGAAAAATGATTACAACAGTGGAACCGAAATTTATTCCAAAAGATGCAGTGGAAGTTACCATAGGTGAGAACCAGAAGATCCGCGTAAAACTCATTGACTGTGTAGGATTTCTGGTAAAAGACGCATCTGGAAATGTGGAGGAAGGCCGTGAGCGGATGGTTAAGACTCCATGGATTGAAAAAGCGATTCCTTTTCATGATGCAGCCAGGATCGGTACGGAAAAAGTCATCGGTCAGCATTCTACCATAGGAATTGTCATTACTGCAGATGGAAGCTTCGGGGAAATTCCAAGAGAGAATTTTATCCCTGCAGAGGAGCAGACCATAAAAGAACTGAAGACACAGGGCAAACCATTTCTGATCCTAGTAAACTCCCAGGCTCCATACAGTGAAGAAACCGGAAAAATCGTGCAGGACATGGAAGAAAATATGGGGTCTCCGTTCTGGCAGTCAACTGTGAACAGCTTCGAAAAGAGGACGTTACCAGGATCCTGGAAAAAATCCTCTACGAATTTCCGGTCAGTGAGATTGAACTATTTGTCCCGAAATGGGTGGAAATGCTTTCTCCGGAACATGAAGTTAAGGCAGCGTTGTTAAATGAGATCCGGGAAAAAATGACGAAGCTTACTCATGTGAGAGACATAAACAAGGATTCCGTACAGCTGGAAAGCCCTTATGTGGAAGATACACTCCTGGAGAAAGTCAGTCTATCTGATGGAACTGTGCGTGTCCGTATTTCTGTAAAAGACGGCTATTATTACCGGATGCTCAGTGAGATGAAGCGGGCATCCCCATGGAAAGTGAATACGAACTGATCCAGACGATGAAGAACTTGCAAGGTATGAAGGAACAGTTTGTAAAAGTCCAGACAGCACTGGAAGCGGTGAAAGGAACCGGCTATGGTGTGGTAGTTCCGGAACTTTCCGAGATCACCATTGAAGATCCGGAAGTGATCCGTCAGGGAAATAAATTTGGGGTGAAGATCCGTTCCAAAAGTCCGTCCATTCATATGATCCGTGCAGGGATCGAGACAGAGATCGCGCCTATTGTGGGAACAGAGCAGCAGGCAGAAGATCTGATCAAATATATCAGGGAAAGCCCGGAACGTGGAGAAAGCATCTGGGAAACCAATATATTCGGGAAATCCATCCAGCAGCTTGTAGAAGATGGGATTCGCAGCAAACTGGCTATGATCAGCGAAGAAAGCCAGGTGAAGCTACAGGATACCATGCAGAAGATCGTCAACGACAGCAAAGGCGGACTGGTATGTATTATCATATAATTGTTTAACCGAATAAACTGCGGAGCAGTTATTCGGTTATGAGCAAGTAGCGAAAAGCGGATTGCGAATATCCGATTGACTAAAAAAAGGACGTTTCTCAGCAGACGTCCTTTTTTCCGTGATGTTTCTTCCATTCCGTGATAAACTGCAGCTGTTCCAGATCGGAAAGCTCCTGTGAAGCAGCGTCGTTTCCGGCAGCAGCACAACAGAAAAGGATAAAGATTTGAATTCCGAAGAATATAAGAAAAAACAGAAACATAAAGAACCCTCCTGACATTTTTGATTGATATCTGATCACAGTTCCGAAATATTTAGGGTTTTCCGGATAGTGATAAGTATGGGAGGAAAAAGTGAATTTTATACATTATATGACAGAAAAACGAAAAAATTACATATTATGAATGAAGTTGCAAAAAAGCATGGCCCTGAATAGGCTAAAGAGAAACCATCTGTCCGGCAGGAGATTTTTTGCCATGCGTAAAAAAGTATATACAGGAAAAGGAATCGGTGTGGCTGTGCTGGACACCGGAATTTTTCCTCATATAGATTTCGGCAGCCGTATCAGGCTTTCTGTGATTTTACAAAAGGAAAAACAGGACCTTATGATGATAATGGACATGGAACCCACGTAAGCGGGATCCTGGGAGGGGATGGAGCTGCGTCAGATGGCAGATACAAAGGAGCTGCACCTGGATGCAGCATCATTGCCCTGAAAGTTCTGGACCGGTTCGGGAACGGAAGCAGGGAAGATGTGCTCAGGGCTTTCAGGTGGATCGTGAATTTCGGACAGATCTATAATATCCGTGTTGTAAATATTTCTGTTGGAACTACTTCCAGGAGCAGAAACGAACAGCAGGATCTTCTGCGTGGAGTGGATGAGCTCTGGGACCAGGGACTTGTGGTGGTGGCAGCTGCCGGAAACCAGGGGCCTGGGTCAGGAACTGTAACTGCACCGGGAAGTAGCCGTAAGATTATCACCGTGGGTTCCAGTGATATGCTCCAGGGAAATAAGGCTGTTTCCGGTAGAGGACCTACATTTGAGTGCGTGTGCAAGCCGGATCTGGTAGCACCTGGAAACCGGATCACAGCCTGCGCACCCGGCTATCCTTATTCCTATGGGATCAAAAGCGGAACATCCATGTCAACTCCAAGAATTTCCGGTGCAATAGCTTGTCTTCTGGAAAAAGAACCTCAGCTTTCCAATGTGGAAGTAAAAATGTTGTTAAAAGAAAGCACGGATGATATGGGACTTCCCAGAAATCAGCAGGGATGGGGTAAATTTAACTGTGAAAAACTGATGAAATGTTAAATTATTATATAATTTCTATAAACATGTTATGGTAAAGCATAAAAGCGTTGACGGAAATAGAAAATATGGGTACAATGTACAGTAAAAGTGCAAAAGAAAGACTCTAAAGGAGAAAATATTATGGAAAAAATTAAAATGCAGACACCTTTAGTTGAGATGGACGGAGATGAGATGACACGTATCCTGTGCAGATCATCAAGGACGAACTTCTCACACCATATCTTGATCTGAATACAGAATATTATGATCTTGGTCTTGAGCACAGAAATGAGACAGATGATCAGGTAACTATCGATGCAGCAGAGGCAACCAAGAAATACGGTGTTGCTGTAAAATGTGCAACCATCACTCCGAATGCAGCCAGAATGGAAGAGTATGACCTTAAAAAAATGTACAAGAGCCCGAACGGAACCATCCGTGCCATTCTTGATGGAACTGTATTCCGTGCACCGATTGTAGTAAAGGGCATTGAGCCATGTGTAAAGAACTGGGTAAAACCGATCACACTTGCCCGTCATGCATATGGAGATATATACAAGAACACAGAGTTCTATATTGACAAACCAGGAGATGCTTATCTTGTATTTGAAGGTGAGGACGGAGAAGAACGCAAAGAGCTGATCCAGCACTTTGACGGAGCAGGTGTCCTTCGTGGTATGCACAATCTTGATGATTCCGTAAAAAGTTTTGCAAGAAGCTGTTTTAACTATGCGCTGGATATCAGACAGGACGTATGGTTTGGAAGCAAAGATACCATCTCCAAGACATATGACGGCAGATTTAAAGAGATCTTCCAGCAGATCTTTGATGCAGAGTTCAAGGATAAATTTGAGAAAGCAGGACTCACCTATTTCTACAGCCTGATCGATGATATCGTAGCACGTGTTATGAAAGCTGACGGTGGATTATCTGGGCCTGCAAGAACTATGACGGCGATGTTATGAGTGATATGGTTTCTTCTGCATTTGGTTCTCTTGCAATGATGACATCTGTCTGGTATCTCCGAAGGGATATTTCGAGTACGAGGCTGCTCACGGAACAGTACAGAGACATTACTACCGTCATCTCGAGGGAAAAGAAACTTCCACAAACTCCGTTGCAACGATTTTTGCATGGACAGGTGCTCTCAGAAAGAGGGGAGAGCTGGATGGAAATGCAGCACTTGTTGATTTTGCGGGAAAACTGGAAAAAGCAACTCTTGACACTATCGAAAGCGGAAAAATGACAAAAGACCTTGCTCTTATCACATCCCTGAAAGATGTACAGGTACTGAACAGCAGGGACTTCATCCTGGCTGTAAAGGCAAGACTTGATGAGCTGATGGCATAAGATCCGATCAGAGAAAGAAATTATTCTGATGTGATAAAAAAACTGCACCGAAGATCCTGAAATATGGATCACGGTGCAGTTTTTAACCGAATCCTGTAAGTACTCATGTATATGCTAACTAACGTAGTTATACACAGGTCTGTTGATAAATAAGATTTGTGAGTCAGTCTGTTACAGAGTTATCAACAGGTTTCGTAAATTGTGGATAACTGGTTATTC
>ENA-OQHY01000261-OQHY01000261.1-human-gut-metagenome-genome-assembly--contig:-NODE-261-length-31181-cov-9.732015_pt1 | contig 31181 bp, 30 predicted proteins | sample MGYA00242570_ERZ504733 | MGnify/ENA primary metagenome ERZ504733 (study PRJEB26092, sample SAMD00036219) | human gut metagenome | host: Homo sapiens | study: EMG produced TPA metagenomics assembly of... | reverse complement strand
GTCAATTCCAAGCTCTTTTAAATAGTCAAGTTTGCCGGTGATACCGTTAAGATCACCGATTCCGTCTCCGTTGCTGTCGCAGAAACTGCGAGGATAGATCTGATATACGACGCTTTCTTTCCACCATTTTTTTCCATTGTAAAGACCTCCTGATAATATTATATTTTAGTACGTTTGATTTGAATGAGAATTATGTGAGCTGACTATAACAATCCTCTCAATACGCATTATTTACGAGGATTGCTGTAAATATCTTTTGCCCCTGATAATTTATAGCAATTCCATAAATTACTGCAAACAATCCAGCCCATCATAGTGTGAAGTCCTGCGTCAGATATCTTTGCCGTGCGTCAGCACGCCTGCAGGTATCTTCCTTGTCCTTCACACTCTGCTGAACTGTCTTGATTGCATTATTTTATGGAATTACTTTAGAATTTGTGTATAGTTGTATTGTATAAATATATAATAAATACTTTATGGAGAAAATGCTTTCGATATTTTGACAGATTTATGTATTATTTTGACTTTTTGACAAAATATAGAATTGCTGTAAGTAAATCCCATGCTTCAATTGCGAATATCCGATTGACAATCCTGTAAGACATATTGTGAAACGTATTGCTGAGAACGGAGGTTACTGTTCACACACCACTGTCCCGCGAGGTGTTTTGGCATGAATATGCCAAAATCCCGAGACATACAAGCCAAAATTCCATTGCCGTAGGCAATCTGGAATGAATTTTGGCTACGTTACTGTGAACGGAGTGAACAGTAACGAACGGAATGAATAGTAACGATTTCGCAGTTTCGAAGTCTTGTATGTGATGGGTAAATATTGTATAGTATAGGTATTGGCATTTATAATGAGATAGAAGAAACGGCAGAAAATAAATATAATGTATAAGTGAGGAAGAATGAGAAGGATACAGATTATTGTAAATAATGGAGCGGGTACAGGGCGGGCGCACAGGGTATGGAATGAGACACAGTGTCTGCTTCGGGGATACAAAATAAAATATGAAGCCCATATGACCAGATATGAAGGGCATGCCGCGAAACTGGCTGAGCAGATTTCCCGGGTGAAGGGTGAAGAGCCTGTCTATCTGCTGGTGGTTGGGGGAGACGGTACGATCAATGAAGTCCTGAATGGTATTACTGACTTTGATAAGGTACGTTTTGGCGTGATACCCACTGGTTCAGGGAATGATTTTGGCAGAAATCTGAAACTGCCGAAAACACCGAAGGAGAGCCTGAGGGAAATCTGTGCCTGTATCCGAAAGGATCAGAGAGGTGAAGCACTTTACAGGATAGATCTGGGGCAGGTAAGCTGGGAAGGCTGTGAGAAGCCGCGGATTTTTGGAATCAGTTCCGGCCTGGGACTGGATGCACTTGTGTGTAAAAAAGCACTTCATTCCAGACTGAAACAGGTTTTAAACCGTTTCCATCTGGGTAAGCTTACATATCTTGCATTGACGGTGCAGTCTCTTTTTACCATGGAGACAGCCAATGCAAAGGTGGTGACAGAACATGGAGGCTATATTCTTCCGAAGATGATCTTTGCGGCAGCTATGAATCTGCCGGCAGAAGGCGGAGGGGTTCCTATGGCACCTCATGCATCGGTGCAGGACGGTCTGCTCTCGCTTGGCAGTGCATCCGGAATCGCCAAATGGCAGACTTTTTTCCTGCTTCCGTTTCTGGTTGCTGCAAAGCAGGAGCATATTAATGGTTTTACTATCAGAAATGAAAAAGGATTTCGCCTGATTCTGGATAAGCCAATGGTGCTCCATGCAGACGGAGAGTACTGTGCAGATGTGACGAGAGTGGAATTTCGGTGTCTGGAGAAGAAACTGTGGCTGCTGCATGAGCAGAAAGGGGATTCAAGTAAGACCTGAAACAATATAAAAAACAGAAAAACAGGAGTGTAAAGAAAAATGAGTTACGCAGATGATGTATTTATAAAAATGTGTCAGGATATCCTGGAAAACGGGACAAGTACGGAAGGAGAAAAAGTCCGCCCTGTGTGGGAGGATGGAACTCCGGCATATACGATCAAGAAATTCGGAGTGGTAAACAGATATGATCTGAGAAAGGAATTTCCGGCTATGACACTCAGACGTACAGCGTTAAAGAGTGCCATGGATGAGATCCTCTGGATCTGGCAGAAAGAAATCCAACAATATCCATGATCTTCACAGCCATATCTGGGACAGCTGGGCAGATGAGAGTGGTTCTATCGGTAAGGCATATGGGTATCAGCTTGGCGTGAAACATCAGTACAAAGAAGGAATGATGGATCAGGTAGACAGAGTGATCTATGATCTGAAAAATAATCCGTTCAGCCGAAGAATTATGACCAATATTTATGTGCATCAGGATCTCCATGAGATGAATCTGTATCCCTGTGCATATTCCATGACATTTAATGTGACACAGACACCGGGGAACGATAAGCTGACTCTGAATGCAATCCTCAATCAGCGTTCACAGGATATCCTTGCAGCGAATAACTGGAATGTATGTCAGTATGCACTTCTGCTTATGATGATGGCTCAGGTATGTGATATGGAAGCAGGGGAACTGCTTCATGTAGTGGCAGACTGCCATATCTATGACCGTCATATCCCGCTGATAAAGGAACTGATCCAGAGAAAACCATATCCTGCACCTGTTGTGAAACTGAATCCGGAAGTAAAAGATTTCTATCAGTTACAACAGATGACCTGATCGTGGAGAATTATGAGACATGGCCGCAGATTAAGAATATTCCGATTGCCGTTTAACCAAACTGTGGAGCAATTATCTGGTTATGAGCAAGTAGCGAATGCGGATGATTTTGTTCGCCTGACTTAAATTGACAATATAAAATCAAGAGAGGAAAATTCAAATGAATGTTATCGTAGCAGCAGATAAAAACTGGGGAATCGGCAAGAACAACCAGCTTCTGGTAAGTATTCCGGCAGATATGAAGATGTTTCGTGAGGAAACAAGTGGAAAAGTAGTAGTGATGGGAAGAAAAACTCTGGAAAGTTTTCCAAACGGACTTCCGCTTAAAAACAGGATCAATATTGTGATCACATCCAATAAAGAATATGAGGTAAAGGGTGCGATCATAGTACACAGTATTGAAGAAGCGCTGGAAGAGATAAAGAAATATCCGGCAGAAGATGTTTACTGTATAGGTGGTGACAGCATTTATGCGCAGATGCTTCCGTATTGTGATGTAGCTCATGTGACAAAGATTGACTTTGCATATGAAGCAGACAGTCATTTCCCAAATCTGGACGAAGATGATGAATGGGAAATTACGGGAGAGAGCGATGAGCAGACATACTTTGATCTGGAGTATCAGTTTGTGAAGTATGAGAGAAAGAAATAGAAGGAACAAAGCAGAGCCGGAAAAGCCAGTGATATAAAAGAAAAAATATCCCTCAGAATGTGTTTAAACTGATTCTGAGGGATGTTTTTGTATAGTGAAAATCTACGTTACTATTCATTACGTTCTCAGCGGGATAGCAGTGTATGAACAGCAACAATTCTTCTGATGTTGAAAGACGTTAACTGTCTGGCAGTCAGATGTTATTTATTCAATAACTTTCAGCCATCCTTCCGGAGCCTGGATACGTCCCATCTGGATACCTGTTAATGTGTCATAGAGTTTCTGGATAACCGGACCCATTTTCTCCATTCCGCTTGGGAAACAGATTTCTTTACCATGGTCAACAATCTTTCCGACAGGAGAGATAACTGCAGCAGTACCGCAGAGACCACATTCAGCGAAATCTTTCACTTCATCGAAGTATATTTCTCTTTCCTCAGCTTCTAATCCCAGGTATTCCTTGGCAACATAGATTAAGGAACGACGTGTGATAGAAGGAAGGATACTGTTGGACTTCGGTGTGACAACTTTGCCGTCTTTTGTAACGAAGATGAAGTTAGCACCGCCTGTTTCTTCTACCTTGGTACGTGTAGCTGCATCAAGATACATGTTCTCATCGAATCCGTTCTTGTGAGCATCTACGATTGCATGTAAGCTCATTGCATAGTTAAGACCTGCTTTGATATGGCCTGTTCCATGAGGTGCAGCGCGGTCGAAATCACTGACGCGGATTGTGATCGGTTTAGCACCGCCTTTGAAGTATGGTCCTACAGGTGTAGTGAATACACGGAACATATACTCATCAGCAGGTTTTACACCGATAACCGGGTTAGTACCCATCATATATGGACGAACATATAAAGTTGCGCCTGAACCGTATGGCGGAACATATGCTGCGTTAGCTTTACAGTCTGAACAATTGCATCAACAAAACGGTCTTCCGGGAATACAGGCATCTCAAGTCTCTTTGCTGAGTTTGCCATACGTTCTGCATTTAAGTCAGGACGGAAAGTAACGATATGTCCGTCTTCTGTAGTGTAAGCCTTCATTCCTTCGAAAACTGTCTGCGCATACTGGAAAACACCTGCACATTCGTTCAGTGTTACATTAGGATCTGTTGTCAGTTCTCCGGCATCCCATGCGCCGTCTTTGAATTTAGATACATAACGATAATCGGTCTGTACGTAACCGAAGCCTAAGCTGCTCCAGTCGATATTCTTTTTTTCCATAATGAATCTTTCCTCCGTTCACACATATTTACAGTATTTACAAGTGTGATTACTGTTTATCTCTTTACCATTGTAAAACTTTTGTCTGCTAAGTTCAATGGGAAATTTCCAATTTTAATGAAAAATTGAAAAATCGTGTTACTGTTCACATACAGTAACAAAAAATCCGCCAGTCTTGTTTTTTATAGAGGATTTCGCTATAATATGGAATAGAAAATGGAGGAAAATATGAGCGAGAATTTTGATGAATTAGGAGAACTTGGAGACAAAATAAAAAAGATCATAGACACAGCAGTTTCTACTAAAGATTACCGCCAGATGACCGAGGATATTAAGCAGACGGTGGGACAGACTGTTAACAGCGCAGTAAATTCTGCTGTAGATTCCGGAAGCGAGGCAATCAAAAATGGTCTGAATAATGTATTTGGAACCGGAAACAGTCAGTCCGGTGATTCCGGGGTATACCGCAATAAAACAAAAGAATTTGAAGAAAAGCGCAGGCGGGAACGTGAACAGGAGCAGGAACGTCAGAGAATTGAGAAGGAGAAAGCAAAAGAGAAGATGCTGACTCTTTATGAAAGGAACACCGGGGGAAGAATGAAAGGTATGATGATTGCTGTTTCAGGTGGAATCCTTGCCAGTGGAATGGGACTGGGAACTCTGGTCCTCAGCATCTTTGGAGCGGTGGGGCATATGAGTTCCCTTGTGACCGGTGGAACCTGTTTTATGGCAGTCGGAGCTTTGACAGGAGTGGGACTTCTCGCAGGCGGCATTAAAAAACTGGGTAAACTGGAACGTTTTCAGAAGTATATTGACACACTGGGAAATCACACATACTGTAATTTTGAACAATTATCTGCAGCAGTAAATAAGCCGGTGAAATTCGTTAAAAAAGATATTAAAAAGATGATTGATGACAGATGGTTCCGTCAGGGACATATTGATGAACAGGAAACCTGTCTGATCACCAGTAATGAGACTTATCTGCAATATACGCAGACGCAGAAGGCACTTGAGCAGAAGAAACAGGAAGAAGAAAAACATCAGGCTGAACAGGAGAGAAACAGAAAGAACACACCGCCCGAAGTACAGGAAGTGCTGAATAAAGGAAATGAATTTCTGGATAAGATCCACAGGAGCAACGATGCGATTCCGGGAGAGGAGATTTCTGCAAAAATATCCAGAATGGAACTGATCGTGGAGAAGATTTTTGAACGGGCGCAGAAGCATCCGGAGATTATTCCGGATCTGAAGAAACTGATGAATTATTATCTGCCCATGACAGTAAAGCTGCTGGATGCATATGAAGAAATGGATCAGCAGCCTGTGCAGGGAGAGAATATCCAGGCATCAAAAAAGGAGATAGAGGATACGCTGGATACACTGAATCAGGCATTTGAAAAACTTCTGGATTCTGCCTTTCAGGATACTGCGTGGGATGTTTCAAGTGATATTTCAGTGCTTCATACGCTGCTTGCACAGGAAGGTCTGACAGATGATGACTTTGCAAAAATGAAAAAGAACTGAAAATAAAAAAGGATAAAAAGGAGCGGCAGAGGACATGGGAAACGAATTTAAAGATTTTGAAATGGAAACACCATCATTAACACTGGAGCCGGATCTTGGAGAGTTTGAAAAGAAAGAAGAAGTGATCCCCAAAAAGCAGACACAGAAGGAAGAAGTGCCTGTACTGACACCGGAAGAACAGAAAATGGTAAATGATTTTGCTGCAAAGATTGATATTGAGAATACTAATCAGATTCTTCAGTATGGTGCAGGAACCCAGAAAAAAATGGCGGACTTTTCTGATACAGCTCTTGAGAATGTAAAGACACAGGATCTGGGTGAGATTGGAGAACTGATCAGTAATGTTGTGGGAGAACTGAAAGATTTCGATGTACAGGAGGAAGGAAAATTCTTTGGATTTTTCAGAAAGCAGACTTCTAAGATTGAAAATCTGAAAAACAAATATGACAAAGCACAAGCCAATGTGGAGAAAATCACAGATTCTCTTCAGCAACATCAGGTGCGCCTTATGAAAGATTCTGCTATGCTGGACAAGATGTATGAACAGAACCTGAATTATTTTAAAGAACTTACCATGTATATCCTTGCCGGAAAAAAGAAACTGGAAGAAACCAGAAACGGAAAGCTTGCAGAAATGAAAAATAAGGCAGCTCTGAGCGGGCTTCCCGAAGACGCGCAGGCAGCCAGAGACCTGGATGAGAAATGCAGCAGATTTGAAAAGAAACTGCATGATCTGGAACTTACCCGTACGATTGCCATGCAGACAGCGCCTCAGATCCGGCTGATCCAGAATAATGATACGGTAATGGTTGAGAAAATACAGACAACGATCGTAAACACAATTCCATTATGGAAAAGTCAGATGGTGCTTGCTCTGGGAATTGCTCACTCTGCAGAAGCGGCACAGGCACAGAGACAGGTAACAGATATTACCAATGAACTTCTCAGAAAGAATGCAGAGACACTTCATATGGCAACGGTTGAGACAGCGAAAGAATCAGAGCGTGGAATAGTTGACCTTGAAACACTCCAGAAGACAAATGCAGATTTGATCCAGACTCTGGATGATGTGATGCGGATCCAGATGGAAGGCCGTCAGAAGAGACAGGCAGCAGAGATGGAAATGCACCGCATGGAAGAAGAACTGAAGAGAAAACTTCTGGAAATCAGATAGCTGTTCAGCAGTACACGTAAATTAATCAAACTGTAAAGCGGATTGTGAATATCTGTTTGATACCAATGAGAGAAGAGGAAAATTATGTACAGAGATCATACAAAAGTGATTCAGATCGGAGACAGAAAGATTGGCGGCGGCAACCCGATTTTAATCCAGTCCATGACAAATACAAAAACTGAAGATGTAGAACAGACAGTAGCTCAGATCCTGGCACTGGAGCAGGCTGGCTGTGATATTATCCGTTGTGCAGTACCGACTATGGAAGCTGCAAAAGCACTGAAGGAAATCAAAAAACAGATCCATATACCACTTGTGGCAGATATCCATTTTGATTATCGTCTTGCTATTGCAGCCATGGAAAACGGTGCAGATAAGATCCGGATCAATCCCGGAAATATCGGCAGTACAGAGCGAATCAAAGCAGTGGTTGATGTGGCAAAGGAGCGAGGAATACCCATTCGTGTTGGTGTAAACAGCGGTTCTCTTGAGAAAGAACTTGTGGAGAAATATCATGGAGTCACTGCAGAGGGACTGGTGGAGAGTGCGCTGGATAAAGTTCATATCATCGAAGACCTGGGATATGACAATCTGGTGATCAGCATCAAATCTTCGGATGTCCTTATGTGTGCAAAGGCTCATGAACTGATCGCGGAGAAGACGAATTATCCACTTCATGTAGGAATCACAGAAGCCGGAACTCTTTATTCCGGAAACATTAAATCTGCTATCGGACTGGGGATCATCCTGAATCAGGGAATCGGTGATACCATTCGTGTCTCTCTTACAGGAGCACCTTTAGAAGAGATTAAATCCGCAAAACGTATCCTGAAAACTCTGGGGCTTCGCAAAGGTGGCATAGAAGTTGTGTCATGTCCAACCTGTGGACGCACACAGATCGATCTGATCGGTCTTGCAAATAAGGTAGAAACCATGGTGCAGGATATCCCGCTTGATATTAAAGTAGCAGTTATGGGCTGTGTGGTAAACGGACCCGGAGAAGCAAAAGAGGCAGATATCGGAATTGCAGGCGGAGTTGGTGTGGGGCTTCTGATCAAACATGGTGAGATCATAAAGAAAGTTCCGGAAGATCAGCTTTTGGATACGTTGCGGGAAGAACTTCTGAACTGGAAGTAACATTTGGAACGAAGACTTCCTGTCAGATCAACGAGGAGATTTTATTTTGGAAAAAGACTTTTTTGACGTATTTCCCAGCTTAAAAGTGAAGAAAGAACTGGAAGAACTGCTGGACATGGTTTTTGTGACCAGAGTGTCCTGCAATCCTTCCAGAACTCATATATGGGTGTATATAAAAAGTGAACGCTGGATTCATAAGAAGCATATCTTTGAACTGGAAGAACAGATAGAGAGACAGATTTTTGCAGGACTGAATGTAACAGTTACAGTTATTGAGAAATTCCGCCTTTCCGGTCAGTACAATCCTCAGAACTTTCTGGAAACTTACAGATCCAGCATGGAACTGGAACTGCGCAGCTACAATATGCTGGAATACAATATGTTCAGACAGGCGCAGATTTCTTTTCCCGGAGAAAATGATCTTCATATGATCCTTCCTGATTCTGTAATAGCCAGAGAAAAGAGCGGGATCCTGATCGAATATCTGCAGAAGGTTTTCTGCGAAAGATGCGGAATGGACTTAAAGGTGGAACTTGAGTTCAGGGAGACGCAGGAAAGTAAGTACCGTAAGAATGCAGCAGTGCAGATCGCTCAGGAAGTGGAAAATGTAATCCGTCATGCGAAATTAAACAGTAAGAATGAAGAGCCGGCTCAGTCTGAAGAAGCAGGAACAGCAGAGAAGAAAGCAGAGAAAAAGACTGATAAGGGACAGCAGGAAAAGAAGGACAAAAAAGCTGCATTTGCAGACCGCAAAGACAACAGGAAGGGAGATTTCCGGGGTGGATTCAGAAGGGACAGCAATCCGGATGTTATCTATGGAAGAGATTTCGAAGGAGAGCCTGTTGCACTTGAGACGATTACCGGTGAGATGGGTGAGGTGATCGTCCGCGGACAGGTTATGGAGGTTGAAGCCAGAGAAATCCGTAATGAAAAAACAATTCTTATCTTCCCGATCACAGACTTTACGGACAGTATTGTTGTGAAGATGTTTTTGCGCAATGAACAGGTGCCGGAAGTGACAGAACATGTAAAGAAGGGGGCTTTTCTGAAGTTTCGCGGTGTGACAACAGTAGACCGTTTTGACAGTGAACTGACTATTGCATCCATAGCCGGGATTAAGAAAATTGCCAATTTTACAACTGCCAGAGTAGATACCAGCCCACAGAAAAGAGTAGAGCTTCACTGTCATACAAAGATGAGCGATATGGATGGGGTTACGGATGCCAAATCTCTGGTGAAACGTGCTTATGAGTGGGGACATCCTGCCATTGCCATTACAGACCATGGGGTTGTACAGGCGTTTCCGGAGGCAAATCACTGTTTCGATGCCTGGGGCGGATGTGTGCCGAAGGATTCTGATTTTAAGGTTCTTTATGGAATGGAAGGCTATCTGGTAGATGATTTAAAAGGTATGGTGACCAATGGAAAAGGTCAGAAGCTGAACGGTAGATTTGTGGTCTTTGATATTGAGACAACAGGTTTTTCTTCGCTGACCTGTCAGATCATAGAGATTGGCGCCGTACTGGTAGAAAATGGTGAGATTACGGACCGTTTTTCCACATTTGTAAATCCAAAGGTACCGATTCCTTTTCGCATTGAACAGCTGACCAGTATCAATGACAGTATGGTCATGGATGCCCCGACTATCGAAGAAGTGCTTCCGAAATTCCTTGAATTCAGCAAGGATGCGGTTATGGTTGCACACAATGCGGACTTTGATATGGGATTTATTATGAAAAACTGTGACAGACTGGGAATCGCACATGATTTTACTTATGTAGATACGGTCGGTATGGCCCGTTTCCTGCTTCCTGCATTGAACAGATTTAAGCTGGATACGGTAGCAAAAGCAGTTGGGGTTTCACTGGAAAATCATCACCGGGCAGTAGATGATGCCGCATGTACTGCAGAGATTTTTGTGAAGTTTGTAAAGATGCTGGAAGAGCGTGATATCCGGGATGTGGATATGCTGAATGAGCAGGGAGCTGTTTCTGTAAATACTATCAGGAAACTGCCGACCTACCATGTGATCATTTTTGCCAGAAATGAGACAGGGCGCATTAATCTGTATAAATTAGTGAGTCAGTCGCACCTGAAGTATTATCACAGACGTCCACGTGTTCCCAAAAGTGTGCTGGAGCAGTACAGAGACGGACTTCTGGTGGGAAGTGCCTGTGAAGCAGGGGAACTGTATCAGGCAATTCTGAGAAATGCACCGGATACTGAGATAGCCAGACTGGTAAATTTCTATGATTATCTGGAGATCCAGCCTGTTGGAAATAACAGATTTATGATAGCAGATGATAAGCATGATATGATCAGTTCCGAAGAAGACCTGAAGGAGATAAACAGGAAGATCGTTAAGCTTGGAGAGCAGTTTAAGAAACCGGTAGTTGCAACCTGTGATGTGCATTTCATGGATCCACAGGATGAGATTTACAGAAGGATCATTATGGCCGGAAACGGATTCTCAGATGCAGATGAGCAGGCACCGTTGTATTTACGTACCACAGAGGAAATGCTGGAAGAATTTGCCTATCTGGGAAGCGAGAAAGCAGAAGAAGTTGTCATTACAAATACAAATAAGATCGCAGATATGATTGAGAAGATATCACCTATTCATCCGGACAAATTCCCGCCGGTCATTGAGAATTCCGACCAGGATCTGAAGAATATCTGTTTTACAAAAGCGCATGAAATGTATGGAGATCCATTGCCGGAGATTGTGGAAAGCAGGCTTGACAGGGAACTGAATTCAATCATTTCCAATGGGTATGCCGTAATGTATATCATTGCACAGAAGCTTGTATGGAAGTCAAATGAAGATGGTTATCTGGTAGGTTCGCGAGGTTCTGTAGGATCTTCTCTGGCAGCTACCATGTCCGGTATCACAGAGGTAAATCCTCTGCCGCCGCATTATCTCTGTCCTAATCCGGACTGCAAATACAGTGATTTTGATTCACCGGAAGTAAAGCAGTATGCAGGTATGGCGGGATGTGATATGCCGGATAAGATCTGTCCGAAATGTGGAACCAGGATGAAAAAGGAAGGGTTTGACATTCCTTTTGAGACATTCCTTGGATTCAAGGGAGATAAGGAACCGGATATTGACCTTAACTTTTCAGGAGAGTATCAGGCTAATGCACACAGATATACAGAGGTTATTTTTGGTAAGGGGCAGACATTCAAGGCAGGGACTATCGGTACGCTTGCGGAGAAAACTGCATTTGGTTATGTGAAGAATTATTTTGAAGAGCGTGGTGTGCATAAACGTTACTGTGAGATCAACCGCATCGTACAGGGATGTACAGGCGTGCGGCGTACAACAGGACAGCATCCGGGAGGCATTATCGTACTTCCTGTAGGTGAGGAGATTGAGAAATTTACTCCTGTCCAGCACCCTGCGAATGATGTGAACAGTGACATTATCACCACACATTTTGATTACCATTCTATTGACGGAAACCTGCTGAAGCTTGATATACTTGGACACGATGATCCCACTATGATCCGAATGCTGGAGGATTTAACGGGAATCAGTGCCAGGGATGTCCCCCTGGATCAGAGGGATGTCATGTCATTGTTTGCAAGTACAAAGGCTTTGAAAATTGAACCGGAAGATATTGGCGGATGTAAGCTCGGATGTCTGGGAATCCCGGAATTTGGTACAGATTTCGCCATGCAGATGCTTATTGACACCAAGCCGAAATACTTCTCTGACCTGATCCGTATTGCAGGGCTTTCTCATGGTACGGATGTATGGCTGGGTAATGCCAGGTGTTGATCCAGGAGGGTAAGGCAACCATTTCCACAGCTATCTGTACCCGAGACGATATTATGATCTACCTTATCGGAAAAGGAGTGGAAAGTGGCCTTGCGTTTACGATCATGGAGAGCGTCCGTAAGGGAAAAGGTCTTCGTGATGAGTGGATCGAGACCATGAAAGAGCATGGAGTTCCGGACTGGTATATCTGGTCCTGTAAGCTGATCAAGTATATGTTCCCGAAGGCTCATGCAGCAGCATACGTTATGATGGCGTACAGAATTGCGTGGTATAAGGTGTTTCAGCCACTGGCATACTATGCGGCATATTTCAGTATCCGCGCCACAGCGTTCTCCTATGAGATGATGTGTATGGGAAAGGAACGCCTGGAGTATTATATGGCAGAAATTCGCAAAAAAGGTGATTCAGCATCTAAAAAAGAACTGGATACCCTGAAGGATATGCGTATTGTACAGGAAATGTACGCACGTGGATTTGAATTTGTACCGATTGATCTTTATACTGCCAAGGCACAGAGATTTCAGATCGTGGATGGGAAACTGATGCCGTCACTTGCAACTATTGACGGACTGGGAGATAAGGCGGCAGATGCAGTGGTTGATGCTGCAAAACAGGGAAAATTCTTGTCAAAAGACGACTTCCGCGACAGAACAAAGGTCAGCAAAACGGTTATTGATCTGATGGATGATCTGAAATTATTCGGAGATATCCCGCAGTCGAACCAGATGTCATTATTTGACTTTACAGGATGAGCATAAATTCTGTGACCGCAAAGTGTGTTGCAGGGCATGGTGCAGACAGCAACATAAAATGCCCTGACATCATAATATATGATAACAGGAGATGGATATGAAGAAAGACGAACTTAGATATTTACAGAGACTTGCAGAAATTTATCCTACAATCGGAAAGGCATCTACGGAGATTATCAATCTTCAGTCAATCCTGAATCTGCCGAAGGGAACGGAACACTTTATGTCAGACCTTCATGGGGAGTATCAGGCGTTTTCACATGTGCTCAGAAATGGTTCCGGTGCAGTGAGGAAGAAGATTGATGATGTGTTTGGACATACATTAAGTAACAATGATAAGCGTTCTCTGGCAACTCTGATCTATTATCCGAAAGAGAAGATGGATCTTGTCAAAGATACGGAAGAAGATATGGAAAACTGGTATAAGATCACTCTCTACCGTCTTATTGAAATCTGTAAGACAACAGCCTCCAAATATACCAGATCCAAAGTACGAAAAGCTCTTCCTGCAGATTATGCCTATGTGATCGAAGAACTGATCACAGAGAAAGCGGAGGTTCTTGACAAAGAGGCATATTATGATTCCATTGTAAATACGATCATTGAGATCGGCAGTGCGGAGAATTTTATCATTGCGCTTGCAGAACTGATCCAGCGTCTGGTCGTGGATCATTTACATATTCTGGGGGATATTTATGACAGAGGTCCTGCTCCACATTTCATTATGGATCGCCTGATGCAGTATCACTCCCTGGATATTCAGTGGGGAAACCATGATGTTGTCTGGATGGGTGCGGCAGCAGGACAGAAAGCCTGTATTGCAACAGTGGTAAGAAACAGTATCCGTTACGGAAATCTGGATATTCTTGAGGATGGATACGGAATCAATATGCTTCCTCTGGCGACCTTTGTGATGGAGGCGTATAAGGATGATCCCTGCGAGATTTTTGCTATGAAAGGTGCTTCCAATTATAATGTTCTTGAGGAAGAACTGGGCAAAAATGCACAAGGCTATTGCTGTGATCCAGTTTAAATTAGAAGGTAAACTGGTGCGCAGACATAAAGAATTCCAGATGGAAGACAGAGCACTTCTTCATCGGATCAATCCGGAAAAAGGGACGATCACACTGCCTGACGGAAAAGAATATCCGCTTCGCGACAATAATTTTCCGACTATTGACTGGAAACATCCATACGAACTTACAGCCGGAGAAAAAGAAGTTATGGACAAACTGTCCTCTGCATTCAGAAACTGTGAAAAACTGCAAAACCACATCCGTCTCCTACTTGACAAAGGTGGGCTTTATACAGTATATAACGGAAATCTTCTGTTTCACGGAAGCATTCCTCTGAATGAAGACGGAACATTCCGGGAAGTACAGATTTATGGAAAAAGCTACAAGGGAAAAGAACTGTACGATGTACTGGAAACCTATGTGCGCAGAGCATTCTATTCTGTAGGAAAAGAAGAACAGAAGAAGGGCAGAGATATTATGTGGTATATCTGGGCAGCTCCGAATTCACCATTGTTTGGCAAGAGCAAGATGAGTACTTTTGAAAGATATTTCATAGAGGATCCTTCTACACATGAAGAGAAGAAGAATGCTTATTACCGCCTCTGGGAGAATGAAGAAGTGGTAGATAATATGCTTCGTGAATTTGGTCTGGATCCGGAAAAAGGGCATATCATCAATGGCCATGTTCCGGTACACCAGAGTGAAGGAGAAAGTCCTGTAAAATGTGATGGAAAGGTTATCGTGATTGACGGTGGTTTTTCCAAGCCATATCAGAAAGTAACGGGAATTGCCGGATATACGCTGATCTATAATTCCTATGGACTGAATCTTACTGCTCATGAACCGTTTACGTCCAAAGCAGATGCTGTGGCAAGAGAGACTGATATTGTATCGAACCGCGTGGCAGTCAGCTACATGTCCAGACGCCAGCTTGTGGGTGATACAGATACAGGTCATGCGCTGAAAGAGAGAATACAGGAATTGATCCAGCTGCTGGATGCATACAGAACAGGTATCATCAAGGAAAAGAAATAAGATTAAAACTCTTTACTTCTAAATTTTCATTCTATATAATGGGAGTGTTGTGTGATATAACTGTTTTTACAGCAATTTGGCAGGATAAGAACTGTTATAGTGAAGGAAAACGTTATGAAACGGGCTATAGTAATCTTTTTAAATGGATTATCGAAGAGGATTATGATAAAAGTTGCCTGAAGATGATGAACAAAAGGAGAATACGATAATGGGTGGAATTTTTGGAGTAGCATCAAAGTCCAGTTGCGTTCTGGACCTTTTCTTCGGAATTGATTATCATTCCCATCTGGGAACACGCAGAGGCGGAATGGCAGTGTATGATAAGAAACGTGGTTTTGACCGCGTGATTCATAACATTGAAAATGCGCCGTTCAGGACCAAATTTGATGGTGACATTGGTGAGATGGAGGGAAATCTGGGAATCGGATGTATTTCAGATAATGAACCTCAGCCTCTTCTGGTGCGCTCTCATCTTGGCAACTTTGCAATTACCACAGTTGGAAAGATCAATAACATGGATGAACTGATTGCCAACTGTTTTAAAAACGGATGCACTCATTTTCTGGAAATGAGTGGAGGAAGCGTAAATCCCACAGAAATGGTAGCTGCACTGATCAATCAGAAAGACAACATGATTGAGGGAATCCGTTATGCGCAGGAAGTGATAGAAGGTTCCATGACCATGCTGATCCTGACACCAAAGGGGATTCTGGCAGCACGTGACCGTCTGGGAAGGACTCCACTGATCGTGGGAAAGAAAGAAGATGCCTGTTGTGTATCTTTTGAAAGCTTTGCATACCTGAATCTTGGATATGAAGACCTGAAAGAACTGGGCCCCGGAGAAATTGTTGCAGTGACTCCGGACGGTGTGGAAACCCTGCAGAAACCAGGGGAAGAGATGCGAATCTGTTCTTTCCTCTGGGTATATTACGGATATCCTACTTCGGCATACGAGGGTGTGAATGTAGAAGAAATGCGTTATCATTGCGGTGATATGCTGGCCAGGAGAGACAGGGGAGAAGTAAATCCCGATATTGTAGCCGGTGTTCCGGATTCCGGTATTGCCCATGCGATCGGATATGCGAACCAGTCCGGTGTGCCTTTTGCCCGTCCGTTTATCAAATATACACCAACCTGGCCAAGATCATTTATGCCTACACAGCAGAGCCAGAGAAATCTTATCGCAAGAATGAAGCTGATTCCTGTACATCGCCTGATCAAGGATAAGAGTCTTCTGATGATTGATGATTCTATTGTACGTGGAACACAGTTAAGAGAAACGACGGAATTTCTTTACAGAAATGGTGCGAAAGAAGTACATATCCGTCCTGCGTGTCCGCCTTTACTTTATGGATGCAAATATCTTAATTTCTCACGTTCAAAATCAGAGATGGATCTGATCACAAGACGTGTGATCGCCAAACGTGAGGGAGAGAATGTCAGTGATAAAGTCCTGGCAGACTATGCAGATCCAAATTCAACAAATTATAAAGAAATGCTGGAAGAAATTCGTAAGGAGCTGAATTTCACATCACTGAAATTCCACAGACTTGATGATCTGAAAGCTTCCATTGGAATTTCACCATGTAAACTCTGTACCTATTGCTGGGATGGAAAAGAATAAGTAACGAACAAGAAACAGAAGAGGAGATGCAGATTTGTCGGTAACAAACAACGGGAAACAGAAACGGAATAAAAAGAAAAAAAGACTTATAAAACTTCTGATAATTGTAATTATCCTGTTTATCCTGCTTATGCTGGCAGGCACTCTGCTGCTTCAACACAGAAAGAATGTGGACAGAGAGCAGAGAAAAGCAGAAGCGATCGCGGCACTGGAAAGAGTTCCCACTGTAACACCGACACCTGCAGCTACGCCCACACCTACCCCAACACCGATTCCTACGGCAACGCCAACACCGGTTCTGGAACGGGCTTATGTTTTTAACCCGGAGGATTATCTGGGAACCTGGCGCAGTAAGAACGGCAGGGTTAAGATCAAAATTAAGAAACTCAGTCAGAAGTCGGTTACCTTTACTTATTCACAGACAAATAAGAAAAAGACAGCCACCTGCAAGGCAAAAGTAAAGAAATCCGTCGCAGGAAATGCAACCAGATTCTCGTTTACAGACTCGCTGGGAAATGTAGCAAAGGGTTATCTTACCTTTGATAATGGTCGTCTTTATGTGAATATTAAGACAAAAACAAAAGCGGAGGGTGCAAAAGTCCATCCTTCTGTGGATACTGTTATGATAAAAGAATAAAAGATACAAAAATATAAAAGGATTCAGTAACATAAACAGTTACAGGAATCCTTTTATATTAAAAAAGTGATTTTACTTATTTATTCATCTCTTTTTTATCAGTGCGTCCTACCAGATAATCAACACTTATATCGTAATAATTTGCCAGTCTGATAAGCATTTCAACCGGGATATTGCGTGAACCTGTCTCATAGTGAGAGTAGGAACGCTGGCTGATGTGAAGAATTTCGCTGAGCTGTTTCTGTGACATGTCAGCATCTGTACGTAAATCCTGAATACGCTGAAATTTCATATAGTTCACCTCTCTGTTTTGTAGTGTACTCCCAAACATGATCTGTGAAAAGCCTTCGCAGATTATGTACTGAAAAAAGTATAAAACAGAACAAAATGAACGGTTGCAAAACAGAGCAAAATGGTCTATTATAAAAATAATCTTTTTTCTAATCTGATTTCTGAAATAATTTCCAATACAAGTTAAGTGATGTAACTATTCAGTCGTCCGCTGTTTGGCGAGACATACAAGCCAAAATTCCATTGCCGCAGGCAATCTGGAATGAATTTTGGCTACGTTACTGTGAACGGAGTGAACAGTAACGAATTGTTATATATTTTTTGGTGAGCATAAATATCGGGGGAGATTTATGCCGGAAGAAAGGAGTTTATATTTGTTTGCAAGTGTATTATCAGCTGCAATTTTTGGGGTGGAAGTATGCCCTGTGCAGGTAGAAGCTGATGTAAGTAACGGACTTCCTTCCTTTATCATGGTAGGATTTCCTTCTGCGCAGGTAAAGGAAGCGCAGGAACGGGTACGCACAGCACTCAAGAATAATGGTTATCAGTTTCCACCAAAGAGAATTACCGTCAATTTTGCTCCTGCAGATATGAAGAAAGAGGGGGCTGGTTTTGATGTACCGGTGGCAGCAGCAGTGCTGGCAGCTTTTGAGATGATCAGCCCTCAGGTTGTCAGCAGAGTTATGATGGCAGGGGAGATCGGTCTGGACGGAGAAATCCATGGAATCTCCGGAATCCTGCCTATTGTGTTGTGCGCAAGAAGTCTGGGCAGCCGTTTTTGCGTAGTTCCCTATGAGAATCTGAAAGAAGGAAGACTGATCAGAGATGTACCGGTAGCAGGAGTAAAAAATTTACAGGAACTGGTCGAGTGCCTTAAGAATCCGGAACCGTATCTGACGAGGGAAATACAGGAAGAAATTCCTTCTATTATAAATACAGATATGGGAATGGATTTTTCGGACATAGAAGGACAAGAAGGAGCAAAGAGAGCGGCAGAGATTGCAGTAAGCGGATTTCACAATCTTCTTCTTATCGGACCTCCGGGAACAGGCAAAACCATGCTTGCCAGAAGACTGCCGACGATCCTGCCTGGGCTTGGCTTTGAAGAAAAGCTGGAGCTTACCAGAATTTACAGTATTGCAGGACTTCTCTCAAGAGAACATCCTCTGATCGATGAGAGACCATTTCGCAGTCCCCATCATACAAGTACTCCGCAGGCAATTGCAGGAGGCGGGCGTAACCCCAGACCCGGCGAAATCACTCTTGCGCATAAAGGTGTACTTTTTCTAGATGAAATGCCGGAATTTTCCAGGCAAGTCTGGAACTTCTGCGACAGCCCATGGAGGACAAAGTGATCCAGATAGCCAGAGCAAGCGGAACCTACAGCTTTCCGGCGGACTTTATGTTATGTGCTGCAATGAACCCCTGTCCCTGTGGCTATTATCCGGATTTAAACAGATGTACCTGTACTGCAGGCGAGATCACACATTATATGGGAAAAATCAGTCGCCCTCTTCTGGACAGAATTGATATCAGTACTGAGGTACCACCGGTTTCTTTTGCACAGCTGCACTGTGGAAGAAAGGGAGAAAACTCCACTGCTATCAGGAAAAGAGTGGAAAAAGTACAGAAAATCCAGGAAGAACGGTATAAAGATGAGAAAATAAATTTTAACGGGCAGTTGAAAAGCAGCCTGATCGATAAATTCTGTCCTCTTACAGACAGTGCATCCCGACTTCTGGCAAGGGCCTTTGAGAAAATTGCGTTCAGTGCCAGATCCTATCACAGAATCCTGAAGGTAGCCAGAACAATTGCGGATATGGAAGGGGAAGAGATGATCGCCGGTCATCATATCGGAGAAGCACTTTCGTACAGGGCATTTGACAAAGATTCTGTCATAAAATAAAGGTCAGTGAGGTATTTTATATGGAAAGAACTGATGTAAAAAGAAATCACACAGAAGGATACAGTACAGATCAGATACGATGTATTGAGAAGTCAGATTCGGAATATCCGCAGATAATGAAGCAGTATCCCTCTATGCCGGCAAAGCTTTATGTAAAAGGCAGACTTCCTGATCCTAAGAGAAGAACGGTGGCAGTGATTGGTGCCAGAATGTGCAGTCCTTATGGAAGGATGCAGGCATTCCGGTATGCGAAAGCGTTAAGTGTAGCTGGAGTCCAGATTATCAGCGGTATGGCACTTGGCATTGATTCAGAAGGACATAAAGGCGCACTGGAAGGAAAGATGCCTACATTTGCGGTGCTTGGAAGTGGTGTTGATGTATGCTATCCGAAATCTAACAGAAAACTCTATGAGAGGATCTTATGGGAAAATGGTGGGATCATCAGTGAATGTCCACTGGGTTCAGGACCTGTTTCCTGGCATTTCCCGGCGCGAAACCGGATCATCAGTGCTTTGTCAGACGCGGTTCTGGTAGTGGAAGCAAAAGAAAACAGCGGTTCGCTGATCACTGCGGGATTTGCACTGGAACAGGGAAAGATGGTCTATGCGATTCCGGGGGCAGTGACAGATGAACTCAGCAGAGGCTGCCATAAGCTGATCTACGACGGCGCAGGGATTGCATACTGTCCGGAAATTATGCTGGAAGAACTTGGAATTTCGATGGAAAAAGTAACACAAAACGGTGAAAAAAACAACTTGGGACTTGCAAGAGATTTGAATATGGTGTATAGTTGTCTCGATTTACGACCAAAAAATCCCGACTACATTGTGAGAAAAACAGGCTTTTCCCCGGCACAGGTAAGCAACTGTCTTGTGGAACTGACACTGCGGGGGCTCATAAGAGAGAGCGGGAGACATTATTATGTAAAAGACAGTTGACGATTTATGATTATTGTGCTTCACGTTTCTGCGGCGCAGGGCGATTTTCATATGTAACAATATCGCTGTCAGGCAATGTGCCCGTTCAGGGACACTGTGAAGAATAACAGATTACGACTAGGAGAGGTAGCATGGCGAAATATCTGGTGATAGTAGAATCACCTGCAAAAGTGAAAACAATAAAGAAATTTCTCGGTGCGAATTACGATGTGGAAGCTTCTAACGGACATGTCGTGATTTCCCGAAGAGTCAGTTCGGAATTGATGTTGAGCATGATTTTGAACCCAAATATATAACGATCAGAGGAAAGGGAGAACTGCTTGCAAAGCTTCGCAAGGCTGCAAAGAAAGCAGACAAGATTTATCTTGCAACTGACCCTGACCGCGAGGGAGAGGCAATTTCCTGGCATCTGATGCAGGCATTAAAAGAAGATCCGAAGAAGATGCACAGGATTACCTTTAACGAGATTACCAAGACAGCAGTAAAATCATCAATCAAACAGGCCAGAGACCTGGATATGGATCTGGTAGATGCACAGCAGGCAAGACGTATGCTTGACCGTATGGTAGGTTATACCATCAGCCGCTTCTCTGGGCAAAAGTCAAGAGAGGCTTAAGTGCGGGGCGCGTACAGTCTGTTGCGCTTCGTATCATCTGTGACAGAGAAGATGAGATCAATGCGTTTATTCCGGAAGAATACTGGAGCCTGGAGGGAGATTTTCAGGTGAAGGGTGAGAAGAAACCGCTGCAGGCGAAGTTCTATGGAACAGATAAAAAGATGGATATCCACAGCAAAGAGGAAATGGATAAACTTCTGGCCTCTCTGAAAGATAAAGAATATGAGATCAATGAAGTAAAGAAAGGCGAGAGGATCAAGAATGCACCGCTTCCCTTTACTACAAGTACCTTACAGCAGGAAGCAGCCAAGACTTTAAACTTTTCCACACAGAAGACAATGCGTCTGGCACAGCAGCTGTATGAAGGAATTGATATCAAAGGAAATGGAACGGTAGGTGTGATCTCTTATCTGCGTACAGATTCCACCCGAATCTCGGAGGAAGCAGATGCTGCTGCAAGAGAATATATCACTGCTCAGTACGGAGAGGATTATGTTTCAAAGTCTGAGAAAGCTGTGAAAAAGGGACAGAAGATCCAGGATGCTCACGAAGCGATCCGTCCTACAGACATCAGCCGTACACCGGCTGTACTGAAGGAATCTCTTTCAAGAGATCAGTTCAGACTGTATCAGCTTATCTGGAGACGTTTTGCGGCCAGCAGAATGGCTCCTGCAAAATACGAAACAACATCTGTCAAGATTGGTGCAGACCAGTATATTTTTACAGTCTCTGCCTCCAAGATCATATTTGACGGATTTATGTCTGTATACACAGATGAAGAGGACCAGAAAAAAGGAAATGTTCTGAATCAGAGTCTTGAAAGAGGAATGAAGCTTAGTCTTAAGGAACTGAAACCAGAACAGCATTTCACGCAGCCGCCTGCACATTATACAGAGGCATCTCTGGTCAAGACTATGGAAGAACTGGGGATCGGACGTCCAAGTACCTATGCGCCGACGATCACAACGATCATCAGCCGCCGTTATGTTGCAAAAGAACAGAAGAACCTGTATGTTACAGAGTTGGGGGAAGTTGTCAATAATATTATGAAACAGGCTTTCCCGAGTATTGTAGATGTAAACTTCACTGCGACTATGGAAGGGCTTCTGGACTGTGTGGCAGCAGGAACTGTAAAGTGGAAGACAGTAGTAAGCAACTTCTATCCGGATCTGAAGAAGGATGTAGATGCTGCAGAGGAAGAACTTGAAAAGGTTGATATTCAGGATGAAGTGACAGATGTGATCTGCGAAAACTGTGGCAGACATATGGTGATCAAATATGGTCCTCATGGACGATTCCTTGCATGTCCGGGATTTCCGGAATGCAAAAATACCAAACCATATTTTGAGAAGATCGGGGTGGCATGTCCGAAATGTGGAAAAGAGATTGTGCTTAAGAAAACCAAAAAAGGACGTAAGTACTACGGATGTGAGGATAATCCGGATTGTGATTTCATGTCCTGGCAGAAACCATCAGCAAAGAAATGCCCGAAATGTGGAAGCTATATGGTGGAAAAGGGGAATAAGCTTGTCTGCAGCCAGGAGACATGTGGATATGTAGAGGCAAAGGACGAGAAAGAATAATAACGGATTGTAAATGTTATAAATGGGACTGTTGCAGCAGTTGAAAATGAATTTCATTAATGCAACAGTTCCGTTTTTTGTCTTACAGTCAGTGACTTTCTGACTTTTTGTCTTCAATCCTTTGAATTTTTGATGATGATATTTATTGAATAATATTATAAAAGGAATCTATTTTCAGAAAAGCAAAATAAATAAAAAAATAGTAAAATTTGTATTGTAATTTGACTTTAAAACGTGTAAAATCAAAGTATCAGTAATGTTAATGACCATGTGTGTCTGAATCTTCCTTGCGAGCAAAAGAAAGTGACTGCTCATTTATGAAATAATGACAGAAAGATTTCGGATATGTACAGGGTGAAAGGAGGACAATATGAGTGTTCAGCTGCTGGATAGAACAAGAAAAATTAATAAACTTCTGCATAACAGCAGTTCCAGCAAAGTGGTATTTAATGACATCTGTCAGGTTCTGATGGAGACACTGAGTTCCAACATTCTGGTTCTCAGTAAAAAAGGAAAGGTTCTGGGTGTCAGTTTATGCCCGGGAGTAGAGGAGATCACTGAACTGATCGAGGACAAGGTTGGCGGATATGTAGATTCCCTGTTAAACGAGAGATTTCTGGGTGTCCTGTCAACAAAAGAGAATGTAAATCTTCAGACACTGGGATTTGAACATGTATCAAGCAGTTATCAGGGAATCATTAATCCGATAGATATTGCAGGGGAACGACTGGGTACTGTATTTATGTATCGTTATGAGAAACCATATGACATTGAAGATATTATTGTCAGTGAATATGGAACAACCGTTGTAGGGCTTGAGATGATGAGAGCGGTTCATGAAGAGAATGCTGAGGAGGACAGAAAGCAGCAGGTAGTGAAATCTGCGTTTAATACTTTATCTTTCTCCGAACTGGAGGCGATCATCCATATTTTTGATGAACTTGACGGAGATGAGGGAATCCTGGTTGCAAGTAAGATCGCAGACCGCGTGGGAATCACCAGATCTGTTATCGTAAACGCTTTGAGGAAGTTTGAAAGTGCCGGTGTGATCGAATCCAGATCTTCCGGTATGAAAGGAACCTACATTAAAGTGCTGAATGAAGTCATTTTTGATGAACTGGAAGAGATTAAAGCTCAGAGAAATAAGAAATCCTGATATAGAAGCTTCCATAAATAATGAATGCAAGAAGGCTGTCTGCTGTATGGTGGACGGTCTTTTTATTATGTTACAGGAATTATAGCAAGCCTCTTAATTAATGTATTTGAAGACAATTCAACTGAGTGTGAAAGACAAGGAAGATATGACAAAATTATTTGTAAATTAAGAAAACAAAAGAAAAAAAGAGAATATATAAGTAAAAAAGAGAATATAGATTATTTCATAATGATAAAAGCACTTGCGAAATCGACTCATTTTCAATAATATAAGGACAGTGATTAGCACTCGAAGTAAATGAGTGCTAGCAAAAATCGGCAGAATTAGACAGAGTGCCGAAACAGTTACCGGATATTTTGCAATAACGGAAAGAGTACGGTAACAGGAAAGCTTTAGTTGGAGAATAAAGGAGGATATAGATCATGACATTAGTACCTTTAGGTGACAGAGTTGTATTAAAACAGGTTGAAGCAGAAGAAACAACAAAATCCGGAATCGTTCTTCCGGGACAGGCACAGGAGAAACCACAGCAGGCAGAAGTTGTAGCTGTAGGACCTGGCGGAGTTGTTGACGGCAAAGAAGTAAAAATGGAAGTAGCTGTAGGTGATAAAGTTATCTACTCCAAATATTCAGGAACAGAAGTAAAAATGGATGGCACAGAATACATTATCGTAAAACAGAATGATATTCTTGCAATTGTTAAATAAGCAATATCAAAATAGAAAACATAAATGAAGATACTTATAAGATAATATTTACAGGATGTAACATGAAATACCGGCTAAGTATCAGAAAGAATTCATAGAGATTAAAATTTGAATCAGGAGGTCATATTATCATGGCAAAAGAAATTAAATTCGGCGCAGAAGCAGAGCAGCTCTTGAAGCTGGTGTAAATAAATTAGCTGATACAGTAAGAGTAACATTAGGACCGAAAGGAAGAAACGTAGTTCTTGACAAACCATACGGTGCTCCGCTTATCACAAACGACGGTGTTACAATCGCAAAAGAAATTGAACTGGAAGACGGATTTGAAAACATGGGCGCACAGCTGATCAAAGAAGTTGCTTCCAAAACAAACGATGTAGCAGGTGATGGTACAACAACAGCTACTGTTCTTGCACAGGCTATGGTTCACGAAGGAATGAGAAACCTGGCAGCAGGCGCTAACCCGATCATCCTCAGAAAAGGAATGAAGAAAGCTACAGATGTAGCTGTAGAAGCAATCAAGAACATGAGCCAGACAATCAGCGGCAAGAAACAGATCGCAAACGTTGCATCTATTTCCGCAAGCGATGAGACTGTTGGACAGTTAGTAGCAGATGCTATGGAAAAAGTTTCCAAAGACGGCGTTATCACAGTAGAAGAATCCAAGACAATGCACACAGAACTTGACCTTGTAGAAGGTATGCAGTTCGATCGTGGATATGTATCCGCATATATGTCAACAGATATGGAAAAAATGGAAGCAAATCTGGAAGATCCATATATCCTGATCACAGACAAGAAGATCAGCAACATCCAGGAAATCCTTCCATTACTGGAGCAGATCGTAAAAGTTGGTGCGAAACTTCTTATCATTGCTGAAGATGTAGAGGGTGAAGCTCTTACAACTCTGATCGTAAACAAATTAAGAGGAACCTTCCAGGTAGTAGCTGTCAAAGCTCCGGGATATGGTGACAGAAGAAAAGAAATGCTTCAGGATATCGCAATCCTTACAGGCGGCCAGGTAATCTCCGAAGAAGTTGGTCTGGAACTGAAAGACGCAACTATGGAGCAGTTAGGACGTGCAAAATCTGTTAAAGTTGCAAAAGAGAACACAGTTATCGTTGACGGTATGGGTGACAAAGATGCAATCGCAAACCGTGTTGCTCAGATCCGTGGACAGATTGAAGAAACAAAATCTGAATTTGATAAAGAAAAATTACAGGAAAGACTTGCAAAACTGGCTGGCGGCGTAGCTGTTATCCGTGTTGGTGCTTCCACTGAGACAGAAATGAAAGAAGCTAAGCTTCGTCTGGAAGATGCTCTTGCAGCTACAAGAGCAGCAGTAGAAGAAGGCATCATCGCAGGTGGCGGATCTGCTTACATCCACGCATCCAAAGAAGTTGCAAAACTTGCAACAACTCTGGAAGGTGACGAGAAGACAGGTGCAAATATCATCCTGAAAGCTCTGGAAGCTCCTCTGTTCCGTATTTCTGCAAATGCAGGACTTGAAGGTTCCGTAATCATCAACAAAGTAAGAGAATCTGAACCGGGAATCGGCTTTGATGCTTTGAACGAAAGATATGTAGATATGGTAAGCGAAGGTATCTTGATCCTGCAAAGGTTACAAGAAGTGCTCTTCAGAATGCTACAAGCGTTGCGTCTACATTACTTACAACAGAATCTGCTGTTGCAATTATCAAAGAAGACACACCTGCACCGGCTGCTAATCCTGGAATGGGAATGATGTAATTTTATAAAAAATAATACGCAGAAAAAATAAAAAAAGCGTTCCATGAATCATATGATTTGTGGAACGTCTTTTTTGTAGAAAAATATATTTAGAAAACATATTATTGGAAATATTACGGTATGTATTCATAGGCTTTGGAAAAATATGCTATAATTCATTTATGTACATAAATAGTGCCATTCATCTGAAAAAACGGTTATTCGTCAGAAAAAGCATCTTTTTTGAAAAAAAGTTATAAAATATCGATAAAAATAAAACCAGTCTCTTTTCTGAATCGTCTATAGATCAGAGAGGAGAGAATGCCTATGACAGATAACAGTATCAGAAAATGATCACACACACGATCGATACCCTGCCAGTGCCATGGGAGCAGTTATGGGTGATATTTCGGAGAGTCATACAGTTGATGCGGGACCCCCAAAAAGCAATTGAAGAAAAAACAGAGAATCAAAATGAATCGAAAAAAGTAATTGAAGAAGAAAATGAAAGAAGGAGGAAATGATTATGTTCTGTTCAAAATGCGGAAGTGAAATTAAAGAAGAAGGTGCGATGTTTTGTCCAAACTGTGGACAAGGACTTCAGATGGGAGCGCAAGTGGTGTCACCTGTATTTGCCTCGAAAAATAATATAAAAACAGGTTCGAAATCATTATCAAAGAAAAAAATAGCAGCTTTGGCGGTAGCAGGTGTTGTAGTGATAGTGGCAGTTTCTGCATTCTCAAATCGTAGGACAGTTATTGACATGAATGATGTCTATGAAATCATAATAGGTGGACATGATGGAACTGGAATTGTGACTGCAATATTTAATCCAGATGAGTTCATGGAGAAATATGAGGGTAAAATAACTTTGGATAAGGAAAGTGCAAAAAAATGGTGTAAAAAAGAGTATGATAGTATTGATGATGCAAAGGAAGCCTATGAAGAATTGTGCAGTTATGATGATGTGACATCACATTTTTGCGATATATTGGATTATTGTGGCTCTATGGGGCCTGCTGAAAATAATGGTAGATTGAAGAATGGAGATATTGTGGAATTTGTAAATGACTACGAGGATACTTTTGACACATTAGAAGAAGTTTATCATTGTAAATTTAAGAAGTTAAAAAATTATAAGGTTGATTTAGATGACTAACAAAAGGAGAAAAATATGTTTTGCACGAAATGCGGAAATCAACTTCCAGAAAATTCTAAATTCTGTAAGTACTGTGGTAATCCCGTCAGAAGGAATCAGAGCTTGCTGGAGCGAGCCCGCAACCAGGAAGAGGATGCCCTTGCAGAAATATATAACCAAAGCAGTTCAGCGGTATATAGAGTAATCAAAGTTCTTGTAAAAGATGAAGATACTGTATACGATATTTTACAGGATACATATGTAAAAGCATTTACCAGACTGGATCAGCTTCAGGATGAGAGTAAACTGGTTCCATGGCTGAAAATGATAGCAAATAACACAGCCAAGGACTGGCTGAAGAAATGTAAACCAGTGCTTTTTACAGATATGTCCGGAGATAATGAATCAGATGATCTTTCTTTCGAGGAATCAATCGAAGACGAGCGAACAGATCTGAATCCGGAAATGGCAATGGACGAGAAAGAGGTACGCCGCCTTGTCCTTGAAATTCTGGATCAGCTGCCGGAAGACCAGCGACTGGTCATAGGTATGTTTTACTATGAAGAAATGTCCGTAAAAGACATTGCGTTCACTCTTGGAGTCAGCGACAATACAGTAAAGAGTCGCTTATCTTATGGTCGGAAAAAAGTAAAAGAACTTGTTCTTGACCTGGAAAAGAAAGGCACGAAACTCTACACAGTTGCACCATTTACATTCTTCCTGTATCTGCTGCGCAGACTGGAAAGTGCACCGGCAGATCCGGCGGAAATGGGTGTTTTACAGAGTGTTATGGATGCCTGTATAGAACCGGCACAGTCAGCAGGTTCCTGGAATACGACAGGTACCGCAGCCCGGGCAGGTGCAAAGGCGGCAGGAGCAGCTGGTAAAACAGCTGCCAGACACCTGAGTATGAAAGTGGCTGCAATTGTACTTACCGGGGCAGTTGGCGCAGGTGGAGTTTACGGTGTTGTGAAGAATGCGGATAAATTACCGTTTATCCATGAACAGACATCTGAGTCAGAGAATGAATCTTCAGAAGAACAGAAACCAGTGGAAGCAGAACCAACTAAGGAGCCGGAGGAAACGGCAGAGGTAACAGAAACTCCGGAACCGACAGAGTCACCGGAGGAAAAAACAGAAACATCGGAAGAAACTAAAACAGACGAGAATACAGAAGAAACACAAACGGAATCTGAAACAGATGAGAATACAGAAGAAACACAACCGGAATCGGAACCAGATAATGAACAGGAGCAGACTGCTGAGGATACAGTGGATTATTCAAATTATCCTGAATATCCAATGTATAAAGAGACATTTGAAAGTATGGCATCAAATCTGGAGTTTTCAGGTCTGAACAGATCTATAGTGGAAATTGCATTGTATGATATAGATTAGGACGGAACGAATGAACTGCTTATTTCCCATGGAACATGTGAAGCAGACTGGCAGGTGGAGATATACACATTACTGAACGGTTCTGAAGTCAGCATGATTGGAACTGTAGGTTCACATGTGTCTTTATATGCGGCGCCTGATGGAAATGGAATTTATTCTACATTCGCTAAAATGGGATATGAAAGTGCTGACCGTATTACAAAAAATGGAAATACAATTGAACAGGTTGAGGTTGTGGCAAGTCATGAGATTGCACCGGATGCAGAATATACAGAATATGATAATCCTATTAGATTTTTTAATATCGCACAGGAATGTTATGATGGAACAGAGGAAAAGGAAGCAGCATTAAATTTAATTGCAGGCACCTGGTATACTGTGGGTGGAATGCCATACAATCTGAAAGCGGAATTTTCAGGAGATGATATGAAAGCATATCTGCCGGATTCAGCAGAAATCTATTTTGAAAGAATTGTTCAGACGGTTTTTAAGACAAGTTATGGATATTTCTATGTGATTGCTGATTCAAAAGATGATTTTAGTAACCAGTATGGATACCGTCTGGAAACGGAATATCCAGAGAGCATGTACATTATAGATACTGCTAATCCATTTGCACCTGCAGAAGTATGACAGACAGTTTATGCAGAGATAATGGAAAATTATCCAATTAGGTCAAAATGTGTCGTTCGTCTCAAAAAAAGTGGTCATTCATCAGGAAATAGATTATTTTATAAAAAATATTATAAAATAATAATAAAGATAAAACCTGAAGCCCTTTTGAATCGTCTATATAGCAGAAAGGAGGAAGAAAGTTACAGAAATGTGAACAGTAACTATTCGGTATTTCGAGACAGAATGCCGGATGGGTACCGGGAACATTTGAACGGGCGGTGTAAAAATGCTACAGATAAAAAAATATGAGGGAGCAGACAAAGAGATGGATGAAAATTTGAGAATGTGCATTTCAACAAATGAACGAGATCATAAAAAATTCCTGCAAATATACAAAACAGGTACAAAACTGGATAAATTCGGAAGTGATTTGCTGATATTTGTGGGGCCTGGATTAGAAAGAATAGGAAGAATTGAAAAAATAACACATTTTTTTATTTTACTTATATGCATATCAGCCTGGAATGCCAAAATAAGCCTGTTCATTTATGTGATGCTGCATCTTCTTATTATGATGGCTGGTCGATGGATCATCAGATTCAGCAGTGGAAAATTAGATGCCATTCAGGAAGAGTGCACAAAACATTATGATAAATTTCGCTATGATATGTATCGAAAGAATGGAATCATGCAAAACAGCGAAAACGGAAGGGATGAAATATGTTTTGAAAATTCCGGGAATATGAAAGTAGTAAGTGGAATGTTCACAGCGGAATTTAATTCCGGTGTACCTGAAATTTACATTGGATGCAGAAAAAATAAATGTGATCTGCCTCTGGAAAGCAGATCCGGCAAAGATTTGTGTTCGATGAGACATAATATTGCATCTGTGGAATTTACAGACAAATTTGATATCTTGGTTGAAGAGGGAACAGAGCTGAAGTGCATGAAATATCTGACACCAACCGGCAGCTGGCAATGATTCAGGCGCATATTTGGGATGATATCAGACAGATGACGTTTTACAATGGAAGAATAGTTGGTTATATGACAAATGGCTTCGGAGGATATATACCGGGGATAGATGTTTACAACCGCAAATCAATCCTTAAATCATTTGAAGATGTGGAAAATTATTGCCAAAACGTTGGCCGTCTGGCTCGCTCAGCGCATAGTACATACTTACAGTTAGAAAAAATAATGTAAAAAATTGGGACAGGAGAGAAAAGATGATGAAATACTTTTTGGATTATTATTATTGGAGGAATATATTACTTCATAACAACAAAAAACAGGCCATTGCCCTGCGGGTCCATATCGATGACCAACACCTGCGCGCCTTGTTCGCCAGCGCCGCAGCGGTGTTTACCGTGGATGTGGTTTTACCCACTCCCCCTTCTGGTTGGCCACGGCGATACGACGAGTCCGTTGAGGCTTTGGGAAATCGGTTTTCTTGAGTACATCGTAGCGTGAGCTTTCATCAGCCATTTGGCTACCAAGCACTGAACCGTGACCATCGAATATTCGCTGAAGCGTTTCGGAAGCCGATTCTATAGGTTCCGACTGATGATCCTTGGTGGCCATCGCTCCTCCTTGCACAGACGTAAGTTCCAGTGTTCTCATTCGTATGGACATGATGCTCGTTATCCACAATTGCGATATGCAATGTGATAAGTGTGGATAAGTGTGAATGACGTTGAGTGTAAGATTGTGTATTCACAGACGAAAACATTGAAAAATCAATGTTTTCATCATTATGCACATCGTCCCGTAAAAATGTGGATAACTTTTACGCATATATGGAAATGTGGATA
>ENA-OQHY01000260-OQHY01000260.1-human-gut-metagenome-genome-assembly--contig:-NODE-260-length-31225-cov-2.473214_pt1 | contig 31225 bp, 41 predicted proteins | sample MGYA00242570_ERZ504733 | MGnify/ENA primary metagenome ERZ504733 (study PRJEB26092, sample SAMD00036219) | human gut metagenome | host: Homo sapiens | study: EMG produced TPA metagenomics assembly of... | reverse complement strand
GGTGGTTATCTCAGTCATCATTTGTTGCCGAGCGCCGGAGGATATCCCTGTCGATCACTGCCTGCTTCATGGCGCGGGTGCTGTCGGCCAGGGTGACGTGCTTCATGTAGCGTCGGTTATATACCGCGAATGTTTCGGCGCCTGCGATCTGCCTGATACCGTCACGTTTCGCCGCAGCTGGCGACTGGCCTGACTTCAGCAGCTTTTTGGCGGCAATGAGTTCCTCGCGCGCTTCCGCCAGGCTGATACCGTCACGACCGTACTGGCCGATCACCAGCGTTTCCCGCCGGCCGTTGATGCGGTAGTCGTAGCGGAACGAGACAGAGCCTGACGTGAGCACGGCGACATACAGCCCGTCACGGTCGGAAACCTTATACAGTTTCTCCTGCGGCTTCAGATTTTTCAGTTTGGTGTCAGTAAGCACAATTCACCCGTAATGCATCCATGTTTTTGTCGGTATGAGAGTATACCTTTCGGGTAATACCGTCACCTGTACCGTCGAAAATGTGGTGTAGAGTGAATAGATATGAGTAGATATAAACAAAAACCCCCTGAATTTACAGAGGGTTAGAGATAAAGTTGAATAGATATGATGTGCTATGAACTAGCTATACATCATTCCCACTCAATCGTAGCCGGTGGCTTACCGCTGATGTCATACACCACGCGGGAGATACCGTTCACTTCGTTGATAATGCGGTTAGAGACGCGGCCCAGGAAGTCGTACGGCAGGTGCGCCCAGTGCGCGGTCATGAAGTCGATGGTTTCTACCGCACGCAGGGAAACAACCCAGTCGTACTTACGGCCATCGCCCATCACGCCGACAGAGCGCACCGGCAGGAACACGGTGAACGCCTGGCTCACTTTGTTGTACAGGTCAGCTTTGTGCAGCTCTTCAATGAAGATAGCGTCCGCGCGACGCAGCAGGTCGCAGTACTCTTTCTTCACTTCGCCCAGCACACGCACGCCCAGACCTGGACCCGGGAACGGGTGACGGTAGAGCATGTCGTATGGCAGACCCAGTTCCAGGCCGATCTTACGTACTTCATCTTTGAACAGCTCACGCAGCGGTTCAACCAGGCCCATCTTCATCTCTTTCGGCAGGCCGCCCACGTTGTGGTGAGATTTGATGACATGTGCTTTACCGGTTGCGGAAGCCGCAGATTCAATCACGTCAGGGTAAATGGTGCCCTGCGCCAGCCATTTAACGTCTTCCAGCTTCAGCGCTTCTTCATCGAACACTTCAACGAAGACGCGACCGATGATTTTACGTTTCGCTTCCGGATCGTTCTCGCCGGCCAGCGCGTCGAGGAAGCGCTTCTCGCCTTCCACGTGAATGATGTTCAGACCGAAGTGGTCGCCGAACATATCCATAACCTGCTGCGCTTCATTCAGACGCAGCAGACCGTTGTCCACGAATACACAGGTCAGGTTTTTGCCGATTGCGCGGTGCAGCAGCATCGCGGTGACAGAGGAGTCAACACCGCCGGACAGGCCGAGGATCACTTTGTCATTGCCAACCTGCTGGCGGATACGCTCAACGGCGTCGTCGATGATTTTTGCTGGCGTCCACAGTGCTTCACACTGGCAGATATCACGCACGAAGCGTTCCAGCATGCGCATACCCTGACGGGTGTGGGTCACTTCCGGGTGGAACTGCACACCGTAGAAGCGTTTTTCTTCGTTCGCCATAATCGCAAACGGGCAGTTATCGGTGCTGGCAACGGTCACAAAGTCAGACGGGATGGCGGTGACTTTGTCGCCGTGGCTCATCCACACGTCCAGCAGCGGTTTGCCGTCTGCGGTCAGGGAGTCTTCGATACCGCGAACCAGCGCACTGTCGGTGACGACTTCAACCTGCGCGTAGCCAAACTCACGCTCGTTAGACCCTTCTACGTGGCCGCCCAGTTGCATGGCCATGGTCTGCATACCGTAGCAAACGCCGAATACCGGCACGCCCGCTTCAAACACGTACTGCGGTGCGCGTGGGCTGTTCTCTTCGGTGGTGCTTTCCGGGCCGCCGGACAGGATGATGCCGCTTGGATTGAATTCGCGAATCTGTGCTTCCGTGACATCCCATGCCCACAGTTCACAGTAAACGCCCAGTTCACGTACGCGACGTGCCACCAGTTGAGTGTACTGAGAACCAAAGTCCAGGATGAGAATGCGATGTTTATGAATGTTTTCCGTCATTGACGCTAATTCCGAGGCAAGTGAAACAAATACAGAGCGCCCGGCATGAGCCGGGCGCGGAAATTTATCAGGAGCCAGACGGTAGTTCGGGGACTCTTTGGTGATCGTCACGTCGTGAACGTGGCTCTCCTGGATACCCGCACCGCTGATGCGTACGAATTCCGCTTTAGTACGCAGCAGGTCGATGGTACCACAGCCGGTCAGACCCATACAGGAGCGCAGGCCGCCCATCTGCTGGTGAATGATCTCTTTCAGGCGGCCTTTATAGCAACGCGGCCTTCGATACCTTCCGGTACCAGTTTGTCAGCGGCGTTATCGCTCTGGAAGTAACGGTCGGAAGAGCCTTTGGACATCGCGCCCAGGGAGCCCATACCACGGTATGATTTGTAAGAACGGCCCTGGTAGAGTTCGATTTCGCCCGGGGATTCTTCAGTACCGGCCAGCATGGAGCCAACCATGACGCTGCAGCACCTGCTGCTATGCTTTCGCGATGTCGCCAGAGAAGCGGATACCGCCGTCAGCGATAACCGGAATACCGGTGCCTTCCAGCGCTTCAACCGCGTCGGATACAGCGGTGATCTGCGGAACGCCTACGCCAGTCACGATACGGGTGGTACAAATAGAGCCAGGACCGATACCGACTTTCACCGCGCTGCAGCCTGCTTCAGCCAGTGCGCGAGCGCCTGCGCCCGTTGCAACGTTACCGCCGATGATCTGCAGGTCTGGGTATTTCGCACGGGTTTCACGAATACGTTGCAGAACGCCTTCGGAGTGGCCGTGAGAGGAGTCAATCAGCAGTACGTCACGCCCGCAGCCACCAGCGCGTCAACACGCTCTTCGTTACCTGCACCCGCGCCAACGGCAGCACCTACGCGCAGACGGCCATGCTCGTCTTTACAGGCGTTAGGCTTACGTTCTGCTTTCTGGAAATCTTTAACGGTGATCATGCCCAGCAGGTGGAAGTTCGCGTCCACAACCAGTGCTTTCTCAACGCGCTTCTCGTGCATTTTAGCCAGCACGACGTCACGGGTTTCGCCTTCACGGACGGTTACCAGACGCTCTTTCGGGGTCATGTATACGCTGACAGGCTGGTTCAGGTCAGTCACGAAACGCACGTCACGGCCGGTGATGATGCCCACCAGTTCGTTATCTTCGGTGACAACCGGGTAACCGGCGAAACCGTTACGTTCGGTCAGGGCTTTCACTTCGTGCAGGGTGGTGGTTGGCAGAACGGTCTGTGGGTCAGACACGATGCCGGATTCATGTTTCTTCACGCGGCGAACTTCTTCAGCCTGACGCTCGATAGACATGTTTTTATGAATAAAGCCGATGCCACCTTCCTGTGCCAGGGCGATAGCCAGGCGCGCTTCAGTCACGGTGTCCATTGCCGCAGAGAGCATAGGAATGTTCAGGCGAATCGTTTTCGTCAACTGCGTGCTGAGATCGGCAGTATTCGGCAGAACGGTGGAATGAGCGGGAACGAGGAGGACGTCGTCAAACGTCAGTGCTTCTTTAGCGATACGTAGCATGGGCAATATCTCTGACCTGGTGGGTGGTTAAATATTGCCGTGGCATTATACAGAGCGTAACCGATTGCATCCACACTTTTTTATAAAAAAACCTTGCACTCCCCTCTCAGCAGGTTACTATCGACTGAATAACTTGCTGATTTAGAATTTGATCCCGCTCACATGTTATCCACTCAATCCCCCTCAATTTTTACTGTCAGCCGCCTTAATCAGACGGTTCGTTTGCTGCTTGAGCAGGAAATGGGGCAGGTCTGGATCAGCGGTGAAATCTCTAACTTCACGCAGCCTTCATCTGGTCACTGGTACTTCACGTTAAAAGACGACACCGCTCAGGTGCGCTGTGCAATGTTCCGCAACAGCAACCGCCGCGTGACGTTTCGCCCTCAGCATGGTCAGCAGGTTCTGGTTCGCGCCAATATCACCCTGTATGAGCCGCGCGGCGATTATCAAATCATCGTCGAAGTATGCAGCCTGCGGGCGAAGGTGTGTTGCAGCAGAAGTACGAGCAGCTAAAAGACAAACTCTCGCAAGAGGGTCTGTTCGATCAGCAGTTCAAAAAACCGCTCCCCTCACCTGCCCACTGCGTTGGGGTGATTACGTCAAAAACCGGGGCGGCACTGCATGACATACTTCATGTCCTCAAACGCCGCGACCCGTCCCTGCCCGTTATCATCTACCCGACCGCTGTTCAGGGTGATGACGCACCGGGTCAGATTGTCCGCGCTATTGAACTTGCAAACGCACGTCAGGAGTGCGACGTGCTGATTGTCGGGCGTGGCGGCGGTTCGCTGGAAGACCTGTGGAGCTTTAACGACGAACGCGTGGCACGGGCCATTTTCGCAAGCCAGATCCCGGTCGTCAGCGCCGTCGGCCACGAAACGGACGTGACAATAGCTGATTTTGTGGCGGATTTACGCGCGCCAACGCCCTCCGCAGCCGCGGAAGTGGTGAGCCGCAATCAGCTGGAGCTGCTGCGCCAGCTGCAGAATGGTCAGCAGCGTCTGGAAATGGCGATGGACTATTTTCTGGCCAACCGGTCGCGCCGGTTTACCCAGCTTCATCATCGCCTGCAACAGCAGCATCCGCAATTGCGGCTGGCCCGTCAGCAAACCGTGCTGGAGCGTCTGCGTCAGCGAATGAACGTCGCACTGGATATTCAGCTCAAGCGCGCGGTCTCGCGCCAGCAGCGTATTACTCAGCGCCTGAACCAGCAGAACCCACAGCCGAAGATTTATCGCGCGCAAACGCGTATCCAACAGCTTGAGTATCGACTGGCAGACACTATCCGCGCACGTCTTAGCACCACACGTGAACGCTTTGGCAACGCGGTGACCCACCTCGAGGCGGTCAGCCCGCTCTCGACGCTGGCACGAGGCTATAGCGTAACGACCGCCACCGACGGTAAAGTGCTGAAGCAAACGAAGCAGGTGAAAGCCGGAGATGTTCTCACCACCCGTCTGTCAGACGGCTGGGTGGAGAGCGAAGTGAAAGAGATTAAACCGGTGAAAAAAACGCGCCAGCGAAAAACCGGATAATTCTTCGTCGGTTACAAACTATACTGCTGCTATTCCCTTTTATCTGGCCTTGCCCGAACTAAGGAGAGCAGCATGTCTTATCTTCACAGCGTCATTCCCCCTATATTCTTCGTCGCATTATCGAAAGTGGTTCTGAGCCGCAGCAGCGCTGCGCCCGTCAGACGTTAACGCATGTGCAAACGCTCATGGCGCATATGCCGGGCAAACCCGCCGCGCCGCACGTCAATAAAGCCGGTCAACTGGAGCGTGATATTTACGATGCCAGACAGACGCAGGAGCTGCCGGGTACTCAGGTGCGTTATGAGGGCCAGCCGTCAAATGGCGATGTGGCGGTTGATGAAGCCTACAATTATTTGGGGGTCACCCATGATTTCTTCTGGAAAATGTATCAGCGCGATTCGCTTGATAATAAAGGCCTGATCCTGACCGGTACCGTGCACTATGGCCGGGAATATCAGAACGCCTTCTGGAATGGTCAGCAGATGGTCTTTGGTGATGGCGACGGCGAAATATTTAACCGCTTTACCATTGCCATTGACGTCGTGGCCCACGAGCTAAGCCACGGTGTCACCGAGACCGAAGCCGGGCTTATCTATTTTGAGCAGTCTGGCGCGCTGAATGAATCATTGTCAGATGTGTTTGGCTCGCTGGTCAAACAGTACCACCTCAAACAGACCGCCGATGAAGCCGACTGGCTGATTGGTGAGGGGCTGCTGGCAGACGGTATTAACGGCAAAGGGCTGCGCTCCATGTCAGCGCCCGGCACCGCCTATGACGATCCTCTGCTCGGTAAGACCCGCAGCTGGCACATGAAAGACTTTATCAAAACGCGCGAAGACAACGGCGGCGTACACCTGAATTCAGGTATTCCCAACCGGGCGTTTTATCTGGCCGCGAAGGCGATTGGGGGTCATGCCTGGGAAAAAGCGGGATATGCCTGGTACGACACAGTTTGCGACCGTCACCTGGCGCAAGATGCCGATTTTGAGCCTTCGCAAAACTGACGGTTGCCCACGGCGAGAAACGGTCCGGTGGCGACGTGGCGGCTGCGATCAAACAAGCCTGGGAACAGGTGGGAGTGCTGTAAATGCAGGTTCCGGAACTCACAGATGACGCCGTCGTTGAGCTGGCCCGGGAAGGCGGCGTCGCTTTTATCCCTAAGCTAAGCGGCCAACGCACCATTACGCTTTCGTCACTCAATGAGGCCCAGCGTCAGCGCGTGGTAAGCATCCTGGAGCAGGCATTTCCACGTGGCCAGCCGCCGGGTGAACCCACCTCGCCGGGGAGTGGCGATCAGCGTTATTTTCGCATCCAGATAATCTGGACTCAGCACAATCAGGCCCAGTACACCGATATGATTGTGCTGGTGCCTGAGCAGGAAGCCCCTGAGTCGCTGGTCGAGCTATGGCAGAAAGGCGAAGGCTGCGTGTGTGATTAAGCTTCAGCCGGGACAAACTCCACGCGCTTTTTAGAAATCAGGCCGTGGCCGTTCTGGCAGAAGTAATCCACCGCACCGCAGGCTTTTAAGACCTGGAGTGGCTGATGACACTCCGGGCAGCGGGCTTCGAGCGCGATATCCTTATCGCAGTGCTCACAGTGGCGACGCCATTTTGCACTTCAAGCTCTGCGTGGCAATCCGGGCAGGTAATCGACATGATGACTCCTTTGCTGGGCATTCTGTAATACGTTGATATTAACACGCAGCACTCAGTGCGGGCCACGCAGCTGTTGCTGTAAGGTCAGCAGCAGTTCTACTTCCGCCATTCGACGGCGTGTCGTCCGGCTCACTTCTTCCGGGTCACATTCGAACAGACTTTTCTGCCCCAGAATGCGCTCTGCCAGGCAGTGCGTATAAATCGTTCCTGGAATATGCCAGCGCTGAACCCGATCGCCGTCCGTCAGCACGAGCACATCTTCTGCTCCGTGACGATCGTGCTTATGACGCGCCCGTCATGCAGATACAGCCGTACCCCTTTTTGCCCGCCTGACGGTCCCGCATATTTGTTGAGCCAAATCTCCACCGGAATGCCACTAAGCTGCCCGCGAAGATGAGCGCTGCCCTCTGCCGTGGTGAGATCGCCCTGTTTGATCTCACGCCCAAGCCGGTCAGTAGCGGCCACCACCTGCAGCGTCATATCATCCCCGCCCCCCAGATAACGCACCGTTTCACGCAGCATCGCCAGCACATGCGTGCCGATGTCCAGGATAACGCCGTCAGGATGGCGAAGCGTGCGGGTGTCCACTTCACCCGTCGCGAAGTTAAGCGCGACAGGTTCTCCTTTTGCGTTAAACCCGCTCGGTTCCTGCAAAAAACCGTCAATTCTGGCGATATCAGCAAAAGTCCCGATCAGCCCAAGCTGAACCGTTGCGAGGCGCGCCATCCAGTGGTCAAGTGCGAGCACACGGGACGCCGCACCGGGCAACGCCAGCAGTCTGTTCAGTTTTTCGAGCTGCGAGAGCGTGGCGACGATGGGTTTTTCAACCACGATCCGCACCACAGGAGACGCCAGGCGTGCTCCAGCACCTCAAGATGCTGCAGAGAAGCCGTGGTAATAAACAGGGTATCAAGAGGATGCGAGAGAAGTTCGGTGAGAGAGGCGCAGCGCGTCACGCCTTCAGGGTGTCTGCCAGGCTGAACATCAAAACCCAGGCAGTGCAGTGAATCGCCATACAGATTGTGTAATGCAGGTAAATAAGCGGTTTCCACCACCGCGCCAAGACCAACAAACCCTAACAGCATGTTCTACCTCGTCGAGTAAATTACCGGGACAAACGCCTGCCCCGGTATTGACGAGCGAGGCGTTATCAGGCGTTAGCGGCCGGTTTAGTCTGCGCATTTTCCAGCATGCGACGTACCGGAACAATGAGGACGATCAGCACCGCGGCACAAATCAGCAGCGCGATGGAGCAACGTGCGAAGAGATCCGGCAGCATATCCAGCTGGTCGGCCTTCACGTGACCGCCAATCAGACCTGCCGCCAGGTTGCCCAGCGCACTTGCGCAGAACCACAGGCCCATCATCTGCCCACGCATTCTTTCCGGTGCCAGCAGCGTCATGGTCGCCAGACCAATCGGGCTCAGGCACAGTTCCCCCAGCGTCAGCATCAGGATGCTGCCCACCAGCCAGAATGGCGACACGCCCGCGCCACCGTTATTCAGTACGTTCTGCGCAGCCAGCATCATCAGACCAAAGCCTGCGGCGGCACACAAAATACCAATAACAAACTTGGTGATACTGCTCGGACGAATGTTCATGCTGGCAAGTTTCGGCCAGGCCCAGCTGAATACCGGTGCCAGCAGGATGATGAACAGGGCGTTAATCGACTGGAACCATACCGCCGGGATTTCGAAATCACCGATCATGCGGTTAGTGTAGTCGTTGGCAAAGAGGTTGAATGACGTTGGCTTCTGCTCGAAGGCGGACCAGAAGAACGCAGCGGAGACCAGCAGAATAAAACAGACCAGAAGTCTGGCACGCTCTTTACGATTCAGGCCCGCAAAAAGGAACAGGTAGATAAAGTAGAGGGCAACGGACGCCGCAATCACGTAAACCAGCACGCTGGCTACCGCAACCGGGTTAATCACAATCACACCCTGCGCGATCAGCGTAACGATAACCGCCACACCCACAGCCAGCGCCAGCAACCATGCGCCCACGCCGTTTCTTTTCACCACCGGGCTATTCCAGGTCGAGTCCAGCCCCACTTCGCTGTCATAGCGTTTCATTGCCGGAACGGCAAACACGCGGAAGATGATCAGGGCAACCAGCATCCCGATGCCACCAATGCCGAAGCCCCAGTGCCAGCCGTGAGATTTAATCAGCCAGCCGGAAATCAGCGGCGCGATAAACGAGCCCATGTTGATGCCCATGTAGAACAGCGAGAAACCGCCGTCACGACGCGCATCGCCTTTTTTGTACAGCGTCCCTACCATGACCGAGATACAGGTCTTAAACAGACCAGAACCCAGCACGATGAACATCAGGCCGATAAAGAACAGGTTATCGCCCATGATGGCCGAGAGCGCAATCGACAGGTGGCCGAGCGCAATCAGGATGGATCCGTACCAGACGGCTTTCTGCTGGCCGAGCCAGTTATCCGCCAGCCAGCCACCCGGCAGTGCGGCCAGGTACATGGTGCCGGCAAAGATGCCCACAATTGCCGACGCGTTTTCACGTGCCAGCCCCATCCCGCCGTCATACACGGTGGCGGCCATAAACAGGATCAGTAATGGCGAATGCCGTAAAACGAGAAACGTTCCCACATCTCGGTAAAGAACAGCGAACCGAGCGGATAAGGGTGGCCGAAGAACGTTCGGCTTTCTTTTTGATTAACAGAGGATTGCATAATTCTCCCAGGAAGGTATGTGTCGTGCTTGTAAACACCAGCATGTACGCCGGCCAGTTACGTATCTGACCGATTTTTTACATGCGGCGAAAAGTTAGTTAACCATTTGATAACCAGTCGCTAGTTTTGTCTAGTACCGGACCCTGGACTTTAAGATGAAAATTCGATGATTGTCTACTTTCTTAGATTTAAACTTGGTTAAAAGTGAATAGTGATTGACATCACACAGAGAGGACTGGCGGTATGAGCGGGCGAAAAAAAGCCCGCGATCAACGCGGGCTTCAGGAAGAACGGCAACGCTTATTTGCTTTTCTTAATGTGCTTAATCAAACGCTTACGCTTACGCATCTGGTTTGGCGTCAGGGTATTGCGCTTGTTGGCGAACGGGTTCTCCCCTTCCTTGAACTGGATGCGGATTGGCGTGCCCATTACGTCCAGTGATTTACGGAAGTAGTTCATCAGATAGCGCTTGTAGGAATCCGGCAGGTCTTTAACCTGGTTGCCGTGAATCACCACGATTGGTGGGTTATAACCACCAGCATGAGCATATTTCAGCTTCACGCGACGACCACGCACCAGCGGCGGCTGATGGTCTTCTGCTGCCATGTTCATGATACGGGTCAGCATGGCGGTGCTCTGACGACGGGTGGAGCTGTCGTACGCTTCACGCACGGACTCAAACAGATTACCTACACCGCTGCCGTGTAACGCAGAGATAAAGTGCACGCGAGCAAAGTCGATAAAGCCCAGACGGAAGTGAGCGTCTCTTTCACCTGCTCTCTCACCTCATTACTCAGGCCATCCCATTTGTTGACCACGATAACGAGTGAGCGCCACTATTCAGAATGAAGCCGAGCAGAGAAAGGTCCTGATCGGAGATACCTTCGCGCGCATCGATGACCAGCATGACCACGTTGGCATCTTCAATCGCCTGCAGGGTTTTGATAACGGAGAATTTTTCCACCACATCGGTGATTTTCCCGCGCTTACGTACACCTGCGGTATCAATGAGTACATACTCACGCTCATCGCGCTGCATCGGGATATAAATACTGTCGCGGGTGGTGCCCGGCATGTCGTAAACGACCACACGCTCTTCGCCGAGGATACGGTTAGTAAGTGTAGACTTACCTACGTTTGGACGGCCCACGATAGCCAGTTTGATCGGCAGATCCTGCGGGTTGAAGTCGTCTTCAGGCTCTTCCTCGCCCGCTTCGCCGTCTTCGAACTGCGCCCAATATTCGGCATCTTCATCGATCTCTTCCGGCGGGTTAACTTCATCAACCCAAGGCAGCAGAACGGTTTCCAGCAGGCTGGTCACGCCACGGCCATGAGATGCCGCGATCGGGTAGATTTCGCCCAGACCTAAGGACCAGAAATCCGCAACCGCCTGGTCTGCATCAATACCGTCAGTTTTGTTCGCCACCAGGAAAGTGGGTTTTTCACGCGAGCGCAGATGTTTCGCAATAGCGGAGTCCGCCGGCATCAGGCCTGCGCGAGCGTCCACCATAAACAGAACCACGTCAGCTTCTTCAATCGCCAGCAGCGACTGTTCCGCCATACGGGTTTCAACACCATCTTCTGTCCCGTCAATACCACCGGTATCAATACAGATGAACTCGCGTCCTTCTACTTCTGCACGACCGTACTTACGGTCACGCGTCAGCCCCGGGAAATCCGCAACCAGCGCATCACGGGTGCGTGTTAAACGGTTAAAAAGAGTGGATTTTCCAACGTTAGGGCGCCCGACAAGCGCGACCACAGGTACCATGTTTGAAGCCTCATAAAATTCAAATAAACGTCGCATTTGCGGCGTTTTTAAAAATGTCAAAACGCTCCTGAGTGAACAGGAGCCGTTTAGTATACTACAACCGCTGGGTAATTAACGCGTGATCGCGTACAGCGTGCCGTCTTTTGCCTGAATCAGCAGTTTGCCGTCAGCCACGACCGGTTCCGTCAGGAAACCTGAGCTGTCGACTTTTTGCTGAGCAACAAAACGACCGTTGTCCGGGTCAATCCAGTGCATATACCTTCGCTATCACCCACCACCAGGCTACCGTTATACAGTGCTGGTGCGGTCAGCAGACGGTGCAGCAGATCGCTTTGCGTCCACAGCGTAACACCACCTTCGGTGCTGAGCGCCAGCAGACGGTCGTTCTGATCGACCATATAGATACGGTTGCCATCAACCACGAAATCATTTACCGAGCCCAGTTCACGTTTCCACATGACCTGGCCGCTGCGCAGATCCAGCGCGGTCAGGTTACCGTTATAGGCCAGTGCGTAAACCACACCGTCTACGATAACCGGGGTCGTGTCGACATCGCTCAGACGATCGATTTCCGTTGAGCCTGTCGCCTGGGAAATACGCTGCTGCCAGATCATCTGGCCTTGCTGCATCAGTACCGCGCTTACACGACCGTTGTCACCGCCAACAATGGCAGCACCAAAGGCGGTAGCGGCGCAGATTCACCGCGCAGGGACAAGGAAGGCATATCCAGGTTCACGGTCCATTTCACCAGACCATCGGCTTCGTTCAGCGCCTGCAGCTGGCCGTTGCTGGTGTGGATCAGTACCATGCCGTCGCTCACGACCGGACGAGACAGAGACTCACCGGCCACGGAGGTTTGCCATGCAACAGAACCATCGCTGGTGTTGAGAGCATAGACCTGGGCTTTTTCGCTACCCACGTACACATGCCCACCGGCAACGGTCAGACCGCCAGAAAGCAGTGCCGGTTTACGAGAGAACCAGCCGTCTTTTTCCGCCAGGTTAACCGACCACACTTCTTTCCCGTCATCGGCATTAACCGCCTTCACGGTACCTTTGCGGTCAGCCGCATAGATAACGCTGTCGGCAAAAGCCGGGTGCAGGTTGGAATAAAAATCACCAATACCATCGCCCACGGAGGTGCTCCACGCGGTGGACGGGGTAAACTGGTTTTCAACAGTCGGCAGTGGGGACATTTTCACAACGTCTTCTTCGCCACTGAACAGTGAACAGCCACTCAATAACGTAACAGAAAGCAGTCCTGGCAGAAGTAATTTACGCAATTGCATCGGGTCCCTCTCAGACGGACAAATTATTTATTTTCATCTGCATCATTTCGCTCAGCGCAGGTGAAGCTTTGCTCTCTACGCCAGCTTGCCACGCTTTACGCGCGCCCGCTTTGTCACCTTTGCTCAGCAGTGCTTCACCGCGCAGATCGGCAACAATGGCAGCAAAACCTTCGCCTTTGATGGTATCGAGCGTTTTCAGCGCATCGTCAGCTTTTTTCTGCTGAACCTGAATACGAGCCAGGCGCAGATTGATTACCGCTTTCAGATTTTCATCACTGGCGGCGGTTAGCCTTGTGACAGCAGGCTAGCGGCTTTATCCAGTTCGTTCTTATCAACGTACTGCTGCGCCACTTCCAGTGCGGCCAGCGCACCGTAGGTGTTTTTGTTGTCAGCGGCAAATTTCTCTGCCGCCGTCAGCGTTTGCGGCTGATCGGCACGGATTGCGCTAACGGTATTTTCATACGACAGCGACGCGTCACGCGCGGAGTCCGCCTGATGACTGTTCCAGTAACGCCAGCCTACCAGCGCACCGACACCTAAAATAACCCCAACAACCAGCGCCTTGCCGTTTTCGACAAAGAAGCGTTTAATCGCGTCGACCTGATCGTGTTCGTTCTCGTAAATTTCCACGCAGTCCTTCTCCTTAGCCCAATAGAGTGCGCAAGTGCGCCGCAACGCCGTCCTGCGTTACCGTTGTCTGCTCACCAGAGCGCAGGTCTTTCACAACCACTTCGCCGTTAGCCACTTCGGACTCGCCCAGCACCAGTGCAATACTTGCGCCCCATTTATCGGCACGAGCAAACTGTTTTTGAAGTTGCCGCCGCCATGGTTGGTCATCAGCTTCACGTCCGGCAGTGCATCACGCACGCGTTCTGCAAGCTGCATTGCCGCAGGCTGCGTTTCCGCGCCTGAGGCTACCAGGTATATATCGACAACGGAATCTGCTTTAAATTCCGGATTAACTGCCTGAACCAGCAAAACAAGTCGCTCAAGACCCATGGCGAAGCCAACGCCAGGGGCTGGACGACCACCAAGCTGCTCAACCAGACCGTCATAACGACCGCCGGCACACACGGTGCCCTGGGAACCGAGGCTGGATGTCACCCACTCGAACACGGTGCGGTTGTAGTAGTCCAGACCGCGCACCAGACGCTGGTTCACGGTGTAAGCAATGCCCGCGGCTTCCAACAGTTTGCACAGACCCGCAAAGTGCTCACGTGACGCTTCGTCCAGGTAGTCGCCCAATGCAGGTGCATCGTTCAACAGCGCCTGTACGTCAGGGTTTTTGGAATCCAGCACGCGCAGTGGGTTGCTGTACATACGACGTTTGCAGTCTTCGTCCAGCTTCTCTTTGTGCTGCTCCAGGAACGCAACCAGTGCGTCACGGTAGTTCGCGCGTGCTTCCAGAGAACCGATGGAGTTCAGTTCCAGTGAGACGTGCTCAGCAATGCCGAGCGCACGCCACCAGCGGGCAGTCAGCATAATCAGTTCGGCGTCAATGTCCGGGCCCTGCAGGCCAAAGATTCCACACCCAGCTGGTTGAACTGGCGATAACGACCTTTCTGTGGACGTTCGTGGCGGAACATCGGCCGATATACCACAGGCGCTGCTCCTGATTGTACAGGAGACCATGTTCGATGCCGGCGCGTACGCAGCCCGCCGTACCTTCCGGACGCAGTGTCAGGCTGTCGCCGTTGCGGTCCTCAAAGGTGTACATCTCTTTTTCAACCACGTCGGTCACTTCGCCGATCGCGCGTTTGAATAACGGGGTCTGCTCTACAATCGGCAAACGGATTTCGCTGTAACCGTAGCTGCCGAGCACCTGTTTGAGTGTGCCTTCAATGCGCTGCCAGATGGCGGTTTCGCCAGGCAGATAATCGTTCATGCCGCGGATGGCTTGAATGTTTTTTGCCACGTTTATTCTCTTTCTATATACAAAAAAGAACCCAAAGAATGGGTTCAATCATACATGGGAAGCGCCACGCTTCCCATCACGTTATTTTTCAACCTGCTGAATGCTGATGCGCTGCGCTTCATCCATCATTGTTGCTTTGGCACGGATGCGGGCTTCAAGCTGGTCGATCATATCACTATTATCCAGACGATCTTTACGCACGCCATCTTCATAGAGACCACTTTTCTTGTTACCGCCGGTGACGCCGAGCGTTGACACCAGGGCTTCACCCGGACCGTTTACCACGCACCCGATGATGGAGACGTCCATCGGGGTGATGATATCTTCCAGACGTTGCTCAAGCGCATTCACCGTGCCAATCACGTCAAATTCCTGACGTGAACAGGTTGGGCAGGCAATGAAGTTGATCCCACGTGCGCGGATACGCAGTGATTTGAGGATATCGAAACCGACTTTGATCTCTTCTACCGGATCGGCCGCCAGCGAAACGCGCAGGGTGTCACCGATCCCTTCCGAGAGCAGCAGTCCCAGACCGATCGCCGATTTAACGGAACCGCTACGAAGGCCACCGGCTTCCGTAATCCCGAGGTGCAAAGGCTGATCGATCTGTTTTGCCAGCAGGCGATAAGACTCTACTGCCAGGAACACATCTGAGGCTTTACGCTGACTTTGAACTGATCAAAGTTCAGACGATCAAGATGATCAACGTGACGCATCGCGGATTCAAGCAGCGCCTGCGGCGTTGGCTCACCGTATTTTTCCTGCAGATCTTTTTCCAGCGAACCGGCGTTAACGCCGATACGGATAGGAATATTTTTATCGCGGGCGCAATCCACCACCATGCGGATACGCTCTTCGTTACCGATGTTGCCCGGGTTAATACGCAGGCAGTCGACGCCATATTCAGCAACTTTCAGCGCAATGCGGTAATCGAAGTGGATATCAGCAACCAGCGGAACGCTGACCTGCTGTTTGATCAGTTTGAACGCCTCTGCGGCATCCATTGTCGGCACGGAGACGCGAACAATGTCCGCGCCTACACGCTCTAACGCTTTGATCTGATTGACCGTCGCTTCCACGTCAGTGGTGCGCGTGTTGGTCATCGACTGGACGGCGATAGGAGCCCCATCGCCGATTGGCACATTACCAACGTAAATCCGTTTCGATTTTCTACGTTGAATCGGAGCCTGGTTATGCATGAAAAATCTCCCGCGTTGCCCGTCTGTTACTGTGCTGCTGATTGTTCGGCATTAACGGTAAGACGCGCAACCTGGTTAGTTCTGATAAAGCGGCTCAGGTCGACAGGTTTTCCTTGATACTGGATCTGTACTGCTGCCGGAGCGCCGATTTTAAGTTTATACGGTGCCTGGCCAGTTAGGTTTAACGTGCCATCTTTACGCTGCAGACCACTGAACAGTTTTTTACCTGTTGCATCGGTCACTTCCAGCCAGCAGTCAGCAGAGAAGTTCATCACCAGCGCATTTGGGTCCGCCGCCGGCGCAGCCGTTCCGGCCGGGTTGGTTGGCAGTGACGCAGCACCGTTGTCCGCAGGCTGAGTGGCCGCTGGCGCGTTGGTCGCGGTATCCACGTTGCCTGAGAAGGGGCAACCACCGCGTTGGATCCTGAGCCTGAGGCGCAGGGGTATTAGCCGTTGCGGCGGGTGCCTGCCCGGCATCGGTTGCAGGCGCATCGGTCGCGGCAGTCTGCGGCTCGCTGGAGGTGGCAGCACCTTCGGTATTCAGCGGCACGCTCTGAGCGTTGTCATTTCCGGACTGATTGAGCTCGGCGGAGGATTGATCGGCCATGGTGGTGATCTCTTCCTGCTGCGCCTTGTGGTTTTGCCACCACCATGCGCCCGTCAGGCCGATCACCACAAACAGCACCAGCCAGGTAAAGCTCATCAGCCAGCCATCACGTTTTTTACGACGTTTTCCCAGGGAGAAGGTCTGCATCGGCGCAACTTTTGCTGCACGGACCGGTGCCTGCTTCTCCATCATTGGCAGTAATTCTTCTTCAGGGATATGCACCAGTTTTGCATAAGAGCGGATGTAACCACGCAGAAATGTTGAAGCCAGATCGGCCGGAGCCTTATCTTCTTCAATATCGCGAACCGTGGAAACCTTCAGACATAAGCGTTCTGCAACGGCTTGCTGGCTGAGTCCGAGTTGTTCACGGGCGTTGCGAAGACGAACGCCAGTGGAGAGTGCTTCATGTTGGTCGTGAGTGGCTTCAGTATTCATTCGCTACAACTACTGGTACGTGAAAAAAAGGGTTCAGGTGCCGGTAAGTCACAATGCCACCCGCACCGCGAAAGTTCTGATCAGTTAACCTTGAACAGACAGTATAAGACTGTCAGCCCGGAGATGACAGCACAGCCCTGCCCGTCAGGATAAACTGTTGTTACGTCGTTACATACTGCCCGAAAGTCGGATGAAACGCACCGTAATTATTGATCAGTCATCACGAATCTGACTGATTATTCAGTAAGATTATGCTTCACGGCGCAAATAATGCGCGTGAGTGCATAAGAATCAAACAGCTTTGACCGCAATCGTCTCGCCCTGCATGCGTTTACGCAGGGTACGTTTGGTACGGTCAATCACATCACCTGCCAGCTGTCCGCATGCAGCATCGATATCATCACCACGGGTTTTACGCACGATAGTGGTGAAACCATACTCCATCAGCACCTTGGAGAAACGGTCGATACGGCTGTTCGAGCTACGGCCATAAGGCGCGCCCGGGAACGGGTTCCATGGAATCAGGTTGATTTTGCACGGCGTATCTTTCAGCAGTTCAGCCAGCTGATGCGCATGCTCGGTACCGTCGTTTACGTGATCGAGCATGACATACTCGATCGTCACGCGGCCCTGGTTCGCGTTGGATTTCTCCAGGTAGCGACGCACGGCGGCGAGGAAAGTTTCGATATTGTACTTTTTGTTGATGGGTACAATTTCGTCACGGATTTCGTCGTTCGGTGCATGCAGGGAGATCGCCAGCGCAACGTCAATCATGTCGCCCAGCTTGTCCAGTGCAGGCACTACGCCTGACGTCGACAGCGTTACGCGACGCTTGGACAGACCAAAGCCGAAGTCATCCAGCATGATTTCCATCGCCGGAACGACGTTGGTCAGGTTCAGCAGTGGCTCGCCCATGCCCATCATCACTACGTTGGTGATTGGACGGGTCCCGGTTACTTTCGCCGCACCGACGATTTTCGCCGCACGCCACACCTGGCCGATAATTTCAGACACGCGCAGGTTACGGTTGAATCCCTGTTGAGCGGTTGAGCAGAACTTGCACTCCAGCGCACAGCCCACCTGAGAGGAGACGCACAGCGTGGCGCGGTCTTCTTCCGGGATGTAGACGGTTTCAACGCGCTGATCGCCAACGGCAATCGCCCATTTGATGGTGCCATCGGCAGAGCGCTGCTCCTCCACCACTTCTGGTGCACGGATTTCAGCCACTTCTTTGAGCTTATTGCGCAGCACTTTGTTGATGTCAGTCATGTCATCAAAGTTGTCGCTGCAATAGTGGTACATCCATTTCATGACCTGATCGGCACGAAACGGCTTCTCGCCCATCTCTTTAAAGAACTCGCGCATCTGCTGACGGTTCAGATCCAGCAGGTTAATTTTTCCATTTTTATTTGGAACCGCAGGAATGGCGACTTCGGAGGTATTCACTAATTCAGACATAATTTTTTTCCGGCCTCGTTGTTACACGTTATGGCCCATGGAGGGTTGAAAAGAAACGCCCCGGAAAGCAGTCTGCTCGTCCGGGGCGTTGCATTGTACAAAGTCTGGCGCAGGGATGCCACGTCTGCACGCGGCATTTACGAAAATAATGTGTAAACGAAACCGTTAAATTAACGGGTACGTGGACACACTTCGCCTTCAGCGAAGAAGAACGCGATTTCACGAGCGGCAGATTCAACAGAATCGGAACCGTGGGTGCCGTTCTCGGTGAAGCTGTCTGCATAGTCAGCGCGCAGGGTACCAGCCAGTGCGTTATCCGGGTTGGTCGCACCCAGCAGGTCACGGTGACGCTGTACTGCGTTTTCGCCTTCCAGTACGGATACAACGATCGGGCCAGAAGTCATGAACTCAACCAGACCGTCGAAGAATGGACGACCTTCGTGCTCAACGTAGAAACCGCGAGCCTGCTCAACGGTCAGGTGCAGCATTTTGGTGCCAACGATTTTGAACCCTGCTGATTCAAAGCGAGCAAAGATGCTGCCAATAACGTTTTTTGCCACCGCGTTTGGTTTGATGATGGAAAAAGTACGTTCAATAGCCATGATAACCTCTGTAAATGTTCTGTTGTTTTTCATACCTGAGTATGGTGTGGCGCGGATTATAATGAGCAATAGCGCCATTGCCTATGGATTCAGGTAACATTTTTTTAAAATGAGACGAAGATTAGCAACAGCTCACAGCAGAAGAGACGTTTAACGCTACTGCAGCGTGAAATTCACCGTCGCCACCTGCCCCGCTTCATCCATCACCAGCACCTGATAATCGCCTGATTTATCAAGCTGTAAGGTGTAAACCCGGCTCTTCACCGCCAGCGGTTCGCCATTCAAAAACCACCAGCGTTCACCGCTATTGCCGGTGGCCTGTAGCGGTAACGAGACGCGGGACTCCCCCGGCAGACGCTTGATAACCGCGCCTTCACGCACGCCAGTCAACATCAGCGGTGCAGGTGAGTCCTGCGATAAGGGCGGACAGGTAGCCGATGGCGAAGGGATCCGTGCTGAGCGCCGCTCGGCTGCAGGCAGCCAGGTTCCAGCGGCAGCGGCCAGACATCCAGGTCCTTCTCGGTCGCATCCGGGCAGTCTGCCGCCACGCGTTTGCCCTCTTTATCCAGCCAGACCGGGAAACGGATCCCGCGAATACCTTCCTGTTCCGGTAAGAGCAACGTCGGCGGCTCGCTACCGTCCAGCAGCCAGGGTCGCCAGGCGACGACGGCAATTTTCGCTCCCTTCCGGCAGGCGACTGGCCGCCCCGGGCCAACAGATGACGCCGCGTCCCCACAGCGTCAGGACGCGGGGTCGCGTGGCAGACGCGCTGATCGAGCGTTGAACCAGACTGCAGAACATTATTCACCTGGTTAAGCAGAGGTACCGCGCTCGCAAACCCAAACTGACCCGCCACAGGCGTGCCGTCCGGTCGTCCGGTCCAGATCCCAATAACGTAACGGGCATTCAGCCCTACCGCCCATGCGTCACGGTAGCCATAGCTGGTTCCCGTTTTCCATGCCAGAGGTACCACCTGCGGCAGCGCATTATCCGGCAGCGGCTGCGCCTCATTGGCCAGAATACGGCGAATGATCCACGCCCGCCCCCTGGGATAACAACGGCCGCTCTGACAGGGGATCGCCTGGCTGTAAGCGCAGCCGGCCCGCTTTACCGTGTCGGGCGAACGCGCTATAGCCGCGGTGATATCGGCCAGCCGCGCCCCTGCCCCGCCCAGGATCAGCGATAAATTCGGCTGTGCGCCAGCAGGTAAAATCAGCGGCAAACCTGCATTACTCAACATCGCAGCAAAACGTTTGGTCCGTATGCCTCGAGCACCTGCACGGCGGGCAGATTAAGGGAACGTACCAGCGCTTCACTCATACTCACCGGCCCATGGAATCCACTGTCGAAATTACCCGGGCGATAATCCCCCGTTTTTCTTGGAACATCCTGGAGCAGCGATGCCGGGTGGATCAAACCGTCGTCCAGCGCCATACCGTAGATAAAGGGCTTGAGCACCGATCCCGGCGATCGGATCGCATTCACCATATCCACATGGCTAAACCGGGTGTCATCGTTAATGTCGACCGATCCCACCCAGCCACGCACTTTCATATCCGTGTGATCGACGACGATCATTGCCAGCGAACTGCGTGCCGGCAGGCGGGATTTCCAGTTCATCGCCAGTTCTTCAAGCTGCCGCTGCAGGGACGCATCTAAGGTAGTCACAATTTTAGTATCGCGACTTTTGCTGAGCATCATGCGCGAAAAGAGCGGTGCCAGCTGCGGCATTTGCCGGGGCGCCAGCCATACCGCTTCTTCACGAGACTCCTTAACCTGGCTTGCCGGCCAGACGCCCTGCGTCACCATCCGGTCGAGCACTTTGTTGCGTGCCGCTTCTGCACGTTCCGGCCAGCGGTCAGGACGCAACCGGCTTGGCGCCTGCGGCAATACGGCGAGCAGCGCCGCTTCGGAATAGCTGAGCTGCGAAGGCGGTTTGCCGAGATAGGTCCAGCTTGCCGCACCAATCCCCTGCAGCGTACCGCCAAATGGGGCGCGGTTAAGATAAAGCGTGAGGATGTCGCGCTTAGAGAGGTGCCACTCAAGCTGCATGGCTCGCCAGAGCTGACGAATTTTGCCACCAAAAGTGCGCGGATGCGGATCCAGCAGGCGCGCCACCTGCATAGTGAGCGTGCTGCCGCCTGAGACAACCCTCCCGGAGGTAAGATCCTGCCAGGCGGCGCGCAGCACAGAGAACGGATTCACGCCTGGATGGTCCCAGAACCAGCGATCTTCATACTGGATCAAGGCTTCAAGATAGCGGGGAGAAACCTCTTCGAGAGTGACCGGATAGCGCCAGATCCCTTCGCTGTCGGCAAAACGCCAAAGCGGTGTGCCTTTTTCGTCCACCACCACCCGTGCGGGGTTGACCTCTTTCAGAGGCAACGGCCACAGGCGATCAGCGGCCAGGATCAGCCCCCATAAAACGAGAAGCGCTCCCGCCAGCCACAGCCAGCGGGAGCGTATCAGACGTACAAGGCGCATATTACGGTACAACAATCAGCGGGCCACTGGCCGCACCTGTTGCCCGCCACTGCGGAACATACATGGACTCTACCATCGGGACCGGCACCTCATAGGTTCCCGGCGTCACGGCGCGCGCCAGATAAACCAGCGTGACCGGCTGCCCTTCGTTAACCGGCACCGCCGCCACAAAGCGATCGTCGCGGAATTCCATATGCTGAATATCCGCCTGCTGCATCTGACTGAGCAGGTTCTGCACTTCGCTGCCGCTGTCCTGCAGGCTGGCGCTGCTGCTCGCCAGGTTCTGGTTTTCAAGTTCCAGCCCCGCCGGGAGGAGATCGACAACCAGCGCATCCGGCACGTTCTGGCTGGCCTTCACTTCAAGCCATACCAGCACCAGCTCGCCGCTCTTCAGTGACGTGAGCGACTTTGTGCTGCCGTCGGTTGCCAGAATATGGCGCTCAATCTGCAGCACGTTAGACGATGGCTGAGGTGCAGATGCCGGATAACCGGTGCTATCAAGGCGTACCCACAGCGGTGTGCTACCGGTATTTGTCACCTGCAGCGCGCCAAGCTGGTCGCCGTTCACGTTCTGTACCAGGGCTTTATCACCACCTGATGCGGTATCCGCCAGAGACGTTTGCGCCTGCCATGCACCGGACAAGTTTGCAGCGAGCGTCCGGCCAGGAACAGGGCGTTACTCTCCTGGGTCGAGAGCCAGCGCTGGCTGAAAGCTTGTTCCGACAAGGCGTTCAGCAGCGTATTTTGCGCATCCGGCAGAAGCTTGTACTCCTCAAGCAGAGAGAGCATCAGCGCATTATCACGAAGCGCACTGCATAATCGGCCATCCAGTTTTTGCTGTCGTTACGCGGCGTTTTGATGGCCAGACCCAGCGCCTGCTGGCTGCGCGGTGCGTCGCCCATCAATTTAAGCGCCATCCCCAGCTGCATCAGCGGAAGCCCGGAAGCGGCCTGTCCGTGACGTTCCCAGATTTCACGCAACGCACCAAGCGGAGCTTTTTGCTGGCGAGCCAGCACCAGCGCGGCATAGGCCTGCACCGCAAATTTACTGGCCTGGGTATCATCGCTGTAGCGGATGGACATCATGCCCGGGTCCTGCAGGTAACGCAGCAAGCGGCTGTTGGCGTTGTTAACCGCCTCAGCAGGCACGCTGTAGCCCTGCTCGCCTGCACGAACCAGGAAGTCAGTGACATAGGCGGTGAGCCAGTACTCCTCCGGACCGTTTTTATCCCAAAGCGCGAAACCTCCGTCATCACGCTGCATCTGCAGCAGACGGGAGATTCCGATATCAATGGCCGCACGGCGCTTGTCATCCGTATCCCCTTTGATGCCAAGCGCGGTCAACTGCGCCGCGTTGGTGTAGAGCGACGGGAACAGACCACTGGTGGTTTGCTCCAGACAGCCATACGGGTATGCCTGCAGCTCACGAATATAGCGCGCCAGATTCAGAGGCGGTTTCCCGCTCAGCAGCAATTGTCCCTGTAGCGTGGCAGGAGAGAAGCCATTAAGGTGCTGCGCCGGTGCACTCCACGACTCACCAGGATTCAGCATGGCACCGGTGTTAACGGTCTGCGCCGGGAATGCCGGACGAACGCCGATTTTCCAGCTCTTCTGTTGTGCAGCGAAAGTCTCGCCCGGCAGCTGCAGGCCGGTCACCTGAGCGGTCACTTCACCATCACCGTAGCCATCCAGCGCACGTACCGGTATAAACAGGGTGCTGCGCGCGCCCGGCGGGTAACTTCACGGGCTGCGGCTGTGCGCCTCAAGCGACAGCTTGCCGGTAGCGGTAAAAGCAACGTTCAGCGTTTGCGGCTGGTCCGTCAGGTTGGTCACATCTAGCGTCAGGCGTGAGGTATCGCCACTTGCATGAAGCGCGGCGTGTTCAGTTCGGTAATGATTGGGGCGGCGACAATCACTTTACCTTCGCTGCTGCCGAAATCTTCTTCCGTCCAGGCCTGCGCCATCAGACGCAGCTCGCCATTGAAGTCTCCAATGGGCAGCGTCACGGTCCCTTCACCGTTAGCATCGAGCTCGACCGGCTGCGCCTGCTGGGCAATGATAGTCACGTGGTTCACCGGTGGTTTACCGCCGCGCTTAAGCTCATCGCCGTCACCACCAAAGCGCAGTGCAGCCATGCGGCCCTGCCCTTCAATGACCTGACCGTAAATATCGTAGATATCCGCGCCGTAGCGCTTCTGACCGAAGAACGCTTCCCACGGATCCGGGGTAACGTAATCGGTGATGTTCAACACGCCGCTGTCCACTGCCGAGATCAGCACATTCACTTTCTGCGGAACGGCGCCTTCTTTGACGCTGGCCTCTACCTTCACAGACAGCGTCTGGTTTGGCCGCATTTTCTGCGGATTTTCCAGCGTGACATTCAGGCGGCGATTCTCATCGCCCATCGGCAGATGCAGTAACCCGACGGCACGTTTCGGCGTCGCTGATTTGGATTTATCGCCAGGGCGTACCACCAGCGTGCTGAGATAGAGATCGTGACGTTTCCAGGCCTTATCCACCGGGATTGAGAGATCGAGCCCGTTGGCCGGTACGTCGATCTCTTTCCACCACAGCGGCCCTTCGCTGGACTCGATCATCGCATAGCCTTTACCCGCCGCCGGGGCAGCGATATGCAGCTGGATGGTATCTCCCGGCTGATAGGAAGGCTTGTCCAGTTTCATGGTCACACGGTCAGGGCGAGCGGCACCGGTGCCGTCGCTATTATCCTGCCAGCTATAGCCGGCCCAGAAGCGCACGCTGCTGACCATGTCGTCCGGCGCTTTGACCTCCAGACGGTACGAGCCCCACTCCACCGGGAAGGTCACTTTACCGGTTTCATCGGCCTTGAGGGTCAGCGCCTGCTCGCCCTCCACCAGGTCTTTCTGGTCAAACTGTGACTGCCAGCCATCGCTCTCTGACCAGTTCCAGTAGTAGTCACGGCGCTCACGGATCAGGCGAACCTGTAACCCGGAAACCGCCTTTTTTGCCCCGCTGGCATCGGCATAGACGATATCAAAGCTGGCATTGCCGTTTTCATCCACGATCGGCTGGTTGACGGTGGTGTCAGTGCGGTAGTCATAAACGGCCTTACTGGCAAACTGAGGACGTATACCCGGCAGATCGGCCGCCGGCCAGATGGCCTGCTCAGCACGGCGCGTCACCGGGCGACCGCCCGATTCCAGAAGGCTGGCCTGCAGGATCAGTTGCAGCGGTGAATGCGCCTCTTTCCACTGGCTTTCGGTCGAGACCTGTCCGCGCCCCTGTTCATCAAGGGTTAGCTGAACTTCATCCAGGCTGCGGCTCAGGTTCTCTTCGGCGATATCACCGAACTGGAAGCCCGGCAGTGCAGCGACGGCTTCGCGCAGCGGTCGCAGGAAAAGCTGGCCTTGCAGGGAATTTCCGTTGGCAGGTGCGCCATACAGGTAATAACCCGCAATGTTAAAGTCGACGTTATCCTCGGTGGAAACCGGCGCTTTTTGTCCCGTCAGATTAAGCGCCATACGCTCCGGCATAAAATCTTCAACGTGGAAATCCCACAGGCGCTGTTGGTTATCGCCGGTATTGGCGCGGATATGCCACATACCGGTCTGCGCCCCGCCGTCCAGGGAATAATTGAAGCGATAGAGTCCGTTCTCAGGCTGGACGACAACCGTGCGTGCCACCTGTCCGTCCGGGCGCAGTACGTCGAGTTTAACCGGCTGGGCAGGAAGCGGTTTACCGTCGCTGTCGCGCAGCAAACCATTGAGGATCACCGTTTCGCCAGGGCGATAGAGATCGCGCGGGCCAAACATAAAGAATTGCTTGCTGTAGCCAGGCTACCTGCGATATCAAACTCCGCCAGATCGAGGGCCGGAAGCTTGAGGTCAAGCAGCGTGGTCTGTCCGTCTTTGCTGGCCAGAATCAGCGCGGCTTCTTTGTCAGTCTCAAGTTTTGCGTGGCCGTCAGCATCGCTGTTCGCTTCGGCAAGCGTCTGCCCTTTATCATTCAACAGGGTGACGGTAACGCCGGATTGCGCCGCGCCATCTTCCAGGCTCTGGGTGAAAATATCCAGACGGTTATGATAACGGTGAGCGGACAACCCAATATCACTTAAGGTAAAGAGCGTCGCGGCATTGCTGTAGTTATAGTGCCCGGCTGATTCATGACCGCGATGTACACGCCTGACTGCTGGAGCGGCTTAATATCCCGCAGCGGCAACAGCAGTTTTTCACGGGTGTTGCGTGCCGGATTGAGGTCAAACCGGCCGGTATACACCAGGTCCGCCATTTTGAGCAGATTATCGGACTCCCAGTTAGTCAGGGAGTTACGGTACTCCCACTGGCTGACAAAGGAGGCCAGAGATTCAGACTTCACGCGGTAGAAATTCACGTCAACATTGTTGACGTTGAGCGCCATTACCGGCAGACCTTCCACACCTTGCCCGGCAGCAGTGAACCACGGCTGGCAAAACCGACCGTCGGTTCAACATCCCGGGTAGTCAGGGCTTTTTCGTAATCGATACCAAATGTCGCTTTGTTCAGCGCCTGCAGATCACGTTCAACGGTGACAACCAGATTGCGGTTGGGTTCCAGATGGCGCAGGCGTAGCTCTTTCAGGTTAGGTGCGAGTTCCCACGCCCCGTCAACCTTGCCGCTTTTTTTATCCACCACATGCACTGTTTTGGCGAAATCCTGATCGGGATTAAGCGGAACAGAGAAGGTCAGCACCAGCGTGGCCGCGCCATCAAGCTGCACCTCTGAAGTATCCAGCAGGGTGAGCGCTTTGCCCTGACTCTGTGCCGCCAGCGTTGCCAGCTTTTCAGCGTCCGGCTTTTCCGGTGCTTTCGGTGTCGTTGCTGTGGATGCTGCGGGAGCCGCAGCCTGAGAGTTATCGTCGCTGTTATCACAGCCGACAAGCGAAATGTGGTAGCAGCGCGAGAGAAATCGCGGCTAAGCGAAACGGTGTCATCCTTTGTCCCTGGCCCATGGAGCCTGTTGGTCGTCTTCCGGATAAGTATTATCCGCAAGTTTCATTAATACAAAAAGTCTAATTTTAGAATCTGGAAAGCACCTCGCAGAGCGACGACGCCTTTACTCAGGCACTGCTATGCCGATCACAGTCGCAAACGTCACATGTTACCTTTTACGTCATTTGTTTTTAAAACAAGAAGATAGCTGGATTACCTCGCCTTTAGCCTGCTAGCTTTAAGCTCAAGACGCACCCCGAGTGCGCGGTTCACTAAGAGAGACAGTCATGAAACGAGCCGTGAACGCCCTACAAAATTTCGGAAAATCGTTGTACGGACCGGTACTTATCTTACCGATCGTCGGTCTGTTTATCGCATTCGGTAACGTCCTGGGGAACGGTAACCTCGCAGAGTATGTGCCGTTTCTCGGCCATCCGCTGATTCAGCATATTGGTCAGCTTATCGCGAAATCGGCCGTGTCAGTTCTGGTTAACCTGGCGCTGGTGTTTGCCGTCGGGATACCGATTGGCCTGGCCACGCGTGATAAAGGCTATGCGGCCTGATTGGCTGGTGACCTTTGTTGTTTTCATTAACGCGATGAACGTTACGCTGCAGCTCCAGGGCGAACTGGCCCCCGCTGACCAGATGAAAGCCGCCGGGCAAAGTATGGTGCTGGGCGTGCAGGTGCTGGAGATGGGCGTTTTCGCCGGGATCCTGACCGGGGCGCTGTCCGGATACCTGTACAACAAATACTCCGGCGTACAGTTTAACGGCGCGATGGCCATCTATTCCGGCCACTGTTTCGTCGCCATCGTCATGCTTCCTGTCTCAATGCTGCTCGGCGTCGTGATGAGCGAACTGTGGCCATTTGCCCAGCATGGCATCAGCGCACTGGCGCTGGCGATCAAAGGTTCCGGGCCTTTTGGGGTGGCCATTTACGGCTTCCTGGAACGTATTCTGGTGCCGACCGGCCTGCATCATCTGTCTATACCCCTTCCTGTATACCGAACTTGGGGGGACGCAAGAGGTATGCGGCACGGTTTATCAGGGCGCACGCAATATCTATTTCGCCGAAATGGCTTGTCCGGAAGTGAAGCAGTTGAGCAGCACGGTAGTGTGGGACGCGCGCGGCATCAGCAAAATGTTTGGCCTGCCGCGGCGGCGCTGGCGATGTACATGACCGCCAGGCCGGAGCGCAAAGCGGCAGCCAAAGCCATCCTGATCCCGGCAGCGTTAACCTCTTTGCTGGTGGGCGTTACCGAGCCGATTGAGTTTTCATTCCTGTTCGTCGCTCCGCTGCTGTTTGTGGTACATGCGGTGCTGACCGGCATCGGCATGATGCTTTTCTCCCTGTTCGGTGTTCATGCCATCGGCGCTAACGGAATTATCGATTTTATTCTTTATAACCTGCCGCTCGGCACGGAGAAGTCCAACTGGCCGATGTACATCGTGGTCGGGCTCATCATGTTCGCGCTCTATTTTGTGGTGTTCCGCTTCCTGATCCTGCGCTTCAACATGAAGACGCCAGGACGCGAGGATGACGATCAGGAGACGCGCCTGTACAGCAAACAGGAGTATCAGGCGAAGGGGAACAATGACGGGCTGGGTGAATCCATCGTGGTGGGACTGGGAGGCCGGGAAAACATTGAGGTAGTGGATAACTGCTACACCCGCTTACGCGTCACGGTGAAGGATGTCTCCATCATGACGAGCCGCGTCTGAAAGCGACCGGCGCGAAAGGGATTATCAAACAAGGTAACAACGTTCAGGTGGTCTACGGGCTGCATGTCAAAAAATGCGAGAAGCCGTTGAGACGTTTCTCTGAGAGGAGCTAAAGATGTTTACACCCCCTTTTATTCTGTCGATTGCCGGTGGCGGCAGCACCTATACGCCAGGTATCGTGAAAAGCCTGATGGTACGCCTGCAGGACTTCCCGCTGGCCGAGATTCGCCTCTACGATATCGACGAAGCACGCCAGAACACCATTGCACCGGTGGTGGAGAAGGTCATTCGCGACCATAGCCAGAGCATTACCTTCACCGTGACCACAGACCCGGAAGTCGCGTTCAGCGGGGCGCACTTTGTCTTCGCCCAGATGCGTGTCGGCCAGTACAGGATGCGTGAGCAGGATGAGAAGATCCCGCTACGCCACGGCGTGGTGGGCCAGGAACCTGCGGTCCTGGCGGGCTGGCATACGGCCTGCGCACGATCCTGCCGATGGTCGAGCTGATCGATCTGGTGGATGCTACGCGCATGAAAAAGCCTGGATCGTGAACTATTCCAACCCGGCAGCGATCGTTGCGGAAGGGGTGCGCCGCCTGCGACCGGACGCCGCGTGCTTAATATCTGCGATATGCCAGTGGCGGCGATGCGTAACATGGGGGCCATTTTGGGTGTGGACCGCCACAAGCTGGAGGTGGACTACTTTGGTCTGAACCACTTCGGCTGGTTTACCCGCGTGCGGGTGGACGGCGAGGACAAGCTGCCGGAACTGCGTCGGCATATCGCGAGGTTCGGCCTGCTGACGGAAGATGCGGCCAAAACGGATCCGCAGCACTCAGATCCGTCTTGGGTGAAAACCTGGCGCAACATCAAGCCCATCATGGATAACTTCCCGGAATATCTGCCAAACCCCTATCTGCAGTACTACCTGATGCCTAACCAGATTGTGAACATCAGAACCCGGACTACACCCGCGCGAACGAAGTGATGAATGGGCGTGAGAAAAAGCTGTTTGCCGCCGCAGAAGAGTATAAGCGTACCGGGATTTTACCGGATGCCTTCCACGTGGGCGTCCACGGCGAGTTTATTGTCGATGTCGCCTGCTCGCTGGCATTTAACCTGCGTCAGCGCCATCTGGTAATGGTGGAAAACCGCGGGGCGATAACCAATCTGCCGTACGACGCGGTGGTGGAAGTCCCGGCCTACATCACCTCTGAAGGGCCAGAGCCGATCCGCGTGGGTCGGGTCCCGCTGTTCCATCAGACGCTGCTTCAGCAGCAGCTCGCCTCTGAACAGCTGCTGGTGGAAGCGACCATTGAAGGCAGCTACGAAAAAGCACTGCAGGCGTTCACCCTGAACCGTACCGTGCCTACCATGGAGCACGCAAAAGCGATTCTCGATGACATGATTGACGCCAACCGTGACTACTGGCCTGCGCTGCAAAAAGCCTGGCAGAACGGTGAAGCGGTGAAAAAATAGGGTCGTGCTCGCGAGTTGAACGTGGTTTGCTTGTCGGTGTCAGAAAAAACACCGACAATCCTTTTTTACGGAAAAGAATGGAGGCAACCCATGTCCACCTCATATTTTGTCGCCGCCGACTGGCTGATTGAGCACGGTGACGATCCGGAAGTACAGATTATTGACGCGCGTATGGCACCTGCCGGGCAGGAACACCTTCGCGATATGGTCGCAGAATACCGAGCAGGGCATTTGCCGGGCGCGGTATTTTTTGATATTGAAGCCCTGTCCGACCATAACTCCCCCTCTCCCGCACATGCTGCCGCGACCGGAAGCGTTCTCCGTGGCGATGCGCGAACTTGGCGTCAATCGTGACAAACACCTCGTGGTTTACGATGAAGGTAACCTCTTCTCCGCACCGCGCGCCTGGTGGATGCTGAAAAACTTGGCGTGGAGAAAGTCTCAATTCTGGCAGGCGGCCTCGCGGGCTGGAAGCGTGATGAACTGCCATTGCAGCAAGGCGACGTGACGCTGCCGGAAGGCGAGTTCGACGCGACGTTTGATGCGCATCAGGTAAAACGTCTGACCGACGTGCTGGTGGTCAGCCATGAAAAAACGGCGCAAATTGTCGATGCCCGCCCTGCAGCGCGCTTTAACGCCCAGGCGGATGAACCGCGTCCGGGGCTGAAGCGCGGCCATATTCCCGGCGCGTTGAATGTGCCGTGGGGCGATCTGGTGTTTGAAGGTGAATTAAAAACGACCGATGAGCTGCGCGCCATTTTTGATCGTCAGGGCGTGGATTTGCATCGTCCCGTTATTGCCAGCTGCGGGTCCGGCGTCACGGCCTGCGTGGTGATTCTGGCGCTCGCCACACTCGGTGTAAACGACGTGACGCTCTATGATGGCGCCTGGAGTGAATGGGGTGCACGAGACGATTTGCCCGTTGAACCGGCCAAATAATGGATAACCGTCTGGCCACGCTGTTAACGCGCGGGGCGTCACTGACCCGCGCGGAATATCGCGTGCTGGCCCACCTGACAGAGCATCCTCTGCTGGTGGGCAATATTACGGTGCGCGAACTGGCGCAGGCGACGTTCGTCTCAACCGCCACCATTATGCGTCTGTGTCAGAAATTAGGCTTCAGCGGTTTCAGCGAATTTATCTGGCACTGCAAACAGCTGTTAACCGAGACGCCGTATATCGCTGCGCAGGCACAACAGCGCCCCGAACTGCCGGCGCTTTTCAGTCAATTTATCGCGAACTATCAGCAAACCTTTCAGTGGGTAACGCAGGAGAAGCGCGCGCAATTTTCGACGTTGCTGCGCCAGAAAGAGAGCTTCTTTCTTTATGGCGCCGGCTTCTCTTATCTCTTCGCCGAGTACCTCACCAAGAAATTGCAGGTGCTGGGCAAAACGGCGTTTATTTCCGGGCCGGGGGATAGCCGAAACATTTTCCTCAGCAACGCTGCGCGGTATCAGGTGTTTATCGCCGTCTCACGCAGCGGTGAAACCGAACAGGTGCTGGATAAAGCGCGGATCGCGAAAAACGTGGGGATGACGGTCGTGGCTTTTACGCGCGCTTCGGCCAATACGCTGGCGGGAATGGCAGATTTGCACTTTGCCTTATATGACGAGGCGGTACATTACGCCGCAGAAGCCGCTGGCGTGACGTCGTTTGAGTCGAATCTGGTCCTGCTGATGGATTTACTGCTGCTGGAAGCGACGGGGTGAAAAATCACCC
>ENA-OQHY01000259-OQHY01000259.1-human-gut-metagenome-genome-assembly--contig:-NODE-259-length-31238-cov-2.906528_pt1 | contig 31238 bp, 42 predicted proteins | sample MGYA00242570_ERZ504733 | MGnify/ENA primary metagenome ERZ504733 (study PRJEB26092, sample SAMD00036219) | human gut metagenome | host: Homo sapiens | study: EMG produced TPA metagenomics assembly of... | reverse complement strand
CCGCACACAGCGCCGACAGGCGCGGAAGCTGGGCGTGGATATAAATAGCCGAAAGGTGTGAAAGCATCAGCGCCCGGGCAAGGCGTTCATCATCCGCCTGGACATGTTCCGCCACCACCACAACCGGCATGGTGGCCGTGATCCCCTGGTTGCCGATCCGGAATTGCTCATGCTGGCAGCGTCGCCCCGCCCATTCGGGCGTCCGAGGCCGCGCTGGTGCGAATGACAATATCCGAGCCCAGGTCCTGCGCTATCCATCCGCGAGCGCGCTGCTTATTGAGCGTCGCGCCAATGTGCAGCCCCCATTTTCCGCTTAAACCTTCACGGGAGAGCGCATCATTTAATTGTCCGGCAGCCAGGATAAAGCGGATCGCGTCAAACGGCACCTGCTCCACAAACTCAAGGATCTGCGATAGCGTGGCGTTTGAAAGTACCGCCAGCGGGTCGTCATTCCTCTCATCGGGTTGAGAATCAAGCGTAAAGCGGGTTTCGCCCTGACAGACAATCTCCACCACCCGCGTATGCCCACCGGCGATGGTCACCATCGCCGAGGCCTGTCCGGCGTGAACGCAGGCGCGGGAGTAGAGGATGTCATCGCACGGCTCCTGCAGCTTGACCTGCACCTGGCCGGCGTCCAGCAGCGCTTGGCACGCACCAGCGCATCGGCAGTGGCATCCTTCAGTACCTCCAGTCCGGCGTGCGCGTTGCCGCCAATGGCCCTAGTGCCGCCGCAATCGGCAACCCGACCATCCCGGTGCCAGGTACCGTCACGCCAAGGCCATTTTTCATCAGATTCGGTGAAACCCACGCCTCAATCTGTGTGACGTCACCCGGCAGAAGCTCCGCGGCCATCGCACAAGCCAGCGCCAGAGAGATCGGCTCGGTACACCCCAGTGCAGGTTTAACTTCCTCCTGCACCGCCCGAATAAATTGATTCCATAAAGATTGAGTTTGCTCTGACATCGTTACGACCTTGTTTGCCCTTAAGAAAACGCGAGGAAAGGAGAAACACACAGCAGCAGACCGGTGATGATAATGATCACTAGCGACACGCCTTTATATTTGTGCAGCGCCGGCACTTTGTAGACCAGCCACGCCGGAATCAAACACCCCACCATACCGAAGATTGGGCTGCAAATAGAGGTGAAGCTCAGTACCGGCGCGTTTAACACAATCGCGCTCCATGCCAGCAGAATGGCAAACAGCATGATGCCGCGCTGTACGGTGTTTTCGTTGATTTTCTCTGCCGGCATTTTGCGGCGCAGAATGTTCATCACAATGCCCTGCGTCGCTTCACGAAAGCCCAGGTACACGCCGAAGAACGCGGTCATGACGGCAAAAATATTCAGGATAACGCTGACAATTTTGACCCAGCCGGCACCGTCGCCACTGATAAACTGCGCGGCAATTGCCAGTGCGGAAATATTCTGTTCGTAGGCTTTGACCGCCTCATCATGCCCCATTGCCAGGGTGAACGAGACCGCGTAGAAAAAGACCGTCACGAAGAGGATCGCGAAGGCGATGTTCATCGCCCGCAGCGCTTTATGGCGCGCCACTTCAACCGATTTTTCGCGTGAACGATAGGAGATCACCATCGGGCTTAATGTCTGAATAAACAGAATCGACGTTAAGGTAAACGGCAACGTGATAATCGCGTTTTTAATGAGTAGCCCCACGGGTGGCAGCATGCCCACGTTGCTAAATGCCAGAGGCCAATCATCGACAACCCGAGCGCCGCCACCACAAATAACTTGGTCAGCACCATCAGGCTGGAGACTTTAAACAGCAGTTTCTCGCCACGGGAGGAGATCGCCACCAGGATGCAGATCAGGAACAGACCGTAGAACGGATTTTCAGAGAGCAGCCCCTCCGTCACGCCGAAGGTGTGTAAATAGGAAGCGCTGTCGTTGGTGATGGCGGTGGAGTAGACGAACATCCAGATAACCAGCATCACGAAATAGAGCGCCCCCAATAAGATGCCCCAGTTCTTACCGAGGTAGCCGCTGATGACGCTCGGATAATCTTTGCACTCCGGCGATTCTGCCAGCGTGTTAATAAACAGCCGCTGAAACAGGTACATGGCCGGATAGCCAATCACTGACGAAAGCAGAAACACCCACAGTCCCATCAGCCCCACCTGTACCGGGAGAAAAACAATCCCCGCGCCGATGGCCATTCCGATACTCATAATGACCCAGCCCGTATCGGTGCTGTCGAATTTAATGGCCTCCTGCCACTCGCTTTCACTCATCCCTGCCCGCTTTGCCGCGGGTGAATCGTTCACAATCACACTGCTGTTTGTTGCCGTATCCATAAGGCACTCGCTTATTTTGTAGGGTAACCAGTTGTTTTTATGGGATTCTGACCACCAGCGATAATGAGCCAGACTGCTGCAGGTGTGTTATTGGAATGGACAAATCATACGTGGAGAGCGGGAGAAAAAAGTCACAATATTTATAAGGCTTTTCGCAAGCGAGAGAAATAAATACTCTGAGATGATGAATAATGGAGGTAATTTTCTAAAAGTGACGCCGATCAAGAAATAAAAAACCCGCGACATGCGCGGGTGTGTCATCAGTTAGCCAGCGCGTTCGCCATATCGGTTTTCACCTGTTTACGCTGCTCCGCTGTCAGAACCTGGCTGACATCAAAGTAGTATTTGACGCGGTAATAGCGGGTCTGCTCTTCAATTTTGCTGAATGCGGCAAGCTGGTTTTTCACCGTGCTTTCATCCCATTTCCCTGTCTGGAACATCTCGATCAGCGCCCCGTCTTTCACGCCGGTCATCGGGATCTTGCTGACATTTTGTTCCAGCGTCTGGTGCAGCGCGTCGATCTTCTTAATCTGATCGTTGCTCAGCTTGAGGTGTTGCACCAGCGGATCCTGCGCCGGAGAGGGGGCAGCTTCAACGTCAGCGGCCTGTGCGGCAAAACTGCATGCCACCAGCGAGGCAGCAACCAGGGTAATACGGGTCATTTTCATCATCTTACTGTCCTTACATACTGTTTCAGGGGAAAAGCAGGCGCATTGTTTTTCAGAAGCGGATGAAGATGTGTGAGTAATTATATAAACATTTTTGTATGTTCCGCGGACAAAAAAGCCCCCTTATCCAAAGGGGGCCTGTTTCAGACGACGATCACAGTGCCTGGGTAAACGTCCTTGAGATCACGTCCTGCTGCTGCTCGCGCGTCAGCGCATTAAAGCGCACCGCATACCCTGAGACACGAATGGTGAGGTTGGGATAGTTCTCCGGGTGCTCAATCGCCTCCATCAGCATCTCCCGGTTCATGACGTTAACGTTGAGGTGCTGTCCCCCCTCGATGGCCGCTTCGTGGTGGAAATACCCGTCCAGCAGCCCTACAAGGTTGGTTTTGCGCACTCTCTCATCCTTGCCCAGCGCCTGAGGCACGATGGAGAAGGTGTAAGAGATCCCGTCTTTCGCATAGGTGAACGGCAGCTTAGCGACAGAGGTTAACGAGGCCACCGCCCCTTTCCTGTCTCGTCCGTGCATCGGGTTCGCGCCCGGTGCGAATGGCGTACCGCCGCGGCGTCCGTCCGGCGTATTGCCGGTCTTCTGGCCGTAGACACATTCGACGTAATGGTCAGGATCGACTGGGTCGGCACCGCGTTGCGGTAGGTCGGCAGCGCCTGAATTTTCTTCATAAAGCGTTCCACCAGGTCACAGGCAATGCTGTCCACGCGGTCATCATTGTTACCGTACTGCGGGTAGTCCCCTTCAATCACAAAATCGACCGCCAGGCCGGTATGGTCGCGTACGGGTTTTACCGTGGCGTATTTGATGGCGGACAGCGAGTCCGCCGCCACCGACAGCCCGGCGATACCGCAGGCCATGGTGCGGTAAACGTCCCGGTCGTGCAGCGCCATCAGCGAGGCTTCGTAGCTGTACTTATCGTGCATGTAATGGATGAGATTCAGCGCGCTAATGTACTGCACCGCCAGCCAGTCCATAAAGTGATCCAGACTCGCCATCACGGTGTCGTAATCCAGCACCTCATCCAGCAGCGGCGCGGTTTTCGGCCCGACCTGGATCTTCAGCTTCTCATCCACCCCGCCGTTGATCGCATACAGCAGCGTTTTCGCCAGGTTAGCGCGGGCGCCAAAGAACTGCATTTGCTTGCCGATCACCATCGGGCTGACGCAGCAGGCAATGGCGTAGTCGTCGCTGTTGAAATCCACGCGCATCAGGTCGTCGTTCTCATACTGCAGCGACGAGGTGTCGATCGACATCTGTGCAGCGTACTTCTTGAATGCGACGGGCAGTTGTTCGGACCACAGGATCGTCAGGTTTGGCTCCGGTGCAGGTCCATCGTGTGCAGGGTATGCAGGTAACGGAAGCTGTTTTTGGTGACCAGCGTGCGACCATCCAGCCCCATTCCGCCAATCACTTCGGTGGCCCAGACAGGATCGCCGGAGAAGAGCGTGTCGAACTCCGGAGTACGCAGGAAGCGCACCATGCGGATCTTCATGATGAAATGATCGATCAGTTCCTGCGCCTGGATCTCACTCAGGCGACCCGCCTGCATATCGCGTTCGATATAAATATCCAGGAACGAGGCCGTGCGACCCAGCGACATCGCCCCGCCGTTCTGGGATTTCACTGCGGCCAGGTAGGCAAAGTAAACCCACTGTACCGCTTCCTGCGCATTCATCGCCGGGCGAGAAATATCGAAGCCATAGTTCGCTGCCATCTGCTGGATCTGCAGCAGTGCGCGTTTGTGTTCCGCCAGCTCTTCACGCAGGCGGATCGTCGCCTCCAGATCTTCACCCCGTTCGAGTTTGCCCTGCAGATCCGCGAACTGCGCTCACGCTCGTGCACCAGATAGCGGATGCCATACAGCGCCACGCGGCGGTAATCGCCGATGATGCGCCCGCGTCCGTAGCCGTCCGGTAGCCCGGTCAGCACGCCTGATTTACGGCAGCGCATCATCTCGGGGGAGTAAACGTCAAAGACCCCCTGATTATGGGTTTTGCGCAGTTCGGTAAAGAGATATTCGAACTGCGGATCCATCTCGCGGCCATAGGCTTCGAATGAACTGCGGATCATATTGATCCCGCCGTACGGATGCAGCGCACGTTTGAGCGGCTTATCGGTTTGCAGGCCGACGATCGTCTCCAGCTGCTGGTCAATATAGCCCGGTCCGTGGGCCGTGATGGTGGTGGCAATGTTGGTGTCAAAATCCACCGGCGCATGGGTGGCATTCTCCTGACGAATGCCCACCATTACCTTCTCCCAGAGCGCCGTCGTTGCTGGCGTCGCCTGCGCGAGGAAAGTTTCGTCGCCTTCATAAGGGGTATAGTTATGCTGAATAAAATCGCGCACGTTGACGGTGTCTTTCCATTCTTCACCGCGAAACCCGGCCCATGCGTCGCTGTAAGGGGCAACGCGCGTATCGATTGCTACTTCATGAATTTCTCGCTCTGTCAGGCATAAGCCGCAGCCGGAGTGACCTTCCCAAGACGGAGGGCATCCAGCGCGATCATTTTTTCTTCGTTGGTTGGGATCACCGCGCAGGCCACGCGGGACGAATCGGTGGTGATCACACGCTCACCTGCGCTGCCCGGCAGGGCATTTTTGGCTTCATCGAGGGTGATGCCAAAGACGGCCAGGTGTTCCGCCACCAGCGTGCGGATCAGTCTGGAGTTCTCACCAATCCCGCCGGTGAACACCACACCGTCCAGGCGGTGTAACGATGCCGCGTGCCCGGCAATATGCCGTGCGATACGGTGAACAAAGGTCTGGATCGCCAGCTGTGCCCGCTGATGTCCCTCATGCCAGGCCTTTTCGAGGGTTCGCAGATCGGAGGATATTCCCGAGATCCCCAGCAGGCCGGACTCTTTATTGACGACGCGTTCCAGATCCTCAAATGACTGTCCGGTCTGTTGGGCTATCCAGGCCATGGCGCCGAAATCAACGTCGCCACAGCGGGTCCCCATGATCAGCCTTCCAGCGGCGTCATGCCCATGGAGGTATCCACGCTCTCACCATTGCGTACCGCGCAGATGGATGCCCCGTTGCCGAGATGGGCAATCACCAGCCGCTGTCCTCAGGCGAAATCCCGAGCAGGGCATGCGCCTGCCCGGCAACGTAGCGGTGGGACGTCCCGTGGAAGCCATAGCGCCGCACGCCAAGCTCTTCGAAATAGCGGTACGGCAGCCCGTACAGATAGGCCTGCGGGGCCAGCGTCTGGTGGAAGCTGGTGTCAAACACCGCCACCTGCTGTATACCCGGAAACAGGCGTTCGGCTGCCTCGACGCCGCTTAAGTTGGCGTAGTTATGCAGCGGTGCCAGCGAGGAAACCTGACGGATCTGCTCAATAACCTGTTCCGTGATAAGGGTCGACTCGCTGAAGAGGTCGCCGCCGTGCGCAATACGATGGCCAATCAGGGCCACGCTGCTCATCAGGTCACGCTTCTCCAGCTCCAGGGCGATGGCTGCCAGCGCCCCTTCGTAGTCATGGTGAGCCAGTCTGGCTGGCTCACCCCCGTTCACGGAAATAAAGGCTTTTTCAGTGTTAATCCCGTCTGCAATGCCCGTCATCAGGCATCACAGCTGCTGGCATCGAGTACTGAAAACTTAACAGAGGACGATCCGCAGTTAATAACCAATACAACCGGAAACTCAATCATGGTGTTACTCCGCTCTTCCTGAGCCAGGGTTTAGAACAGTTTGTAGACGATGTTCAGGATGGTCAGCAGGCCCACAACCGTGACGAAGATGTTTTCGGGTCTGCCCTTATATTTCGCCATTGCCGGCGCTTTACGAATGGCATACATCGGCAACAGGCACAGCAGAGAGGCGATGATTGGCGCCCCCATGGCTTCGATAAGGTCGAGAATGTTCGGGTTAGCATAGGCAACGACCCAGGTCGACCCCATGATGAATACCATGCTGATGGTGTTCAGTTTGCCTACGGAGACTTTCTTCTTATCGCCCTTATAACCGAACTTCAGGATCAGGCCGTTCAGCCTTCCAGCGTGCCAGATAGTGGCCGAAGAAGGATTTGAAGATAGCGACCAGCGCAATGATGGAGGCACCGTATTCCAGCACCGTGGCAAACGTTGATTTAGTGCCTGACATGGTCGCAAAGTGGTTCGCCAGGTAAGAGAGCACGGAATATTCTGCGCTTTGGCATCGGCCATGTTCTGCGGCGAGAGCGTGAACAGGCAGCTAAAGGCGAAGAACATCACCACCGCGACCATCAGCAAGCTGGCGCGACCGATGATTTTGGAACATTTCTGCTCGGTAAACGCTTTACCGAACTCGGGTTCGTACTCTTCACGTTTCGAGACCACAAACGAGGAGACGATGGGCGAGAAGTTGAAGGAGAAGACCATGATGGAGATCCCCAGCCAGACCGTCACCAGAATGCCGTCATGCCCGGTAAACGCAATATCGCTCAGATTGACCTGGTCAATCACCGACGAGTTCCAGTAAGGGATCAGCGACAGGGAAATCAGCACCAGGCTGGCGATAAACGGGAACACCAGGAAGCTCATCACCTTCACCATCAGGTCTTTACCAAACCAGATAACAAAGGCCATCAGCAGCAGCAGGAACAGCGCCACCACGCCGCGGTTAAGCGCGGGCAGCTGGAGCTGGTTTTCCCAGAAGGTCATAAAGGTGTTCGTAATGGTGACGCCGTAAATCCACAGCAGCGGGCAAATGGCGAAGAAGTAGAGGAACGTGATCACCACCCCACCGGTCTTACCAAAATGCTCTTCCACCGTTTCGGTGATGTTGCCAGACACGTTACTGCCGGACAGACACAGGCGTGCCAGCGCCCGGTGGCAATAAAACGCAATCGGGAAAGCGAGAACCAGCATCAGCAGGATAGGAATCAAGCCGCCGAAGCCTGCGCGAATCGGGAAGAACAGCACACCTGCGCCAATGGCGGTTCCAAACAGGCCAAGCGTCCAGGTGGTATCAGACTTACGCCAGGAGGACGTTTTTGTCTGGCCAACGATAATGCTTTCTGTGTTGCTCATAGGTCATCCTTTATGCGTCAACGAAGCCGGTAATTTGGGATACGCGGGAGAGATCGATATTGCCGCCGGAAATAATGCAGACGGTTTTACGACCCTGAATATAGTGATCAAGCTTGCCGCTTAATAACGCCGCACAGGCCAGTGCGCCAGCACCTTCTGTAACCACTTTATTTCGCTGAATGAGGGCAATCATGCTGTTACGAATTTCGTCTTCGCTGACCAGCACAATGTCATCGACTAATTCACGAACAATCTCGAAGGTTAATTTACCCGGGCGAGACACATCACATCCGTCGGCTAATGTCCCGGTAACGCGGTGGTTAATGATTTCTCCTGCCTGATACGATGCGGCCATTCCATGTACGTTTTCAGACTGCACGCCGATAATATTAATGGTCGGGTTGATGGATTTAATGGCCGTTGCAATTCCGGCAATTAAACCGCCACCGCCGATGGGTACAATCACGTTATCCACATCATACAAATCTTCGAGAATTTCCAGACCAATGGTGCCCTGGCCGGCAATCACTTTCGGATCGTCATACGGTGGGATAAAAATGCGTCCTTCCAGCTCCACGATTTCGCTGACTTTGGCGATGGTGTCGTTGAAGTTTTCGCCGTGCAGCACCACTTCAGCCGAGTAGTCACGGGTGGCGGCGACTTTAGATTTCGGCGCCCCCATCGGCATGACCACTTTGCCGTCGATACCGAGCATTGCACAGGAGAGCGACACGCCCTGCGCGTGGTTGCCTGCAGAACAGGCGACCACGCCTTTACGTTTTTCAGCTGCGGTCAGCGAACTTAATTTATTAAACGCACCGCGGATCTTGAAGGAGCCAGTACGCTGCATATTTTCAAACTTCAGGAATATCTCACCTTTACAGCGTTCGCTGAGATAATTTGAGCGCGGCATGCCGGTTTTATATATTTTGCCTGCCAGTCGTTTTCTGGCGTCCTGAATATCTTCAATGGTCACCGGGAGATCGTAGGTAATATGCATAATATCCTCGTTATAATAATTCATTTTCTTCAGGCAAAGTCAGGGTATCAGAGCACGGATAAAATAAGCTCTGGGTGTTTTTAAACAGGTTAACGCGTTATCAGAGGGTTATTTAATCATCGTCGTCTTTCACTGGTCAGTGACGCGTATTGTTTTGCCAGTTCGACTAATACTGACGCCGATTTCTTAATTCTGTAATTTTTTGACCACACGGCGGCATAACGCGCTATGGGTAATTCATCTTCCACCGGCAGTACAATAAACTGGTCGGAACCGAATGGCGCAATCATGTCGCGGGGAATAACCGTCAGGTAATCGGCATTCAGGACAAGGTTATAAATGGTCACGACGGAATCGGTCTGGACGATGTTTTCAATGCTGATGTGATTGTCTTGCAGGGTGGTCAGAAGTTCTTTGTAGTAGCCCATATCGGTTTGCGGCATCACCCACTGTTCATCCGTGAGTGATGCAGGGTAGTCGAGCCGGTGCACGTTCGTGATTTGTTGGCTACCAGGACAAACTCAGACTCAAACAGCGGCTCGACGTGAAGATCCTGCAGCAGCATTTCATCACTTAATGTGCCGATGGCAAAATCCAGCCGGCCGTCGCGAATGGCCGGCAGGAAAGAGGACAGCTGAGCTTCGTACATCGAGACGCGCGCTTTCGGGAACACTTCCTTGAATTTTTTGATCATTTCAGACAGGAAGGTGAAGCCAATGAGCGACGGGTAACCAAAGGAGACATCCATGACGGTGCTGAAACTGAGGCTGTTAATCTCGCTCACCATGTTTTTCATCTCACGGGTGATCGACTCAGAGTACGAGAGTAATACCTGGCCTGCCGCAGTCAGTTTAACGCCGGTGTTTTTGCGCACCATGACTTCAACGCCAAAGTAAGATTCGATATCGCTGATAATTTTGCTGACGGCAGGTTGCGTCAGGCCCAGTTGTCTTGCAGCAGAACCAATGGAGCCACTTTTAATGACTTCCTGAAATACCACGAGGTGCTGTGTTTTCGGTAGAATAATAGTGTTCATAATATTCTGCGCTTATTTCCCTATGACGGGGTGGATTCTACTCAATATGGCTGATGGGGGTATGTGCTGTTACTCACAATTTGCTTTTTCACACCCTTAATCAGCATGACTATAATCCTTTAAAACACCTTATTATCAATAAGTTACATTAAAATAAATACGCCATAACGCTGATATTGATCAACAAAAAGAGCAGTAATAAATTTATTTTATGGCGATAACACAGGTAAATTTTTCGGCGTTAAAAAAATCGATAAAGACTATCTTTCAGGCAATTAAAGATTAATAAATAACCGTAATTCTTTTAAAACATTCTTTCAATTTATCAAATTTGTCTGGGGTGATTTTGCTGACTTTCGGGAAACAGTGGAATGCATCACACATTCATGAGCTAAATGTTTTTGAATTCAATATACATATATCAAATAAGAAAACATTCACGATCATAAAAGCAACATTCATAACAAATTAACAATACTGCAGAATCAGGATTATTTAGCGCGAAATTTTGTGATTGCGATCGCCAGCAGATGTGAAAAAGAGACTGAAGGGGTGAAAGCAGTGAAATGTGCTTAATGTCGCAAATGTGATAATTGATGTCGTGTGAGCGATGCATCGGGTGGCCCTTGCTTGCAATTTCTAAGGCCGATAAAAGAAAACCCCGCCGAAGCGGGGTTGTGTAAAAAGTTGAAGCTGGCCGATAAGCCGCGTTCTTTCATAGAAAGCGGAGTGGACAGTCATTCATCTCGTTTAGCGCAGATAGCAAAAACCCCGCCGAAGCGGGGTTGTGTAAAAAGTTGAAGCTGACCGATAAGCCGGGTTCTGTCGTGGACAGTCATTCATCTAGGCCAGCAATCGCTCACTGGCTCAAGCAGCTACCCGGGTTCAGTACGGGCCGTACCATGTGAACCCCTATTTGGCCTTGCTCCGGGTGGAGTTTACCGTGCCACGGACTGTTGCCAGCCGCGCGGTGCGCTCTTACCGCACCCTTTCACCCTTACCTGATCCCGCTTGCGCGGGCCATCGGCGGTTTGCTCTCTGTTGCACTGGTCGTGGGTTTCCCCCCCAGGCGTTACCTGGCACCCTGCCCTATGGAGCCCGGACTTTCCTCCCCTCCGCCCGTCTCCCCCCGAAAGGGGACGACGACGAAGCGGCGACTGTCTGGTCAGCTTCGGCGCGCAGTATAGAGGGTTTGTGCCCTGCTGTCACCCTTGGGTGTGCATCCCTATCTGCAAAGTGGCGGCGATATTGCGCGAGGCGCGGTAAATATTGTCAAACGCCCCACGGTAAGCCTCTTCCAGCGACTCGACGCGGCTCAGCACGCTGAATACCGCGTCGATGCCATACTGATGCACGACCCCCACATCCCGGGACAGACTGCCGGCAATGCCGATCACCGGCTTATGGTATTTTTTGGCGATACGGGCGATACCGACGGGCACTTTGCCTGAATGCTCTGGCTGTCAATGCGCCCTTCGCCCGTCAGTACCAGCGTGCAGTCGTGAATATGTTCTTCGAGGTTAAGTGCCTGGGTGACAATCTCAATACCGCTCTTCAGTTCCGCGCCGAGGAAGGCCATCAGGGCCGCCCCCATGCCTCCCGCGGCACCCGCACCGGAACCTGCTTCACGTCAATTCGCAGAGATTTTTTTATCACATCGGCATAGTGGCTGAGATTAGCGTCGAGAGTGAGGATCATCTCCTCTGTCGCCCCTTTTTGCGGGCCAAAGATACGGGAAGCGCCTCTCTCGCCAACCAGCGGATTCGTGACGTCGCACGCGACGTGGATTGTGCAATCTTTTAGCCTGGCGTCGAGGCCGGAGAGATCGACGCTGTTGAGCGCCATCAGCTGCCGCCGCCATAACCCATTTCAGTACCGTTGGCATCGCGGAGCGTGGCCCCAGCGCCTGCATCATTCCGGCGCCGCCGTCGTTGGTGGCACTGCCGCCAATGCCGATAATGATATGTCGAGCACCTTTATCCAGCGCGCTGAGAATAAGCTCCCCGGTACCCCGGGACGTGGTGACGAGCGGGTTACGTTGGGTGGCCGGGATCAGTGCCAGACCGCTGGCGGCGGCCATCTCAATAAATGCCGTGCTGCCATCGCCGGACATGCCCCAGCGGGCGTTAACCTGTTCACCCAACGGGCCCGTGACCCTGGCATGCTGTTCTGTGCCCTGGGTGGCGGCGATCATCGCGTCAACCGTACCTTCCCCGCCGTCAGCAACCGGCACCGAAACATAAAGTGCATCGGGGAAAATTTCCCGAAATCCTTTTTCAATCGCCTGAGCAACCCCGGAGGCAGAAAGGCTTTCTTTCCAGGAATCTGGCGCGATTACGATTTTCATAGTTGTCGCCTGTTACCGCACTCGGCAAAAATAGCGGACGCGTTCCCGCGTCCGTTTTTATTAGCGAGAGACTTCCACCTTCGCCAGTTTTTCGTAGTAGCACGCAATCGCGCTGTGGTCGGCAGTGCCCAGACCATCCGCTCGCAGGGCCTGCATCATCTCCATGACGGCGGCGGTCAGCGGCAGCTGCGCGCCCACGCCGTGGGAGGTATCCAGGGCATTCGCCAGATCTTTAATGTGCAGGTCGATTCTAAAGCCGGGCTTGAAGTTACGATCCATCACCATGGGCGCTTTGGCATCCAGCACGGTGCTGCCCGCCAGGCCGCCACGGATCGCCTGATACACCAGATCAGGGTTAACGCCCGCTTTGGTGGCCAGCGTCAGCGCTTCCGACATTGCGGCAATGTTCAGCGCCACAATCACCTGGTTTGCCAGCTTGGTGACGTTACCCGCCCCGATATCGCCGGTATGCACCACGGAGCCCGCCATGGCTTTCATCAGGTCGTAGTATTTATCAAAAACAGCTTTGTCGCCGCCAACCATCACCGACAGGGTGCCGTCGATGGCTTTGGGCTCTCCGCCGCTGACCGGGGCATCCAGCATATCGACGCCCTTCGCATTTAGCGCCTCACTGATTTCACGGCTTGCCAGCGGCGCGATAGAACTCATGTCAATCACCACCAGGCCAGGTTTGGCACCGTCAATGATGCCGTTCTCCCCCAGGGCCACCTCTTTCACATGCGGGGAGTTTGGAGCATGGTGATAATGACATCGCACTGCTCAGCAATCGCTTTGGCGTTTGCTGCGGTTTCTGCGCCTGCGGCAATCACCTCGGCCACGGCTTGCGGATTATGGTCTGCAACCACCAGGGAGTAACCTGCTTTGATGAGGTTTTTACTCATGGGTTTACCCATGATCCCAAGGCCAATAAAACCCACTTTCAGCGTCATAATTCGTTTCCTCAATGATGGTTATTTTTTAAAGGCGTCCGCTAACTTCTGCGTGGCCGAGCGGAATACGCCGAGGTCGCTACCGACGGCAACGAAGGTCGCGCCCCACTCCAGATAGCGGCGGGCATCCGCCTCAACCGGCGCCAGAATGCCGCACGGTTTGCCGTGCGCGTTGGCACGGGCAAAGATGTGCTGAATAGCGCGCTGCACCTCAGAATGACCCGCATTGCCCAGATGGCCGAATGCCGCAGCAAGATCGCTTGGACCAACGAAGATGCCATCCACACCGTCGGTGGCAGCGATAGCGTCGACGTTATCGACCCCCTGCTGGCTCTCAATTTGTACCAGGATGGTGATGTTGCTGTTGGACTGTGTGAAGTAGTCCGGGACGGTGCCAAACATGTTGGCACGATGGGAAACGGAGACCCCGCGGATCCCTTCCGGCGGATAACGTGTTGACGCCACGGCCTGCACCGCCTCCTCTTCCGTTTCCACAAACGGGATCAGGAAGTTGTAGAACCCAATATCCAGCAGACGTTTGATGATTACCGGCTCGTTGGTCGGGACGCGAACCACTGGCGCGCTATGCTCCCTTTGAGCGCCATTAACTGCGGAATAAAGGTGCTGATATCGTTCGGCGCATGTTCGCCGTCCAGCACCAGCCAGTCGAAACCGGCCTGGCCCAGTACTTCGGTGCTGATGGGGCTTGCCAGCGCGGACCAGCAGCCAATCTGGATCTGGTGCGCCGCGAGGGCCGCTTTAAACTTATTCGGGAAGATATCATTATTCATCACGTTTACCTTTTTAATTCCGCAGTCTTATTCAGGTTCATATTTATATTTTCAGACGCAGCGTCAGCGTTATATTTATTTCCTGACATAATTTAGGCGTTATAAAATCGTCATTCAGTATAATCCTCACGTCATGACAGCACATTGTTTTAATGCTCAAGCATTGCGGCGTGTTTTGATAATATTTTGAGCATATGCACAACGCGATGGGCGCTGATGCACAGAATCAGGCATTGCTGGCCGGGTGGCATCTTCGCCGGGTTTAAGGAGCGATCGGGATCACATTTTGATATCTCGTCTCCTGACATTCTTTATTGACTCAAGCCGCGTCTTTATTTCTGCGATAAGAAAATAAACATCCCCTGGCTGCATTTACTATCAGACATTTTGCTGGAGAATATTGGACAATGGCCGACATTGAAATTCGACAAGCGTCGCCGACGGCGTTCTATATCAAAGTTCACGACACGGATAATGTGGCGATAATTGTTAACGACAACGGTCTAAAAGCGGGCACTCGTTTCCCGGATGGGCTGGAGCTGACTGAACATATTCCGCAGGGGCATAAAGTCGCTCTGGTGGATATCCCGGCCCACGGTGAAATCGTGCGGTATGGCGAAGTTATCGGGTATGCGGTTCGCGCTATTCCTCAGGGGAGCTGGATTGAGGAGTCGCTGGTTGAGCTACCCGAAGCGCCGCCGCTGAACACGCTCCCCCTGGCCACCCGGGTTCCTGAGCCACTGCCCCCACTGGAAGGGTACACATTCGAAGGTACAGGAATGCGGACGGCAGCGTAGGCACCAAGAATCTACTCGGTATCACCACCAGCGTGCACTGTGTGGCAGGCGTGGTGGATTACGTGGTGAAAATCATTGAGCGCGACCTGCTGCCGAAATACCCGAATGTCGACGGCGTGGTAGGTCTGAACCATTTGTACGGCTGCGGCGTGGCCATCAATGCTCCGGCGGCCGTGGTACCGATTCGTACCATCCATAATATCGCCCTGAACCCGAATTTCGGTGGCGAAGTGATGGTCATTGGTCTGGGTTGCGAAAAGCTGCAGCCAGAGCGTCTGTTGCAGGGCACCGAAGATGTGAATGCCATTCCGGTCGACGAGGCCAGCATTGTTCGTTTGCAGGATGCGCATCACGTCGGATTCCGTTCAATGGTTGACGATATCCTTCAGGTGGCGGAGCGCCATCTGGAAAAACTGAACCAGCGCCAGCGCGAGACCTGCCCGGCATCAGAGCTGGTGATAGCACCCAGTGCGGCGGCAGCGATGCGTTTTCAGGCGTCACGGCGAACCCGGCGGTGGGCTATGCCTCGGATCTGTTTGTCCGCTGTGGCGCCACGGTGATGTTCTCCGAAGTGACCGAAGTGCGTGATGCCATCCATCTGCTCACCCCACGCGCCATCAATGAAGAGGTGGGCAAACGCCTGCTTGAGGAGATGGCCTGGTACGATAACTATCTCGACATGGGACAAACCGATCGCAGCGCCAACCCCTCTCCGGGCAATAAAAAAGGCGGTCTGGCGAACGTGGTGGAAAAAGCCCTCGGCTCGATTGCCAAATCCGGCCAGAGCGCCATTGTTGAAGTGCTCTCCCCGGGCCAGCGCCCCACCAGACGCGGCCTGATTTACGCAGCGACCCCGGCCAGCGACTTTGTCTGTGGCACACAGCAGGTGGCGTCCGGCATTACGGTACAGGTCTTTACCACCGGGCGCGGCACGCCGTACGGGCTGATGGCGGTACCGGTGATTAAAATGGCCACCCGTACCGAGCTGGCAAACCGCTGGTATGACCTAATTGACATCAACGCGGGCACCATTGCCACTGGCGAAGAGAGTATCGAGGATGTCGCTGGAAGCTGTTCCACTTCATTCTGGACGTGGCAAGCGGCCGTAAGAAGACATTCTCCGATCAATGGGGGTTACATAACCAGCTGGCGGTGTTTAACCCGGCACCGGTGACGTGACCGTTCTCCCCCTCTCCCAAAGAGAGGGGGGCAACTTAGCCCTTCACCAACACCACATCTATTCCGCTCTTACGCAACCCTTCCAGGCTCTCAGGCGGAATCCCTTCATCGACGATAATCATATCGATTCTCTGGGTATCGATGATTTTATGCAGGCTCGAACGGTTAAATTTGCTGGAGTCAGTGACCACGATAATACGCTCTGCCACCTCGCACATCCGCCGGTTCAGTCGGGCTTCATCTTCATTGTGGGTACTGACGCCGCGATCGAGGTCGATGGCATCGACCCCCAGAAAAAGCAGATCAAAGTGGTAATTCTGTAAGGACTGCTCTGCCTGGTCGCCGTAAAAGGATTGCGACTGGCGGCGCAAGTGCCCACCGGTCATCAGCAGCTCCACCCCTTCCGCTTCCAGTAATGCATTCGCCACGTTCATTCCGTTGGTCATGGCAATCACATCCGTGTGCTGACGCAGCATACGGGCGATTTCAAACGTCGTGGTTCCGGAATCCAGAATGATGCGATGACCCGGCTTCACCAGCGCGGCGGCCGCCTGCGCGATACTGCGCTTAACTGCAGTATTGAGCGAACTTTTGTCCTCCACGGAGGGTTCAGTGCCAGGCGCATTGCCTTCACAAATCAGCGCTCCGCCATAAGCACGAACGGCAATGCCCTGCTTCTCAAGAAATGCCAGGTCGTTACGGATCGTCACCGTGGAAACGCCATATAAATGAGAAAGATCGTTAACCTGCACGCTTCCCTGTGCCCGCAACCGCTGAATGATCTGCTCTCGCCTTTCACTGGTGCCGGTGACGCGCTTCTCCGCGGATGAATCGGTGCTGCTCATGCGAGCTCCTTAATAAATGGTCTTTCGTTTCATTTCGTTTTGTCTATTAACGCCTTTCTTTTATGGGAATGCAAGCCCTGCCTGCTTCCAGTCAGCGCACTCTCTCGTCGCTGAAACCTTTCATTATGTTTCTTTTGTGAAACAGATCGGAAAACTATTATCTTTCGTTTTATTTTTATACCACCATGATGCAGGATTAAATGAAACAAAACGAAAGATAAAAACCATCACCATCCGAAATGGAGAGGAAAGTGAAACATCTGACAGAAATGGTGGAACAACATAAACGGGGGAATGCGAACGGGATTTATGCCGTTTGTTCCGCACATCCACTGGTACTTGAAGCCGCAATTCGTTACGCCCAACTGCATCACACGCCGCTGCTGATTGAAGCCACCTCTAATCAGGTGGATCAATTTGGCGGTTACACCGGTATGACGCCCGCCGATTTTCACGGGTTCGTCTGTAAGCTGGCGGAATCCCTTGGTTTCCCGACATCGCAACTGATCCTCGGCGGCGATCATTTAGGGCCAAACCGCTGGCAAAACCTGCCTGCCCGGCAGGCGATGGCGAATGCCGAAGATCTGATCAGAAGCTATGTCGCTGCCGGGTTTAAAAAGATCCACCTCGACTGCAGCATGTCCTGCGAAGACGATCCGGTTCCGTTAACCGACGCCATCGTTGCCGAACGCGCGGCGCGCCTGGCGAAAATTGCGGAGAAAACCAGCCTGGCGCACGCTGAGGTCGCTGACCTGGTCTATGTCATCGGTACGGAAGTGCCGGTTCCGGGCGGCGCGCATGAAACGCTCACCGAGCTTGCCGTCACGACCCCAGAAGCCGCGCGTGCCACCCTTGAAGCTCACCGCCACGCGTTCGAGAAAGAAGGGTTAAGCGACATCTGGCCACGCATTATTGGCCTGGTGGTTCAGCCTGGCGTTGAGTTTGACCACGGACATGTGTGTGACTATCAACCGCAAAACGCCGTCGCCCTGAGTCATATGGTTGAAGCTTACGACACGCTGATATTTGAAGCGCACTCTACCGACTACCAGACACCGCAGGCGCTGCGCCAGCTGGTGAAAGATCACTTCGCCATCCTCAAAGTTGGCCCGGCACTGACCTTTGCCCTGCGTGAAGCGTTGTTCTCGCTGGCCGCCATTGAAGAAGAGTTGCTGCCTGCAAAAGCCTGTTCGGGCCTGCGTCATGTCCTGGAAAACGTGATGCTCGATCGCCCCGAATACTGGCAAAGCCATTATCACGGTGATGGCAATGCGCGACGCCTGGCACGCGGGTATAGCTACTCCGATCGGTGCGCTATTACTGGCCGGACAGCCAGATCGACGAAGCCTTTGCGCGACTGGTACGCAACCTGGCAGACGAACCGATCCCGCTGCCGCTGATCAGCCAGTACCTGCCGTTGCAGTACAGCAAAGTTCGCGAGGGTGCTCTCAAGTCGACACCACGGGACCTCATCCTCGACCACATTCAGGACATACTCCAGCAGTACCATGCCGCCTGCGAAGGCGTAACGACTCAAAACGCATAATTAAAAAGAGGAAAGCGCTATGCCAAACATTGTCTTATGCCGCATCGATGAACGCCTGATCCACGGTCAGGTAGGTGTGCAATGGGTTGGGTTTGCGGGGGCCAACCTGGTGCTGGTCGCTAATGATGAAGTCGCTGAGGATCCGGTTCAACAAAACCTGATGGAGATGGTGCTCGCAGAAGGGATCGCCGTGCGTTTCTGGTCGCTGCAAAAAGTGATCGACAACATTCATCGCGCTGCCGAGCGCCAGAAAATTCTGCTGGTCTGCAAATCACCCGCGGATTTTCTGACGCTGGTCGAAGGCGGCGTGCCCATCACCCGTATCAACGTAGGAAACCTGCATTACGCCAGTGGCAAAAAACAAATTGCCAAAACGGTCTCTGTCGATGCGAACGATATCGCCGCATTTAACGGCCTGAAAGCCGCCGGAGTGGAATGCTTCGTTCAGGGTGTTCCGACTGAGACTGCTTTGGATCTCTTTAAACTGCTCTGAGGGATTCACAATGGAAATTAGTCTCTTGCAGGCATTCGCGCTGGGCATTCTCGCCTTTATCGCGGGCTGGATATGTTTAACGGGTTAACACACATGCACCGCCCGGTGGTGCTCGGGCCGCTGGTTGGCCTCATTCTGGGCGATCTGCACACCGGTATTTTAACGGGCGGTACGCTGGAGCTGGTCTGGATGGGGCTGGCTCCGCTGGCCGGTGCGCAACCGCCAAACGTCATTATCGGCACGATTGTCGGCACCACGTTTGCGATCAGCACCGGTGTGAAGCCGGATGTCGCCGTTGGGGTCGCAGTCCCGTTTGCGGTTGCGGTACAGATGGGGATCACTTTCCTGTTCTCCGTCATGTCCGGAGTGATGTCTCGCTGTGACCGCATGGCAGCCAATGCGGACACGAACGGCATCGAAAGGGTGAACTATCTGGCACTGCTGGCGCTCGGTATCTTCTATTTTCTGTGTGCCTTCCTGCCGATCTACTTTGGCGCTGAACACGCGAAAACCGCCATTGATGTGCTGCCGGAACGTCTGATTGACGGCCTCGGCGTCGCCGGCGGCATCATGCCCGCGATTGGCTTCGCCGTATTGCTGAAAATCATGATGAAAAACGTCTATATCCCTTACTTTATCATCGGCTTTGTTGCCGCAGCCTGGTTGAAACTGCCGGTGCTGGCGATTGGCGCGGCTGCGCTGGCAATGGCGCTGATTGACCTGATGCGTAAATCGCCTGAACCGGCGACACCTGCAGCCCAGAAAGAGGAATTCGAAGATGGCATCTAATCAAACTACGCTGCCTGGCGTTTCTGACCACGAAGAGACGCTGCTCACGGGCGTGAATGAAAACGTCTATGAAGATCAACATATTGGTGCCGAGCTGACGAAAAAGGATATTAACCGTGTCGCCTGGCGTTCGATGCTGCTGCAGGCCTCGTTTAACTATGAACGTATGCAGGCTTCCGGCTGGCTGTATGGCCTGCTGCCCGCGCTGAAAAAGATCCATACCAACAAGCGGGATCTGGCCCGCGCCATGAAAGGCCATATGGGCTTCTTCAATACGCATCCATTTCTGGTGACATTTGTCATTGGCATCATCCTGGCGATGGAACGCTCCAAGCAGGATGTCAACAGTATCCAGAGCACCAAGATTGCCGTGGGGGCACCGCTTGGCGGCATTGGCGATGCCATGTTCTGGCTTACGCTATTGCCAATTTGCGGCGGGATCGGCGCAAGCCTTGCCCTGCAAGGCTCCATACTGGGTGCGGTGGTCTTTATTGTGCTGTTTAACGTAGTGCATCTTGGCCTGCGTTTTGGCCTGGCACATTACGCCTACCGGATGGGTGTGGCAGCCATCCCGCTGATTAAAGCCAATACCAAAAAGGTCGGTCACGCGGCTTCCATCGTGGGGATGACGGTCATTGGCGCGCTGGTGGCAACCTACGTACGTCTCAACACCACGCTTGAAATCAAGGCCGGGGATGCGGTGGTCAAGCTGCAAGCCGACGTTATCGATAACTGATGCCCGCTTTCCTGCCGCTGGTCTATACCCTGACCATGTTCTGGCTGGTTCGTCGCGGCTGGACCCCACTGCGCCTGATCGGTATCACCGTGGTGCTGGGGGTTGTCGGTAAGTTCTGTCACTTCCTGTAAAGCAAAGAGGTCGCAATGTTAGGCATTATTTTGACGGGTCACGGCGGGTTTGCCAGCGGGCTTGAACAGGCGATGAAACAAATCCTCGGGGAGCAGCCGCAGTTTATCGCTATCGATTTTCCTGAAAGCTCCACCACCGCGCGGCTGACCGCGCAGCTTGAACAGGCAGTCAGTGAACTGGACGGGCAGCACGATATTGTGTTTCTCACCGATCTGCTCGGGGGGACGCCGTTCCGGGTGGCATCAACACTCGCCATGAAAAGACCCGGCAGCGAAGTGATTACCGGTACAAACCTGCAGCTGTTACTTGAGATGGTACTGGAGCGCGACGGGTTAAGCAGCGAAGCCTTTCGTCTGCAGGCCCTGGAATGCGGGCATCGCGGCCTGACCAGCCTGGTGGATGAGCTGGGGCGCTGTCGTGAGGAAGCCCCCGCTGAGGAAGGGATATGAGTCAGGTGCTGCGCGCGCGTCGTCTGCTGACCGAGCAGGGCTGGCTGGAGGATCACCAGCTACGCATGGAGAGCGGAATTATCACCGCCATCGAGCCGATCCCAGCTGGCGTGCATGCCCGGGATGCCGACCAGCTTTGCCCGGCGTATATCGATACCCACGTTCACGGTGGCGCGGGTGTGGACGTGATGGTTGATGCCCCAGAGGTGCTGGACACGCTGGCGATGCATAAAGCGCGTGAAGGCACAGGGGCTTTTTACCGACGACCGTCACCGCACCGCTGGAGACTGTCCACCGGGCGCTCGCACGCATCGCCCGGCGCTGTATGTCCGGGGTCCCGCGCGCAGATACTGGGCAGCTATCTTGAAGGTCCCTACTTTACGCCACAGAACAAAGGGCTCATCCGCCGGCGCTGTTTCGTGAGCTGGATGTCAGCGAACTGGACTCGCTGATTGAAGTATCGCAACACACCCTCAGGGTTGTCGCTCTGGCACCGGAGAAACCCGGTGCGTTGCAGGCCATTCGCCACCTTAAGCAGCGTGGGATACGGGTCATGCTCGGCCACAGCGCCGCGACGTACGATCAAACGCTTGCCGCTTTCGAGGCGGGCGCTGATGGGCTGGTGCACTGTTATAACGGCATGACCGGGCTCCATCATCGTGAACCCGGTATGGTCGGTGCAGGCTTGACGGACCCGCGGGCATGGCTGGAACTGATTGCCGACGGGCATCACGTTCACCCGGGCGCTTTGCGGCTGTGCGCCTGCTGTGCCAAAGAGCGGATCGTACTGATTACCGATGCCATGCAGGCCGCAGGGATGCCCGACGGACGTTACAGGCTATGTGGCGACGAGGTCAACATGCACGGTGGGGTGGTACGCACCGCTTCCGGTGGGCTTGCAGGCAGTACGCTGTCTCTCGATGCCGCTGTGCGCAATATGGTGGCGCAGGCGGGAATAACGCCAGCGGATGCGATCCATATGGCCTCGCTGCACCCTGCCCGCTTGCTGGGTATTGATCACCAGCTCGGTTCATTAAAACCGGGCAAGCGTGCCAATATGATTGCACTGGATGAAGGCTTATACCTTCAGCAGATCTGGATCCAGGGTTTGGTTCTCCCCCTTTAGACCTTTCATTGTCCCGTTATTGGGCCTTGCGGCAAGCGATCGCAAGGTCTTTCTTTTCCTTTCCTTAATCATTGCCTTTTCTTTGCCGATCACACTTTTCGTTTTATTTCTTTTCCCCCATTGAACTTTCGATTTCTTTTCTATAGATTTTATTTAACTGCTTAAGTGAACAAGTGAAACGAAACGAAAGATAGCGACACGTTTGCCAGCGTCTGATGTGGAATTCACACGACTAAGGACTGAGTTATGTCAGAAACCAACACTACCGCCACCACCGGCACATGGACCGAAGAAGAGATCCGCCAGCAACCCGCCAGCTGGATCCGCTCACTCAACAATATCGATAACCTGCGCGCGTCGATCGATAACTTCCTGACGCCGCTGCTGCGCAAGCGCGAGCTGCGGATCGTGTTGACGGGGGCTGGCACCTCGGCCTTTATCGGCGACATCATTTCGCCCTGGCTCGCCAGCCACACCGGGAAAAACATTACCGCCGTACCGACGACCGATCTGGTCACGAATCCGATGGACTACCTGAGCGCCGCACACCCGCTGCTGCTGGTGTCGTTTGCCCGTTCCGGCAATAGTCCGGAAAGCGTAGCCGCCGTTGAACTGGCAAACCAGTGTGTTCCGGAGTGCTACCACCTGTCGATCACCTGTAATGAGGCGGGAAGCCTTTATCAGACTGCGGTAAACAGCGATAACGCGTATGCGCTGCTGATGCCTGCCGAAACACACGATGCGGGTTCGCGATGACCAGCAGCATTACCACCATGATGGCAAGCTGCCTGGCAGTCTTCGCCCCGGAGACGATCAACAGCCACACCTTCCGCGATGTGGCCGATCGATGCCAGACGATCCTCACGTCACTGGGCGATTTCAGCCAGAGCGTCTTTGGCAACGATCCGTGGAAAAGGATCGTCTATCTGGGAAGCGGGGGTCTGCAGGGAGCCGCTCGTGAATCGGCGCTGAAGGTGCTGGAGCTGACGGCAGGCAAGCTGGCGGCGTTCTACGATTCCCCAACCGGTTTCCGCCATGGCCCCAAATCGCTGGTGGATCGCGAAACGCTGGTGGTGGTGTTTGTCTCCAGCCATCCGTATACGCGGCTGTACGATCTGGATCTGCTTGCTGAGCTGCGCCGCGATCGTCAGGCCATGCGCGTGGTGGCCATTGCCGCCGAAACCGATCCGGTCATTGAGGCTGGCCCGCATATCCTGCTGCCCCTGCCCGCACGTTTATCGATATGGAGCAGGCCTTCTGCTTCCTGATGTACGCCCAGGTTTTTGCCCTGTCTCAGTCACTTCGTGTGGGCAATACCCCGGATACACCGTCCGCCAGCGGCACGGTTAACCGTGTCGTGCAGGGCGTCGTTATTCATCCGTGGCAGGCTTGAGAGGATCCGATCATGAGTATTATTTCGACAAAATATCTTCTGCTGGACGCCAGGCGAAAGGCTACGCCGTACCGGCGTTCAATATCCATAACGCGGAGACGATCCAGGCGATCCTCGAAGTGTGTAGTGAAATGCGATCGCCGGTGATCCTCGCGGGCACGCCGGCACCTTTAAGCACATTGCCCTGGAAGAGATCTACGCCCTGTGCAGCGCGTACTCCACCACTTACGACATGCCGCTGGCGCTGCATCTCGATCATCACGAATCACTCGACGACATTCGTCGCAAAGTTAACGCGGGCGTGCGCAGCGCGATGATCGACGGCAGCCACTATCCGTTTGAGCAAAACGTAAAGCTGGTGAAATCAGTGGTCGACTTCTGCCACCTCAACGATTGCAGCGTTGAAGCCGAACTGGGCCGCCTGGGCGGCGTGGAAGATGACATGAGCGTGGACGCTGAAAGCGCGTTTCTGACCGACCCGCAGGAAGCGAAACGCTTCGTTGCGCTGACCGGCGTCGACAGCCTGGCCGTGGCCATCGGAACCGCCCACGGTCTTTATACCAAACGTCCGAAAATCGACTTCCGGCGGCTGGCTGAAATCCGCGACGTGGTGAGCGTACCGCTGGTGCTGCACGGGGCGAGTGATGTGCCGGATGACGATGTTCGCCGCACCATAGAGCTGGGCGTTTGCAAAGTGAACGTGGCAACCGAGCTAAAAATTGCGTTCTCTGGCGCCGTTAAGGCCTGGTTTGCTGAGAACCGCAGGGCAACGATCCGCGTTTCTACATGCGGGTTGCATGGATGCCATGAAAGACGTGGTCAGAAGCAAAATCACCGTGTGCGGCTCGGCGAACCGATTGCTGCTCACGGCGGAAGCCTGATCTCATCGCATAGAACATCAGTATCTCAAAAATAACTATAAGCCTCGCAAATATGAAGGCGCGTCCTTAAGCCAGACAGCGCCTTCCATTACGATAAATAATTCCGAGGAGTCCCTACATGACACAGGAAAAGTCGTTTAAATCGAAAGCGTGGGAGTTTTTTCAGAGCCTGGGAAAGACCTTTATGTTCCCGGTCTCCCTTCTGGCCTTTATGGGGTTATTGCTGGGTATCGGTAGTTCTGTTACCAGCCCCTCCACCCTCAAAAGTTTCCCCTTTCTGGGCGGCGAATTAACTCAGCTCACCTTTGGCTTTATTGCCATGGTCGGCGGCTTCGCCTTTACCTATCTTCCCCTCATGTTTGCCATGGCGATCCCAATGGGACTGGCCAGACGCAACAAAGCAGTGGGCGCTTTTGCCGGGTTTGTTGGCTATATGCTGATGAACATGAGCATCAATTATTACCTGATTGCGACCCACCAGCTTGCCGATGCCGCCTCCATGAGACAAGTCGGGCAATCGATGGTACTGGGCATTCAAACCCTGGAGATGGGTGTGCTGGGGGGTATCGTGGTTGGGGTCATTACCTTTTTCCTGCACGAACGTTTTCAGGATACCGTTTTACACGATGCGTTCGCCTTCTTTAGCGGCATTCGTTTTGTGCCGATTATCACCGCCCTCACCCTCTCACTGGTGGGGCTGTTTATTCCCCTGCTGTGGGAGTACGTTGCGCTGGGCATTACCGGGATTGGCCATATTATCCAGAGCACCAGCGTGTTCGGCCCGTTCCTCTACGGCGTAGGGGTACTACTGCTCAAACCCTTTGGCCTGCACCATATTTTGCTGGCGATGGTGCGCTTCACGCCCGCGGGCGGTGTTGAGATGGTCAATGGTCATGAAGTCGCCGGGGCGCTGAACATTTTCTACGCCGAACTGAAAGCGGGTCTGCCGTTCAGCCCGCACGTTACTGCGTTCCTGTCGCAGGGCTTTATGCCGACCTTTATCTTCGGCTTACCGGCGGTGGCATACGCCATCTATCGCACGGCCCGGCCGGAAAACCGCCCGGTGATTAAAGGCCTGCTGCTCTCCGGCGTGCTGGTCTCCGTCGTCACCGGGATCTCCGAGCCAATTGAATTCCTGTTCTTGTTTATCGCCCCTGCCCTTTACGCCTTCCATATTGTGATGTCGGGCCTGGCCTGATGGTCATGGCTCTGCTGGGGGTGACCATCGGCAACACCGACGGCGGCATTCTGGATCTGCTTATCTTCGGGGTCATGCAAGGGATGTCGACCAAATGGTATCTGGTATTCCCGGTAGGCATTGCCTGGTTTGCCCTCTACTTCTTCGTCTTCCGCTGGTACATCCTCAAACACGATATTAAAACGCCGGGCCGTGAAGTGGACACCCAGGGTGCACAGCAGGCCGTCGAGGCCAATACCCGGGCACGCGGAAAATCGAAATACGATCATGGGCTTATCCTGCGTGCGCTCGGCGGTAAAGAGAACATCGAGTCGCTTGATAATTGCATTACCCGGCTGCGTCTGGTGGTGAAAGACATGAGTCTGATCGACCAGCAGGCGTTAAAAGAGGCCGGTGCATTGTCCGTCGTGGTGCTGGATGCGCACAGCGTCCAGGTGATCATCGGCCCGCAGGTGCAAAGCGTAAAAACCGGCATTGAAGCTTAATTTAACAGGGGGTTGTGGTGTTTAATTTTGACGAAATCATTGAGCGTAAAAGCGACCGGTGTCGAAAATGGGATCACGCCTTTGTCCGCTCGCGCTTTGGTGATGTGCCTGAAGGCTTTATCCCGCTGTGGATTGCCGATATGGATTTCACCTCCCCACCTGCCGTGACAGAAGGTTTCCAGCGCATCGTGGAGCATGGCACCTTCGGCTACACCTGGTGCTTTGACGAATTTTACGATGCGGTTATCGCCTTCCAGCGCGAACGACATCATGTTGACGTCGATGAATCGTGGATCACGCTGACGTACGGTACTGTCTCCACGCTGCATTATACGGTTCAGGCGTTTTGTAAACCTGGCGACACGGTGATGATGAACACACCGGTGTACGATCCGTTTGCCATGGCCGCCCAGCGTCAGGGGGTAGCGATACTGGCAAACCCACTGAGCGTGAGGGAAAATCGCTACCAGCTTGATTTTAATCTGGTGGAAGAACAGCTCAGAACGTACCGTCCAAAACTGTGGTTCTTCTGCTCGCCGCATAACCCTTCCGGCAGGATCTGGCACGCCGATGAGATACGCCAGGTTTCAGACCTCTGTCAACGCTACGGCACCCTTCTGATGGTTGATGAGGTCCACGCCGAACATATTCTGGACGGTCATTTCGTCAGCTGTCTGGCATCCGGCTGCGCGGCGAAGGACAATCTGATCCTGCTGACCTCCCCGAATAAAGCGTTCAACCTTGGCGGGCTGAAAACCTCCTACGCCATCATTCCGGATGCCACCCTGCGCCAGCGCTTTCGCCACCAGCTTGAGAAGAACGCCATCACCTCACCCAATATATTCGGGATATGGGGAATTATTCTTGCCTACCAGCATGGTTTGCCGTGGCTCGACGCGCTGAACGTCTATCTGCGCCGTAACGCTGGCTATCTGGCAGAGGCCATCCAGACCCACTTCCCGGCCTGGAAAATGATGAACCCGGAATCATCGTATCTGGCCTGGGTTGACGTCAGCGCAGATGAACGTAGCGCCACTGAATTGACCCGACATTTCGCCCATCAGGCTGGCGTCGTCCTCGAAGATGGCAGCCACTACGTCCAAAACGGCGAACACTACCTGCGCATTAATTTCGGCACCCAGCGCTACTGGCTGGAGCAGTCCATCACCCGAATGCTGAAGCATTACTAATAAGGATCTTACCCTGATGAAAAAAGTGCTTACACTCTCGATGCTTGCCTTGTGTGTTTCTCATGGCGCGGCGGCAGCGCAATACACGCTCGATAACGACTCTATTGCCCTCTCGTTTGATGACGCCAGTTCAACGGTGGTAGTGAAAGACAAAACGGCTAACCATCCGCTTACGCCGCAGGAGCTGTTCTTTCTGACCCTGCCGGATGAGACCAAAATTCATACCGCAGACTTTACAATTAAGCATGTAGAAAAACAGGACAACGCGATTGTCATTGATTTCACCCGTCCGGATTTTAACGTGACGGTGAAGCTGAATCTGGTGAAGGGAAAATACGCCAGTATTGATTACACCATTGCGGCCGTCGGTCAGCCGCGAGAGGTGGCGAAAATCACCTTCTTCCCGACGAAAAAGCAGTCTCAGGCACCGTACGTTGATGGCGCCATCAACAGCTCGCCCATTATTGCTGATTCGTTCTTTATCCTGCCGGATAAGCCAATCGTTAATACGTATGCCTATGAAGCGACGACCAATCTGAACGTGGAGCTGAAAACGCCGGTTCAGCCTGACGCGCCGGTCAGCTTTACCACCTACTTTGGCACGTTCCCGGAAACCAGCCAGCTGCGCCGTAGCGTAAACCAGTTTATCGACGCCGTGCGTCCACGGGCGTACAAACCCTATCTGCACTACAACAGCTGGATGGATATCGGCTTCTTTAACCCCTACACCGAACAGGATGTGCTGGGGCGGATGGATGAGTGGAATAAAGAATTTACTACCGGACGCGGCGTGGCGCTGGATGCGTTCCTGCTGGACGATGGCTGGGACGATCGTACCGGACGCTGGCTGTTTGGCCCGGCCTTCAGCCACGGCTTTGGTAAGGTCAGGGAAAAAGCGGACAGTCTGCACAGCTCCGTCGGGCTGTGGCTCTCACCGTGGGGAGGTTATAATAAGCCGCGCGATATTCGCGTCTCCCACGCCAAAGAATACGGCTTCGAAACGGTAGACGGGAAGCTGGCTCTCTCGGGCCCGCGCTACTTCAAAAACTTCAATGAGCAGATCATCAAGCTGATTAAAAACGAACATATCACCTCGTTTAAGCTCGACGGGATGGGTAACGCCAACTCGCATATTACTGGCAGCCAGTTCGCGTCCGATTTTGATGCGTCTATCGCCCTGCTGCATAACATGCGCAGCGCAAACCCCAATCTGTTTATCAACCTGACAACCGGTACCGACGCCAGCCCGTCCTGGCTGTTCTATGCCGACTCCATCTGGCGTCAGGGGGATGACATCAACCTTTACGGCCCCGGCACGCCGGTACAGCAGTGGATGACCTACCGCGATGCTGAAACATACCGCTCTATTGTGCGTAAAGGCCCACTGTTCCCGCTGAACTCGCTGATGTACCACGGGATAGTTAGCGCGGAAAATGCCTATTACGGACTGGAGAAGGTGCAAACGGACAGCGATTTTGCCGATCAGGTCTGGAGCTACTTCGCCACAGGGACGCAACTGCAGGAGTTATATATCACGCCATCAATGCTGAATAAGGTGAAATGGGACACCCTGGCGCAGGCAGCAAAATGGGCGCGAAATAACGCCAGCGTGCTGGTGGATACGCATTGGATCGGTGGTGACCCGACGGCGCTTGAGGTTTACGGCTGGGCCTCCTGGAGCAAAGACAAAGCCATTCTGGGCTTGCGAAACCCGTCAGATAAGCCGCAAAGCTATTATCTGGATTTGGCAAAAGACTTTGAAATCCAACAGGGGGCATGGCGCAGTTCAGTCTGAACGCCGTGTACGGCAGTAACACAAGCGTACCAGGAGAGTATCAAAAGGCCGTGGTGATTACGCTGCAGCCGCTGGAAACGCTGGTGTACGAGGCCATTCCCGCGAAGTAAAATAAACTGGCCCGGCGTGATTGCCGGGCCGATATATTACCCCTGCTGCTCCAGCGCATACTTATACAGTGCGTTTTTCTTCACGCCGTGGATCTCTGCCGCCAGCGCAGCCGCTTTCTTGAGCGGCAGTTCAGCCTGCAACAGCGCAAGTGTACGAAGCGCATCGGCAGGCAATGCGTCCTCCTGCGCCTTATGTCCTTCGACAATCAGCACCATCTCGCCCTTGCGGCGGTTTTCGTCTTCCTTCACCCACGCCAGCAGCTCTCCTACCGGTGCGCCGTGAATGGTTTCCCAGGTTTTGGTCAGCTCGCGTGCCAGCACCACGTAGCGGGCTTCCCCCCAGACGGTCACCATATCTTCCAGGCTTTCCAGCAGGCGATGCGTAGATTCGTAGAAAATCAGGGTGCGCGGTTCAGCTTCCAGCGCTTTTAACACGTCGCGGCGGCCTTTGGATTTGGCAGGCAGGAAACCTTCATAGCAGAAGCGGTCGGAAGGCAGACCCGCAGCGCTCAGCGCCGCGATAGCCGCACATGGGCCAGGCAACGGCACCACGCGATCCCGGCTTCACGGCAGGTACGCACCAGATGGTAGCCGGGGTCGTTAATCAGCGGCGTACCCGCATCGGAGACCAGGGCAATGTTCTGCCCCTCTTTCAGCTTCGCCACCAGCGTTTCGGCTTTTTGTTGCTCATTGTGATCGTGTAACGCGAACAAACGCGCGCTAATGGCGAAGTGCTGGAGCAGTAAGCCTGTGTGTCGGGTATCTTCAGCGGCAATTAAATCAACAGCCTGCAATACGGTAAGCGCACGTTGGGTAATATCAGATAAATTCCCGATAGGAGTAGGTACAATATAGAGCTGGCCTTGAGAATTATCTGCCGTTTCGTGTTGTTTCATTGTTTCGTCCGTATTGCCGATTTAATATTGAGCATTGCGTAAAAAAATCACTGGATACAGTATGGTACCGTTAACGTTTCTTCGAAAAAAAGCCACGCGCAGCTGCCGCTCCTGCTGGCAGCCCTGATCTTTGCAGGCTGTGGCACCCAGGCACCCGACCAGAGCACCGCCCATTTGCAGGGTTCTGCTCAGGCTGACTCTGGCTTTTATCTGCAACAAATGTCGCAGAGCTCAAATGATACCAAGACCAACTGGCAATTACTCGCCATTCGTGCACTGCTGAAAGAGGGTAAAACCCAGCAGGCTGCCGAATTGTTCAACCAGTTGCCAAAAGATCTGAATGATGTTCAGCGTCGTGAGCAGAGCCTGCTCTCTGCCGAGCTGAAAGTCGCGCTGAAAGATTACGATGCCGCGAAAAAGATCCTCGGGGATATCGACGTGAGCGCGCTGGACAAAAATCAGCAGGCTCGCTTCTGGCAGGCGGGCATTACCGCTGAACAGGGCCGCCCTTCCCTGACGCTGCTCCGTGCGCTAATCGCCCAGGAGCCTCTGCTCGGCGGGGCTGATAAGCAGAAAAATATCGATGCCACGTGGCAGGCGCTGGCCTCTATGACGCAGGAGCAGGCGCGTGCACTGGTGATCAATGCAGATGAAAACGTCCTGCAGGGCTGGCTGGATCTGCAGCAGATGTGGTTTAACAACCGCAACGATCCGAAGATGCTGAAAGCTGGTATCACTGACTGGCAGACCCGCTACCCGCAGAATCCGGGCGCGAAAATGCTGCCGACACAGCTGGTAAACGTGCAGAACTTTAAGCCGGCCTCGACCAGCAAGATTGCACTCCTTCTGCCCTTAAACGGTCAGGCGGCGGTATTCGGTCGCACTATTCAACAGGGTTTTGAAGCCGCGAAAACGGCACGACGCCAGTGACGGGCAGCGCAGTACCGACCCAGGCGGCACAGGCGGCAAACGTGAACGACGTGGTCAGCCCTTCCGCCGCTGAAACCAGTGACCTGACCACCGCGCAGACGCCGGCACAGGGGACGATGCAGAACCCGGTAACGGCC
>ENA-OQHY01000258-OQHY01000258.1-human-gut-metagenome-genome-assembly--contig:-NODE-258-length-31244-cov-3.101552_pt1 | contig 31244 bp, 44 predicted proteins | sample MGYA00242570_ERZ504733 | MGnify/ENA primary metagenome ERZ504733 (study PRJEB26092, sample SAMD00036219) | human gut metagenome | host: Homo sapiens | study: EMG produced TPA metagenomics assembly of... | reverse complement strand
GGTACTATATATCGGAAATCATACAAGTTCGTCCAAAGGCTATGCCGCCATGGGCCGTCAGATGCTGAAAAACGGCGGGAATACATTTGCGTTTTTTACCAGGAATCCGCGGGGCGGCAAGGCGAAAGAGATCGATCAGCAGGATGTGGAGAAGTTTCTGGAACTGGCCAGGGAAAATCAGTTCGGAAAGCTGGTGGCTCATGCTCCATATGTCATGAATGCCTGCGCGGCCAAAGAAAATCTGAGAGATTTTGCCAGGGAGGTTATGGCAGATGACCTGAAGCGTATGGAATATACACCGGGGAATTATTATAATTTTCATCCGGGAATCATGTAGCCAGGGAACAGAAATAGGGATTGCCAAGATTTCGGAAATTCTTAATGAAGTTCTCACAGATGAACAGAGCACTATGGTTCTTCTGGAAACCATGTCAGGTAAGGGCTCTGAAGTGGGATCAACATTTCAGGAACTGAGAGAGATTATTGACCGGGTGGAGAAGAATGATAAACTGGGCGTCTGTCTGGATACCTGTCACGTGTGGGATGGAGGATATGATATTGTCCATGACCTGGATGGTGTGCTTCATGAATTTGATCAGGTGATCGGACTTTCCAGACTGAAAACAGTTCATCTGAATGACAGCATGAATGGTCTGGGCAGCCACAAAGACCGCCATGCGAAGATCGGTGAAGGAGAGATCGGGCTGGATGCGCTTGTAAATGTAGTGTGTCATCCGGCATTAGAAGGAATTCCGTTTATTCTGGAGACACCGAATGATGATGAGGGATGGAAAAGAGAAATTGCACTTTTGAGAGAACTATATGCTGTGAAAGGAGCTTGATTCATGAGAAAGTTTAAATTTTTTCTTTTGGCAATAACAGGAGCTGCTGTGCTGATGCTGGGCGGCTGCAAGGAGAAAGCAAAATATGACGAGTCTGCTTTCAGGATGACCTGGAACCATTGACAGATGATGAGCTGGAATCCATGGATGAGAATACCGATGATGAGATGACAGTGGCAGATGAAGATGAGATGGCCCAGGGAGATCTGGAAGCGGATGAGACAAAAAATAAAGAGAACAGTTCCGATGCTTCCACAGACAGTACAGAGAGCCAGAAGAAGCTGGATGAGAAAGGCACTTATACTGATAAGGATGATGTGGCTGAATATATTTATGAATATGGACATGTTCCATCAAATCTGAAAGCGGAAACTTATGATAATGCAGATAATATGTTTCCTGTTGAGGATGGTGTTACTTATCAGCAGTGTAGCCTAGATACAGATGGAAAGCAGAAGATCATTTTTACCCAGGATGGAAAGCGTGTGTATTATACCGCGGATGATGGGGAATCATTTGAAGAGATTTATTAAGGAATAAATATTTGCTTAAATTATGAATTAAAAAACCCGGATACAGATATTAATTAATCTGTGTCCGGTTTTTTTAATATCCAATAATTTGAAAAAAATCAGTGACTCATCACTGAACCTGATTTTTCAGTTCCTCGCCGTTCATAAATGCACGTGCATTTTCCAGTGTTGTCTCAGCGATATTGGTCAGTGCCTCAACTGTGAAGAATCCCTGATGGGAAGTCATGGTAACATTCGGGAAAGACAGCAGACGCTGGATGGTGGAAGTCGGGAGAATGCTGCTGGACATATCCTCGTATACATAAGCAGATTCTTCTTCATAAACATCCAGACCAACAGCAAAGAATTTATGGTCACGGATTCCTGCAATAAGATCATCGGTTTTGATCAATCCACCTCTGGAAGTGTTGACCAGGATCACGCCGTCTTTCATTTTTGCAATAGTTTCAGAATTAATCAGATGCTCTGTCTCCGGAGTCATCGGACAGTGAAGGCTGATCAGATCACTGGTTGCAAGAAGTTCGTCCAGTGAAACATATTCCAGAAAATCCAGGCTTTTATTTGGGAAAAGATCGTAGGCAATGACACGCATGCCAAAACCGCGGCAGATCTTTGCCATAGCCTGACCGATTTTCCGGTACCGATAATACCGGCTGTTTTCTGATAAAAGTTCACACCCATCAGACCGTTCAGTGCAAAATTGTTTTCACGGCATTTGATATAGGCTTTATGTGTATGGCGGTTGGCTGTCAGGGCAAGAGCATCGCGTGCTCGGCAACTGCTTCCGGGGAATAGCCAGGGACACGGACAACCTGGATTCCGCATTTAACTGTTGTTTCCAGATCAACATTGTTGTATCCGGCACAGCGCATCAGAATCAGCTTTACACCCTGACGGTGCAGTTCTTCAATTACCGGTGCGCCAAGGTCAGCATTTACAAATGCGCAGATGGCATCATAGCCGTGGGCAAGAGTTGCTGTTTCCTCATGGATGTTGGCTTCAATAAATTTGATTTCAATGCCTGGATAGGACGGAAGCAGCTTCTCAAAAAATTCCTTATCGTAGCTCTTGGTGTCATAAAACAAAATTCTCATAATAGTTGCTCCTCTCTGGAATATTATTTTTCCGGACAAAATAATATCATGGCTTTATCAATTTGAAAAGGGGTAAACTGGAAGAAAAAGGATAAACTTTATCAAAAAAATGTTTTATCTTGAGAATAGCATTTCCGAAAAGATGAAATATAATGCAAAAAAATCAAAGAAAAATAAAAAGGAACTTTTATCTGTCATGACCAAAGCCAGAGCAGGAAGCGTACAGATAAAAAGTTCCGTTGAATATTTTTACTCGGATTGCCGGATCAGTGAAGAATAATCCTGGCATTGATCATATATTATTCAGCCAGACTGTAGAGATCGGAATAAAACTCCGGATAGGAGATATTGACACATTCTCCGTTTCTGATCGTGAGAGGTCCGTCACAGAGAAGGCCTGCCACTGCAAAGGACATGGCAACGCGGTGATCAAGGTGAGAATCGATCTCAGCTCCATGAAGCGGTTTGCCGCCGTTGATGATCATGCCGTCGTCTGTTGCCTGGATATCTGCCCCCATTTTCTGAAGGTTTTCTGTCATAACCTGGATACGGTCGGATTCTTTTACACGAAGCTCCGCTGCATCACGGATCACAGTGGTTCCCTCTGCAAAAGCAGCCATTACAGCGATCATCGGAAGTTCATCGATCAGTGTAGGAATGATTGCACCCTCTACTGTGGTTCCGTGGAGAGAAGAAGGGCGGATCAGAAGATCTGCGGTAGGCTCGCCTTCTTTTGTCTCGTTCAGCAGGGTGATATCTGCCCCCATGGCTTTGCATACACGAAGAATACCGTCACGGGTAGGATTGGTTCCGACATTTTTAAGAAGGATCTCACTGTTTGGAACAAGAAGTCCGGCTGCGATAAAGTATGCGGCAGAAGAAATATCACCAGGAACCAGGATTTCCCTTCCGTACAGAGAAGGATCCGGTTTAACAGAAGCTGTTGTTCCTTCTGAAGTTACATCTGCACCAAAATAGTTCAGCATGATCTCAGTGTGGTTTCTGGAAAGAACAGGTTCTGTTACGCTTGTGATACCATCAGCGTACAGTCCTGCAAGAAGTACGCAGGATTTTACCTGTGCAGAGGCTACCGGTGAATCATAATGGATAGCCTGGAGTTTTTTTCCGGAAATCTTTAAGGGGTGCACAGCCATTTCCGTTAAGACTTATAATATCTTGCGCCATCTGGGAGAGCGGGGTCATGATCCTTTTCATAGGACGTTTCCGGATAGAAGCGTCACCGGTGAGTTCGGAAATAAAATCCTGTCCTGCAAGGATACCGGAGATAAGACGGGTGGTAGTTCCACTGTTTCCTACATCCAGCACATTGTCTGGAGCTGTAAGGCCATGTAGACCTTTACCGCGGACGAGAATCTCGCCATTGTTGTTTTCGATATTGATTCCCATTTCCGGAAACAGGAGATGGTGGAGAGACAGTCTGCACCTTCCAGAAAATTAGTTGATCCTGGTGGTTCCTTCTGCAAGGGAGCCGAACATAACAGCTCTGTGTGAGATGGATTTGTCACCTGGGATGCAAGTGTGCCGTTTAATTTGTTTGTTTTTTTAATTTCCATAATGAATACCTGCCTGTAATGTTAGTTTTTGTTTCAGACACCAGTACGGATCGCGCATGATTTATATAATGAAAATCTGTTTTGGTGTCTGACATTCATCAGCGTTCGCAGATTTTGTAATTACGTTTATTAAGAAGAACTTTCGCCTGCTCTAAAGCCTGGTCTGTGTAGAACTCGATCTTCAGAACGCCGTCTTCAAATTCACGGTTATGGATAATGCCGATATTCTTGATGCTGACCTTTTCTGTTGCAAGTATGGTTGCGATAGTCGCGATAGCACCGGCTTCATCAGCCACATCAATATAAAGGACATAAGAGCGGGGAATCAGGCTGTTGTCCAGAATATCAATAGAATCGCGGTAGTCCTTGGAGCTTGCGAACATATCAAAAATATTGTCAGATTCTTTATTATCAATGGAACAGCGGATCTGGATCAGCATACGGATGAATTCATCCAGAACTGTGGAGATATTCTTCTGATTTTCCAGGCAGATCTGCTCCCACATGATCGGAGACGAGGAAGCAATACGTGTAATATCGCGGAAACCGCCTGCTGCGATCATCTTCATGTATTCTGCCTCATTGTCAGAAGTTTAACAAGGTTGACAAGAGCAGAAGCTACGATATGAGGAAGATGGCTGCGCCGGCTGTTATGAAGTCATGTTCTTCTGCTGTGATCACAAGAGGAATAGCACCAAGGGAAGAAATCAGTTCCGTAAAATCGGATATTCGATCCAGAGGAACCTCGCCTCCTGGAGTGATAATATAGTAAGCATTCTCAAGAAGATGATCACTGGAATTAGAAAAACCGCTGCGCTCAGATCCTGCCATCGGGTGTCCGCCGATAAATCTGGAATCTAATCCAAGCTCAGTTACCTTTTCGTGGATGATACTCTTGACGCTTCCCACATCTGTGAGGATACAGTTCTCGCCAAGGGAGTCTTTCATCTTCTCCATGTATTCCACATTGAATTCTACTGGTGCGCAGAGGAAAATGTAATCGCAGCTGCGGAAACGTTCGTCCTCAATATCACATACACCGTCTATGATATTACTGCTGACTGCTTCTGCCAGAGCTTCTCTGTCTGTGTCAAAAGCCAGCAGATGGTAATCCGGATGAAATTTTCGGATGGTTCTGGCAACGGAACCGCCAATGAGTCCCAGGCCGATAAAACCTATGGTTTTCATATTACTTCAGAGTCCTTTCAGGTTACTTTTATTCTTTAATAGTGTAAATCACGAATATATTGTAAAAGAAAGTGTGAAAAATGTCAATAAATGTATCAAAAGAGAAATCTTTATTAAAGGGAATTTCTGAAAAAGAATGCGTTTTACATAAAACTTCTTGTTAATATCAGAAGCACGGACGTATAATATAGAAAAACTAAAAACAGAGGAGAGTTTGTTATGAAATACCATTCAGTCATGGATCTGCACACCCACACAGTTGCCAGTGGACATGCTTACTGTACGCTTCGGGAGATGGCGAAAGCTGCTTCGGATAAAGGACTTGAGCTTCTTGGCATCACGGAACACGCACCGAAAATGCCCGGAACCTGTCATAAGTTTTATTTCCAGAATATAAAGGTAGTACCCCGTGAAATGTACGGGATCCAGCTGCTTCTGGGTTCGGAGGTAAATATCCTGGATGCGGCGGGAACGGTAGATCTTGAGCAGAAAACCCTGGAGAAGCTGGACGTGGTCATTGCAAGTCTTCATGTTCCATGCATCAGACCAGGCAGCAGACAGGAGAATACGGAGGCCTATCTTAATGCTATGAAGAATCCGTGTGTCAATATCATCGGACATCCGGATGACGGAAGATACGAGGTTGACTATGAGGCGCTTGTACAGGCGCAAGAGAATACGGTAAGTCCTGGAGCTGAACAATCACTCCATGGACCCTGACTGTAACCGTGAGAATGCAGTGGAGAATGATACCATCATGCTGGAATACTGCAAAAAATATCGGGTACCTGTGGTTATGGACAGTGATGCCCATTTTGACCTTCTGATCGGGGAATTTGATCTTGCCAGAGACCTTCTGACTAAACTGGATTTTCCGGAAGAGCTGGTACTGAACCGTTCTGTGGATGCCGTGAAAAAGTATGTAAACCGGAAATTCTGAAAGATAGACGACTGTTCTGTATTAATTGACGGTAATACGAAAAATTTTCTGAAAAAAAGTTGTCAAAATTGAATAAAATACTTGAAATTTGCATGGAAATTTAGTAAAATGTGAACATATTAAGTAAGACAAACAGGGAGGTATTACATATGGACGTTTTCAGAACAGACCGAATCAGAAATGTAGTCCTATTAGGTCATGGTGGCGCAGGCAAAACAACACTGGCTGAGGCAATGGCTTATCTGGCAGGTATGACAAGCAGACTCGGACGTGTTGAGGATGGCAATACTGTCAGCGATTATGACAAGGAAGAAATAAAGAGACATTTTTCCATCACAACTTCTTTGATTCCGGTACCATGGGATAAGATGAAGGTAAATGTGCTGGATACTCCCGGATATTTCGATTTTGTGGGAGAAGTTGAAGAGGCAGTCAGCGCAGCAGATGCAGCGATTATCGTTGTTTCCGGTAAGGCCGGTGTTCAGGTTGGAACACAGAAGGCATGGAATCTCTGCGAGAAATATAAACTTCCGCGAATGATCTTTGTTACAGATATGGACGTGGATGATGTCAGCTATCGTGAGGTCGTGGAAGAGCTGACAGAGCTGTACGGCAAGAGGATCGCTCCCCTTCATTTCCCGATCCGTGAGGATGGTAAGTTTGTAGGTTATGTCAATGTTGTGAAGCAGGCAGGAAGAAGATATATTGATAAGGCCGGCAAGGAAGAATGCCCGGTTCCGGATTATCTGACAGAATATCTTGAGAAATATCATGAAACTCTGATGGAGTCTGTTGCAGAGACAAGCGAAGAATTTATGGACCGTTATTTCGAGGGAGATACCTTCTCCGTAGCAGAGGTTTCCGCCGCTATTGCAACCAATGTACAGGATGGAAGTATTGTTCCGGTATGCATGGGATCACCGGTGAACCTTCGCGGTGTATCTAACCTTCTGGATGATATCTGCGGTTACTTCCCAAGCCCAAGCGGACGTTCCTGCAACGGTATCGCACAGAAGACCAACGAGATCTTTGAGGCCAATTATGACTTTGCCAAGGCAAAATCCGCCTATGTATTTAAGACCATCGCGGATCCGTTCCTTGGTAAATATTCTCTGATCAAGGTATGCTCCGGTGTGCTGAAATCCGATGATACACTTCTTAATGTAGAGAAAGGAACAGAGGAGCGTGTAAACAAGCTTTATGTCATGGAAGGTTCCAAACCGATCGAAGTTCCGGAGCTTTTTGCAGGGGATATCGGTGCCATTGCCAAGCTTGGCAGTGTACAGACCGGTGACAGCCTTGCAACCAAGGCGAATCCAATCCTTTATCCAAAGGCTATACTTTCCACACCATATACATATAAGAGATTTAAGGCAGTGAAAAAGGGCGACGAGGATAAGATCGCACAGTCCCTTGCCAAGATGATGACAGAGGACAGAACACTGAAGGTTGTCAATGACAGTGCAAACCGTCAGAGCCTGATCTACGGTATGGGTGATCAGCATCTTGATATCGTTGTCAGCAAGCTGAAGGAGCGCTATAAAGTGGATGTGGAGCTTTCCAAACCGAAGGTTCCGTTCCGTGAAACACTCCGTAAGAATTCAGATGTAGAAGGCAAACATAAGAAACAGTCCGGCGGACACGGACAGTATGGCCACGTTAAGATGCGCTTTGAGCCATCTGGCGATCTGGAGACACCTTATGTATTTGAGCAGGTAGTTGTAGGTGGTGCAGTTCCGAAGAACTACTTCCCGGCTGTTGAGAAGGGACTTCAGGAATGTGTTCTCAAGGGACCTCTGGCTGCATATCCGGTTGTTGGTGTGAAGGCAACCCTTTACGATGGATCTTATCATCCGGTAGATTCTTCTGAGATGGCATTTAAGATGGCAACTATCCTTGCCTTCAAGAAGGGCTTTATGGAAGCGTCTCCTGTACTTCTTGAGCCGATCATCTCCATGAAGGTTACAGTTCCGGATAAATATACCGGTGATGTTATGGGAGATCTGAACAAGAGACGTGGTCGTGTTCTCGGAATGAATCCGGACCACGAAGGAAATACCATCATTGAGGCAGATGTTCCGCTTCTTGAAATCTATGGTTATTCCACTGTCCTTCGTTCCATGACCGGTGGAAGCGGAGATTTCTCCTATGAATTTGCACGCTATGAGCAGGCTCCTAATGATATCCAGGAGAAAGAGATCGCGGCACGCGCAAGCAAGGTTGACAGTGCTGACGAATAAACAGAGATATTTTTTGAGGGCAGAATAAAGAGTTGACAGGCTGCAGCATTTGCTGTAGCCTGTTTTTAGATGCATTCGTGAATAAGCAGTCAGAGAAACGAATTGTGCTCATACAGGTTATTGAAGTATGAGCAAAAAAGAAAAGAGAGAGGACAAAAAATGTTAGTATGTGATTATATCGTGGAACAGATTGACGGAGATTATGCACATTTGAAGCGTGTGGACCAGCCGGAGGAGGAACTGAAAGTAGTTGCCAGAGCATTACTTCCGGCAGAAATCTATGAGGGCTGTGAGCTTCATTATGAGCTGATGCAGTATTCAATGAAATGATAAGGCTGCAGGATATCGCGGATATGGCAGGTGTCAGTCGTACAACCGTATCCAATGTGATTAATGGAAATACAAAACGGGTTTCACAGAGCACCATTGACCGGATCACGGCGATCCTGAAGGAGCAGAATTATGTTCCCCACATGGGATCTGTGATGCTATCCGGACACGGATCAAGGATCATTGGAGTGGTTCTTGGTTTTTCCTTCATTCATGGTATGCAGTCTCTGCAGGATTCTTTTGTGGGAGAGATCACCGGAACGCTGCAGGTCGAAGCAGAAAACAGAGGCTATTATATTATGCTCATTGGCGGTGAACGGATCGATAATGTGGTAGATATGGCATCCCGTTGGAATGTAGAGGGTCTTATATATATAGTATAATGAAGAACAGTATCATCAGCTTTCCAGAAAGCTGAATAAAAAATGGTATTGATCGATGCCTATCCGAAGGTGGATATAGCTTTCAGAATGTAGGAGTGGATGATTATTCCGGCGGATATCAGATCGGGGAATATCTGCATTCCTGTGGATACCACCGGGCACTTTTTGTTGCGGAAACAGAGCAGGACAGTGATTATGCCAGATGGCTTGGATTCAAACAGGCTATGGAAAAAAATGGCGGCTTCTGCAGCCGCTCCCGCTATGTGGTGGTTCCCCAGGAACCCCGGCGCAGACTGAAAAAATATGAAGAGCTGCTGCCTCATTTTCTGGAGACAAAGGCACTGGCATTTTCTTCGGATTACACAGCTGTGGAGGCCATCAATTTTTTTACAGACAGGGGAATCCGGATTCCGGATCAGATTTCCATTACCGGCTTTGATGATAATTTTTATGCGCAGATTGTCAGGCCAAAGCTGACCACCATTCATCAGGATGTTCATCAGAAAGCAGTTCTGGCCTTGCGGAAGCTGCTTCTTATGGCAGAGGGAAAGGAACCTGCCGAAAAAAATGTAAAAAGCCCTGTCTGGCTTGTAAAGAGAGATTCTGTAAAAGAGTAGCAGGATCTCTTTTTTTATGTTGTGCTGACTTTTCCTGGCACATCATCGAAATACGGTTGGAAATTATTTTTAGAGGCCAGTAGTGCTTTATTGTTAAAACTGCATAAAAAAAACAGAAAAGTTTGGCAGTAATTTAAGTTTCACGAGAAACTTATTGATTTTAAAGGTGGGATAGGATATGCTGATTTTAGAATCAACAGAAAAAGGAGGCAATTTACCATGAAAAAAAACTGGTGGAAAGAAAGCGTGGTATATCAGATCTACCCGAGAAGTTTTAAGGACAGCAACGGAGACGGAATTGGTGATATTCCCGGGATCATAGAAAAACTGGACTATCTGAAAGAACTGGGAGTAAATGTTCTCTGGATCTCACCCATGCTGGAATCTCCGCAGGATGACAATGGCTATGATATTTCCGATTACCGCAGGATCTATAAAGAATATGGAACCATGGAGGATTATGAAAAGCTTCTTGAAGAAGCGCATAAACGGGGCATTAAGATCCTCATGGATCTGGTCGTAAACCATACTTCCGATGAACACAACTGGTTTATTGAAAGCAGGAAATCCAAAGATAATCCTTACAGGGATTACTATATCTGGAGAGAGCCGGTGAATGGAAAAGAACCGAATAACTGGGGAAGTGCGTTCGGAGGACCTGCATGGGAGTATGATCCTCAGACAGAGATGTATTATCTTCACCTGTTTCAAGAAAACAGCCGGATCTGAACTGGGAAAATGAAAAGGTTCGTCAGGAAGTTTACGATATGATGAATTTCTGGTGTGAAAAAGGAATCGACGGTTTCCGAATGGACGTGATCAGCATGATCTCCAAGGATCAGTCATATCCGGATGGAGAAATGAATGGAGGATTATACGGTGATTTTGGTCCTTACTGCGTCCATGGCCCGAGGATCCATGAGTTTCTTCAGGAAATGAACAGAGAGGTTTTATCCCGATACGATGTGATGACAGTTGGAGAAACCTCCGGTGTGACTATCGAAGAGGCACAGAAATATGCAGGTGAGGACAGGAATGAGCTGAACATGGTGTTTCAGTTTGAGCATGTAGAGGATCAGGATCAGACCATGGTAAATGGACTACCGAGAAATACGATTTCCAGGAATTTAAAAAGGTTATGATCAAATGGCAGGAAGAGCTTGCGGGAAAAGCATGGAACAGTCTGTTTCTTGGAAATCATGACCAGCCAAGAAGTGTTTCCAGATTTGGAAATGATAATCCGGCATACAGGGAAACTTCAGCCAAGATGCTGGCAACCTGTCTTCATATGATGCAGGGAACTCCTTATGTTTATCAGGGAGAAGAGCTTGGAATGACCAATGCTTATTTTACAGAGCTTAAGGATTATCGTGATATCGAGAGTATTCAGTATTTCCATGAATATACAGAAGCAGGTATTTATACACCGGAATATATGATGAAGTGCCTGATGCTGAGAGGACGTGACAATGCCAGAACACCAATGCAGTGGAGGATTCTCATCAGGCCGGCTTTACGGAGGGAACGCCATGGATCAGGGTAAACTCCAATTATAAGGAGATCAATGCGAAGCAGCAGCTTTCAGATCCTAATTCTATTTTCCATTATTATCAGAAGCTGATCCGTTTAAGAAAAGAAAAACCGGTGATCGTTTACGGCACTTTTGAGGCACTTTACAGAGATCATGATCAGATTTTTGCATATACCAGAACCCTTGAGGGAGAGAAGCTTCTCACAGTCTGCAATTTCAGTGAGCATGTGGCAGAAATGGAAATTCCGGAAGAATTTCAGAAAAATGCAGAATGTCTGATCACAAATCTTGGAAGAAAGGATTTTGGAAAGAAAGTGGTCCTGAAACCTTATGAGGCATTTGTTCTTTACAGAAATCTGTAACAGGAGAGGGAAAAATGATAAAAAAATATGTATATGGAGAGCCCTTTGAGACTGAGGCACTGACAGAAAACATTGAGACAGCAGAAGGAAAGCCAGGATATGGAGAAATCTGTGCAGAAGATGGATTTTCTTTTACTTATATCATGGATGAAGATGATATCGTCTACGGATTGGGAGAATCCAACCGCGGTATCAACAAGAGAGGATTCATTTACACCAGTAACTGTACCGATGATCCGGAGCATACAGAGGATAAACATTCCCTGTACGGTGCACATAATCTTATCATTGTGTCCGGAAAAGAAACCTTTGGAATGTTTTTTGACTATCCGGCAGCGATCACCTTTGACATTGGCTATACCAGAATGGATACCATGAAGGTAACCTGCGAAAATGCAGACCTGAAGCTTTATGTGATCGAAGGGGAGAGTCCCTATGATATTGTAAAGCAGTTCCGTCATGTGATCGGAAGAAGCTATATCCCGCCGAAATTTGCCTTTGGATTTGGCCAGAGCAGATGGGGCTATACTACAAAAGAGGATTTCCGGAAGGTTGCAGCTGGATATCGTGAAAATCATATTCCTATTGATATGATCTATATGGATATTGATTATATGCAGTCTTATAAGGACTTTACATTAAGTGAAGAGAATTTTCAGGATTTTCCGGAATTCGTAAAGGAACTGAAGGATCAGGATATCCGTCTGATCCCGATCATCGATGCCGGCGTCAAGGTAGAGCCGGGATACGATGTTTATGAGGAGGGTGTCAAAAACCGCTACTTCTGCCAGAGAGAGGACGGCAGTGATTTTGTAGCTGCTGTATGGCCGGGGGATACTCATTTTCCGGATGTATTGAACAAAGATGCCAGAAAATGGTTCGGTGACAAATACCGTTTCCTGATCGAGAAGGGAATCGACGGTTTCTGGAACGATATGAATGAGCCGGCGATCTTCTATTCCACAGAGGGAATGAAAGAGGTCAAAGAGCTTGCAGGAGAATTTGCAAAAGATACGGAAGGAAAGATCCATATCTGGAAGATGCAGAGTGCACTTCGCAATGTTGCAAACAATCCGGAAGATTATCGGAGATTTTACCATAATGTGGATGGCAGAAAGATCCGCCATGACAAAGTCCATAACCTGTTTGGCTACAATATGACCCGAGCAGCAGGGGAGGCTTTTGAACGGATCGATCCGGAAAAACGTTTTCTGATGTTTTCCAGATCATCCTATATTGGTATGCATCGTTATGGTGGGATCTGGACCGGCGATAATAAATCCTGGTGGGCTCATATCCTTTTGAACCTGAAGATGATGCCATCTCTGAATATGTGTGGTTTCCTGTATGCAGGAGCAGATCTGGGTGGATTTGGCGCTGATACAACAAGAGAACTGCTGCTTCGTTTCCTGGCACTTGGAGTATTCACACCGCTGATGCGTGATCATACAGCGATCGGTACCAGAGAGCAGGAATGCTACCAGTTTGAAAATGTGGAAGATTTCCGTCATGTGATCGGTGTAAGATATCGTCTTATTCCATATCTTTACAGTGAATATATGAAGGCGGCTCTGAACGATGATATGTATTTCCGGCCGTTGGGCTTTGTTTATCCGGAGGATAAGATTGCTGTACATGTGGAAGACCAGCTGCTTCTTGGAAATGAGATCATGATCGCTCCGGTTTATGAACAGAACGCAAGAGGCCGTTATGTATATCTTCCGGAGGAGATGAAGTTTGTGAAATTCCTTCCGGATGGAACCATTGCAGAGGAGATCCTTGAAAAGGGTGTTCATTATGTAGAGGTGGCACTGAATGAGATTCCGTTGTTTATCCGGAAGGGAAAATGTATTCCGGTTGCAGAAGCAGCGGAATGTGTGGCAGCTCTGGATACAAAAAATATGCAGCTTCTCGGATATGAAGGTGCGGAGTATACCTTATATGAGGACGATGGGGTCCATAAGGATTACGACAGAGAAGAAAATTACCGTGTTCTGAAAAAATAAAGTCAGCAAAATGAAATATAAATTTCTGTGTTACATCATTTACGTTAAACAGTATAAAGAATACAGGATGTGAACAGTTGATAAACAGAAAAGCCGTAAGTATATGTGAAAGTTTCTTAAACATATATCTTACGGCTTTTGCTATTGCTGCTTTACATAAAATATTTTATGTAAAGTAATTCGCATTCTGTTTAAATAACACTTCAGAAAGATTTGTTTATGCTTCTTCCTCAATCTGGATAACATTTTTCAGTACAGAGCAGCATGCCATGTCACCGATAACATTGACACAGGTGGCGCCCATATCACAGAGGGTATTGATGCTGATATAAACACCAAGAACTCCGGCAGGAAGTCCGGCCATAGTTGCCAGTGCTGCGAAAGATGCGATAGCACCACCGGGAACACCTGGAGTACCAACGGAAAGCAGTACGTTTGCAAGAAGGATAATGATCATAAGAGGAATACTTACATGGATCCCGCAGGCGTTTGCAAAGAACATGATCATAAAGGACATCAGGATAGATACAGCATCCATATTAACGGTAGCACCAAGAGGAATGGCGATGCTGGTGATCTGGTTGGATACGCCCATTTCTTCTTCCATACACTGCTTGCTTAATGGAATGGTTGCGGAGCTTGAGCAGGTTCCGAAGGCGTTCAGTGCTGCTGGCAGGATCGCTTTCAGGAATTTCAGCGGACTCTGCTTGCCGATCAGCTTTACAGAGAAACCGTACACTACAATAGCGAAGCCAAAGAATGCCACATACAGAATAACAAGCTGTGTTGCAAGGGAAATGATCGTTTCAGTTCCGTTGGCTTCCACAACCGGTACGATGGTACAGAAAACACCGATGGGTGTAAAGTACATGATGGTTGTGATGATCTTCAGGCATACTTCATTGATGGAATCAATCAGATTCAGGAATGGAGTTCCTTTTTCACCGACTGCGATCAGTGTGAAACCGATGATCAGGGCAAACACCAGAACCTGGAGCATGTTTCCGTCAGCAAATGCGGCGATTGGGTTGGAAGGGATCAGGTTTTTCAGGGTGTCAAGGATACTGCTCATTTCTGTAGCCTGGATATCTGCTGTTGCCATCTCAAATTTGACTCCCTCTCCGAGATGGATCAGTCTCGGGATGATCAGTCCGCACAGGCTGGCAAGTGCCGTTGTGCAGAGAAAATAGATCATGGATGCTGCAGTGATCTTGCCGGTAGTACGTGCGTTTCCGATGGAACAGATTCCAATGACAATGGAACAGAAGACCATGGGAAAGATCATCATGTTCAGGGCGTTCATGTAGATACTTCCGATCAGACTGGTCACAGTGAGGACAGGTTCAAACCGTCCGGCCAGGAAAAGTCCTGTGAGGATACCCAGGATCAGTCCTGTAAAGATCGCACCGGTAATATGCTTCCGGTACCAGGAATAAAAAGATTTCATTTATGCGTTCCCTCCTAAGATAAATATGTATGGTATGTATAATATAGGAAAATACATGCAGGAAATTATATCATGTGAAAAAAGAAGCGTCAACTAAACCAGGCCAGGATTGCAGGTTCATGTATATTTTGATGGAAAAGGGCTGTTTTTGGATTTTTGTTTGACAAATACATCATAAGTAGTTAAAATTAATAGCAGTGTGTGAAAGCATTAAAGTATTAATACTGAGTAATTTGTCAGGAGGAATAAAAAATGGCTGCACCTTATAACCATAGACCATCGAAGCGAAATGGCGCACAAACTGGGAGAAAAAACCGGTAAATGTCAATGACGGCAAGAAACCGAAATATTATTGTCTGGATATGTTTCCGTATCCGTCCGGAAACGGTCTTCATGTAGGACACTGGAGAGGCTATGTGATCTCCGATGTATGGAGCCGTTATAAAATGCTCCAGGGTTATTACCTGATCCACCCGATGGGATGGGATGCTTTTGGTCTTCCGGCTGAGAACTATGCCATCAAGATGGGTGTTCATCCGGCAGTATCTACAGCAGCAAACATCAAAAATATCAAACGTCAGATCAACGATATCGCAGCGATCTATGACTGGGATATGGAGGTTAACACAACAGATCCGGAATTCTATAAATGGACACAGTGGATCTTTGTAAAAATGTTCAAAGAGGGGCTTGCATATGAGAAGGAGTTCCCGATCAACTGGTGCCCTTCCTGTAAGACAGGTCTTGCAAATGAAGAGGTTGTAAACGGATGCTGCGAGCGTTGTGGCACTCCGGTTACCAAAAAGAACCTCCGTCAGTGGATGCTCCGCATCACAAAATATGCAGACAGACTTTTAAGTGATCTGGATAAACTGGACTGGCCGGAGAAAGTTAAAAAGATGCAGACAGACTGGATCGGCAAATCCTACGGCGCAGAGGTCGATTTCCCGGTTGAGGGAAGAGAAGAGAAGATCACGGTCTATACAACAAGACCGGATACTCTTCATGGAGCAACATTCATGGTACTTGCACCGGAGCATGCTCTTGCAAAATCTCTTGCAACAGACGAGACAAGAGAGGCTGTAGAGAAATATATCTTTGACGCTTCCATGAAATCCAATGTAGACCGTCTTCAGGATAAAGAGAAGACCGGTGTGTTCACAGGTACTTATGCGATCAATCCGCTGAACGGTGAGAAGCTTCCAATCTGGCTTTCTGACTATGTACTTGCTGATTATGGTACAGGTGCTATCATGTGTGTACCTGCTCATGATGACCGTGACTTTGAGTTCGCAAAGAAATTCGATATTCCGATCATCCAGGTTATCGCAAAAGATGGTAAAGAAATTCAGAATATGACAGAAGCTTACACAGAGGCTTCCGGAACCATGATCAACTCCGGTGAGTGGAACGGAATGGAATCTTCCGTACTGAAGAAGGAAGCACCGCATATCATCGAGAAGCTGGGTATCGGACGTAAGACTGTCAACTACAAACTGAGAGACTGGGTATTTTCCCGTCAGCGTTACTGGGGTGAGCCGATCCCGATCGTACACTGCCCGAAATGCGGTGCGGTACCGGTACCGGAGGATCAGCTTCCGTTAAGACTTCCGGAGGTAGAAAGCTACCAGCCGACAGGAACCGGAGAGTCACCGCTTGCAGCTATTGACGAGTGGGTAAATACCACATGCCCATGCTGTGGTGCTCCCGCAAAACGTGAGACAAACACCATGCCTCAGTGGGCCGGATCTTCCTGGTATTTCCTCCGTTATGTAGATAATAAGAATAATAAAGAACTGGTTTCCAAAGAGAAAGCTGATAAATATCTGCCGGTAGATATGTATATCGGTGGTGTAGAGCATGCTGTTCTTCATCTTCTGTACTCCAGATTCTACACCAAGTTCCTGTATGATATCGGAGCTATTGATTTCGATGAGCCGTTTGTCAAGCTGTTCAATCAGGGTATGATCACAGGTAAAAACGGAATCAAGATGAGTAAATCCAAAGGAAATGTTATTTCACCGGATGATCTTGTAAATGATTACGGATGTGATTCCTTACGTATGTATGAGCTGTTCGTAGGACCGCCGGAACTGGATGCAGAATGGGATGACAGAGGAATCGATGGTGTATCCAGATTCCTGAAACGTTTCTGGAATCTGGCTCTTGACAGCATTGAGAAAGATATCCCGGCTACCAAAGAGATGGAGAAGACCCGTCATAAGATGGTATATGATATCACCAGCAGACTTGAGGCCTTCAGCCTGAATACCGTAGTGTCCGGATTTATGGAATACACAAACAAGCTGATCGCTATCGCAAAGCAGAACGACGGCGCTGTTGACAAAGAAACCATCGAGACAGTTACCATTCTTCTTGCGCCATTTGTTCCTCATATTGCAGAGGAGATCTGGGAGAAGCTTGGTCATGAGGATTCCATTTTCCATGCACAGTGGCCGGCTCACGATGAGGAGCTTATGAAGGATGATGAGATCGAGGTTCCGGTTCAGATCAACGGCAAGACCAAGGCTGTTATCAGTATTCCGGCAGAAATCTCCAAAGAAGATGCGATTGCCGAAGGAAAGAAGGCAGTTGCAGATAAGATTTCCGGAAATATCATCAAAGAGATTTACGTACCGAAGAAGATCATCAATATCGTAGTAAAGTAATAAGATAAATCAAAAACACCCGAAGCAGGGCGGAAGATATTTCTGCCTTTGCCAGGGTGTTTTTATATGGATAAACATCGTGAAGTAAGTATGCACAAAAATAACTAATGTTATTTAGAATAAATGCCAATAATATTTAGGCATTTTAACAGATTTGCCTAAACGAAAAATAAAGTGTTTAAAATACTGGTTTTTGGCGTATTTAAGCCATTCTTTAAATTTGAAATCTGATGTAACATGTTATAAATTCACGTAACTTGACACCAAAATGGTGTAAAAATGGTGTCAAAATAATTTACAATATTCACATTTGTGCATTGAGACAATTTTCAAATAAATATGATGATAAAAAGTTCTTTGTTAAAAATATATGTTGTACATTAATATATCTTCGGGTATAATAAAAAACAAGTTATATAACCTAAAGGAGGTTGATCAATTATGGCAAGAACAAAAAAGATCACAAGACAGTCTTCAACAGAAGAAATCATTTCAGAGATTTGTAAGGTAGACGATATAATCTCTGCTAAAACAGCTGAATTAAAAGAGCTTAAAGCTAAAAAGCGTTCTCTTAATAAATTGCTTTCCGAGGCAGAGGAGAGAGAAAACGAAGAAAAAAATAAAGAAACTCTTGATAGGGTGGTATCACTCATGAAGAAAAAAGGCATTAGCGTAGACGATGTAGAAGCTATGCTTAATAAAAAATAATTCTTGACGTAATAAGATCGCTTTGTTAAACTATAACCATAGCAATTACCACATAAAAAGTTTTGCAGATATTACAAGATCATAATGAGATTTAATACGAAAATTATTAGTCTATTATACGAAAAATATAGGTACAGGTCGTGCCTTTGTGGTGAGAGTGAAGAGAGAGAAAGCGGTTATACCAAAAGCTCTCTCTTATTTAATTTATAAAGTGAAAAAAGGGGAATACGGTAATTTACCATATTCCCCTTTAAATTTATAAATATTATTCTTTTGGTTCTGTGTATGTAAGCGCCTGTTCACTATCTGTAATTCCTGATGTAGTAGGATCAACTACAATACCTAAGATTGTCAATATGCTAAATACAGCATTAACTACAGCAAGCAGTTTGTTGCCCAGATCTCCTAAATCTAATGTAATTCCAAATACTGCAGCAACAACCTGAATTAATAAAAGGACTGCCGGAATTAAAGCAATCCAAAATGATTTATTTTTAATACGAACTAACCAGTTAATATTTCTCATATAAATTCCTTCTTTCTTTAAATTTTATCAATAATGTCATCTTTTGAATATTTAATTTCGAGCGCAGTTATTTCAGGCAAAAGCTTGGAATGATAGATGTCATTTCCTCCAGCATCTTCATAGAGTTTTCCCATTTCCAAAAATGTTTTTAAACCATCTGCTGTAATATAACCTTGGTTTGTAAAGTCTCTGTGCATACGCCACAGAGAGCTGCGAAATGAAGCGATTGTACGTGCATTTTGGACATTTATGTAGTCCTTCATCATGTTAGAAAAATCAGTAATTTGTTTACTAAGAAGATCTTGATTTTGTTCAAGATTACTTCGAATCTGTATAGATTGTTCATGATAAGTTTTTTGTTTATCATATAACTTTTGATTATATTTTTTTATCTCAGATTCCTGAAGCATAATTTTGTTTTCTAATTCTGCAATACGTTTTTCTTGGGCTTTTCTTCTTAAACTTCCTTTTGTTTCTATGCCTAACACATCCATAAATTTTTGTATTCCTGTGATTACAAGAACAATAAGAGCTACGACTGAAACAATACTTATAAATACATTAAGTTCACCAATGTCATGAATATTTTTTATTGCATCAATTGCATCCATATCATTTTAGATTTGATTATCCAGACGCAGATGATATTACAGAATACATGCAGGATAAGCTCCCAAAAGAAAAATATGGTGAAATTACTAAAGTAATTAGTTTTTCTAAAAAAGTTCCTCTTAATTATGATTGTTTAAGAGCGATTGCTTTTGAAATTAATCATTCTGGTGATTTTGAAAACGCAATTAAAGATTTGAATATCGTAAATACATCGTCTGTGAAATATGCGATATATACATATATGAAGGATGGTCGAACTAATCAGACATTGAAATATCTTGATTTGTTTGATAAATCTGCAGGATTTGAAGATTATTTATACATTGATCTACGCAAATATGAATACTACATCTAAGGAAATCCAGGAAACAGCGAAACCTACTGCTATTCTGAGTAACTTAAGTGGTGTAGATGCTTCTACCGCCGCCGATCAGGTACAAGGTATTCTTCAACAGTTCCATATGCTCGAAGATGGCTCTACTACTGCTGCTGATGCTTCTATGCACGTAGTTGATGTATTGGATAAGATTTCCGGAAATATCGGAATGGATTATGCAAAGGGAATCAAGGTTATTTCTGATGCAGTACAGGCTTCCGGCCAGGTCGCTTATGATGCAGGAATGAGCTATGAACAGTTAGCAGCTGTTTCAGCTAAAGTAGCTGAAAGAACTCGTGAGGATGGATCTTCAATTGGTAATGCAATGAAAACCATCATAACTAGAATCAGTAAAGTCGGATCTATGCCAGAATATGCTGCAGATGTAAGCAATGAAGATCTTTCCCAAGCTTCAGAGTCTTTACATAAAGTTGGTGTAGAAGTTTATAACACAGATGGATCGTTCCGTGATCTTGATACTATTCTTTCAGAACTTAATGCCAAATGGGACGGATTGACAGACGCTCAAAAAGCAAATATTTCATACAATGTTGCAGCCACGAGGCTAAAAGCTAGCCTCTGTATGGAGAAATTCATACTTAGAATGATTTTAATTGCAGGTAATGCCTTAATAGGACAATCCTATTTATATAATATTTTATTATATAAAGCCTTGCACCACAATAATCAGGAAACTAGATTATGATGGTTTTACAACGCAAGGATTGGCTGTTCATGCAGCGAAGCACCCTAACGTATCCCGTGGATCACGCGGTACCTGAGTCGAGGGTGAACGTTCAACGACTAGATTCTCGTCGAGCTATAGACTAGAGAATAAAGGTGGAAATCCTGAATATCTATAGCAATAATCGTAGGGCGCAATCGCAAATGGCGTGGGTGAAAACCCCTTAAATCGAAAAGGACACCCTAAACCGTAAAGGTCGGTAGGTGAAGAAATAGTCTATGCTTGTGCGAAAGCATAAGTTGTGTTGGTATATAGAACAAAGAATATTATAAATTATTTTAATTTATTTATATAGAGGAAATTATGGGAAATAAAATTATTTTAACAGAAGATCAAAAGAAACAAATAATAGAAATGTATATTTCCGGAATGAGTTGTAATAAAATATTTGCAACTATAGGATTTGGTCGTGAATCAATTAAAAAATGTTTAATAGATGCTGGAATTTATAACTCAAATAGAAGATACAAAAATATTCAGACGATGATATTGAATATATAAAACATTATTATCAGATTGGCGACTGGGATTCTATTTTCAAAAAATACCCATTCATGAATAAACAAAATGTATATGATATGGCAAAGAAAAATAATTTTTCAGCAGATTTTCATGTTTGGAAAAGGCAAGATGAATTAATCGTAAAGGAAAACATGTACACTAAATCTTTTAAAGAAATCTCAAATTTAATTAACAATCGGAAAAGCCAGAACAAGTAAAATTGAAAGCATATAGATTAGGATATAGAAATGATGATTCTTGGACTGAAGAGGAAGTCAATATATTAAAAGAAAATTATTCATTACTTCCAACGTCTGAATTAATGAAATTACTGCCAAGACATAAGACTAAAGAATGTATTCAAATGAAAGCTGGGAAATATAATTTAAGATCATATTATTCGTTACATTGTTTATGGACTGATGATGAAAAACAATTCATTAAAGATAATTGGCAATATATGTCAGATGCAGAGTTGCTGATAAATTACATAGACCACAAAGAAATGTAAAGTATCAAAGATCAAGATTAGGATTATTTAGATCAGATCCATTTGCCGAAATAAATGATAGATTAAATTATTATTTAAGACGCCATTCTCATGGATGGCGGAAAAATAGTATTGAATCATGTAATAATAGATGTGTATTAACAGGAAGTGAAGATTTTGAAGTACATCATTTATATCCCGTTAATCAGATTATATCTGATCTTTTATTTGAATTAAATTTAGAAAATAAAAACATAGATGACTACACAGAAGAAGAATTGAGCCTTATTACAGATAAATTTAAAGAAAAACAAAATGAATATCTTGGTGTTTGCATTAGACAAGACATTCATAATTTATTCCATAGTATATATGGAGATGCTGCTACAAAAGAAGATTGGGATCAGTTTGTTATTGATTTCAAAAATGAGAAGTATGCTAAATATATAGCTGCTTAATTATATTAAAATATACTAACACAAGGCGAATATTGCGAATTCGTTTAATGAAACAGAAACTTCAAAATTCAAGAATATACTTGAAGCTTGGACAGATTCTATGAATTTGGCAAATGAAGCTACTACAACCAGTGGTAACGCCGAAGCCAATCAGGAAAAATATATGGAATCTTTCTCCGGAAAGATCCAGGCAATAAAAACTCAGATGGATGAGTTTTGGTTAAACTTCTATAATTCAGATCAGGTATCTGGAGCTTTAGATTTTGTACAAGGTTTAACCGAAGGATTTACAGGGCTTGAAGAAGCCATTGGTCCAATTCCTACTCTGATCACAGCTGTATTCTCAGCATTGACCGTAAAAAATGCAGCAACAAAAGGATTAGAGTTTTTAGTAGGAAAAGATGGACAAGCAAGTGGACTTGCAAATGCCGTGGGTTGACCCAAATTCGGGGTTACAGTTATTATTTCCGATTAATAATGAGCCTATCTACATAAAGATCGTGAGATCAATGTGTGGAGACGAGCGGCAATAAATAACTAGAGGATTAAAACGTTGAAACCTGCTATTCTATAATATAGTGAATCGGGCGAAAGCTGCAGGTAACGCACGTGCCAACCTGGTTAACGTCTAGTAATATGTGAAACATTAGTAACAATTGCGAAAGCATGATGAGGGAAGCATATGAATAATCAGGAAGTGTAGAGAGCGCACCCTTCCTCGGAGTATATACAGAATCCATACATGTATATGCTTTTAATGAATGTGCCTATAGTAATGATGGTGAAATCCATCCAGTACTCTTCTACTGTTATTTTGAATGAAGAAAAATTAGAAAGAGGAACGCCTCATAATAGTGGTATATTAAGAGGCGTTGTTGCTAGAGGTTTTATCCTCTAACCCCCAGACGTAAAAATAATAATGGCCCCCGGCCGTCAATCGCCGTCTGGTGCGTCGCTTGCAAAATCACAATTAATTTCAGTCGTTACAATATCTTTTACATTGATATTGATATTCAAACTTGTTGGATTATGTGAAAGTAACATCCATACAAGTATAAATGGTAATATAATACCAACGATTGATTTAATTATGGACTCTACAAGCTTAAGCTTGTTTTCTTCAGCCATCTTACTCCTCCTTTCTAGTAATGCTATAACATTACCAAAGAAGGCATAATAATTCTGAAGAAACGTTCAGAATCATGAAGACTTCTGATCTTACACCACCTCTTCCTCTGGTGTACTGTGAAAATATATGTATATTCTCACTATGGTAAATTATACCAAAATTATTTAAAATGTATAGTCAGAACGTTTGATCTGGTTAATACAAAAGTGTATCACAACTAGAGCAGGAATAATATCCATTTCTGCTCTATTCTATTTTCCTCCAATATCCTCCAAAGGAGATTTCACATGAAAAAGTTATATAAATCTAATCTTAAATTTAATCTTAACATACTATGTAAAATAATTAAGTTTGAACTGAAAATAATTACAAAGCATAAACGACTCGCAGAAAAGTGGTTTGAAAAGATCACAACACTAGAATGTGAGTCTATATTTGAGAAGATGGACGAGCGGAAGAAATATCTGTAATTTGCGCCACTTCTCTTTGTCTATTACTTACTTCCCGGTTTCCAACGATATCCGCATTTCTGACAAAGATTATGCTTCTTGCTAGATCCCCAAAATCCTGTTAAAAGTGAATATCCGGATTCTTCCGTTGTTACCGACGTTGATCCGCACTTTGGACAGCGAACAACGTTAGGATCGGGAATATCGGCAGTGTTGAATTCGAAGTATTGGAAGTTGTGGTCGATGCAATCAAGAGCAAGTTTATCTGCTAAATATCCATTGCCATGGTTATGAGAGTCATTCCACCAATTAAAATGTTCATTTATATTTCTTAAAACTTTTGTTGCTTCTTTTGGAAAAGTTTCAAGATTACCTTTATACATGCTTTTGATTCTTCTATAAAATTCCCCTTTTTCATAATCAGTCAATTTCGCATAATAATTTTTAAGTTCTGTCATATCATATTCTGCTCCATCAACAAGGCAAGTATTTTCTTTATGTATATCGTTCAAAGGAAACCCGCAGTGAATACAGGCAGGTGCTTTATCAGAAACTTCTTTACCACACTCGGGACATTTAATAAGCATACAGAATTCCTCCTTTTTATTGCTATTATTATACTATAAATTTTATCATACTATAGTCATTAAGTAAAATCGGAAATCTAAAAAAGGCAATGAAAAATGGAGATACGGATACTATCTCTGATGCTTTAAAAATGTTTGGAGATCAAGATTCAGCTGCCAAGTGGTTTGGACATTTAAATACGAAATCTGATGGAAGTTCTGTTATTTCTGATGGAATAATGGACATTTTCCAAGGAGCTTTTAAGAATATCGACGCTGATTCCATAAAGAAGAATATAGCCAAAGGCGCAAAGCAGAATCCTCATCTCTCGGAGATATACTCTCTGATGGAATTGGCAACCTTGTAGGCGGTGTCACATCATTTGGCAGTGGTATTTCTGCCGTACTTGGTTCTGTCGCGCAATTTGCTATTCCTCTTATTCTTGGAGGACTTGCTATTCATGCTGGTAAATCCTTATGGAACAATGTACTGACTAATAACAATGCAAACAAGAAGTATGAAGAATCTTCACAGAAATGTGAATTGTCTATCATTTGATAATCGCCCATTTAAGACAATTGAAGACCATGATGCTGTGCTTATTAAGAATTGGAACAATGTTGTTGGTATAGAAGACGACGTATACATTCTTGGTGACATCAGTTGGTATAACACTACAAAGACTCTTGAAATTCTTAAACAGTTAAATGGACATATTCATTTAATTAGAGGAAATCATGATCATAAGCATCTTAAAAATAGAGAGTTGCAGTCTATGTTTGTAGAAATTACAGACTATAAAGAGCTGCATATCCCCGGAACAGATGGCAAGAAGAATAGTAATGGTGTTGTACTTTGTCATTATCCGATTCCATGTTTCAATCATCATTATTACGGTTGGTATCATCTTTATGCACATGTACATAATTCGTTCGAGTGGAATATGATGGAGCGTATTAAATATGAAATGAAAGAACTGTATGATCGACCATGTAATATGTATAACGCAGGAGCTATGATGCCATACATGAATTATACACCTCGAACATTAGAAGAGATTATCACTGGAGCCGACCGTCTTACTGATAAAGAAATTGAGGCAGCTAAAAGATGTGATATTAAGAACTAAAAATCAAATATCCACTTTTTATTACAAAAGTAAATATTCAGAATAAAAAGTGGATATTCAGAAAATTGAATTTACAATGATAAGAGGTGAATTATTTGCCAAAACGTGATAGAGGATACTTTAGAAAACAAAGATTGAAGAGTATTAAGAAAAGACGCAGATTAATTAAGGAGCAAAAATATGCTGGGGCATATCGTGGTAAATGGATTGACGAATCTGAATTTGAATCAGGGATATTAGCCAAAGGTCATAATGGATGGCTTGGTCGAGGCGGTGCCGCTGAAAAGACAAATATGAGAAAAGCTCATGCAAATGCACGTAATGGTCCGGGAGACAATTATAAACGACATGATAAGCAGCAAGTAATAGATTGTAAACAGCAGGAAAGAGAATGGAGGAAAGAAGATGGGAAAAGAGAAAAAGAAAGTTTTGATTGTAATTGATGTACAGAATGATTTTGTTTACGGAAGTCTTGGCACTCCGGAAGCTCAGGAAGTTATACCGAATATAAAAAAGAAATTTGATAAGTATAAAAATAATAATGACTATGTAATTTTTACAAAAGATACTCATGATTCAGATTATTTAGCTACTGCTGAAGGTAAAAAGCTTCCTGTTGAACATTGTATACATGGGACTCATGGTTGGGAAATTGTTGATGAAATTAATTATAAAGGTTTCAAAAATTTAAATAACTTTATGGTATGTTGTAAATCTACTTTTGGATTTGATGATTGGGATTGGGAAGAAACATTTAATATCGCAGATGATTCTTTATTAGATATTGAAATTATTGGTCTTTGTACAGATATCTGTGTTATTACGAACGCTCTTTTGATTAAAACATATTATCCAGAGGCAAAAATTACAGTTGATGCTTCCTGCTGCGCCGGATCAACTCCAGAGAGACATAAAGCAGCGCTTGATGTAATGGAGAGCTGTCAAATTAATGTGATCAATAAAAATTAAATTAAACAATGGAGGAAATTAAAATGATGAATAATTTTATGAATGGAATGTTTGGAAAAATTGGTAGCGGAATGTGCAAGTTATCCATGAGCGGTAATATTGCTGTAAAAACTTCTAATGGATATAAGAGTTACAATGTTAAATCCGGTAAGCTCACAAACTGTGGTAATTTTGTGTTTCCTGGAGTAGATGAAAATTTCTTCTTCGTTATTCCAACAAATAAGGTGGCTAAAGGAGATATTATCCTTGTAAATGGAAGACCAAAATGCGTTATTGAAGCAGATAAAACAAAAATTACTGTAATCAATTATGAGGATTCTACAGTTGAAACAATTCTGCCGGAGCGCCATGTATTTATGGGAAACACTTATTTCTATGGAAAAATCGTGTCTATGTTTGGAAGTAATCTTGGAAAAGACAAGAACAGTGCAAACAAAATATTCAAATATATGATGATGACCCAGATGATGAACGGAGTAGCTGGTACAGGAACTGGAACAGACAATAATCCTATGAACGCTATGATGCCATTTATGATGATGAACGGTAGTATGGGAGATATGTTTGACGGCATGTTTGATTTCAGTATGGATGATACTGATGCAGAAGATGATGAAGTAGAGGAGGACGAATAATTATGGGATGTGGAAGTTGGGATACTAGAAGTTTTGTAAATTATTCAACTGTAAAAGGATTTGATACTGATTCACGAGGAATAGTTACAGGAAGCTATTCTAATCAGGAAATGTTTAAAGCAAAAAATATTGATGCAGCACTCAATCCTAAAGGTGTTATTAGAGAATGTTGCGATAATGAAGAACATCCGAATACTTTACCGGTTATTTTGGCTTTAGATGTCACCGGATCTATGGGGCAGACCGCAGTAGAAATTGCAAAAAGACTTAATGAAATCATGACAAAATTATATGGTCAGATTAAAGATGTAGAATTTATGATTATGGGTATTGGAGATTTGGCTTATGATAGTTATCCGATACAGGCTTCTCAGTTTGAATCAGATATTAGAATCGCAGAGCAGCTTGATAAAATTTACTTTGAATTTGGTGGCGGAGGTAACTCATATGAATCTTATACTGCTGCTTGGTATTTTGGATCTCGTCATACAAAACTTGATTGTTGGAATAGGGGTAAAAAAGGCGTAATTATTACTATTGGAGATGAACGTCTTAATCCATACTTACCAGTATCAGGACGCCGTTCTGGATTAGGAATTACAACTGGCGATACACTTCAGGCAGATGTAGAAACTAGAGATTTATATATGGAAACATCTGAGAAATTTGATATTTATCATATCAATGTAAATCATCGTAATGAATATGACCGGGAAGGAATAGCTGAGTCTTTCTCAGAGTATCTTGATGATAACCATTTTAGGACCATTAATCGTCTTGATAATATTGCAGATGAAATTGTAAAGATTGTAGTTGCGGCTGCAGAAAATAACGAACCTGTAGTAGTCTCATCAACTGTAATTTCTGCAGAAACAGATGAATCAGGAACTATTGTTTGGTAAGGAGAATATATGAAAGATATAAAATTGTCATCGGGGCAAACTTGGTGACGAGGGTAAGGGCAAACTAACAGATTATTATACTAAAAATGCAGATAACTGTATCGTTGTGTGTTCAAATGGCGGTGCTCAGAGAGGACATACAGTATTAAAATCAGATGGAACCCGGCATGTCTTTCATCATTTCAGCTCTGGAACATTAAACGGAGCAGATACTTATTTACCGGAGGATTTTATTTTAAATCCTCTGGTATTTAGAGAAGAATGGGAAGAGTTAAAGAAATTAGGATGGGAACCTTATGTGTACGTTCATGGAAAATGTATGATTACAAATCCTCTTGATATGATGGCAAATCAAATAATTGAGAAAAGTCGCGGTAATGATAAACACGGAAGTTGCGGAATGGGGATTTATAATACAATTCTACGATATAAAAAACAGATTTATACGTTCACATCGTCATGGTCATATTATATGAATATGTTCAAAAGCATGGGAATTACGTTATCTGAGCAGGAAGAAAAATTATTTAATCCTTTCAAAAATCCTGGGCTTCGAGACCATTACGATGAAGATCTCGATTTCATGATATCGCATGTACATGCTGTAAATAATGATCAATTACTTAATGGATACGACACCATTGTGTTTGAAATGGTCAGGGGCTTCTTTTGGATCAAAATAATACTGAATATTACCCACATCTTACACCATCAAATACTGGTATTAAGAATCCTGCCAGAATTATAAAGGCTATAAGATGGACTGATGAGATTAATATAGAAGCTTGTTATGTGACACGTACATATATGACGCGGCATGGAGCCGGTGCGTTCCCAACTGAATGTAATAAGGAAGAAATTAATCCGGACATCAAAGATTTAACCAATGTTCCAAATCCACATCAGGATACTTTGAGATATGGGAAGTTAAATGTTGAAGAACTATATGAAAGATGTCAAGCAGACATAATAAATGCAGGTCTTCCGTGTCAAAAAACATTAGCCATAACTCATTTTAAAGAATATTGGGAGTCAGTTGCACTTATACGTGAAACGTTCAAGAAAAGTAACTGGGGACTTAGTATTTTTCATAAGGAAGAGAATTAAATTGAATAGAGTAAAAGAACAAATTATGCAATTATCACAAAAACCAGAATGTATAGATTTAATGCTGCATGACGATTTAAAAAACGATTATTCTTTCAGGACAAATATTCAAGATATAGCATCTTTACTGAGTGGAATATTAAATATTATGCAGCAAGCAAATCTTACTGATAAAGAGCTTGCTGAACTAGAACAATTATATAATGAAAGATATGAAACTAATAAGTCTGGATTGGGAACCAGCAACTGTATTACATGGTAGAAAGGTGATTTAAATGATTAAAGTAAATAACGAAATTATTAAACCTGAATATTTTCCAGACGGGACAATGAAACTTAACATAGTATTTTTTCCGTTTGACGACTTTATAAAAATTGAATGGTATTATGATTCAGAAAACGAGCTATTACAGTTGTTTTACATTGTAAATCATATCCGTAATATTAATCCAGATATAAAAATATGTCTTATTATGCCATATATTCCAAATGCAAGATTTGACCGCACTGTAGAAGTTGATGAAGTATTTACTCTTAAATTTTTTGCGAATATTATCAATTTTCTTAATTTTGATTCGGTCGAAGTGTTGGATCCTCATTCGCATGTTTCAGAAGCTCTTTTTGATCGACTGTCTATTCAGTCTCCTGACATTTATATTAAAAAAATATTTAAAAAGCTTCCAGACGATACTATATTATTTTTCCCGGATGAAGGTAGTGTTAAAAGATATTCTGATCTTCCTAAATATTGTGGACCATATGCATTTGGAATTAAAAGAAGAAATTGGTTAACAGGCGCGATAGAAGGTCTTGATATAGTAGGAGATACAGAAAAAATCAAAGGACGAAATATTCTTATTGTTGATGATATCTGTAGCAAAGGCGGAACATTCTATCACAGTGCATTGAAGCTCAAAGAATTTGGTGCAACAAACATTTATCTGTATGTTACTCATTGTGAAAATTCAATTTACGATGGAGAGCTGCTTAAAAATAACGGACTTATTGAAAAGATTTATACTACAGATAGTATTCTTACAAATACAGAAAGTCCAAAGATTGAACTGGTTGAAGAGTTTAGAAAAAATGATCCGGTGGTATTTTAATTATGAATCCTATTATTAATCCGTGGTCAATTTACTTAATTAATGTTTTATCTGGAATAAAAAATATTTTTATAACAGCAGTAGTAGCTGCAATATTTGTCGGAATTGGAAGTGCAATATGTTTTTTAATAGTCATAAGTGGTCCATATTACGACAAGGATGATGAAAAAGACCAAAATAAAATATTAAATATTAAAAAATGTTTCAAAAATCTATTGTTGGTTTAATTATAAGTGCGTTGTTAGTTGTCATTACTCCTTCAAAAGATACCATGTATACGATGTTGGCTTTAGACAATTTAACAACCGATAATATTCAAGCTATCGGGAAAACTGGAAAAGATGTAATTGATTATGTCTCAGATCAAATTGATAAAATTGTAAATGGCAATAAAATAATGATGTAGAGGAGAATGAAAAATAATGAATACAAAAACATTAGCAATTCTACTTTCAGATACATATAAACAGGTACATAATAAAATGCTTCCTCCGGGGCTTACTAAATTAGTATCTTATTGGACTCCGAGAAGATCAATGCTTAAAGATCAGAAGAAAATGGTGTTCTTTGGACTCCAGGCATTTGTCCAGGAGTATTTGATTGAATATTTTAATACTTGGTTTTTTAAGCTTCCAGAATCTTTGATAGCTAGTACATATATTTCTACTATGAATATTCAGCTTACATCAAGAGATTATGATTTGGATCCGATCATTAAATTGCATCGTCTTGGGTATCTTCCATTACATATTAGAGCACTCCCGGAAGGAACACTTGTACCAATGACAGTGCCGTGTATTGAGATCAGTAATACACATCCAGATTTTGCATGGGTTGTACAGTGGATTGAATGTATCTTGCAGGTTGAACTTTGGAAACCATGTTGCCACGCCACAATCGGTCATATGTACAGAGAAATGGCAGATTATTGGTACAAAGTAACTACAGACGACGCAGATCCGGCAATGGCAGCTTCTGATTTCGGTATGAGAGGCATGTCTTGTATGGACGAAGCTCAGAGATGTTCTGCTGCTTGGTTACTTTCTTTTAATAAAACAAGTACGATTCCGGCGATTGAT
>ENA-OQHY01000257-OQHY01000257.1-human-gut-metagenome-genome-assembly--contig:-NODE-257-length-31268-cov-2.720850_pt1 | contig 31268 bp, 37 predicted proteins | sample MGYA00242570_ERZ504733 | MGnify/ENA primary metagenome ERZ504733 (study PRJEB26092, sample SAMD00036219) | human gut metagenome | host: Homo sapiens | study: EMG produced TPA metagenomics assembly of... | reverse complement strand
ACCAGGAGTAGGGGAGTCCAAGGCCATGGCAAATTATCGCCTACAAGGGAAGAGAACGGCCCCTTTCCTCCATAGAAGACATTATGAATGTCCCGGGGATCAAAGAAGGAACCTATGAGAAGATAAAGGATAAAATAGCAATAAAGTAAGGAGCGCTAAATGAGCAGGAAAGTATTGGTAGTAGATGATGAGAAACTGATTGTCAAAGGACTCCGCTTCAGTCTGGAGCAGGATGGAATGGAAGTAGACTGCGCCTATGACGGAGAGGAAGCTCTGGAGAAGGCGAAGGCAGGAGAATATGATATTATTCTTCTTGACCTGATGCTGCCCAAGATGGATGGTCTTGAGGTATGCCAGCAGATCCGGGAGTTTTCCAATGTTCCGATCATCATGCTTACCGCAAAAGGAGAAGACATGGATAAGATCCTGGGCCTGGAATACGGAGCAGATGATTATGTGACCAAGCCTTTTAATATTCTGGAAGTTAAAGCCCGTATTAAAGCGATTATCCGCCGTGCAGGAAACAGCCAGGATAAGAAAGAGAAAGCCAAGACTGTTGAAGTTGGGGAGCTGAAGCTGGACTGTGAAGGACGCCGTGTGTTTATCTCAGGAAAAGAGATCAACCTGACAGCCAAGGAATTCGATGTTCTGGAACTCCTTGTATTCAATCCGAATAAAGTATACAGCAGAGAGAATCTTCTGAATATTGTATGGGGCTATGAGTACCCGGGTGATGTGCGTACTGTAGATGTACATATCCGTCGTTTAAGAGAAAAGATCGAGGCCAATCCCAGTGAGCCAAAATATGTACACACCAAATGGGGTGTGGGCTACTATTTCCAGGCATAACCCATGAAATTCAAAAAAAGCGGAAAATTTTTTAAAAGTCTTCGCTTTCGTATCATGATAATCCTGATCATACTGGGAATCGTACCAAGTGTCATTGTTACGGAAATGGTGATCGCCAATTATGAAGACCGGGCCATTGCCAACCGTGTGCAGAGTATGGAAAATATCTGCGACATCATGTGCGACCTGCTGATCAAAGAGAATTATCTGAATGACTCCAGCTCGCAGACAGTAAACAGTAAACTGGAGCTGCTGTCTAATATCTATGGGGGAAGAATTCTCATTGTGGACAGGGACTTCAGAATTATCAAGGATACTTACGGTGTAGATGAAGGCAGGACTCTTGTATCCCAGAAAGTAGTGAACTGCTTTAAGGGAGAGGATGCCTATCGCTACGATTCTGACAGCCAGAAGATTGTTCTGGCTGTCCCGGTAAAAGCCCGGAGGTGAATCAGGTGCAGGGAGCTATGATGATCATGGCCTCATCCAGTGAAGTAACAGCCACCATCCGTGAGCTGGAGCAGAAAGGAATCCTGATCATCGGAATTATTGTAGTTCTGGCCATCTTCCTGGGATATCTTTTATCCACTGCCCTTGTGAAGCCATTTGCAAGAGTAACAAAAGCCATAGAGGATCTTACGGATGGTTACCAGAACGAGGAAATCTCAGTTCCGGATTACACAGAGACAGCTCTGATCACAGATGCATTTAATAAGATGCTTTCCAGAATGAAGATCCTGGATGAGTCAAGACAGGAATTTGTATCCAATGTATCCCATGAACTGAAAACGCCGATGACTTCCATGAAAGTCCTTGCAGATTCCCTTGTAGACAGCAGGGCGTGCCGGAAGAACTTTATCAGGAATTTCTTTCTGATATTACAGAGGAGATCGACCGTGAAAACAAGATCATTACAGATCTTCTTTCTCTTGTAAAAATGGACAAAAAAGCAGCAGACATGAACATTGTCAACATGAACATCAATGAGCTTCTTGAGAATATCCTGAAGCGTCTCCGACCTATTGCGGATCAGAGAAGCATTGACCTGATACTGGATTCTTTCCGTCCGGTTACAGCTGATGTGGACGAGGTGAAGTTTACGCTCGCTATCAGCAACCTTGTGGAAAACGGAATCAAATACAATGTAGATGAAGGATGGGTTCGGGTAACGCTGGATGCAGACCACAAGTATTTTTATGTGACAGTAGCAGATTCCGGACTTGGAATTCCGGAGGATTCCATTGAGAGGATCTTTGAGCGCTTTTACCGCGTGGATAAATCCCATTCCAGAGAAATCGGCGGAACTGGTCTTGGCCTTGCCATCACCAGAAGTTCCATTGTCATGCACCATGGAACCATCAAAGTATCGAGTAAAGAAGGCGAGGGAACTACATTCAATGTGAAGATTCCACTGTCCTATATCCCATCCTAGGAGGTTACAGCATGAAAAAAACAATCTGGATCATCTGCCTGACTGCTGCATGCCTTCTCCTGGGACTGGTGGTATATATAAGCCTTTCGGGAAAAAACGAGAACGGAGAGCAGAAGTACAGTTTTTATTATATCAACAGTGATGAAACAAAGCTGAAAGAAGAAACTTATATGCCTGAGAAAGAAACTTCGGAAGTGATGATTCAGGATTTTTCAGAGAGACTGAACAATCGTGAGACCAGAGAGGGTGGAACTTCCATTTTTCCTGACGGCGTTAAGATTTCTTCCTGTACTGTTGATGACGGCGTGTTAATCCTGGAGTTTAATGAAGCTTACAACAAGATGTCCCGCACCAGAGAACTTCTTGTGAGAGCAGGAGTTGTGAAGACTTTTATCCAGGTTCCGGGAGTGGATTACGTAGAGATTTATGTGGGGAAAAAACCTCTCACAGATACAAAAGGTGATGAAGTCGGAGCTATGAACGGCGATACCTTTGTAGAGTTTTCCGGTTCTGACGGAGATGTGTACAGTTACGACACGTTTACCTTATATTTTACCGACAAAAACGGCGATAAGCTGGTGGAAGAACAGAGAAGTGTTCGCTACAGACGGAATCTTCCCAAGGCAACAGTCGTTCTGGAACAGCTGGCGCGTGGTCCGCTGGAAAAAGATCACTATCCTACTATTCCGGAGAATTCGGAGGTGCTTTCCCTGATAAGAGCCAATGGTATCTGTTATGTGGACTACAATTCCGTATTTCAGGATTATGCATTGAATGTTTCCGAGGAGATACCGGTTTATTCCGTTGTAAATACGCTGATCGCAGCCACCGGAGTGGATAAAGTGGAGATTTCTATTGAGGGAAACAAAGAAGTAACCTTTGGCAAAAATATGCAGCTTTATAAATTCTATGAATGGAATGACAGTCTTCTTGCCAGCTCAGTGGCAAAGAAGAAAGAGAACTGATCGTTCCGATAGCAAAAAAGTATAATACGGGAGAAACATATGATAAGACGTCCAATGTGTCTTCTGTGTTTTCTGATGATGCTTGTACTTGGCATTGCGGATCTGGCGGGGATTCCTCTTATCAGGGGGAATCCCCTTCCTGCCAGTGTGCAGTCCTGGATCAAAGCACATCCAGGTTCCGAAATCTGCGGGGAGGTGGAACGGTACGAAAACACAGAATTCTCCCAGTCTGTTTATCTGAAAAAAACATATCTCATCTATCATTCAAAAAAATTTCCAATTAATAATGTAAGAGTATTTCTGAAAAAAGAAGAAGAGCTGAAGCCTGGAATGCAGATATTTGTAAAAGGAATCCTGAAAGAAGTGGAAGGCCCAACAAATCCGGGCGGTTTTGACAGCAGTCGGTATTATGCCTGCCGACATATTTATTATTTTATGAAAAAAGCTGTACTTCTGAAAAAACATCCACATATTCCGGCTATCATCAGGCAATGCTTATGGTGAAGGAGAAATGCAGACAGATTCTGGAAAATACAGCAGGAAAAGATGCGCCTGTTTTTGAAGCTATTGTTCTTGGAGAGAAAACAGGTCTGGACCCGGAGATCCGGATGCGTTATCAGCTGGCAGGAATCGTACATATTCTGGCGATCAGCGGCCTGCATATCAGTATTCTGGGAATGGGACTTTATAAACTTATGAAACGGGTGGGCTTTGGAATATGGCCAGCGGGTATTTTTTCCCTGGCTGTCATGCTGCAGTATGGGATGATGACAGGAGGGAGTGTGTCTACCTGCGTGCTGTCACCATGTTTCTTATTGAGATGGGAGCCAGGATCACAGGAAGGATCTACGATATGCCAAGCGCAGTGTCTGTCACTGCCATGATGATCTTGGCAGAGTCACCGGCGTATCTGCTGGACAGTGGATTTCTTCTGTCATTTGGATGTGTTCTGGGAATTTGTGTTGCATCAGAAAGGATTTGCGCTCTCGCAGGAGCAAAGAGGAAAGGCACGAAGTTTTCTGTGAATCGGTGGCTCTTTGGCTGGTGACGCTTCCGGTGATGCTGAAATTTTTCGGGGAAGCATCACTGGCAGGATTGGTATTGAATCTTGCGGTGCTTCCAAGCGTGGGAGTTGTGCTTGCTGGCGGTGTGGCTGCAATGATTCTTGGTTTTGTCAGTATTCCGACAGGCAGAGTGATGATTTTTCCTGCCAGAGTGCTTTTATTTCTATATGAAAGGCTATGTGAACTGGCAGGAAGAAGCCGCTGGTGCACCTGGATCGGCGGTGAGCCGGAAATCTGGCAGATTACAATATATTATGCGATACTCGTTGCTGTCCTGCTTATCGGACAGTATATAAAGGAATCAGATCAGACGAAAATATCCAGAAAACAACATATTCTTCGTATATCGGGCATTGTTCTCTTGATCTTGAGTATACTAACACTGGGCAAGCAATCGTTCCGGTATTCATTCAAAAATCAAACTTTGCAGATTACCTGCTGGATGTAGGCCAGGGTGACGGTATCCTGATCCGGACACCGGATAACAAACACTATCTCATAGACGGCGGAAGCAGCAGTCAGTCAGAGCTTGGAAGGTACTGTCTTCTTCCGGCTCTGAAAAGTATGGGAATTTCCTGTCTGGATGGGATTTTTATTTCCCACACAGACAAAGATCATTTAAGCGGTGTGCAGGAACTTCTGGAATATATGGAAAAAGGTCTCACAACTATCCGGGCTGCTTATCTTGTACTGCCGGGCTGGACAGAACCGCCGGAAGCCTGGACAGACCTTGCTTCAGCTGCACAAAAAGCAGGGATAAAAACAGTGACAGGAAATGCAGGTAATATCATTCGCTCCGGAGCAGCAGCATTTGAGATTCTGTGGCCGGAAAGCACAGCCAGAGGAAAGGATGTCAATGAGGAAGCGATGGTCATGGAGCTTACCTAGGTGATTTCCGGATGCTTTTTACAGGAGATATCGGAGCAGACACTGAGAAAAAACTGCTGTCTGCGGGATGTCTTAATGATATTGACTGTCTGAAGGTCGGCCATCATGGTTCCGGATATTCATCCTCAGAGGAGTTTTTAAAGAAAGTAAAACCTGAGCTGTCCATCATATCCTGTTCATCAACAAACACCTACGGCCATCCTTCACCGGAAACGGTCAAACGTCTGAAAGACTGTGGCAGCCAGATCGAATATACAATGAAAAATGGTGCGATCATCCTGGAAACCAATGGGAAAAATCTCCGGATCAGAAGGTTTTTCGGTAACTGAAAAATGGTCTGGAAACACGAGAAAACAGGTGACTTTTTCAGGCACTTGTTGTAAAATAAACAGGGTTTGTGCGAAAACAGAAACATAAAAGCAGGAAACACAAGATAAGGAGTTTTTATTTATGAAATATGACGTACTGATCGTAGGAGCAGGTCCTGGAGGGATTTTTGCGGCCTATGAGCTGATGAATAATGATCCGGAGAAAAAAATCGCGGTTTTTGAAGCTGGTCATCCTCTGGAAAAAAGAAAATGTCCAATTGACGGAAAAAAAGTAAAATCCTGTATCCACTGTAAAACATGTGCCATCATGAAAGGATTCGGAGGCGCAGGAGCTTTTTCCGATGGAAAATATAATATCACCAACCAGTTTGGCGGAACTTTGTATCAGCACATTGGCAAAGATACAGCAACAGAACTGATGGAATATGTAGATAAACTGAATCTGATGCATGGTGGCGAAGGAACAAAGCTTTACTCTACTACAAACAGTGAGATCCGCAAGCTTTGTCTTCAGAATGGCCTGCATCTTCTGGATGCATCTGTCCGCCACCTGGGCACAGATATCAACTATATAGTACTTCAGAATCTTTATGAAAAAATGAAAGACCATGTGGATTTTTATTTTGATGCATCTGTTGATAAAGTGGAGAAAACAGAAAACGGCTATGCAGTTACGGTGGGAGACCAGAGTTATGAGGGAACTTACTGCATTATTTCCGCAGGACGAAGCGGAAGTAAATGGATGGAGTCTGTATGTACAGATCTCAGGATCCCCACACTTTCCAACCGTGTGGATATCGGTGTACGTGTGGAACTTCCGGCAGAAGTATTCAGCCGTCTGACAGATGAGCTTTATGAGAGCAAGATCGTTTACAGAACAGAGAAGTTTGAGGATATGGTACGTACTTTCTGTATGAATCCGAGAGGTGTTGTTGTAAATGAGAACACCAATGGAATCATCACAGTAAACGGACACAGCTATGAAGATCCTGCAAAGCATACAAACAACACAAACTTTGCACTTCTTGTATCCAAACATTTCTCAGAGCCGTTCCACGACAGCAACGGATACGGCGAGAGTATTGCAAGACTGTCCAACATGCTTGGCGGCGGTGTTATGGTTCAGCGTTTCGGAGACCTGATCCGTGGAAGACGAAGCACAAGAGCACGTATAGACGAGAGTTTTGTAACACCGACGCTTTCTGCCACACCGGGAGATTTAAGCCTTGTTATGCCAAAACGTATCCTGGATGGTATCATCGAGATGATCTATGCACTGGATAAGATCGCGCCAGGAACTGCAGATGATGATACTCTGCTTTATGGTGTTGAAGTTAAATTCTACAACATGGAAGTTGAGATCGATGAGAATCTGGAAACCTGTCACAAAGGTCTTTTTTGTTATAGGAGACTGCAGTGGTGTGACACATTCCCTTTCCCACGCATCTGCCAGTGGCATTTATGTTGCGAGATATCTTGAACAGGAGTATTTCAACAAATAAATGACTGAGAAAGCCCTTTCCTTACATACAGAAATAATGTGAGGAAGGGGCTTCTCAGATTTATGGGGAAAACGAACATTATAAATAAAAAACATATATGGCGAATAAGTATGTTTATTGTACATGAATTTTTGAAAACAGACTGATAATAACGGGAATATTTTAACGGATATTCTGGAATAGTATGACAGAAAACTTGACATTTTGATTATTATGTGGTAAAAAATAAATATCCATGTTGAATTAATATGTACAAATGTTATAGCAATAAGGTTACATTCGGAAGAGGATGTGCAAAAGAGAATCCGGTGGGAATCCGGAACGATACCGTCACTGTGAAAGGGAAGCTGCTTTTAAGAACCACTGGGAGACCGGGAAGGGAAATCAGCGTTGAACCAAGTCAGGAGAACTGCCTTATTGTGAGATTTTAGATTCGCGGTTTACGAATCTGCATTCTCCATAACAATACAGAACTTCTTTTTATGTATTGCGCAGAGAATCTTGTGTGTAAGACAAGCGGCCGCGGAGAGCAGCCGTTTTTTTTGTACATATATTGTTTGACCGGAAAATACATGAAAAGAGGACAAAAAGAAATGAAAAGAAAAACAATGTTAGCCCTGATGCTCGCAGTTTCCATGACATGTTCCATGGGTGCAGCTACAACAGCAATGGCAGCTGATGAGTCTGCTACAGAAGAGAACGCTGATACAGCTGATACTACAGAGGCTTCTGATGAAGATCAGAAAGCAGCTGATAATGTAGCAGATCTGATCGACAAGATCTACGTTCAGGAGAGAACAGATACAACAGATGAGGACTGCAAGGCAGCTAAAGAAGCATGGGATGCCCTGACAGACGCACAGAAAGAGCTGGTAGAAGGCGAGAATGCTGATCCGGATTACTTCGGACGTGATACAGGAGATGCTTCCAAGGATGATCCGCGTAACCAGGATGAGATCGGTGAGAACGAGCTTCTTGTTGTAAGCTTTGGTACTTCCTTCAACGACAGCCGTGCTGAGGATGTCAAGGGAATCGAAGATGCCCTTGCAAAAGCTTATCCGGACTGGTCTGTAAGAAGAGCATTTACAGCACAGATCATCATCAACCATGTTGAGGCAAGAGATAGTGAGAATATCGACAACATGCAGCAGGCTCTTGACCGTGCAGTAGAGAACGGCGTTAAGAATCTTGTTGTTCAGCCTACACATCTGATGCATGGCGCTGAGTATGATGAGATGACAGAAGCTATTAACGGATATAAAGATAAATTTGAGTCTGTAGCAATTGCAGAGCCAATGCTTGGTGAGGTTGGAGATGATGCAACTGTTATCAATGACGACAAGAAAGCAGTTGCTCAGGCTATTACAGATGAAGCATACAAAGAAGCCGGATTTGACAGCATGGATGCAGCTGCTGAGGCTGGTACAGCATTTGTATTCATGGGACATGGTACATCCCACACAGCTAATGTAACATATGATCAGATGCAGACACAGATGGAAGATCTTGGATTTAAGAACGCTTTCATCGGTACTGTAGAAGGTAAGCCGGAAGATACAGCATGCGATAAAGTTATTGAGAAGGTTAAAGAAGCCGGATACAAGAATGTTGTTCTCCGTCCGCTGATGGTTGTTGCCGGTGACCACGCTAACAACGATATGGCTGGTGATGATGAGGATTCCTGGAAGAGCCAGTTTGTAGCATCCGGAAACTTTGAGAATGTTGACTGCCAGATCGAGGGACTTGGAAGAATCGAAGCAGTTGAGCAGATTTATGTAGACCATACAAAGGCAGCTATCGACTCTCTTGGAAGCTCTGATGAGTCCGCTGATTCTGACGCAGCAGCAGATACAGAGGCTGATTCCGCTGAGGATTCTGCAGAATAAAAAAGATAAGATCTGCAAGGTGACAGCAGCATGAACGCATACCGCGGAATGCAGATGTCCGCTCTGTGCAGATATATATGAAAAAAATGCAACTGCCCGGAAAAATCAGGAAGACTGTATTCCGGGCAGATTCTTATGTAGATATAATTGCATGAAAATGAGCAGACAGCGATTCAGGAGAGTGCTGCATAAAGTTATTATGGAACATTTTCCTGAAATGCTGTAAATAAAGAAACTACATAAACCAGCATTGTATTATAGAAAAACATTATATTATAAAAGTGATACATCAACACATATGGAAGGGAGAAACAATCATGAAAAAACGTCACGTAAATCTTCTTCTTGCAATGGTAAGTGCATCTGCTCTGATGCTTGGTTCCATGCCGGTACTGGCAGAAAGCGATTCTGCAAAGACAGAATCCAGTGGAGATGCAGAGACTGCCGATGATAAGGATGCATCAGCAGATAAAGAGAGTACACTGGAAGATGGTGTCTACACCGCTGAGTTTGCCACAGACAGCAGCATGTTCCACGTAAATGAGGCGAATGATAAAAAAGGAGAACTTACAGTCAAGGATGGAAAGATGACCATCCATGTAAGTCTGGTTTCAAAAAAATCGTAAATCTGTTTGCCGGAACAGCTGAAGATGCTCAGAAAGATGGAGCAGAGATTATTGAGCCGACCACAGATACTGTAAAATACAGTGACGGCTATACGGAGGAGGTGTACGGATTCGATATCCCGGTACCTGCCATTGACGAGGAGTTTGACGTAGCAATCCTGGGTGAAAAAGGTAAATGGTACGACCATAAAGTAAGTATCAAGAATCCGGTAAAAGATGATGCTGCAACAGAAAAAGCCGATGATTCTGACAAGAAATCCGATGGCAAGAAACTGGAGGACCTGAAGCTTGAGGACGGAACTTATGAGACAGAAGTAACTCTTACAGGCGGTACAGGAAAAGCAACTGTGGAATCTCCTGCAAAGGTAGAGATCAAGGACAAAGAAGCGACAGCGACCATCATCTGGAGCAGCCCGAATTACGATTATATGATCGTTGACGGTGAGAAATATGAGCCTGTAAATAAAGACGGAAACTCTACATTTGAAATTCCGGTCAGTGTTTTTGATGCAGAGATGGAAGTGACTGCAGATACAGTGGCCATGAGCACTCCTCATGAAATCGACTACACCCTGAATTTTGATTCTTCAAGCATGAAAAAGGCAGACAAATGAAAAAAATAATCTCCTACATATTTCTGACGATAGCTCTTATCCTGGGCTGTACACTGGGCGTACAGGCAGCTGAAAAAGAGCATACACCTGCAGATATCCCGGGACTTACTTTTGACCACAGTATGGAGCTTTCCTATGCGAAAGAGTTCAATGTGGACTATTATGATGACGGTTACGCACTGATCACCATTGATCAGGAAGGGCAGTTTCTTGTAGTCCCGGAGGGAAAAGAAGCTCCGGAAGGCCTGGACAGTGATATCGCAGTGCTGAAACAGCCATTGGATCATATTTATATGGTGGCAACTTCCGCTATGGATCTTTTCCGCGCTATTGACGGAATCGACAGCATCAATCTTTCCGGTACAAAAGAGGACGGATGGTATATCCAGGAAGCGAAGGATGCCATGGAACAGAATAAGATGATCTATGCAGGCAAATACAGTGCACCGGATTATGAGCTGATCTTAAATGAAGGCTGTGATCTGGCAATCGAGTCCACCATGATCCACCATAATCCGGAAGTTCAGGAAAAACTGGAGCAGTTTGGAATCCCTGTTATGGTAGAGCGTTCCAGCTACGAGAGCCATCCGCTTGGAAGAACAGAATGGATGAAGCTTTATGCAGTTCTCCTTGGAAAAGAAGATCTCGCAGAAAAAGTTTTCAAGGAGCAGACAGACAAGCTGGATAAAGTTCTCACAGCAGATAAGACAGACAAGACCGTAGCGTTCTTTTATATCAACTCTGTAGGCGCAGTAAATGTGCGAAAGAGCGGAGATTATGTTTCTGAGATGATTTCTCTTGCAGGTGGCAATTATGTCCCTGAAGACACAGGAGAGAATGATAATGCCCTTTCCACTATGAATATGCAGATGGAAGAATTTTACGCGAAAGCGAAAGATGCAGATTATATCATCTACAACAGCACAATTGACGGAGAGCTGAATACTATAGATGAACTTCTTTCCAAGAGCGAGCTTCTTGCAGATTTCAAGGCTGTAAAGAACGGCAATGTCTGGTGCACAGGTAAAAATCTTTTCCAGGAGACAACGGGGCTTGGAACTATGATCGAGGATATCCACACCATGCTTACCAGTGACGATGATTCTCTGGATGAGCTGACCTATATGCATCGTTTGAAATAAATAAAGACAGCCGACCTGTCAGGTTCGGACAGAAAGATCAGGCGGATCAGGCAGACAGATCCGCCTGATCTGTTGTAAATAAGGAGGGAGATATACAGAAAAATGAACGATCGAAAACGTACAGTACGGTACGGGATTTCATTTGTGATCCTTGCAGTACTGCTGATAATTTTATTTATATGGAATGTAAATTCCGGAAGTATCCATCTCTCTGTGAATGAGATCCTGAATATCATATTCAAACGTCAGGGAGATCAGACTTCCTATAATATTGTGTGGGAGATCCGTCTTCCGCGAATTCTGGCAGTTATCATCCTGGGCGGAGCACTGTCCGTATCCGGATTTCTGCTGCAGACATTTTTTAACAACCCTATTGCAGGACCTTTTGTACTTGGAATTTCCTCCGGAGCCAAGCTGGTTGTTGCGCTGCTTATGATTTTTCTTTTAAGCAGATCTGTATCTATCGGTTCCGGAGGCATGATTCTGGCTGCTTTTGCAGCTCAATGATCGCCATGGGTTTTGTGCTCCTTGTTGCAAAAAAGTCCACAACATGTCCATGCTGGTAATCAGCGGCGTTATGATCGGCTATATCTGTTCAGCTGTCACGGATTTTGTGGTAACGTTTGCAGATGATTCCAATATTGTCAATCTTCACAACTGGTCACTGGGAAGCTTTTCAGGAATGACCTGGGGAAATGTAAGAACTATGGCAGTGGTAGTACTGGTCGCAATGGTGATCGTATTTTTTATGTCAAAACCCATCAGCGCGTATCAGTTGGGAGAGACTTACGCCAGAACATGGGAGTGAATATCAGGCTGTTCCGGATATTTCTGATACTGCTTTCCAGTATTCTTTCTGCCTGTGTTACTGCTTTTGCAGGACCGATCTCATTTGTTGGAATCGCGGTTCCCCATATTGCAAAAAGCCTTCTGAAGACAGCAAAGCCGATCCTGGTGATTCCGGCCTGCTTCCTGGGCGGTGCGGTGTTCTGCCTGTTCTGCGACCTGATCGCAAGGACAGTTTTTGCGCCAACAGAGCTCAGTATCAGTTCTGTGACAGCTGTATTTGGAGCACCGGTGGTTATCTATATTATGATTCACAGACAGCAGAGGATATAAGAGATGAAATCATATTTTTTTATACAGATCTAGCTTACTGTAGGTTATGATGGAAAACCGCTGATCAGAGAAATTAATATCAGGCTGAATAAGGGAGAAATTCTGACGCTGATCGGTCCTAACGGAGCTGGCAAATCTACTATTCTGAAAAGTATCACAAGACAGCTTTCCCTGATCAGCGGAACTGTATATCTGGAACAGGCAGAAATGAGCCGTATGACCAACAAAGAAGTTTCAAAAAAACTGGCTGTTGTGCTTACTGAGCGGATGAGGCCGGAGCTTATGACCTGCGAGGATGTAGTGGCAACCGGCCGCTATCCTTATACGGGGACTTTGGGGATTCTTTCTGAAGAGGATAAGCAGAAGGTTCGAAATGCCATGGAGATGGTTCATGCATGGGACTTAAAAGACCGGGATTTTACAGCTATCAGCGACGGACAACGCCAGAGGATCCTCCTAGCAAGGGCAATCTGTCAGGAGCCGGAGATCATTATCCTGGATGAACCTACCTCATTTCTGGATGTCCGCCATAAGCTGGAACTGCTTGCTATCCTGAAAAAAATGGTTCTGGAAAAACAGGTGACGGTGATCATGTCTCTTCATGAGCTGGATCTTGCCCAGAAAATATCCGATCAGGTGATCTGTGTTCATGGAGATTACATTGAGAAATACGGTACACCGGAAGAGATTTTTACATCAGATTATATTAAAAAACTTTACGGGATCACCCGTGGAAGCTACAATGCGGAGTTTGGATGTGTGGAGATGGAGCCACCATCGGAGAACCGGAGATATTTGTGATCGGAGGCAACGGAAGTGGGATTCCGGTATATCGTAAACTTCAGAGACAGGGAATTCCTTTTATCACAGGAGTTCTTCATACCAATGATGCGGATTATCAGGTGGCAAGGGAGCTTGCCGCTAAGGTGATCACTGAGAAACCTTTTGAGTGCATTTCACGGGAGAATTATCAGAAGGCACTGGAGGCTATGAAAAAATGCAGGGAAGTTTACTGTCCGCTGAAAGATTTCGGCACCATGAATGCCAGAAATCAGGAATTGCTGAAAGAGGCGGAAAAGTTGGGAAAATTAAAGAAAATCGGATAATATCTATATAGAGCGACAGTATATTGGGTATTTGGAGAGACCATTTCTCAGAGATGGTCTTTTTTTAATTACAAATATCTATACAACTGTGTTATAATATGAAACAGAAAAAACGTCAGTAAACTTATAGCAGCAGTTTATAAAAAAGCTATAGTACAATTAACCTGAAAAGTCATAAATTGGAGGGAAATTCAATGAAGAAAAGAAATTTGATCGCAGCATTACTCTGCAGTGCATGCCTTGTTGCGGGCAGCGTAAATCCAGTAATGGCAGACGCGGCCAGGGTAGTGACACTTGGTGCAGATCTCACAGACGCCCAGAAACAGACCATGATGAAATATTTTAACGTAAGTTCTGATCAGGTACAGATCATGACGATCACCAATCAGGATGAACATAATCATTTGGATAATATCGCACCGCAGTCCCAGATAGGTTCCAGAACTTTAAGCTGCGCATATGTAAAGCCTACACAGTCCGGCGGAATCAAGGTTCGAACAGCGAATCTGAACTGGGTAACAGGAAATATGATCGCAACCACACTTTCCACATCAGGAGTGAAGAACTGCGAAGTTGTTGCAGCCTGCCCGATGGAAGTATCAGGAACAGGTGCTCTTACAGGTATCCAGATGGCATATGAGCAGGCCAGTGGAAAGAAGCTTGACGAGACCAAGACAAAACTTGCAAACGAAGAGATGGTAGTTACCGGAAATCTTGCAGATCAGGTTGGAAAGAATGAGGCAACTACAGTTGTAAACCAGTCCAAGATGGACGTGATCCAGAACAATGTTCAGAATGCAGATGAGATCCAGAATATTGTTATCAATGTGGCAGAGCAGAACAATGTTTCTGTAAGCCAGGAGGAGATTGACAAGATCGTATCTCTTCTCGAGAAGATTGCAGAGCAGGGCTACAATTACGATGATGTAAAAGAAACTCTGGAGCAGGTTAATGAGAACACAACCGGCCAGGCGTCTTCAGGTGATGATACTCTGGACGGAGAGAACAAAGATGATACTGTAGAGGTTGACGGTGATTCAGATGATATCACGAACAGTGTAGATGACAGCGTACTTGGTGATGATGTGATCCAGAGTTCTACAGAAGATCCCACACTTGAGATCGAGACAGATAATTCTTCGGACAGTAGTGACGGAAACGGAACAGGAATCCCAGATGCAACAGATGACGGAACTTACAGCGAAAGCGATTCCGATGAGAGTGCATCTGACGAAAGCAGCAGCTCTGACGAAAGCGGCAGCTCTGATGAGACAGCATCCGATGAGAACGCATCCGAGGGAACTGATCAGGAAGAGAACTCTTCCGATGAAGCAGGAATCCGGAAGCAACAGAGGATGGAACTTACAGTGAAGACGGTTCCGATGAGAGTGCATCTGATGAGGCTGCATCCACAGAGACTGACAGCACAGAACCTGATACTTCTGTACTCAGCGAGGAAGCTAAGAATAATTATGATAAACTTGCACTTTTTGTAAAAGGAGAGTATGAGGGAGATGCAGATTCCCTTCTGGCCGCAACTGAGAGCACAGAGGAAGTTGCCACAGTGACACTGGATGAGCAGACAGGTAAGAATCTGGCTGCTACAGTTGAGAAGGACTACTACGATATCCTCAATAATGGAACAGATTCCTATGAGGCAGATGGAACTGAAACTTACCAGAGTACAGAGCTTAACATGATGGACAGGAAGCTGAAGAAACTCTTTGGTATTGGTGCTGCAGAGGATGGCACAGATGAGAATGCAGATGTCACAGACGAGACAAAAGCTCTTCTTGCAGATGTGACAGAGGAAGATAAGCAGACACTTTATAAAGATACTATGAAATTCCTTGCAGGACTTTACGGCGAGAACACAGACTCCGCTGCAGACGAGTCCACAGCAGAGTAATAACGTAATATACTTGCTACGAAAATAAAAATCGCAGCCAAGACTTGAACCTTGACAACAAATGTTTTCAACAATTATGAAAGCATCACTATAAAGCAGTCATAATAATGGCTGCCAGCAGTGAAATATGATTTGTACAAAAGATGGATTATACTTGAGCTTCAACCGTATAGCCATGTTTTTCTAATTCTCGTATATAACGGGAAAGTTGTTTTTGCTCACAGTTTTTGCGCCTGACTTCAAAACAGTTTTCATCAAAATTAGTGCCTTGTTTTAGCATTGTATAAATGATAACAAGTAATTTACGAGCAAGAGCAACAATGGCTTTTCTGGCTCCTTTTTTCTGCTTGATTCTCCAATACCAGGCTGAAAGATATGTGTTTCGTTTGCCGGCAATTACCCAGCAATCTCACAAAGCATACTTTTTATATAAGGATTGCCTTTTGTGATAGAGGTACTTTTTCTTTTTCCGGCACTCTCGTTATTGCCGGGACACAGACCGGCCCATGAACAGATGTGTTCTGCAGTTTTAAATGGTTTCATATCTGTACCGATTTCGGCAATGATTGCACAGGAAGCAGTTGTACTTATTCCATAGATAGTATTTAACTGTTCAATTTGTAAAGCGAATGGAAGCATATCTTCCTGAAGATGAGTTTCAATTTCAATAAGATGCTCTTTCATGGAATCATAATGACACATGAGGATTTTTAAGAAAGATTTTTGATGTTCTGAAAGAGTCCCATTTACAGACATGAGGATTTCATCAATGCGTTTTCTGGTTTTTGTTTTGAGATAAGAATCCAAAGATATTTTATCAATCTGTCCATGTTCCATCAAATGTAGAATAATGTTTCTGCCGGAAGCACCAAAAATATCAGAAATAAAAGAAGACAGACGAAAACCGGAACTCTGCAGGAATTTTTCAACCCTGTTTTTCTGGGAAGTAATATCGCGGATAATACTCTTGCGATAACGGTTTAAATCACGAAATTCACGAATCCTTTTTTCTGGAATAAAACTTGCATTAAGGAGTCCTGCACGTAGTAATGTAGAAATCCATTCAGAATCACGCATATCAGTTTTTTTGCCAGGAACGTTCTTCATATGGCGGGCATTAACAACTAATAAAGTGATATCTCCAGAGAAAGCATCTTCTAATATTTCGTAAATTGGAATCCAATAAATGCCAGTGCTTTCCATTGCAATATGATGGCAATTCTCTGAAATGATCCAGTCTCGTAAAGCAAGCATATCAGGAATTAAAGTGGTAAATTCACGAATTTCAGAGTGAGTAGGTTTACCTAATGGACCAGTTAGGATACATGCAACAATTTTTTCTTTGTGGATATCCAAACCACAGGAAATTTCTAAAAGATCTTTCATACAGACAGCCTCCTTTATAATAGAATTGACAGGAGATTTGCCCGAGATAATATGGACTTTGCTACTCGTGCTATCTGTAAAAGATGCGACAATATGCTGTACTCAAGGGCAAAAACATTTACGTTGAAAAACGGGGTGAAAATCCTCCAAGGTACAATCAAACTTAATCCTGTCAATAACTATTGTAAAACAAGGCAGGAAGTAAAAAAAAGTAGTGGAGGTCAATCCTCTATTTTCATTATAGGCTGTGATAAGCTTTCATGATTCGTTGAAAAATAAATAACAGAGAATGGATATGATCCGCAGCGGAGAGCTTTTGGCAGTCTCTGCTGCGGATTTTTCTGTGGTGAAGTTACCGGAAAATACTCTTCTGATTCTATGAATTTTTTATGATTTATATTAAGGATTCAGGTAAGCACTGGAAAAATGATTTTTTCTGTGATAGAATTGTCCTTAAATTGGTTTATACGCAAGCGGGAGCGACAGTGAAGGAGGATTTTTATCCGTCTGGGCTTTAAGCTGCCGCGGGAAATGAGAAAGGGAAAAGGTAGAATTTATGAGCCTGGCAGTAGTAACATTAAAAAAAGGCGAAGGCAGATTCCTGAAATCAGGGGGACTCTGGGTATATGATAATGAGATCGCGAGCATCATGGGAAGCTTCAACAACGGAGATATCGTGCTGGTCCACGACTTTGACGGTTATCCGATGGGAAGAGGATTTATTAACACCAATTCCAGGATTGCGATCCGTATGCTTACCAGAGACGAACATACAGAGATCACCGAGGAGTTTTTAAGACAGCGCGTCCGTGACGCATGGGATTACCGCAGGAAAGTGGTTGATACCGGAAGCTGCCGTATTATCTTCGGAGAGGCTGATTTTCTTCCGGGACTTGTTGTAGACAAGTTTTCGGATGTTCTTGTTGTCCAGTCCCTGGCACTGGGAATCGACCGACTGAAGGACACTGTCATCCGCGTTTTGAAAGAGATTCTGGAAGAAGACGGAATTCACATCAGAGGTGTGTATGAGAGAAGTGATGCCAAGGTACGCCGCCAGGAAGGAATGGAACTTACCAAGGGATTTATCGGAGAAGAATTTCCGACTGTTGTTCAGATCGAAGAGAATGGCGTGAAGTATGAAGTAGATATCAAGGACGGACAGAAGACAGGATTTTTCCTGGATCAGAAATACAACCGTCTGGCGATTCAGAGACTCTGTAAAGGAGCGAAAGTTCTGGATTGCTTTACACATACAGGATCTTTTGCCCTCAATGCTGGAATTGCAGGGGCCAGGAGCGTAACTGGTGTGGATGCTTCTGAGACAGCCGTAAAGCAGGCAACACGCAACGCAGAACTTAACGGGTTGGGCGAAAGGTGAAATTCATCTGCGAGGATGTTTTTGAACTGCTTCCGGAACTTGAGGAGAAAGGCGAAAAATTTGATGTGGTCATCCTTGATCCGCCGGCCTTCACGAAGTCCAGAAGTTCTGTGAAGAACGCAGTAAAAGGATACCGCGAGATCAACCTTCGGGCTATGCGTCTTGTAAAAGACGGCGGTTTCCTGGCAACCTGCTCCTGTTCTCATTTTATGACATATGAACTTTTTACGCAGACCATCGGACAGGCGGCGAAGAACGTTCATAAGAGACTGCGTCAGGTAGAATACCGCACACAGCCCCGGATCATCCAATCCTCTGGTCAGCAGACGAGTCCTATTATCTGAAATTCTACATTTTCCAGGTATGCAATGACAGGTAAAAGTGCCATTGTAATGGTAAATGTAAAGGAGACAGATTTTTATGAGAGACAAATTTAATAAATTTATGCAGGGACGCTACGGTGTAGACAATCTTTCCAGATTTACAATGGGAGCTGCCCTGGTACTGATCATACTCACTATGTTTGTGAACATTGTGAACCGCAGCGTGGGAAGCGTTCTTGATTTCCTAGGGATAGCGGCTATCGTGTATGCGTATTTCCGTATTTTTTCCAGAGATATCCAGAAGCGTTATGAGGAGAATCAGAAATATCTTGCGATGACATCGAAGTTTCGTCTTCGTTTCAATAAAGAAAAAAAATTTAATGAAACAGAGAAAAACTCATCACATCTATAACTGTCCAGGCTGCGGACAGAAGATCCGTATTCCAAAAGGCAAGGGAAAGATCGAGATTGACTGTCCGAAATGCCACACGAAATTCGTAAAGAGGAGCTGACATGTTCGGATATGTGACAGTCAATAAACCTGAGATCAAATTCAAAGATTTTGATATGTACCGTTCTTTTTACTGCGGATTGTGCCGTGAGCTGCGGGAGCGGTGCGGGATTCCGGGGCAGATATCCCTGACTTATGATATGACTTTTGTGGTACTGCTTCTGAGCGGGCTCTATGAGCCACCTACCAGAAAAGGAAAATCCCGGTGCGTGGTCCATCCGCTGAAAGCCCAGCCTGTGAGAAAGAATGAAATAACAGAGTACTGTGCAGACATGAATGTGATCCTTTCTTATTATAAATGTATGGATGACTGGCAGGACGAACGGAAACCTTTCCGTTATGCATACGCTGCACTTCTTAAGAATACCGGAAAGAAATATATGTCAGGTTATCCGGAGAAAATATGTAAGATCCGGGAAGCACTTTCTGACCTTTCCGGATTTGAGAAACAGGGCGAGACAGATGTGGATCTGGTAGCAGGATGTTCTGGCAGGATCATGGAAGAAGTTCTGGCTTTTCGAAAGGACATGTGGGAGCCATCACTTCGCAGAATGGGTTTTTATCTGGGAAAATTTATCTACATTCTGGATGCTTACGATGATGTGGAGAAAGATGCAGAAAACGGAAATTACAATCCATTTCTTGAAAAATATAAGATGGAAGGGTTCGAGGATGAGAGCCGCAGGATGCTGGTCATGATGCTTTCTGAGGCATGCAGGGAATTCGAGAAACTTCCTGTCATCCGTTATGGAGACATCCTCGGAATATTTTATATTCCGGCGTATGGTGCCGTTTCATGGCAATCGGACAGAAACGTAAGCAAGAACGGGAGAAAGAAAAACAATGTTAGATCCATACAGTGTGCTGGGAGTTCCCAGAAACGCATCTGATGATGAAATAAAAAAAGCATACCGCAAACTCAGCAGGAAGTATCATCCGGATGCCAATATCAATAATCCGAACAAGGATCAGGCTGAGGAGAAATTTAAAGAAGTACAGCAGGCATACGAACAGATCATGAAAGAAAGGGAGTATGGCGGCAGTTCCGGCAGTGATTACGGCAGATATGGAAATTACGGGGGATTCGGCGGTTATGGAAGCAGTGGTAATTCCACGGCCTACCAGGATGAGGAGAGTATGCGCAGACGTGCAGCAGCCAATTATGTACAGAGCGGTCATTATCAGGAAGCCATGAATGTGCTGAATTCTCTTGGCCAGAAGAATGGCGAGTGGTATTATCTGGCAGCCATGGCCAATATGGGACTTGGAAATAATGTGACAGCCCTGGAGCAGATCCGGGAGGCAGTCCGTCAGGAACCGAACAACATGCAGTATCGTATGTTGCTTCAGCGTATGGAAGGTGGAGGTGGCTGGTATCAGCAGCAACAGGATCCTTTTGGTGGCATGCCGATGGCAGGTAATGATATGTGTGATGCCTGCTGCAGGACTATGGCCTGTGCCATGTGCTGGCCAGGTGGCATTTTCTGCTGCTGATGTGGCAGGTTTAAAGTGTTAGTAAGGCGGATCCTGCAGATCCGTTTTGCGATATAGATTGCAGAGTGTATTCAGGAGCTGTACTGGAAGAAAAATTATCCCTATAGGGAACACGGGGGATATTTTCCGGACTGTGCAGACGATTAAAGACACATCTGCAGAGAAAAAGAGGAGGAAATCGTTATGAGCATAAGAATTGGTATTTTAGGTTACGGTAATCTGGGCCGCGGCGTGGAGTGCGCCATCAAACATAACCCGGATACAGAGCTGGTTGCAGTATTTACCAGACGCGATCCGGAAACTGTAAAGATACTCACAGAGACAGCCAGGGTTTACTCTGTAAAAGATGCAGAGAAGATGAAAGACGAGATCGATGTTCTCATCATCTGCGGAGGAAGCGCGACAGATCTTCCAGTCCAGACACCGGAATATGTGAAATATTTCAATGTTGTAGACAGCTTTGATACACATAAGAGAATTCCGGAGCATTTTGCAAATGTTGATAAAGCTGCAACAGAGACAGGTCATGTAGGAATCATCTCTGTAGGCTGGGATCCGGGAATGTTCTCCCTGAACCGTATGTACGCAAATGCTATTCTTACAAACGGAAATGATTATACATTCTGGGGCAAGGGTGTAAGCCAGGGACATTCCGATGCAGTTCGCCGCATCAAAGGTGTAAAAGATGCAAAACAGTACACAATTCCTGTAGAAGCTGCACTTGAGTCTGTAAGAAACGGAGAGAATCCTGAGCTTACAACACGTCAGAAACATACAAGAGAGTGCTTTGTAGTAGCTGAGGAAGGTGCTGATCTTGCACGTATCGAGGAAGAGATCAAGACTATGCCGAACTACTTTGACGAGTATGATACAACTGTACATTTCATCTCCCAGGAAGAGCTTGACCGTGATCACAGCGGAATCCCGCACGGTGGTTTTGTGATCCGCAGCGGCAAAACCGGCTGGAACAACGAGAACAGCCATGTGATCGAGTACAGCCTGAAACTGGATTCCAATCCGGAGTTTACATCTTCTGTTATCGTTGCCTATGCAAGAGCTGCATATCGCATGAACCAGGAAGGACAGAAAGGCTGCAAGACGGTATTTGATGTTGCACCTGCATATTTAAGTGCGCTTGACGGAGCAGAGCTTCGCAAAAAATTCCTGTAAAAATCTGTAACAGATCTGTTACAAACTTCTGATACAGGTGTATAAATAAAAATATCCCCGGAATATCTGTGTATATAGCACATATTTCGGGGATTTTTCTGTATAAAAATAAAAATGGACACAAAGGTCTGGTTATAGTTATGTGAAAACTGTGAAAAGAGCGGAAAGAGTTGACGTACTGTAAAGAATGGTATATAATATGGAAGTAAAATTGTAACAGAATTGTAATGAATAGCAGCGAACGATCAGCCGGACTTCAAAAATAGTAAATATCAATTATCTATCAAAGGAAGGTATGTATGCGAAAATTAAGCAGAAAATGGAAAATTTGGGGACTTTTTTTTGATCTTGATGTTTTTTGCAGCTGGAGCGACTGTACACACAACTGCAACAGATGTACAGGCCGCAACCAAGAATGGATTTAAGACAGAAGGCGGAAAGTCTTATTATTACAAGAATGGTAAGAAAGTCAAGGGATGGCTTACACTGAACGGCAAGAAGTATTACTTCAATGCTTCCACAGGCGTGCAGGTAAAAGGTTGGGCCAAAGACCGCAAGGGTAAGCGCTACTTCTATAATGCCAACGGAGTCAAGGGTTATATGGCAACAGGCTGGCTTACAGACCGCAAGAAGAATACACGCTACTTTAATCCAAGTACAGGATATATGACAACCAGATGGGCAACTATCAGTAAGAAGAAGTATTATTTCTACAGTGGCAATGGTGTTGCGGCTAAGAATAAATTTCTTACAGATACCAAGAAGTTACCCGATATTTTACCAGCAAGTGCTTTATGGCAACTGGCTGGGCAACAAACAGTAAGTCTCAGAAACGTTATTTTGACCCAAGGACAGGAGCTATGTACAAGGGATTTAAGAAGATTGGTAATAATACATATTACTTCTACAGCGGCAGCGGTGTTATGGCGACTGGCTGGGTGGAGAATACGTCCAAGGGATATAAATATTACTTTAATCCATCTACTGGTATCATGGCAACCGGTACTGTGACTATTGACGGCAAGAAATATACATTCAACAGCAGCGGAATCCTGCAGGTGAATACTAATCCTAGCACGACAACATCCACAGGAACCAGAACGATTAAGAACTTCCTGGCTAATGCACTGAAACCGGTTGGACAGACCCTTTATGTATGGGGCGGTGGCCATAACTGGTCAGATGCAACCAGAAAAGGTGTAAGTTCCAGGTGGAAACAGTGGTATGACAGTAATTCAAGTTCCTATAATTACAAATATTATATGGATCTTAGTGAGAGTACAGAGCAGAAAGGTCTTGACTGTTCCGGCTATGTAGGATGGTCTGTATATCAGATCATGCAGAGTAAATCTGGCGGTGTGAACTATACAACAGTTTCAGGAAGCATCGGATCTTTATATTCAGGCAGAGGAATGGGAAAAATCGTTTCACAGGCACAGCTTGCAAGCTCCGGATATAAGCTTTATCCTGGAGATATCGGATATAATGGCGGACATACATGGATGGTTCTCGGACAGTGTGCAGATAAGAGTGCTGTGATCCTTCACTGCACACCGAATGCAGGTGTTCAGATTTCCGGAACCCCGACACCGAGCGGAACATATGGTAGCCAGGCTATCGCGCTGGCAGAGACTTATATGGCCAAGTATCCGGGTGTTACTAAATATGATTATCATGAGTCCAGCGGTAACTATATCCGCAACGGCGCGTACTTCAGATGGAACAGAAGTACACTTTCTGATCCGGATGGATATTTGAATAAGACAGCAAACCAGATCCTGGCAGATCTGTTCTGATTCGCCCGATATTTGGAAGAACAATAAACACGGAAGCAAAAAAAACGTAACAAATAGAATGGGAGATTCCTTTAGGTAATAAGGAGTCTCCCGTTTTTATATCTTTAATGTCAAAAACATTAATAAATGTTACAAAGTTTTGAACTAAACAATAAAAAAACCTTGCATTCTAAATAACACTGTGTTAATATATAAAAAGATTGAAATAAAATATTTCAAAAATATTACACAAACTGTTAAAGATGAAATATAACAGACGTAAGTAAACTTGAAACAGCGACGTTTTTTATCGCTATAGAATCAGAATTCAGAATCAGATTGCGAGGGTGAACAGTCATGAAGAAAAGAATATTATGTCTGACACTGGCGCTCATCATCAGCGGAGCACAGGTAGTCAGCGTAAGCGCAACAAGAGAAGATGAAGCAGCACTTCAGCAGGAGATGGAGGCAACCAACGACCAGCTGAATGCTACATACTCCAGATTGGATGAGCTTTCAGCACAGAAGTCGCAGATCGAAGGTGAGATTTCTACTCTTGATGCCAATCTTGTAAACGTGATGGTTTCTATCCAGACACTGGAGGGAGATATCTCCAATAAAGAAGCCGACATTGCATCTACACAGACTAACCTTGAGAAGCTAAGAATGCCAAGGCGAAGCAGTACGAGGCAATGAAGAAACGTATTCAGTATCTTTATGAGAAAGGCGGAGATGATGCATGGTTCCAGATGATGCTCAATGCAGAGAATCTGTCAGATCTTCTTACAAGAGCTGAGTATACACAGAAGACATATGAGCAGGACAGAAAGAGCCTTGAAAAGTATTCCAATACCATTCAGCAGGTAGCCAATCTGGAAGCACAGTACACACAGGAGAAGGCTGAACTTGAGGGAATGAAGCAGGAATATGAGGCAGAGTCCCAGAATCTGCAGGCACAGTTGGATGAGAAACGTGCTACATCTGCAGATTATGATAATGAGATTGCTTATGCACAGCAGCAGGCTACTGATTATGCAAATCTTCTTGCAGAGCAGACAGCAGAGCTTCAGAGATTAGAGGCTGAGCGTATTGCTGCTGAAGAAGAGGCAAGACGTCAGGCAGAAGCAGAGGCAGCAGCAAGAGCACAGGCAGAGGCTGAAGAGGAAGCGAGACGTCAGGCTGAAGCAGAAGCACAGCAGGACGAAGAAGATCAGAGCGATGATGTTCAATATGATGAGAACGCGATGAGATCGAGAATACAGATGAAGACACTGCAGAAGACGATGATGAGTATGTAGAGGGAGACACAGATGACAGTGAGGACGATGGTGTTCAGTATGACGAGGATGGAAATGTGATCTCTGATAATACAGATGAAGCAGAAGACAACACAGACGCTGATTCTGATAACGGTGATTACTCTGAGGCAGATACTTCAGAGGATACATCTTCTTCCGAAAGTGAGAGCTCTTCTTCCTCTTACAGCAGTGGTTCCGGTTCTTCGGTTGTAAATTATGCAACACAGTTTGTCGGCAACCCATATGTATGGGGCGGTACAAGCCTTACTAATGGAGCAGACTGCTCCGGTTTCGTACAGAGTGTATATGCAAACTTTGGCGTCAGCCTTCCGAGAACATCCTATGAGCAGCAGAATGCAGGTACAGAGGTGTCCTATGCAGATGCACAGCCAGGAGATCTGATCTGTTACGGTGGACACGTTGCAATTTACATGGGCAACGGACAGATCGTCCATGCATCCAACTCACAGGACGGAATCAAGGTCAGCAATGATGCTACATACAGAACAATCGTGTCTGTAAGACGTCTTGTATAATTTTGTTCAAATGCGGATGCTTTTGTCCGTCTGATAACAATAATATACAGCATCCCGGTGGTTTTCTGCCGGGATGTTTTTTGATGAAAAGTTTGAAAAAAGTTTTCAAAACATATTGACATATAATTAACATGGTGTTATTATAATGTCAGTATAATTCCATATTGAACATAGCAAGTGCTGCGGGAGTCTGACAGTTATCTGATAATTATCGGAATCTCACAGAAAAGGGAATCAGGTGAGAAACCTGAACGATCCGGTCACTGTAACGGAGGAGCGAATCTCAGAGTCCATTGTACATATGTATGAGAAGGAGAGATAAGCCATGATCCCGGAGTCAGGAAACCTGCTTGTTATGGCGAGGTTAAACTTCCGTGTAAAGTGTAACAACCATTTCAGGGACTCCGCACCCCTGGGACGTTGTCTACTTTTTTACGAGAGTAGGCATTTTTTTATGGAATGCGCCTGTTCATATGAATTATACATGATTAAATGGCAGGCGATACTACTCCGGATACATTCGTTCCCTCCGCGCACTCATGAACGGATTATATTTCTACCCCGGGGTGGCATCGCTACCTCTTTTTTATGGGAAAAATCATGAGTGTATAATCCTGGAAGGAGGTAACAAGCGTGGAGAAACCATACTGGGAAGGGAAAGAATTTTCATATTACAGTCATAAGAAATGTGAATATTTCCCATGCCATACAGGAGCAGATCCGGATAATTTCAACTGTTTGTTCTGTTATTGTCCTTTGTATGCACTGGGAGATAAATGTGGAGGCAATTTCCGATTCCTGGACAGCGGGATCAAGGATTGTTCCAGATGCAAAATTCCGCATAAAAGAGAGAATTACGGATACATCACAGGCAAATATAAGGAACTTGCTGAACTTATAAGAAAACAGCGGAAGAATGAAACGGAGAATATGAAGAAACCGTATTAAGACAGAAATTGCAAGTGATATTAAATATAGAAGAAATAAAAAACCAGTTCTGACCATAAATAGGATGTCGGAACTGGCTTTTTTGATTGGATCAGGAAAGTTTCCCGTCGATGTAAATATCCATCTGGCGAACCAGATCAATAAGATTTCTGCAGGATTGCCGATATCTGCCTGCCTGGATATGCACCTGCGGCAGATCACAGATCTGTGATCCAGGTAGAGATATGAGCTGACAGCATTATACTTCCTGTCTGGTCTGAAGAAATACTTTCAGTCTGGGAATCTGATTGTTGAGGATCAGACTTTCCGGAAACATGGCCTGATGAACGAAATCAGCAGCATATGTAAAATCACCGATATGTTCCGGCCCGTGGCTGTCGCTGGAAAGAAGCAGAGGCAGGTGGTATTTGCGGCAGCAGCGGAGAATCTCAAAGCAGTTCTCTCTGGTATCGCCACGATAGCCATGTGGGGCAAGAGAAGCTTCATTGATTTCAAAAATCGTGCCTGTTTCTCTTGCTGCCCTGGCGAGGACATCGTAATTTACCGGGTAATGGGTGTTGTCGCTGTGGCCGAGAATTTTGACGCAGGGATTTTTCATTACATTAAGAAAGGCTTCTGTATTCTCATCACGTGTGCCACAGCGGTAATTCCAGGAGTGCATGCTGGCAATTGCATAATCAAGTTTACATAACAATTCCTGATCCAAGTCTATGCTGCCGTTTCGGTCAAGAATATTCAGTTCGATTCCGTAAAGAAGCTCTACTCCGAAATGTTCTCTGGGAGAGTAGGTGAGGCTGCGGAAATAAGATGAGGTTCCGGCAGCCAGAGTTCCGGGGCCGTGATCTGTGATTCCCAGGAGACGAAGTCCCTTTGCAGCTGCGGCGCGTGCCATGTTGGTGATGGTACATTCTGTACCGTGTCCGCTGGCGATGGAATGCGTATGCATATCCGAAAGATACATGGATTTTTCACCTCTTTTTTATGAATATCAATACTGATTCCAGTATGGCAGAGTAAAAAAACAAAGTCAATAGATAAAAATGCAAATTCACGAAAAACAAATAAAAAAGACACAATTTAACAGATAAAAACCACAGAAACAGCAACAAATGAGTGTTGGATTTCGTTGACACTGAATTGCGGGTGAGGTATAATAAAATTACATGAGCACATAGCCGGAAGTATGTAAAAATCATCAGAAACAACCGGTTATGAGAAAGGAGAATCATGGAGAAATTTCATATAGCAGATATCCCGAAAACAGACAGGATCACCCATCTGGTAGATAACCTCTATGCGAAGATGCCGGTGATAGAATCAGCCAGAGCCAAACTGATCACAGAATCCTACAAGGCAACAGAAGATGAGCCGATCATCACAAGAAGAGCCAAGCTTTTGCACACATCCTGCACAATATTCCGATCATCATCCGTGATGAGGAACTGATCGTAGGAAGCAGCACACTGGCACCAAGAGGATGTCAGACATTCCCGGAGTATTCCTTCCAGTGGCTGGAGGATGAGCTGGACACAGTAGCTACCAGAACAGCCGATCCATTCTATATTGCGGAGGAGACCAAGGCCGAACTTCGCGAGGTACATAAATACTGGAAAGGTAAGACCACCAGCGAACTGGCAACTTCCTATATGGCACCGGAAGCAATCCTTGCTATTGACCATAACATCTTCACACCGGGAAATTATTTCTACAATGGTGTAGGCCATGTAACTGTTAAATATGAAGAGGTGCTGGCTATCGGTTATGAAGGAATCATTGAAAAAGCTCAGAAAGAGCTGGATGAGTGCAATGTAGGGGATGGCGATTACGCAAAAAAATCCCGTTTCCTGGAAGCAGTTATCATGAGTTGTCAGGCAGTTATCGACTATGCACATCGTTATGCTGAACTCGCAGAGCAGATGGCATATCAGTGCCAGGATCCGACAAGAAAACAGGAGCTCCTTCAGATCGCATCCAACTGCAGCCGTGTACCGGCTAAGGGCGCACGCAATTTCTACGAAGCATGCCAGTCCTTCTGGTTTGTACAGCAGCTGATCCAGATGGAGAGCAGCGGACATTCCATTTCACCAGGACGTTTTGATCAGTATATGTATCCATATTATAAGAGTGATATGGAGGCAGGCAACCTTACAAGAGAATTTGCCCAGGAACTGATGGACTGCATCTGGGTTAAATTAAATGACCTGAATAAATGCCGTGACGCTGCATCCGCAGAAGGCTTTGCAGGCTACAGCCTTTTCCAGAACCTGATCGCAGGTGGACAGAACAAGGAAGGCGAGGATGTGACCAATGATCTCTCCTTTATGTGCATCCAGGCATCTATGCATGTACATCTTCCGGCACCATCTCTTTCAGTAAGAGTATGGAACGGATCTCCGCATGAATTCCTGATCAAGGCAGCAGAGCTTACAAGAACAGGAATCGGACTTCCGGCTTACTACAATGATGAGGTTATCATTCCTGCACTGCAGAACCGTGGCCTTTCTCTTGCAGATGCCAGAGAATATAACATCATCGGCTGCGTAGAACCGCAGAAAGCAGGTAAGACAGAGGCTGGCATGATGCTGCATTCTTTAACATGTGCCGTCCGCTGGAGATGGTTTTCTCTAATGGTATGGACAAAGGGGTGCAGATCAGTGTTCAGACCGGCGATGTCACAGAGATGAAGACTTTTGACGAGTTCTATGAGGCATATAAGAAACAGATGGAATATTTCATCTCCCTGCTTGTAAATGCCGATAATGCCAATTGATGTGGCACATGCAGAGAGATGTCCGCTGCCATTCCTTTCCTGTATGGTGGATGACTGCCTGAAACGTGGTAAATCCGTTCAGGAAGGAGGAGCTGTTTATAACTTCACAGGTCCTCAGGGATTTGGTATTGCCAACATGGCAGATTCCCTGTATGCAATCCGCAAGCTTGTATATGAAGAGAAGAAGATGACCATGGAAGAGCTGAAAGAGGCTCTGGCATGGAACTATGGCAAGGGTATTGATGCACAGTCTGCGGCAGATATCACTACCATTGTAATGAAGAAGCTCCAGGAAAACGGCATCAGTGTGAATGAGCAGACAGCAACAGCTGTTATGACAGCAGCTCTCGGAACAGAGCCATCTCCTGAGAAGAAAGCAAGATTCGAAGAGATCCACAAGATGATCGAGGAGGTTCCGAAATTCGGAAACGATATCCCGGATGTGGATTATTTTGCAAGAGATGTGGCTTATACTTACACCAAGCCGCTTCAGAAATATATGAACCCGAGAGGTGGACATTATCAGGCCGGACTTTATCCTGTATCTGCAAACGTTCCTCTTGGCGGACAGACCGGTGCAACACCGGATGGACGTTATGCACATACACCTGTTGCAGATGGTGTTTCCCCGTCAGCAGGCAAGGATGTGAAAGGCCCGACAGCAGCAGCAACTTCCGTATCCCGTCTGGATCATTTTATCGTATCCAACGGAACACTGTTTAACCAGAAGTTCCATCCGTCTGCACTTGCAGGAAGAGAAGGACTGGAGAAGTTTGTGGCACTGATCCGCGGATACTTTGATCAGAAGGGTATGCACATGCAGTTCAACGTTGTTGACAGACAGACACTTCTGGATGCACAGAAACATCCGGAGAAGTATAAACACTTGGTTGTACGTGTTGCAGGATACAGTGCACTGTTCACTACTCTTTCCCGTTCTCTTCAGGATGATATCATTCGAAGAACTGAGCAGGGCTTCTAAAGGAGTAACTTATGGACTATTTGGATACAAAGGGCAGGATCTTTGATGTTCAGAAATATTCGGTGCATGACGGTCCGGGAATCCGTACTATCGTATTCCTGAAAGGCTGTGTCCTTCGCTGTCGCTGGTGCTGTAATCCGGAATCGCAGGAGTACAGGATTCAGAACATGAAAGTACTGGGCGAGGACAAGGTGATCGGGCGTGATGTGACAGTCCGTGAGATGATCGAGGAAGTAGAAAAAGACCGTGCATATTATTACCGTTCAGGAGGGGGAATCACCCTCTCCGGCGGTGAATGTATGTGTCAGGCAGATTTTTCCAGAGATCTGCTACGGGCAGCCAAAGAACGCGGTATCAATACAGCCGTAGAAAGTATGGCCTGTGCCCCGTGGGAAAAGATCGAGCAGGTTCTTCCGTATCTGGATGTATATCTGATGGATATCAAGCACATGAATCAGGAGAAACACAAGGAATTCACAGGACGCGCCAACGGACTGATGCTGGAGAATGCAAGAAAAGTTGCCCTCTATGGAAAAACAAAGCTTGTGATCCGTGTCCCGGTTATTCCTACATTTAATGATTCTGTTGAAGAGATCCAGCAATCGCCAGATTTGCGGATTCTCTTCCGGGCGTAAATAAGATTCATCTGCTTCCTTATCACAGACTTGGACAGGATAAGTATGAAGGCCTTGGAAGACCCTATTTAATGGAAGGAATTCTTCCACCGACTGCCGAACATATGCAGATGCTTAAGGGTGCTGTACATGCTGTATGCGGTCTGGACTGCCAGATCGGAGGCTGAAAAACAGCACTTTATAAAGAATGAGATCCTTTTTCAAAAGAAAACATAAAAAACAATAAAAACAACATAAAAAGCAACAAGAAACCAACATAAAACAACGGATTACCCTTGACTTATTCTGTGGTATGGAGTAAAATATTGACAGAAACAAAATAGTGCAATCCAATGCTCAAGGAGGAAATTAAGCATGGTAAACGAGTTTGAAATCAAAAAACAGCTTTGTGACATCGGTAAAAGAATCTACAACCGTAACATGGTTGCAGCAAATGACGGAAACTTTTCTGTTAAGATCGCAGAGAACGAGTATCTTTGCACACCAACAGGTGTATCTAAAGGTTTCATGACACCAGAGTTCATCTGTAAAGTAGATGGCAAGGGTAATGTGATCCAGGCTAACCCGGGATTCAAACCATCATCTGAGATCAAGATGCATATGAGAGTATATGAGAAGAGACCGGACGTAG